>Ga0206990_1002_pt1 | contig 189695 bp, 204 predicted proteins | sample Alteio_BWMinCont_8_FD_153283 | JGI IMG/M metagenome (GOLD analysis project Ga0206990, IMG submission 153283) | Enriched cells from forest soil in Barre Woods Harvard Forest LTER site, Petersham, Massachusetts, United States -... | ecosystem: Environmental > Terrestrial > Soil > Temperate forest >... | reverse complement strand
CCTCAACGAATGTTGAAGAATCGCCTGATACGAAACTTAAAAAAGAATTTGAGAAAAAATATTTGCAGGCGAAGGCAGATTATGATAGATTAAGTAACGGGACGATTGTTTCCATTTTAATATTAACGATTGCGCTTATGATAATGGCTAGAAATTTAGACCAGCATAAAGCAATTGCAGAAATACCAATAGTGCCGCCTACAGTTCCTCAGAAAACTTTGAAGCAGATGGTGCTTGAAAATATCAATTCCGCATCGTATAGTATGCATCAACCACACGAAATAAATAATCTAGAGACATACTTAATCAACGTGAAATACTATCGCAAGAGTTTTGGGGAATATCCTCCCAATTTCTCTCGTGACACTTTTCTGGATACATTCTTTCAATCATATGGGTTAACTCCGGAACATCTCAATAACGTCTTGGACCTATTTGAGGCGAATATAAATCCGATCGAACAAAACTCTAATATTCTGGACTTCTTTAGATCGCGGTTCTTCTTGTTTGATCATGATATTGATAATTATCGTTCGCAGTATGAAAAGGTTCATTATGAAAAACGGGTGGGTTGCGTTGATGCGGTTACGAAGCGAATAAGTGGGAAGGGGATTGAGAATGATATTTTGAAAGAATTATTGAAGCATGAGCCCAGAGAGTTTCTTTTCAAGTTGATTATGAAGTATTCTCATGGGAAGAAATTGGATCATCCGGGGATGGCTAAATATGCTAGGAAAGCGCAGTGGTTCGAAGAAATGTTTGCGCGCGACATGTTGTCGGATGGGCTTATGGTAGGGTATTTACAAAATGCGCTGGAATATCATACGGGCCATTATGTTGGCCATGTTATTACAACTCTAAGGGGATTTAGTAATTCGCAGAGTACGTTGAGAGATATGTCGTTTGAAGTTATCCGGCATCAGGCGAGAAGTAAACAAGTCGTGGGGGAGAAGGAGTTGGATTATATGTTTAATCATTTGAGGATGATCAATTATCATTTTAGACCGGAAGATATCAGGGTTATTGGGGTTGAGATGAATAATAGGGGGAAGGAGGTCGAATATTTATGGAGTGCCATTCGACGGTTGCAACCGCAATTTTATCATTATTATCAAGCGATGGGGTATTAAAAAATTGACTATTGAAGTGCTTGTGAGTTCTTTTATGATTTGGTATTCGGTTACTTTTGGCTTGGCTGTTATGGCCGCTGAGGTTAAGCGATTCGTTTTTAATGCTGCTTTTACGCCGCCGGATTTGAGTTGTATTACCGTTGAGGGCGCTATTTCGTTGATTGATCGTTTGTCGTCAGTGGAGTTTGTGGTCAGTGCTTTGACTGATGGGGAATTTATGAGATTGATAGGCGAGATTGTATTGTTGCCATCGTATCATCGGGGTCTGGTGGAACATTTGCTGGTTCAGCGGATTGATGATGAATTAAAAGCTAAGGCAATTTGGGAGCGTTTGATGAAAAGTGAAGATGGAAATACGATTGCATTTTTGGCGCAATACTGCGATTCAGATAAGATTGTAGGGTTTGATAAGCGCGAGTATTACGTTAAGGCGTATGCGAAGGGAGAACGATACTATTCGACTTTTGGGCTTGCAAAGAATTCTGTTTCGTTTGAGACGATGTTTAAATCTGGAATAATGCTAAATGATACGGAGTCAAAAAAAGATGTATATACAGAGGCAACGATACAATTGCTTAAAGAAGGTGTTCTGGCTGGAAATCGAAGTTGTCATCACATATTACAATGCTATTTGGGAAAATCGGGTGATGACTTTTTGATAATGATAGATTTGAAGGCGAAAGAACTGCTGATTGGTAAACATTTTAGTGGGGTTGCTAATTTCCAAGAGTCTAAGTCATTTTTTGATATGGTAGAACCAAAAAATGTGCCGACTACTGTACAAAAATTGTTAGAATCTTCTGTAGCGAGCTATATTGCAGTAGAGAATAAAATAGAATCTAAGCAAATGGATCGCTTCTATTTTAGGCGTGAGAATGCTTATTCATCATGGGAGAAAAGAGAAATGGTTGATCATAAAGAGTTTTTGAAGCTTGGTCTCCAATTACCTGCAGAATTGTTGGGGAAGGAAGGGATAAAAATGATTAACGATTATCCACGATTCAGTCATAAAGGGCTAACTGCAGAGATTCTTTTCTTTTTGGGCACATATATTCCCGAAATCGATCCGATCGATTATGTAACTGAGAACGTCGACGAAGCCTATAACATGGTTGTAGAAGCTGCGCAATTGGGAAATGTTTCGGCATATAAATTCCTGACAACGCCAGAATTCACTAGCGAACGTCAAAAAATAATGTATGAAAAATTTCGCACCCGAGCGCTTGTTCGAGAAATAGTGATTTAATTTATCAAATAGCTAACAATTATCAATGATATATCGTTGATTAATTCTTTTGAGGATCCATCCATAATAATTCTTTTAACTCTTAGTTTTTCTTCTGGAGTGAATGGTATTATTTGTGTTTCAAGCGTCATATTTGCCCACGATCCAAGATCGAAGGCGATAGACCGTATACTATATATTTCGCACATAGTTTCTAAGTCAATCATAAGGGTTTGAATATATTTTTCCCCGATCGCTATAATAAATATCAGGCCATCATTCAATTGTATGGAATTCATATGGGTATAGCGAATATTATTCTGAATAAATATTTTCTGAAGTATTTCGTCTTTGCTATCAGAATTTATTGCAGCGCGAACAATATAGAGGTTGCCTGTATATCTATACGCATGGGGATCTTTCTCTATGTATAGATATTTTTTTCTATATTCACCTATAACTCTATATCCATATATATCTTGGGTGCGCCTACCTATTTTTAAAGTTATAATTTTCGGACTTAAATAATCATAATTTGAAATGGGGGTAGCTAATCTTGTGATTGGACTCTCTTGACGCAACCATTCAATAGTACATCTTCTAGGATTGACTATACATGTGGCATATTTTCGGGTAACTAATATTTTGGGTTCAAGCAAATATTCCTTTGAAGAATTCATTGCATCGATATCTGAAAGAAGTCGCTCTATACATTTTTTAAGATAGACTACGTAGTTCGCAACTTCTTGCTCTTCAGCTGTCATCATATCATATTCTCTTGAAGGGACGGGAATCGATCGGTACATTTTGCATATTTCACGATATTTGTTGTTAATTTTATTTAGTTTCTTTATTCGTGTGGTGGAATTGTCTAAATATGGATTCTCGGTGTAGTATTGGAGTAGGTGTTGTAGTTTATCTCTCTGTTTTATCAAGATTATATATGGCTCTTTGGGCGCTGAAGATTTTGAACCCATTGGGAAACAAATGATAATCATAAGTAGATTAACAGTTTGATATTTCAATTTTATTCATTTGGGGGTGGGGGAGTTAGGAGGGATATGAGGGCGGATATGGGAGGGCCGTATTTGAGAGCGTCTGCGTGAATGCGTGATAGGAGACGTTCGAAATTCCATAATTGATAGGGTAGGTAGGTGCAGATAATGCAGCAAAGCGGGGGTAAAATTGATGTTTGATTTAAGTGGGCTTCTAAAAGGGATATTTCTCTTCGTACTGCTGCAAGAATTTCTGTGCCGAGTAGAGGGATAACTTTTATTTCTTCTGGTGAACGTAAACGGAAGCGATTTTGACCTCGGGGAGCATATAACATTTTTTTCCAGATATCGCGTTGATAAGGAATCGTGTGACTCCAGCTAGACAAGAAACGGAAATCTAGAGATGAATCAGTTATTTCGGTTAAAGCAGGATGTTTCAACAAATTTATAAAAAATTTGGGATAATTTTCTACAGTAGTAAGATCGGTTTCAGATTCGAAAGAAATAGATGGTTGTGAAACGTACGGAGGAAGGGAACTAGCTGAAGAATATATATTATGTATGTATGAAAACTCCGAAAATTCCTTTTTGAGGGATGGGGGAATTTCCAATAGTTTGGTATCATCCCAGGTCGCACATCGGGAACATAACTTATTTTCGATTGTATCTTTTATTGGCCCTGTTGCTTTTTTAGATACTGTCCGACATAACGGACACCATTCATATCCTGATAATGAGGGATCAGGATGTTGGCCCGAATGTATGTGTTTTATATGGCTTTCGTAGCATTCGATGCTACAAATTATTATTTTACAAATTGGGCATGAGAATGATAGTGAACCACTGCGTAATATTTTTATACAAATACGAGTGCAATGACACATATCAAGTGGAGATATTCCTTCCTTTACATTTAGCGTAGTCTCTAGTGGTCGTGGGCAAGGACAAGCAACTGCTTCAACATAGGTTTTCGGCAATAACGAACGCAAATGTGCTATTTCTGTCTCAGATAATTTTTTAATTTCATCAGGCGTTTTTTTGAGTACATCAAGTTTATCGATAGAAATAACCAATCCAGAAAGTGGTAAAGGAGCTAAGCATCGTTCGCAAGGTTTTTTATAGATTGGCTCACCACCATTTATTTGTATGGAAAATGCAGCCAATTGAGCAGCCATCGAAGTCTAAATAGATTGAAAATAAAATGACTCTACAAGCTATTGATAAATCAAATTTTTAGTCTAATGCTGATAATTTATCATTGAAGCTTTTTTCGGCGGCAATTGCGACGGAGCCGCCGGGGACCAATTTAATTTCTTGGATGACGTCTTTGAAAAGAGCGATACGTTCATCTGATTCGATGTGTAATATAGTCAATTCGCTTCGGCATTCAGGGATATATATGTTGGAGAGCACGAAATATAATGGTTCATCGTCATCATTGAGGATAATAAAATTGCCTGTGGTTGGATGAACGATTAGTGTTTTGAATGTGAAGCAGCTTGGGATGATATAGGTTGGAAAGGGTATGTCTTTTGAAAATTTTGCGAATTTGAAGATGTTGAAGTTAGATTTGAATACTAAGAGAGATTTGTAGGTGAATAGATATTCTTCGAGGCTGTTGGTATAGGAGATTTTTAGAGAAATTGTAGATTTGCTTGGGGTTGAGCCCATGGTTGGTGTGTTGTTGGTGAGATTGTTTTATATAATGTGTAGGGGGAAAGATATTCAGTTTTTTAGGTGGATAAAAAAAGTTATGATTCTCATGAGAGGACAGCAGAGCACTTGTGGAGGTAGTCAGCTTCGGAGAAAAAATTTTTCCAGATAGTTGGGTTTGCGGATGAGGCGGCTGCAGTAAACAAGGAAGTGCAAGCGGAAAAATATTCTTCAAAGGTGTGTCTGCCGGGGAACATTATCTGTTTCTCGAAGGTTTGGAATCCTGGATGAGTTCGAATGGAAGCGGCATCCTGTACCAATTGTTCGAATTTCTTGTACCCTGTGACAACAAATTCGCTTTCGTGAGGTTCACAGAAAGATGATACCTTATTTTTTGTGCCAAAACGGATCCCTTTACAATCTGGAATTGAACACGTGATTATACATTTCGCGCACCTACGTGAGAAGAATGCTGAATCCGCTTCTGAAAGGGGATATTTCAGTTCTGTGGGTGCGGATGGCTTAATGAAACGCCAATTGCCGCATGCGCATTTCGGTAGATGTTTTTCGCAGAATGGTTGAATATGCTTAGGACCCTTGCATCGAACAAAGTCGCGCGTTTTCTGATCTGCCATATATTGTTCGCGGGGAGCATTGCAATCGGGAACCTGGCATTTGGAGTCGACGAAGGCCATTATGAGCGCCCTGAGTAATCGAACCTAAAATATATAGATTCTTCAATCGTTCGTTTATTTCAATTTTTTGGGATAGGGAAAAAAAAGTTATAACTCTTCTGATAAGGCTTCAGAGTAGCGGTGGAAGTAGTCAGCTTCTTTGAAAAAATTTTGCCAGATAGTTGGGTTTGCGGATGTGGATGCTTGGGTGAACAAGGAGGTGCAAGTCAAAAAATATTCTTCAAAGGTATATCTGCCGGGAAACAGTACCTTTTCCTTGAAAGGTTGGAATTCTGGGTTGGTTCGAATGGAAGCAGCATCCCGTACTAATTGTTCAAATTTCTCATGACCCTTGACAACAAATTGTCGCTCATGATCTTCACAGAAAGATGATTTCTTATCGCATGAGATAAAGACCATACTTTTACAATCTGTAATTGTACATATAGTAGAACATTTCATGCAGTAACGTGAGAAGGAAGCTGAATCCGCTTCTGAAAGGGGATATTTCATTTCTGTGAACGCTGACGACTTAGTGTAACACCAATTGCCACATGCACATTTCGGTAGATGGTTCTCGCAGAACGGTTGAGGGCGACAAGGCCCATCGAATCCAAGGAATTCACGAGTTTTCTGATCCGTCATATATTGTTCGCGGGATGCATTGCAATCGGGAACCTGGCATTTTGAGTGAATATGCGAGCATCTCCTGTGAGCGCTTTCATTGAGTACGTAGCGGGCGTGGCGAGGAACTGCCACAAGATTCGATTCATCCGTTCCCAAACATTCTTTACTACAACACGGAAAACTCGCGTTATGATCCATAGAACAAAACACACAATCGCAACGCTTTTTGTACAATTCGCCTAAACCCAAAGGCGCACTTTCTAACTTGGTGAATCCCAAAGAATACAGGGAGGCCATCTCAAATGGTGAGGCCGCCAGAAGTAATCATGCCTAAAATATATAGATCCATCAATAGTCTATTATTTCAATTTTTTTGGACATAAATAGAAAAGAGTTATGCTGCCGCCCATGATAGGCCCTCACGGAACTTTCGGACGTAATCCGCTACTTTTAAGAAATCTTGCCAATCGGCTGTGTATATCGAGCGGGATCAATCCCAAACTGCTTCCCATGATCATAACAGAAAATTGTCATCTTATCGTCTTTTGCGACATCTCCTATGTAACAGCGGAACTGTTTACATTCGGGAATTGCGCAGATAAAAGTACATTTCGCGCATTTAGGTGCAAATAATGCCGCATCTTCTTTTGAAAGCGGATATTTCATTTCCGCGGGCGACTTCGTGTACCGGCAATTGCCACACGCACATTTCGGCAGATGCTTCACACAAAATGGTTGATGATGATCACCGCCCGACCATCCATAAAACCCACGCATTTTCTGATCCATCATATAGCGCTCACGGGGCCCATCGCAATCGGGAACCAAACATTTCGAGTGCAGCTGCATGCACAACCCCGCCCGTTTAAGAACATAATACCCTGCCGTCGTTGGCTCAAGATTTGATTCATCCATCCCCAAACATTCCTTACTACAAACGGGAAACCGCGCATCATGTTCGTTTGAACAAAAACAACAAAAGCATCGCTTTTTGATGCACGATCCACCTGACACCAAAGGAGCAGTCCCAAGCTTCGTAAATTCAGAAGAGTAAGCAACAGCCATTGCAGACTCGAAGAGTAATCACCTTCAAAAATCTATTCACCCTCCAATAAGTGAGATATTTCAATTTTTTCCTAAAGTTTTATTGACAAAACCTTCAATTCTCTTTTTCAAAATATTTTTAATCTCAACTCTCTCCTCAGATTCTAATTCCCTCCATAAATCATTCTCTTCAAATTCCGATAACACATCATGATACAACAATTCGCATAACTCACTAACGCGATATCTAGACCCCAATTTAGATACCGCGTTATTCATCCGATTCTCCGTTAAAAAATTATCGATCTCCTCATCTCTAAAATACCCAAAATAGTTAAACCCCACCTTAACTTTCGGTTTCTCTGATTGATTATATTTAACTTCCGAAAATTCCGGTATCTTAATTTTCAATATCATTCGATCGCGCGAGTTTATTAGAATTTCTTTTAACGGTTTAATTACGATCCCTTCTGCTTTGTTATTTTCGATAATATCAGTGATGCCTAATATTTTCGGAAGCGTCGTTTGAAATCCCATTTTATACGCGATCGCTGATTCAAACGATCCGGTAAATAGTGGCCTAGCATATAAAATTTCACTATGTTCAAAAGCAAGAATACTCTCACCGTAGTCTAAATACATTTCGGAACCATTCGATATCTTCGAAATATCAAAAGCATAGAAATGCAAATCGGATGAATAGAATATCCCCGATTGAACCGGCGGGATCCCCCCGAACAGTTCCCCGTAAATTATTATTTGATCCCATGCTTTTATTTTTTCTTTTAAATACGCAACGATCTTTAGAATTTTCGGTATCACCCCCGGTAACATTTGTTTATAACCGAAAAAGTCATCCCCCGCTGAAAGAATTTCTTTTCGTTTCGCATATTTAACGCTCCCATTCTTATCATAAACAAAGGCAAAACATGATCCATGAACCTTTTCCGTAACAACCCATTTTGTCGAGTCCATTAATTTCTTCTCCTTCTTAGTTAAAACCCATTTACTCGAACTCTCTGGAATTTTTATATAACCCGCGAACATTATGTTTATTTTAACTTTATAATCATAACAGTTAATCACTATATTTTCAATTTTTACTACTAATATGGCGGTGGCGGAGGCAGTACTGCAACCGCTGCATCCGTCATATTTTTTACACCCGAATATCGATGTTGACGGAGTCGGGGTTCTTTATTTCTTCGCGGATTAGGGGTTTGTTGTAATTTGTTAGGTCGCATGCACCTTTCTCATAATCTTTTTCATCGGGGATGAAATCATTTTGTTTTCCGCCTTCATAATTGGCGCTTTTTATTACTACGTTGGTATTGATGACGGCCCCATCTGCAGCGATAGCTACGTTTTTCGTTAGCCAACCGGTTACATGGAGGGAGAATAATGCACGGAGTTTCACGTAGAGTTGGTAGTATTGGAAGATGAGGAATCGGGGAATATATATTATGTGTAGTTTATGGTCTTTTTCGACAAGATAGTGGGCTAATTTTAGGAAGCGACTGAATAGCAACCATGCGAGCCATCCGATGCCGAGTTCCCATCGACCAAGTTGGACAAGTTTGTAAATGTAATAGCTGATTCCATATATCATGGGGATTGGTGTTATCATTTTGTTTACGAATAGGAAGGCGGTGATGAAATTATTTCTCCATATATATCGTTCGTAGAAGATCGCAGTGATGTCTGAGCGCCATGTGTTGCGTGACCATCGAAGAAGCTGATTACGGAATACTTCACCAGTTTCAAAAGTTGTATCCAATACGCTGCTGTCTCGCATTTGATGATATAGTTTATATCCTTTGTTGATTACAAAGCGGGTTATACATTTATCATCACCCGACAATAATCGAAATTTTTTCCCGCAATAGAATAACCCGCATTGAAAATATTCGTTTTCTAAATAATTTTTAAATTCTACGAGGCGTTCGGGAGTTTCATTAAAGACTGACATACGGTACATTGCCGTTCGACCACTAATGCATGATGCCCCCCCATCCAACCACGTAGTTGCCCGTAGTTCGAGTGACCTAACAGCTAATCGCATATTTGCTAATATCCCCTGCCAATCTGTAATCGTAGTAACTCGAGCTGTATGACGACACCCAACCCCTCCAATACCCGGATCAGAAAATGGAGCCAACATCTTCAGTAAAAAATTAGGAGTTATCCATCCAACATCATCATCAACAAACGCCACTATCTTCGTTCTAACCATCCCCGACCCCAACACCAAAGCAGCCCTCTTTCCTTTTGGTCGCCAAAGATATAATTCTACCTTCTGTGAATTCACTTCCTTGCATTTCTCCATCACTTTAGTGAAATCCGCAGGCGACGAAATAACTATAATCTTCGCAATATTATGACTCAACAAACTCTCCAATGTCTTAACAAAACCAGCCGGCGGTTTATGAACTGGTATCACAGCTGTCACATCGCTGGGCTCAAAATATTCTTCCCTCGCATTCGCTTCCGTCATATCCCTTCCACAAATATAACAACACGAGAAAAACGAAATCATTTTCCCCTTACATGTCCTCTCCCAACAACAACACCTATAACACGAACGACTTCTTTTCTTCTGATGCGATTTATCTTTCTTAACAACCCCCATTTGATGATAACAACAAATCGCCGGAATCCATGTCAACAAAAGAAATGTCCCCCATCGCCAAATCAATAATCCACTAAATGCAACGTAAATCTTCCAATCCTTGAAATAATAATTATAATCTTTCACAATTTTTTCCTTCGTTACATTAAAATACGATTTTTTCCCTCCGGCCAGAACGAAATCTTCGTCCATTTCTGATTGATGTACGAGTTGCATCATACCCATTGGCGTATAAACGAAATAATCATCTATCCAATTATTTTGTTCTTCAATCTCTGGCAAAGTTGCAGCAACAGCATTAAATATCACACAAGCGAACACGAGGTATAATAACCCGTGCATTTTATACTTGATCATAATAATATATTACAATTGCTAGAGAGGTATCTAAAATAAATTAATTTCAATTTTTTTATTCAACGACAGCTTCAGCTTTGGGTTTTGCAACAACAACTTTGCGTATGAGCCTAGGAGTAACTTTGGGTTTCGGTATACTTTTCTCTAGTGCCACCCTTAGATTTTTCTCTTTATACACTCCCTCAATAATTAAAGCAAGTATACACCCTGGAAGAACCGCAAGTGAACTGAAATTATATTTATCACTATTATCCTTAGAGAAATTTTTAATAATGTTACTCACGGCACCTTTAAATAATTCAGCTATTTTTGAATCATCGCTGAACTTTTCTGCCAGCAAATAACTATTTTGCAATCCATCGATGAAATAATTTAATGCCATCCCCTCAAAATAATAATTTTGGATACATTTAAAGCATTGTTCCAAAACAATCGCGCATTGATACATATGGGCAACCTCAAATATTTTAAATACGTTCGTAAAATTCACCTTTTGCGGAATCAACGGATGAATCACTCTCAGAAACGTTTCAATATCAAACGAACTAAAATTCTCTACTTCTACTTTATTTTCTTTACACTCAACCATTTTATTTGAAAACATTTTTTTAAACACATCTGAATGCTCAAACAGAATTGCTTTATAGAATGGTAATTCTATCCCATCAACGAGAAATACAACATCGTGCTTCTGAAACGCAAATTCTGGTCGTGGCTCCATACTGTGATTGAACGTTTAATTTAGAATTGAGGAACATAAACTCTAATATTCAATTTTATCGAAAAATTTGATTATTTTAGTGTTTGAAAGGTTTTATATATTGGTCGATGAATGGTATTATTGTTGCGAACTATGGCGGACCCGAAACGACCAAAGTTATTTTTCTTTGATAAAAAGAATCGGATCGGGGACGGTGTGCGAGAGTATGCGGACAACTTGTTTGATGAGAAAAATGTGTTTTATCTGCCCGATGGAGAATCAAAGATTACAGAGAAGATTGAGTTGTTGATGGGAAAAGTTCTTTTGGCTCATACGGCGGGAGAACCATTCTGCATCGTTACTTGTAATGGCGAACCCGTTCCCTTTGGTGATGATGGAAAGGACATGAATCCCGGTGAAATCGTCACGAAGATGATTTCCGGTTTAAAAGATGTCCCCATCATTGTTTACTGCGGGGATGAAGATTATGCTAAAAAGACTTGGGGAAAAAATTATCCAAACATTACTATCACGCAAGAATATTCAGTACTGGTCGATAATCTTATTAAATTCGCAAAAAAGTTCGCACCAAAAGAATCCGAAGCAGTCATTATTTAAGCTCCAATCGAAGAATAAAAATGTTTCGCTGCTTCCTTCGCTCCGATACCATCGGGTCGGAACATAAGTTCAGTTTTCAACCGTTCATTCTCTTCGCGAAGTTCTTTTATTGTTGTTAGAGTTTCTATTATTGGTTCAATTTCCATATCAGGAAAGATGTATTTTAAACTATTTATACAAGCTTCCATATCATTGGGGCTGTTCAGTTCTTTGTAATATTTGTATGATAGCGAAAAGAATTCTGCGGCTATCCATTTATTTGGTGTCTTTGTTTCCGGAGTATATTTTAAGGCTAATAGGCCCAAATTCCAATATGTCACAGCTAAAGTTGGGTCAATTTTAATCGCTTTTTGGTACCATTGCCAAGCAGTCTGATGACATTTATCTGTATAAATTAGTCCGATAGCATTCATACCACGCGGATTCGAAAGTTCCGCACTTCGCGTGTACCAATGAAGAGCCTGTTCAATATCCTTTTTCTCAGTCTTATATATATTACCCAAATAAACGCTTGCCTCTGAACCGATTTTTCCTTCTTGCTTACTAGCTTTTTCGAAACAATGAATTGCTTCAGCTACTATGCAAGAAGCTGGTAAATTTTTATGACAGGCACCAATCCATAACCATATTGGATAATCTGAATCTCCAGCACAACATTTATTGAACCAATATATCGCGGCATCTTTCGATTTCTCAAAATAGTATATTTGTCCTAAAGTTAACATGATTACTCTAGTTTTTGGTTCCCATTCTAAACACCATTTCAATACATCTTTAATTGAACATTTTTTAAGCTCGTCAGAATCTACTTCAATATCGGCCTTCAATGAATCAATAATTGCCGACGTCATTGATTCAGTCATATATTATTTTGGATTTGATTTCATGGCTCACAGAATTATATTTTCAATTTTCTTATAAACGTTGCATTTCCTGAGCTGTTAAAGTTCGCTTGTTTAGATGCAAGTTGCAGCAATAAATTAGCCAAATTACGATTGATATGTTGATGGTGCCAAATATAATTCCATAATATGTCCACTTCCAAGTGTTACACGTAAATTGACCGAAGGTGACCATATCTGTTGAACAAATAGAAGTGGTGTTACCTTTTCTGCAGCAAGTTAATTGGTTGAGGTCGTTTCCTTTATTCGTTGGTCCTATAGGATAATCTGGATTTTCACAACGTGCTGTGTCTGTACATGTGGCCCATCCCACGCTAGTGACTGCCAAACTTAACATAAACACTCCCAAAACAATCAATTGAATACCGCGAAAAATCTCATATGTTGCCTTGGCCGAATCAGCCGGTGCTCTTATCATATTGAACGATCGTTAATTCCGATACTAATATGTTTTATTGCTATCAAAATTTTCTAATTTCAAATTTTTCATTCTGTTGTTATCTTAAAATTAACAAGTTTGTAGTTATTTTATGATCGACAGTAGAGCGGCGATGGAAGGTGCATAGCGGATGATATCATTGTGGATACGAGCCATGAGCCGTTCGAGATTCCATAATTGCCAGGGTAGATAGCTACGGATAATATCGCAAAGTGGGGGCAGAAGAGACGTTGCTATCAGGGCGTTCTCCAGAAGGGCAATTTCTTCTCGAATCTTTGCAAGAATTTTTGCCCCAGGAATCGGCGTAGCTTTCACTTCTTCAGGAGTGCGAAAATCAGCTGGTTGACGAAATAGATTATGATCATACGTATATTCGTGCATATAGTGAGTTATTGTAGTATACATCACTTTCTCCCAAGCACTAGAACAATAACTGTGAAGCGGTCGCTCTTCACTATTTCGACTATCGAGAAATGAATTTGTTAATTCTTCAAAAGTATCTTGCTTCAATAAATCTACAAAAAACTGCGGATTTTTCTCAAAGTTCTCGAAAGTGCCTAGGTTAGTCAACCTAATAGGATCTCGAGAGATACGAGGGGGAATCCATATATCTAAGGGATAGATACGACAAAAGTAGTTAAGCCAATGGGTTGAATAATCTTTTGGAAATTCCACTCTTGGGGTATCATTTTTCAACCAATTAGAACACCGTGGGCAGAGAGTATTTTTGATGGTAAATTCTAATTCAGATTTGGTGCGTTCTATATCATCATGTGAAAAAATAGCCCCTTTATGGACTACTGAGCAACATAATGGACACCACTCCCCACCCACCAATGATAGATCAACAATTAAAATTTCTTCAGCACAATGTGTTTCCATATGATCACGAAAACATTGTCGATTACAACTAATTTCCAAACAAATCGGACATGATCGCGACCCCTTATGCAAAATATCGATCACTTTCTCCTTATCACAACTACACCTATCATCTGGATGAATTTTTATATCAACAATATCTCTAACTTCGTTCCCACGCATACTATCAATATTTGGCGGTGAAGACAAACAATGAGATCTCTCATAAATATCATCGTTCGCAGACAATTTCTTCATCAATTCTGCACGCAAAGACGCTATTTTAACTTTTGATAAATTCTTTATTTCATCTGGTGTCATACTAATTATCACACCAAGATCATCTATACTAATACAATTTTTCTCAACTATCCGTTCGGATTTATCGCTCCGATAGTGTGGAGTAATTCCTTTCGTACTTAACGTAAACGCTACCAAATGAGTTGACATCGCCTTCATAAGAACAAGTAAATATCATGCGCAGAACAATTATTAATATAATCAAATTTTATTAAACGAATTGTTCTTTTGTTATTTCTTTTCGATTCTCCGAATCTATTTCATAATATTTTCCATCGGGTGTGTTAACTTTCCATATCAATTTCGGTGTCTCGGCCGATTCATCAAACATTATATGCCATTCTCCTTTTCCAAACGCAATGATGTATGCGGATGAAACCTTTGACTCTGTTCCATTCGTATCTATAACGCTCGCCGTCGCTCTAATGTTCAACTTGTATACCTTTTTAAAATCAAGATCTCCATATTCGCGCGTTACATTTCGTATGTGGTCATTATATGTCGGCTTCCCCTTCAAATAAAATGTAATATGTTTCCACAACTCTTCCATATCGGAGTAATCCGGATCCAACAATTTTTTACAACTTTTGCGTTCATTTGTGTTCAATAAATCAATCACCCAACGCATTTGTTTAATTATATATTCTTTATGTTCTGTTGCAGTCCATCCCATGTTGTTCATATCATGCAACGGTTTCACTTCAAAATCATTGGCCACCGCCGTTAGCATATCAATTGCTTCTTCCACATCGTCCAACATTAATTGAATATTTGACTCTTCGCGGATGAGATATCTTTTCACATTGTTGAGTTTGGAATTATTCATTATAATATACTATATATAGATAAGTCTTTAAATCAAATTAATTTTATTCTGCGATCGGTGCGCATGTAACTGTTCGTTTTAAACCGGGAATGAGAGGGAGTTTGTTTTCTTCATCGTCTGATTGTTTTGTTCGGGCTGTTTTGAAATTATTTGCTAGAAGGATGTTGGGGAAAGATGGGTCGTCATAGTATGCGCAAACGTCTTTCCATGAGTGAAAGAACTTGCATTCGTCGAGTTCGTCTTTCAGTTGTTGGCCGATAGTATTGAGATATTCTTTTTGGTCGTATTCGTTCAGGGCGATTGCTATGTAATAAATGTAGTTGATGCTTAGGGGTTCTTTGGGGAGGCCGGATGCGAGGATGTAGAATGCTCCTTGGGGTGTGATGACGCGGAAGATATTATCCCAATGGGAATATGGCGGGGCATCATGCGAAATATGACGAATGAGAGTACATCCGTCGATCAATTCGCTTATCAACGAAACGGGGGGATCTTTTCTTTCGGAAGGTTTAAGTTCTATTTGTTGAATGTGTTCGATGAGCTCTTCTAGACACTTAGAGACGGAAGCGGAAATATGGTGTAGCCCCATCTTATCGATCTCATCTTTAATACAAACGAAACACTTTGACGATTTTACCTCAGCCATGATCGCAAGGGTGATAGTTTATTCGAGATTTTATGAATCTTTCAATAAATCGGGAATTTCAATTTTTTATAAGAGGGGGTTCGATAAAAGTTGAAAAAATAAATTAAAAAGTGATATATTCATTGGTGGTAGGTTTAAAATGGCTGCTCAGGAATCAAAGAAGACAGGCATTTCTGTTCTATTGGGATTAAAAACACTCTTTGGAGCTGTTCCTAAGAATATTTCGGTGTTAAAAATATGCGCGGCGGTGGGGTTGAGACCTTGGATGGGTGCGCTTTTGATACATCATTTGTCGTGTCATTTTAGGATCTATGCGGAAGATAGTGGTGATGCACTGGTTCAAGTTTATGATGCGATGGCAACTTTATTGGCGAGGAGTATTATCGATTGGAAGACTCAATTTATCAAATACACAGATGAAAGCAAATCGATTCTGCAGAAATTTATTCCGGAGGCGCAAAAACGTTATGCAGCCGAGTATGCAAACATGTGCAATGAGAAACGTTTATTCGGGAATCTTCCTGTAGCGATTGAATATGCTCTTTACAAATTCATAGCTGGTTCAACTATTCATTGTTCGATAGCTATTAAAAAAATTAGTGGTTATAATCTTGGATATGTGTTTCTTCGGGTTGCTGCGAGCGAAATTACGGATGTTGAATTCTTCGTGAAATACCACTATCGCAAGAACGACTGCTGCTTCTTGATAGATGAAGCACATGTTCGTAAAATGGTCGATCCGAGCGAAAAAGCTGAAGCGGAAAATCTTGTGAGGGAAGAGTTTATTCAGACTATTCTTTCGGGCCGCGTGTATAGCTCTTGGGAAGCCGTTCTTAAAGCTCACAAAGAGGGGAATGAATGTGATCGTGAAGTATTTGACTTATTGTCAGCACCGACGATCAAAATCTAAAAATTGAAATTTATGACGACACCAGAGATTGCCCCAGCACCATTATCAGTGCCAACTCCAGAGGAAGCATTACAAATGTATCGCTATCAATGACTTTCGAGAATAAAATACAGGGTGACAGATTGTTTCAACCGGGCATTATCGATGATATGAACTTCATAAAAAAATTAAACTGCGATATACTCTTAAATAAAGCTGATATTGATGAGATAATATTTTCTTTTGCAGATTTATCAATTAGTGATGATCCTATTGGTAATCAGCCCAAATTATATATGTGTTCGATCTAAAATGGAATTACTGATTATTTAATTTATATTACCGTATGCTATTAGCTAAGATATTAGCGGCCGTTAAGTGCGTTAAATTCATCCAATGATAACTTGGGGCGAGATGAACGTTTGGGTTTGGCGGTAGCTGGTGGGATATCTTTGTTTTTTTTGGGTTTTAATGGTAATGGTATAACTGTTTTGGTAGGATCATAACAAATTCGTGGAATCACTTCTTTCGTCGGTATTACTGGATCTGGATCTTTTTTCTTGGATGGTTCTATATGAGTCACCTCAGGTGTTACTTTCATTTCAACGGCATGAGCAATAGGAGGAACTGGAGCCCTTATTTGATATCGTTTCCGATTGTCAAGTATTACTCTTTTGCCACGGAATTGAGTGAATTCCGCAATATAGACGATCTCTTCACTTTCTCGAGGGCACAACATATTAAAACTCGAACGGCATTTCTTGTGAAGCGGCAAACGTTCGCTCATATGACATCGACACGAAACTACAAAATAATGATCATCAACGGTATACACATCTATCTTACAATAAATGCACGCCCCCAAAGAAGTTTCCCTCTTCTTTTCCTCCAGCACTTGTTTACGTTCTTCCTCCCGAGCGTTAACGACCGCTTTATCAACAACAAATACCCCCGCAATCAAATCACCCGCTGATATAAATCGTCGTTTCGTCCGTACTTTCTTCTTACGCTCCTTCGCAACACACACTATCTCCGCAACCTCATCAACCTTCTTCGCTTCATTAATTCTGTTAACCAACGCTTCACAATTAACGCTCCCAAGCACAACATGCAAAAAATATCGCACAATAGCCCCAGGATACGAAGCCAACGAATTTATTACCTCCAAATACAAACTCTCACCTGCAACCCTAACAGATTCACTATCAATCACCCCACTCTTCCCAATAATCAATAACTTCTTTAATTCAATCAATGCTACCCTATCTGTAGCCAAAAGCGTCCCACATTCCTCATCACTATCAATGTCAATCGAACAACCAATAATATCCTGACACAAACTAAATAACCCCATATAGCCCTCAATATCATATTTCTTCTCCTCCACCCCATATCCTTGAGTAAGCCTAACTAAATTATCCCACGCATTCATTTTCGAAAGAATCACCTGGGCATTATAATATGTACCAATATCATTTTTTGTTTTCAGCTGATAATACCGCAATTCTAAATATTTAGCAATCCCCAAAAGTATATCATTCGTGATTGCCTTGACTCGATTTATAACATTCCTAACACCCATTTGAATCCCCTTCGACATTCTTTTATTATTTCCTAATCGCACTATCCAATGAAACAATATCTTACACCCAAAATACAACCACTTCGAATCAATCGATGTCCCCGCACAACACCTTTCCACCCCAAAATTACACACAGTCATATACAACCGTTCATCAAAACTAACATTATTCATAATATACATATTACACAACGAATATCCCGTAATCACCCCAAGTGCTTCAAAACACATCAACCCACCACCCTCCTCGCAAATATCATTCACCCAATAATCCTCCAAAAATTGATCATACAACCCATACCCAACCCCAACAACATTATTAAAACTACATTTAGTTCCCGCTCCCTTCTCATCACTCAGCACCATCAAAAACGGATCATAACACCCAGCATCCCCACAATCTCCCTTCTCTGATTTATATACCCCAAACGAAACAGGCAACGATTCGCCTGCTTTCGTTAATTTTAATTTAAATTCATTTTTCCCCCTCCTACGAAAAATCAATGCATCCCAAGTTTCCCATAGATAAGGATACACAACATGAAATTGTTCCTTCTCCACATAACCTACCCACGGACTCCCATCTAACAACACCCTCAATTGTCTCTTCCTACCAATAAATTTCGTCCTCACATGCCACGTCTCCACCGAAGTAATCACTAGCAACTCCGCTACACCCCCTGCCGCAACCACAAACGATTTCTTACCATCAAAACTAAAGATCTCCACATCCTTCTCACGCGCCACTTCTAAATCACACGAATATGATCGTTTCGATTCCGCTGCCATACAACTCTACGAGTTCTCGCTTCGCTCGGCGATGTTCTACATCGCTCCATTGATGTTATAAAACAGTCCATTCAATAGTTTTTTCAATCTTTTAAAATTGAACAAATAAACAATTGATGAATATAATCGTAATTCTAGTAAGATCAATTGCTTAGTTATTCAATGATTGCGCAAATTATATTCTCTCTCGCTTCATATTGCACTGATCCCCTTTGTAAACTCCGTGAATATTATTGGACACTAGCCACCATGGAACCCACCATTTGTATTTCACTAATATTCCCATTTTTCAATATCGCTGCAGTGCTCCTCTTCCCTTTGATAATTCTCCTCTCTATCATCGGAATAATTTTAAGATTAATCGCTATATTTCTGAATAATAAATTTCTCCGCTTCCACAGTTTGACCACTCCAAAAAAGCTCCCTATCGATAATTCTTTTACGATTTTAACATGGAATATCTGCGGCATTTCTGCCGGCTACAGCATAACCGACGGCGGCGTTATCCCCTGGGCCTATCGCATTGATTCTATCATCGAAACAATCCTTAAACAAGACGCCGATGTTGTCTGCCTGCTCGAAACCTTCGATATTCATCTTGCTTTTTACATAATAAAAAAATTAAAATTAACATACCACGATTTTTATTTCAATATCGGACCTCAAGTTCTTGGGCCATGTTCGGGAATCTTCGTCGCAAGCAAGTTTAAGATAAATGGGGCCAATTTTACTGCTTTTCCAAAAAGATTGCTTGTTGGAAGAACTAAATTTTGCGGTAAGGGCGTATTTTCATTCCATTTGGATGATTTCGCTGTCGTGTATCCCGTTCATTTGCAACATTCAGAAATTCCATCGGAACCAACAGATGAAGAGATTACCGCGCGGAATAATCAAATGAACTTATTCGTTGAACACATTAGTAATACAAAAAATGAATCAGTCGTGGTTGTAGGCGATTTCAATTTAGATGATAAAGAATATGGTGAATCTAAATGGGGTGATAATTTTGTAGAAAGTAAATATGATACTGACATGAAAACTTGGGGTGGTGATGCCTATTGTGCAGCATTACTGAATAAAAAAATTTCTGAACCTTCAAATTTAGATCATGCTTTGATTAGGAAAGGAGGGAGTTCAACGATCATAACTACGATTATAGATAACTGTTATAATCCAGAAAAATTAGATATGTTTGCGTTATCTGATCATGCAGGGTTAAAAAGTATGGTAAAAATAGGTGCGTTAGAATAAAGTGATAGTGGCTACCTAAAGCCGAAATCATTCATATAAAAGAACACCGTTCAAAACGTTAAAATATCAATTTTTATATATACGCAATTATCATCCCCGTGATGACTTTGGCAACATACCCCGATAAAATAGATCTAACACGATTCAATCTCTGATCATAAGTCACTTCACTAAAATAATCCTTAAAAACGTTCAGACTCAGATTTTTATTTCTCGCATTCAAAAAAATCCAAAAATTATCTACATGATCTATTCTATACCAAATATGATGAGGAACACTATGAAATAGCTTATTATCATACAACACCAAAACGATAACTTTATCATAATATCCTTTTTGAATCAAACGTTCAAGATCTTTGTATACTATCTCATGATTCGCGGCGAAATCTTCGTATTTCCCTCCATTTCCCAACAAATATTGCACAACATCAACACTCTGATGAGCTAAAGCAAACGACATCGCGCTGTGTTCATGCCGATACAACCAATTTTTATACGGATCAATACGCATTTCTTTTATATAATATTCCATTAAAAAATAATCACCTTTCTTACATACAATTGCAAATTGCTCCCCCAAAATACTTTCCACTCTCCATGCGGAAAACTGTTTCTTCATCCAATCCATAAAACATCTGATCACATAACAATCAATACGCTGTATATTTTTTAACCAATGATTATCAAATCGACCAACTAACCTATCCTGAATTCTCGCCTTCAAATGTAATTTCTCTTCAACAGTAGGAATCGGAAAAAATAACTCAAACATATCAATCGCAGTCAAACAATTAATATCACCATCTAACATAATATCGGACACCACATTCTCCAAATACTTTGTCTCACGAATAATTTTATACAAAATCCCAACAAATTTTTCATCTCTACTCTTCAATGCAACAAACAAATAATGTCGATATATATCCTCATCATTGTAACCACAATACAATCTCAACCATTTATTATAAACATTTTTATTTGTCTTTATATGTATCGCCTCCGCTATAACTTCTCTCATCAACCGCGTACAATTAAATTTCTCATCATTCGGAAGCCATTTCGCGCATTCATACAACGTAGCAATAACTTCTGGATAATCATACGATTCACACATAGATTTACACACCGACTCATAATAATCCCCAACCGATGTTGCCGAAAAAATATTCATCACCAAATTTAATTTCTCGTCGACCACATTAACTTCTTTTATTCCATCCATAAACGAAATAATTTCTTTCTGAGACCCATAAGATATTATCCTCTTCAGCTCAGAAAATATCTTATCACTCATGATAATCCACTCAATATATTCATAAAGACCACCATCCAATCTCAACAATTCAATTTTCTCAAAATAATTTAAAAATCGGGAAATTCTTTTAAATTCCCCAAACAGCTATCCGTTATCAATCTATAATTCGTTTCAGACCTACATAATGATAGCAGCTCACCCGTCCGCAAATATGATAACACGATAGCAATCACCGGGTCAATCATTTAAATCTCTCATTCAATTTTTTTACGACAGATAAATTACGTTGTTCTTTGTATCTGCTCCAATTAGCTTTTTCATCAATGGATTATTCGAGTTAAATATTTGCTTTATTTCTGAATTCATTGCTAGAGCGGCCGGCTTTTTGCCACTATTAGTTAACGTTTGGTCGCTCGCTCCAAGTTCCAATAATTTCTTCACCGCTGCCGCCCAACCTTTCATCGAAGCTTCATGAAGCGCTGTACGATGATCAGGACAATCACATGAAGCATTTGGATTCGCTTTCAACTCAGTTATCAAAAATTCAATCGCTTTTACATCCCCCCTGGCTCCAGCATCAGTCAAAGCTGTATCTTCCCCTCTCGTATGCGAATCAACAGGAACTCGATCGATCATAACTAATTTTTTGGCCTGATCATATTTACGTTCCTGAATGGCCAATATCAACTCTTTAGCACGCGGATGATAATTACTCTCACGACTAATCGTTTTCACCTTCACGAAAGATCTAAGAAGATCCCTATCCGAAGCAAATGATCTAACATGATTTGACATTTTCCTCCCACCACCGGCGGCAGCAGCGCATAAATGTTTCTGAACTGGAATTCGCCTATAAACACCCACACTAACCTGACGCAACACCACACCAACTCTAACAACCCTTCTAAAACACCCAGCCATAGCCGAACTACCTGATATACATATATAATAAGCCCACCAAAAGAACCATTTTTCATTTTTTTAGCACATTAAAAAATTCATTACACAAGCACCTTTTAAATATTCTAAGTATTCCTCAGTTAACCGATTACACCTACACAAATCAATGGTACGTACACCTTTTAAATATTCCAAGCCAATATCTGTTATTTTATCGCAACCATGCAAATTAATCGCAGCAACACCTCTCAAATATTCTAACCCATCGTTTGTTATTTTTCTGCAACAATCCAAATTAATTTTTTGAACACCTTCCAAATATTCCAAACCACGATCCGTTATTTGAGCACAATGCCCCAAATCAATTGTATGTACACCTCTTAAATATTTCAACCCCCCATCTGTTATCCCCCCACAATAATTCAAATCAATTGTATGAACACCTCTCAAATATTCTAACCCACAATCCGTTATTTGAGCGCACCAAGATAAATTAATTATCTGCACACCTTTTAAATTTTTTATATCATCATCCGTCATAAACTCAAATCTATCTTTCAGTTCGAATTCTCTAATAAATTTTTGCGTTATCAATCTATAATTCACCTCCGATCTACATAATGGTATAAGCTCAGAACTCTCCAAATATGACAACACAATTGCGACCACCGGCTCAATCATTCGTCGCAAAGATAATTCGATTATTTGGATCCTTACATAATAATTTTTCAACTTTTTATCAAAAAATTGATATCTGGTTGGTCTGAGTGATCATCATGAATGACATATTATATAAATATTTAGATTGGACATGGGCTTATTGATCGTTAAATCAGCTGACAGATTATCTCCCGTTTCTGATGATGATGCCCGACTAGATATTCGTCCATCCGTAGACTTGACAGAGGAAAACACATATGGCAATAGCGATGAATTTCTGAATGATATTTTCATCGATCGTTCCTTTTGGGAATATAAAAGTGATCTGAAAACAGAAATAAAATCGATTAATTATGATCCGCTACTGGTCGAACAAATGTTCATCGAAGTTAAAGATGAAGATGTGGTAAATACTCCGATATATCGTAAATGTATCGGAGAAATTGCTTTTAATCCACATGCATGTTACATCCTTGGCAAAGTATATAGAAGTAAAAATAATTTTTTCAAAGCGCACGGATATTATCTGAAAGGTATGAAGATGGGGTATCCGAAATGCTTCAGATCGATGGCATATTTATATATAGGAGCGCGGCCAATATCATCTCAAAATGCCTCCGAATATATGATCGAAGGGCGAAAATTGAGTGCAATGATCTGTTTAAAACGTTATTTGGAATTACAATATGATCTCCAGGCAACAATCGCACTGGCTCGTATCGTTAATAGTTTTCCCGACTTCCAGGAATCTCATTCCATTGTAAAAATAATAGCAAATCAATTGACTCGGGACCCCCATTTCAATCGATATTTATCGGAAATTAACGAGCCAGATAAATTAAAACAAAGGGTATTTGAGTCAAAACCATGTTCTGATATGCCAGAAATTTATCATATTTTCTCTTTTGTGGCGCACTTTTATGAAAAAATAGATGTTCACACAGCATATCTATTTAAATCATTAGAATATCTCTCATCTGCCAGGCCTCATGAAGAACTAACAGACATCTGCGAATTGATTAATTCCGATCCTAAACTCTACACATTCGAAGATTATTGTTTCTGGTTTGAATTTGCATGTCAGAATAGATATATAGATTCCGATTATCAGATGAGTCTCTTTTGTTATAATTGCAAGGAATATCTTAAAGCGAAATGCTACGGAGACCTCGCAATTCATTCCTCCGGTGAAAAAATGATAGATTTATTCCATAAAATGTACAGGGATCCGAATTATTGGAAGGTTATCTCAGGGCCAAACAGATTAGCATAATAACCACTACTATTAGAACTAACTTAAAAGGTACCCTTTTATCATCAGCGCGGTAATCAGCTGTTTTGAATTGAATAAGATTTGGAAATAGTTTGTATGCATTTGAATAATATTTTTGACCACAAACAAGATTCAAATAAGTTAGCCCACTTAACGATTTCAAGGATGAGCCCTTGTCGATTATATATTCGTCACATATCAAAGTTAGGGAGGTGAGATTCGTTAGGTGCAATAGATCTTTTTCATACAATTTCCATGTAGTATCATAATGTAGGCATTCAAGTTGCCGAAGATTTTTAAATGCGGCTGCCGTTATTTTTGATACATTTAGCAACTTTAATTTTCTCAAATTAGTTAAACCGCTTATTGATTGATTTATTAATGTTTCGTTTCGGTGAATGGTTAAACTGGTTAGAGCGGTTGAATTTGTCGATTCGAAGATACGATCGTCTATGGGGACATTATGGGTGATGGTGAGGTGATTTAGTTTGTTGAAATATAATGGGAATAGGTTAGGTGAATCTATTGAAAATCTTTCAAGATTGGTCAAGTATTGAAGCCCTTCGTGAGAGATATTCTTATTGTTTCGAATGGATAGACATTTAAGATTAGTTAAATGTCTAATACCCTCGTTTGAAATAGTTGGTACGTCTGCGATTTTTAAGCGTTGAAGATTTGTTAATAATGATATGCTTTGGTCTGTTACATTTGGTATGTCCGTTAACGATAAATTGAGTAAGTCGGTTAATTTTTCAATTGATTTATCTGAGAGGTTGTTATTTCCGCGTACGTCAAGTTTTGTAAGATGTATCAGACAGGAAAAACATTGATCTGTCACATTTGGAAACATCAATGTTAAACTTTTCAAATTCGTTAATTTAGTTAAACCTCGATCGGAAATCAATGCTGCCATAGTGGGATCATGCTTAGCACAAGGGGAGCATAACCGGAAATCGAAATTTTCAAGATTTAATAAATTATCGAAATATTCATCGTTGAAATAATGATTGTAGGTTATCGCTAATGATTTGAGAGTCGGGATTTTAGTATTGATGAGTGCCAACATACTTTCGGTTTCGGCTTTTATTTTTGGGTAATGGGGTAGTAAGGTACATTTTATGTGGTTAACTTTTTCGAGGATGATCGAGGAACTGATATGTTTCAATTTGATTACTTCGCGTGGTGTCGAATTAGCAGCGTCATTCTCGTAGGTTAGTTCAAGTTGAACATTCTTAAAGGTAGAACTAAAAATTTCAGTGTATTTTAGGTTAGTAACTGCATATGTGAATGGTTTTGTTTTATGATATACCTCGCGTTTCAAAAAGGGATCGATCTTGCTAAGTCGGATTAGATCTCTATGGGAAAGATATTCGGTTAGAATATAGAAAGGTATTTGATATATTTTGGGCTCTAATATAAATTTCTTTTTGGGATAAAAACGGCTGAGCATCGAATAGTCTTGTTAGTATAGTATTATAAGTAGGCAAATTATATTTAGTTCAAATTTTTATCGTTGATATATATGTGGTTTGAGGCGGGTTTGGTTATTTGATTACAACCATACAAAATAATTGAATGGGCACCTTCTAAATATTCTAAGCCATGATCCGTTATTCGTTTGGAGGTTAAAGTTATTGTGTGGACACCTTTCAAATATTCTAAACCGCGATCCGTTATATTATAGCAACCAAACAAATTAATGGTATGAACACCTTTCAAATATTCTAAGCCACGGTCCGTTATTTGATTACAGTGACTCAGATAAATTGTGTGAACACCTTTTAAATATGCTAACCCGCTATCCATTATAATATAACAACAAGACAAATTAATTGTATGGACACCTTTGAAATATCGTAAGGAGTAATCTGTTATTCCCATCTTACAAGACAAATTAATTGTATGGACACCTTTTAAATATTCTAAGCCACGATCTGTTATTTTATCGCAAAAAACCAAATTAATTATCCGTATGCCTTTGAAATATTCAAGATCATCATCTGTTATATCACTGCGTACATCTGTAATTTTTAATTCGAATTCCTTGATAAATTTTTTGGTTATGAATCTATATTTTGTCTCTGAGCGGCATAATAGTACGAGCTCATGAGTTTCGAGATATGATAGCACGATAGCTATTATTGGATCAATCATTCGATATGTGTGAGATAATTATATTGTTTGATCATTACTAAATATTTTCAAATTTTTTTGACTCGATAGCTGCTGCAACCTTCAACGCGAATTGATTGTCTGCTGAGAACGAACTAAGTATCGTTTGATGCCACGAGAAAGATCCAAATAAATTACATAGTACGTGTATGCCATGCGGAGAAACAATTTGTTATAAATGGGCTAATACATTCGTAAGTATTGTTGGGATGGAGGCTGTATTGAAATCCCCTTTCTGCAAAAAGAAAGATGTATCAGACATAGTGCTGGCAGTTAGATACACCCAAGCACATAAATTTTTTGGGACTATAAATTAACTATTGAAACTGATTTAAAGATTTATAGATATGAGCATATATCTAATACTATGGAGATTTTCTCAAAAAAATTTTATGATTACGAAGAAAACAATGAAAGCATGATTCAATTTTCGGAAGAGGAATTAACTGCTCTAGCTGACCTATTTAGAAATTATAGTACGTTCCAAGATGTTATAAAATATTTAGAAAAAACATTGAATGAAACCTATTATAATAGTAGAATATCTGATACAGGTTATTTATATTGTCTTTATAATGAGGTGTACCAATTTTATGGTCTGAATGTTTTCAAAATCGGATGTGCAGGTAATGTAGAACATCGTATCAAAGTGTATAACACATCATTCATCACCAAATGTGAAGTAAAAGTCCAATCAGCAATTTTACAACATTACAAATACGCAGAAAAATTATTATTTAAATTATTGGCCCATTATAGAATTGCAAAGAATAGAGAATTTTTTCAATGCAATATAGATATTATAGAAACAAAAATAAAAGAGGTTGAATATATAATGAACAAGCTCCCATTGCAATCAATTGTTTCTACATATGAAATTGAAGCTACTTCGGAAAAACTCTTGATCCATAATTTCATTCTTCACATAATATGGAATACAAATTTTAATATAATTTTGAAAAATTTGGGTTTAGAATTGCCAGAAAAGGATTGTTCATCATTAGTAATATTTCCCAAAAATCAAAAAAATCAAAATCAAAAAAATCAAGATCATATGATTTCTTTATTAGCAACGAAAGATATAGATCAGGCTACATATGATTTGTATCATAGCGAGAAGATTAAAAATTATGCTACGTCTGAAAAAAAATTAATGATGGAACGGTTTGAATACAAAACATTCTGGAAGGTTAAAGAATTTGATAAGGCATTTTTGCTTCAATTTTATGGAAAACATCATGTCCTTCAGAATTTACGATGTTTATTAGATAAGATTAACTTGAATCCTCAGGGAACTATTAGTAATGGGACTCAATCGGTTGTCAAATTTGATGTCGCAAAAATCATTGAACAATCGGTAATAATTAAAGATCTGATTAACAAATTGGGATTTCAAGGTATTGGAGTTATTACTAAAATAAAGAAGGTGAATTTTGAGGAGAATATACAAAAAGTTTTTACCTCAAGCATATTGTTCGATGATCAATTAAAGTCTATCCCGGTTTTGAATTTGGATAAAGCAAAACTTATTGCTAATGGCGTGTCGACAAAGAAATTTATAGGTTATATGAACACTATATTGAATGACTGGGGGATTCGTCTTAAAACATATCAAAGCAGCACAACAATAAAGAAGAAACAAGTGACTACCTATAATTATAGACTTTTATATGTAAATGATATAGATAAATATCTTTAGTCGTCTAAAGAATCTTTTGTAATCATCAAGAGATATAAAACTATTTCTTGATTCCCGTACCATCTTGTGATTTATCAGGTCAAACAACAACCGATATTGATCAAGCGATTGTTTGTGAGTTATGACTAATCCCACCACCAATCAACCGTTTCATTAGAGCAAAAACGACGGACATAAAGTCAAACATTCTAAACAGATTTTTCAGTGCGGGCGCAATTTTATTGAAACATTTCGATAAAACAGTAAGCCATGTTACTCTTTAGGGCCAAAACCCAGGCCTAAACCCGTATGGTACATGAGCATGGTACGTTTCACATCAACGAGACCATCGAGAAAAATGCCAGAAAGCGAGCTTGTGGAATAAATGCTGTCGTCAAGCAAAAAGATTTGGTCGCTAGTCAGCCTCGCAATTTGCCCAGCTGTATCATCGATATTAGACCAGACTTCTGGGGCAAGATGTCCGCATTCTTTGAGTAGCTCAATAACCTCCGCTAAATGACCACGGACAAAAAAGATGATCTTTATCTTCCTCTCCTGTAGTTCATTAAGAATTTTCATACTCCGTTTTTCCAACTGAGTTAATTGCTGGAAATGCACTTTCGTTTTGACTTCATGAGCTTCCGGATAATACTCACCAGGCACTAGAGAACGGGCACGAGCAGCTTGAAAGTATTCAGTCGGTCTAAACACCGTTGAAACATTAACCACCAACGTTAATTTGCATAAAAATTGATTGAACTCAACCTCGGTAAGAAGCGAATCATGCAGTCTGAGTTGTTGAAATCGATCTTGCGTACGATAGGTTCTATTGGTCCAACCGGCAATGGCGCTTTGAATTCGCCAACCGAGGGAGAATTCCCCATGATCGCAGCGTGTATTTGACCTCAAGGAATCTGCGATCTTCAATCATTACAATATTTCAATTTTTAAATCCATCTATGCCCAATCATTTAAAAAATTGAAATATAATCTTGTTGCTTCATCGTAATGAGAATATCAAAAAATATTAACCAGATACCCAAAATGAGCAGCTTGTTTAATATGTTTCGATCTGAATCGCTGGCAAAACAAATGGCTAAATTGGCATCCAATGCCCGAGCCGTAAAGTTGGCCGCTAAATATGGTTTGGGTGTACTAAATATCACATGGGAAGATACTGGACGAGATAAATATTCAAGTCTTGGCCCAAATATTTGCGATTTTACTTTGTCCGCTGATTCAGAATTGATGGCAATGATTCGGAAACCTAACTATACCGATATCACGTGTGACACGAATATTGATAATTTTAACGTCACCGTTGGGAATGAAGTCAAGGATCCAGAGAAAAAGCTAGCCCGTATCTCTTTACGGGAGTTATTGAGTAATTTGCCGCTCTATACGAATGCAAAAGTTAAACCTATGTTTTTGCCCCGAGATGAGAAGATTTTGACAAGCGCCCAAGCGTGCATTTTGCCGGCACAAAAAGATGGTAGCGTTGAATTTAATCCAGAAATTGCAAGTTATCAATCTACCGCTGGAAATCCTGCCGTTTTGGTAATAGTTGTAAGTTCTAATGGAACGAGTATTCAAGTTTTAACGGATTGGAGGCAGAAGCTTTATTTCAACGATGGTGGGATGGCGGCGAATTTTAAAGCTCAGGGGTTGACGGCTCATCGAAAATCAAAGGGAGTGACAGATGAAGCGGAATTGAAGAAGGACCTATCCGTACATGAGAAACAAGATAATATGTTATTAGTTTTTCAAATTCCGTTAAAACAAAAAGAATTATATGCTGCGCGATATAAGAGTTTATATAAGTCTAATGGAATCGTGAATGAATGTGCAAGTGTGAGTGGTGCGAGTATGTTTGGTCTGGCTAATTTCGAAGATGCAATCTTAACTACTGGAAAGGCTCATAGTGTATTCAAAGGAACGCAAGATCTTGAGCTTGAAAGAGATGAACGATTCCCGATTCGTGTTGTAGAGCAATTTTATAAGATTTCTAATACTTTGGAGATCGAAGAAAAAGAATTTGCGCTTATTGCAGAGAAGATTAATAATGTATATTTGAGGGGAGGAGGAAGTGGGTCTTTGGTAGTTGATGGTGTGACGCCGCGAATGACTGAACCGGGACTGCAGAAGACACTTTCTGCGGCGGCCGCTGCTGAGAAACCTTTGGTGCTATCATAATTAAAATTGAAATATTAAATTTTTGGAACATTATAAGTATAATTTCTTTTATCAGATTGCGAAAATGGGAAATAATGCAGTTACGCCTCCTGCTGCGGAAACTCCGCATGTTGTGGTAGTTAAACTGGGGGATTTTAATTTGAAGCATGAAATGAAAAATCTAAAAGAGACAGATGACTCTTCGCAGTGCATTAAATTTTGTAAATCGCATATTGCTTTGAACAATCATCCGGATGCATGCTATCTTTTTGGGCGAATATTTAGTGGATTACGTTCTTTTTGGGATATGGATACTGCGATGAAATATTTAACGTTGGCGGTTGATGGAGGCAATAAAGATGCCCTTTTCTATCTTGCGCTGTTTCATTATTTGGGGAGTGATATAGCAACTAAGAATAAATCATTATTTATGGATCCGGATTCTGAATATGTTTATAATTCGAAAAATATAAATATCGAATACAAAGAGTTTGAGCGCGATTATAAGAAATCATTTGAGTTATTCAGTAGGGCGGCTGGGTATTTAAATAATTCGAAGGTTTATTATTATTTAGGGACACATTTTGAGTTTGGTAGGGGGGTTGAGAAAGATCTGTTTGTGGCGTTGGAGAATTATAAATTGGCCTATGGGTTGGGGTATAAGGAGAATATTAAAAAAATTAGTGAACTGTATATGGAATTGAAGATTTCGTCTGATGAGTATTTGAAATTTTTGTTGGAGGAGAAAGATAATTTTGCGTTGGGATATTTTCATGTTGCGAGGGTTTATGAGGTGAGGGGGAATTCTGAGTTGGCGGTTTTGTATTGTGATGAACTTTTGAAGATGGTTGATGGGGGGAAGATAAAGCTTACGTTGGAAGAGGTTTGTGAGATTAAAGTATTTAGGAGAGGGTTAGTTGAGAAGGGAGGTGGGAAGATGGAAAGTATTGAGAAGGCGATAGCGGAGTTGAGCCGTAGTGTGAGTGTGTTGACGAATATTTTTAATTTGAGGGGGGAGGGACAGCCGATGCCAGTTGTTGAGGCGGTTGCGAAGAAATTGGATGCGGCGTAAAAAATTGAATTGGAATCATGTTAGAGGGTTTGATAGAGAGATATATTTTTATTTTATGGGTGAGAAGAAAGAGTTGGATGTTGAGGGTATTGTACGGCTTTGGAAATTGTATGAGTCGAGAGGTGAGTATGAGATGATGATAGATTGTTGTTTGAAGGGGGTTGCTGCTGGTCATGTTGAATCTATGAAACGAGCAGGAATTTATTTTAGGGATAAAAAAAGGCATTCGAAGGCTATCGAAATGTATGAGATGGCAGTAAATTTAGGAGATGTCGCGTCATTATCGGCCATTGGACAAATTTATTCAGAGGATTTGCAAAATTATGAGGCTGCGTTAAAATGGTATTTGAGAAGGATTGACGGGAAAGATGGAGGGTCTGGGAAGAATGTAGCAACGGCATATTGGAATAGTGGGCAAATGTATTCGAAAATAGAAAATTTCAGTGATGCCATTGAGTATGTTTTCAAAGCGTTTCAGTTATATTCCGAAGATAAAGACAAAAAAGAATGTTTGGAATCAATAAAAGCCATAATATATATTATGCCAGCAGACAAGTTGGTGGAACATTTTTTGACTAATGGCAAGCAAGCAAATAAAATAATCGAATTGGAAGCGAAGATAGCTAGTTTACAAACGGAGCTTGATTTTCGTCCGGGCGGAGAAGCAGAGAAATCTTTGGCCGAACATTTTTATGGAATCGCAGCGAAAACAGATTCAGTTGGTCAGAAGTGATTTGTAATGATGCATTAATTTTTTATCTACCGGTTTTTGCTTTTCGATAAAAATTTTTCTCTGCCTCTACTGCGCCCCGACCGCCCGGTTTATATTGCTCTTCGATTAAGCGATTTTTTTTTTCTTCTAATTCTTGTGCTGTTGGCTGTTTCGGAGAATTGAAATCCCAGAGGAATGTAAAAGGTAATAACGAATACCGAAGATAAAATATGGATAGGTTGTACATCTAAGGAGTCTTATATTATTAAATATAAATAGAATCTATTGAAAATTATATATTCAATTTTTTTATGACACGAAAAAATTGAAAATCGTAGTCATTCTTATATTCATAAATATTTGATCGAGGTACGTTTATCGAACATGGGGACTAGTTCGAGTAAGGGGGCCGCTTGTGCTTCAGAGAAGGTATCTTTAATGGAGGAGGAGAAGAGTGAAGATGTAAAATGTCATGTTGCTTTAGATCATCATCATCTGAAGTTAAAAAATATGTATGAGGAGAATAACGGGGATGTTGTTGTGAGGAGTAAATCGAAGGAATTTAAGGTTTTGAGCGTGATAATTACGGCGGGGTCGGCGTTATTTAAATCGATGGTTGAGAAGGGGGGTGCCATAGATTATACGAAGTATGAGGATGATACGATTGATTCGTTGTTGAGGTATATATATTATCAGGGAACGTCGTTTTATTATAATGAATTGTGTGTGGAAATAAGCGTTGGGGAGATAGAAAAGATAAGGGCACTTTTAGAGTTGTTTGAGATTCATGGGTTGGAGGCCGGAAAGGAACTTTTTAAAAAGCAGATTGACGTGTTGATAGAATCGACAATTAATGTGACGAAGTTATGTGTTATTGCGGGGAATTTATCATTGATGGGTGAGATGTTTTTGGGGGAGTATAGGAAGAGTTTGAAGAAAGTGTTGTTTGTTATGAGTCAGAGGACAGAGTGGATGATTTCATCAGGGATGTTTGATGTGAAGGAGAGGGGGTATGTGGTTGGTTGTTATGATAATTTGGCTCCGGGTAAATTTGATAGGAAGCCAGCGTATGTGAGTTATTTGTGTTGTCAACATGGGAAGGGGAATCCGCATAATTTGAAGGATCCGACAGCCGAGATGAAATGTATGGTGAGCGGGAAGGTTTGTTGCATTTCGTTTAGTAGTAAGGGGAGGGAGATACCTGAGAATGCGGAGAAGCGGTATTGTTGTCTGCATCGATCGAGTGTGCCAGATGAGGTTACGGTATTTGAAAAAGAAATGGCTGTTTTGTTGGATCCAGCGCGAAAAATTATATTGAAAGATAAAGTTAAAAACGATCTAATGATAGAAATGATGAGCGTGTTGAATCTTCCAAAACTATGATGGAACCGCAATATATGTTGCTTCGGTGATCAAATTCGATTCGCGACTCGGCTTTATTTTTAAGATCACGCAAGCCCAAATCAATCCTATAATGCCTAGGAAATATGTTAATGTTAGAAATGCTGTGCCGTAGTTATTTCGTAATTCATCTGAGGTTCTGAATCTACAGTTATAAAAATGCGAGTAGCAGGAATAATATATTGTTGAAGAAAATGATTGAGAGAGAGTTTTATTTTTAACACATGAATTTGCTTCGTTTATGTCTCCAGGGCAATCAAAATATTCATAATTATATTCGTACATGATATTTACAGGAAAGATCGATCCTCTGAAAGTTTTTAAAGTGCTTTTATTGGCGAAGGTACAATCGCATATTTTAGAGAAAACGATGCATGGGGTAAATGATGAGTTTATTGGATTTGCATAGTATAACTCATTAAATATTGGAATATTTTTTATATCGCCAGGGTGACAATTTGTATATCTTAAATCGTTTTGCCTTTTTGTTCGAATAAGAATTTCAGATGAGGTGTGATAGCCGACTAATTCATATTGTTCTCCAAAGAAGATAAGGCCGCAATATATTAATGTGAATATGCTCGCTATTATTAAAATTGATGCGAAAATTTTTTTGCAAAGGGGATCCTGATCACGACAGCAATACGATTTGGTACATGAATCTATGCACGCCATTACTTAGCAGTATTGATGATTTTTTATAATAGAGTATGCTTTAGAATTAAATCATCAATTTTTTATCAATCGAAGTAAATTCCAGTCATTTCGTCAGATGGGACACATGATTTACAAGATGACGATTTTTTCAGCTCCTCCTTTTCTTTCTCTAATTTCGTGATAATTTGATTCTTTTTAAAAATCGTTGCCTCATATGATGCAAATATCTCCCAGCAATCTGTGGCGTTAATTCCGATGAGATTTTTCATTATATCCAAAGCTGCGTATTCACCTAAGGAATATGCTATGCCCGCATGATGAACAGCTTTTTCTTTATTATTGAGATCGAGATATATTTTCGCTAATTCCAAATGAGCATGGCCCTGATTTGTTAACAAGGTAAGAACAGCGATTTTTTTATCGAGATCATCGGGAAGGGTAGCCATCTTGTGAATAATAATGTGAACTAACATTAAAATATCGACCAGATAAAACAATTTTCAAATTTTTATTTGGGAATTAGAATAAATAGTAAAACGACGAGATAATTTATATTGTGAAATGCCAGGTATGTCATGATCGATTTGAGGAGGATGTTGATTTTTCCAACGGTGTAAAGATATGGAACGATATTGAAATACATGATTAGTATCATTGAGGTGGAATATATGCCGAACGGGGATGAAAAATCCATCATGTTATCGATGAAGCAGTGTTTTTTGGACCATTCTTTGATGAACGGCCAGTATAAAAATGATTCGATGATTGCGGAGAGTATTAGTAGGGCTTTGCGTTTAGGGGAGAGTGATTTTTGGAGAGGAGATTTAGAATAGATGATATCAAGAAATTGTTGGCATGGGTTGGTTATGAGTTCGATTGTATTGGTTGGATAATTTTGGGTGATCACTGCGGTGGCGAAAATAGTAGTGATTAGATCGAAAAACCATACGACGGCAGGCAATGACATGTTAGATTTACCCTTCGAATATAAATCCCTTGCGAATAATATTAGTGATGCGATAGTTGTTATTTTACTGATCCATATGTAAACTTTCTTCTTTGCTTCAGAATGGAAGATTTGATTTAACCCATAATCAACAATCAATGCTATAATTGCGAAGCTAACGGGGGATTTGAAATAGCTTCTGCAGAACGGCATTTTGTTCTAATGGGAACATTATTGAAATGAATAATGGATGCTACTTTCAATTTTTTTTATCGAGAGACTTATGTTTAGCTTGAATTAGTTTCATATTTTCAATTAGTTTTGTGCCGATTTCACCCAAATCAACTTGAAGATCGGTTATTTTTACGTAATGGTGTGTAGTGCTATCGAATAATGACTTTAAATTGTCTAATGATGTTATGTTGGTTAAATCTAGGGGGTCCGTTGATATGTTTAAGAGGAGTTGGACTTTGTTGATAAGATCTTCTCTGTTGACTGGGAGTGTGGCTGGGGATTCTTTTGGTTCTTGATATAGTTTATCCATTTGTTGAGGGGTGTTGGTTGTATGGAGAAATGCATAATATGATTATTTTTCAAATTTTTGGATGGGAATAAAGTAAATGATTAGGTGTGAGCGTATTTGAGGCGAAGAACGCGACCGGCGGGGCGATAGAGTGTGGGACCGGCGAAACTGTTGAGTTCTTCATCGCGATGATGGAGGATAAATAGTGCGCCTCCGTTTAGACGTTCATTGTCTTTGTGGATGAAGGGACCGAGAGGAACGTCAGGGGGGACAAACAAGACTGGACGGTTGTGCTTGAAGCCGGCCCATGACAAAACATTCTCAATGAAACGCGGGTTTTCGATGCGGGTTACAATCTCAATCTTGGCCCCTTTTTCAGAGAGATATTTGAGATTTCGGAGGATATCAAAGACGGTCTGGGTAAACGACGTAAAATCAATTTCACAGACAAAAAATACGGAACGAAAACACTCCCGATCTAATTCTGCTTCATCATCCAGGTCAGAATCAATTAGGTCCGAAAAATGGTTACGAATGATATGAGGAATTTCATCAAAATTCGTGACCATTACAATAGGACGCATTTCCGTTTGTATCCATGATTTCGGTGGTGCCAATGCCCTTGCCCTTGCGATTTTCTCCCATGCCCCTAATTTCGCCAATGCGGCATCAGATCGCTTTTCTTCTGCTGGTGATTCTTCCACAAAGCCCATCGCTGCCCGTGCTTTCTTCAAATCCGCGAATACAGCTGCTGTCTCAGAGACAAACGAAGCCATGTTATCTTTTGAAACTGCTGCTGCCACTGGCCCCTTTAATGCAGCTACCTTCGCAGCGATTATTCCCCCGATTGCAGCTCCTAGTGCCCCTGCCTTCACCTCCACAGACGTCGTCATTCGTTTCGAACCAGAAACTGCAGCGGCGGCCATTGGTACGAAAAATCTACCCAGTCGCCAAAAATAAAGAACCCACCAAAAACTTCAAATTTCAACTTTTCCTAAACCACTAAATTATATTCCCTCAATACCTTTAATTTCAACAAAGCTGCCTCTATTTATATTATCGCCCTGACCCAATTGTCCACTACTATTACTTCCACAAATCATTAACGTCCCGTCCCTTAATCTCAAAATTGTATTATTCTCGCCACATATTACTTCCACAATTGTTTTCGGAATTCCTTTTATTTCTTCAAAAATATTTCGACCCCTCTGATCTCCCAATCCTAATTGTCCGTTTGAATTATTTCCTGAACTCATTAATGTTCCATCATCTAATTTTAAAATCGTATGATAAGGACTACATATCACTTTACTAATATTATTAATTCCCTTGATCATGGAGAACTTTTTTTTTTCACCATTATCTCCCAAACCTAATTGTCCATACATATTCCTCCCACAACCCATTAACACCGAATCTGTCAACACAATGATATTAGACAGACTACATTTTATTTCCAAAATATTTTTCGATATTTCTAACTGCTTTGACTCTATTTCTATCTTCGAACTTGGCTCTTCTGGTTCAGCCCACCCATGATATCCGAACCTTACTAACGTAAAATCCGTTAATAGCACTATTGTTCGACTAGCAGTACATACAACATCTCTAATATTTTTCGGAATTCCATCTATTTTAACAAATCGATTCACTCGTTGACGAAGTGAAAATGCATTGTAACTCCCACCACAACCACAACTCATTATTGTGAAATCCGTTAACAAGATAACCGTATTCTGCTCCCCGCATACTACCTTAAGTATATTCTTCGGTATCCCTTTTATTTCACAAAATAGATTCCTATCATCACAATCCCCAAGCCCTAATTGTCCATACCAATTGTGCCCACAACCCATCAACGTCCCATCCGTCAATCTTACAATCGTGTGATTCAATCCACACACCACTTCGGCAATATTTTTGGGCACATCTACTATTTCTTCAAATAAACTTCTATCCGGAATGTCCCCCAAACCTAATTGCCCAAAAAGATTAGACCCACAACCCATCAGTCTATCCCTCAACCTCACAATAACGTGACTCCCCCCACACGCAATCCTCGATCTCTCATTACAACAATTATCCAAATAAACTTTCATCATATCCTCATTTGAAGAACTCTCTCTCGCATAACTCAAAGCAAAATTCATTCTAACCATCCTAAACCAATCATACTTTGCCAATTCAGAAACCGATAAACTCCAAAATAATACCCCCGGATCATAACTACTCACCACCCACTGCAAATCAACCGGCAAAGCTCTTACTAACGAATTAGCATCCATCGTATCGCATATTACACAAAAGTAATCATAAGAACTTTCAACTAAATATTCCTTTCAATTTTTAAATAAAAATGGTACTAACGCAATCCTCATTATATTCTTCAAGCCATGGATAATTATGTGAAGCATAAGTTGCTTTTGTTATTGGTGTCACAGGCATTTTTTTATATTGAGCGGAATTAACTAATTTCACACTAAATTGATAACATCCCATTGTATTGAAGCAAATATTCGGATGATAACAACTAACTCTATTATATATAAATCCATTTTCCTCAATCCTTACATTTCTAAATCTTTCATGATCGTGTCCGTCGCCTCCGCGTAATCTCAATACTAAATGCACCGTATGATCGTTGTCAACACCATACGCGCTCAACAATTTTTGTTCATCCATTTGTTTCCCCGCATAGATTAGTCGCTGTTGATCATTTGGTATTCCTAATTCTTCTTCTAAATAGTTCTTCAAATACATAACAGTCATTAACCTATTAAATGGAACTATAGTTTTCTTCCCAAGAAGCGTCGTAACGGTGATATTACCTTCAACCGTCGCATGGGTTTTATACATTAACATATCCCCATCTCTCATACCCAGATCACTTAAAGTTGTTGTTAAGGTATTAACATTATGATCATGACACTCCTTCTGCCTAATGTATATCAATTCGTCCTGATCATTAAGGGAAGATTTACTAATCAGTTCAAACGGTGATACAAATTTTTTTTGGGACGGAATATAAACATGCAAATGATTTTCAATAGGAACATATATTTCGAATCGTAAAGAATTATCGTTTAACGTACCAACAATCTGTTGCTTCCGATCCTTCTTAATAAATGCACCATCCAGATATGTTTGGCCCGGATATGTACAGTAGTTACCATTCAAACGGCCAACATTCGTCTCCCAATCTTCGCCGTTTATTATATTCTTATCTCCGCATCCAACTTTAATTGCCATATTTGAATGCCTCCAATCTATTAATGGCCCTAATTCCATCCATAATCCTTCTCTCTGATACATCGGCAACACCAATCTCTTCCCCACTTTATGTATCGGAAATAACCCCAAATCGGGATGCATATCACATTTAAAATTAGGTATTCTCAACGTACGCTTAAACCCAATGTCCATCCCATTAACCCTTATCTTATTATCAATTATCTTCGCCTTCATATTTCTTATTTCACTCGCCCGATATTTCGAATAATAATCATGATACGTCATATCCGCCTCAACGGGCTCGTATTTTATTTTATTCACAATCAACGCTCTCAATATCATAAAATCGTTCCAAAAAATAAATTTCTCTCCATAAGGATTATACTTATTGAATAGCTCGTCCAACGTAGTTCCCATAGGTATCTTAGCCGACGCAATTTGAGGCTCACAATTCAAACTAATCATTTTATTATAATCGCCAACAATTATACTTAATTTTCCCTAAGATGTTATTAAATCAACTTTTCAAAGTGATAAAAATTGAAATGTATCCCCGTTGGAGTTCACATTGAGGTTGTTTGGTGCTATTATTTGGGCTAATGGCACGAATTGTTGTGATATTGTTGGGAGCATATATTGTTGTTACAATTGTGTTACTGAGTTTATATACTAATGAACAATATAGTAAGGAACAGAATTCTCCTGAAACGCAGGCTTCGATGGGGGCATTTACGGTGGGATTCAGTATCGCAGGGTTGCTTACGGCAGTATTCGCAATAAAATTTATAATTGATCGGATGTTAGGGTTGACAAATCAAGTTGATTTTAATCTGAGAGCGGGGACAGCATTTGTTTTGATGATCCTTGGTATTATTGTTTGTCAAGTTTTATCAATTTCATCTTTTGGGTTACATTGTGGTTATTCGACATGTTTTAATATGGAGACGCCGCTTTATATTCCGGTGTTGGTTCATGTGTTCCTATTCTTTGGTTTCTTGGGGATAGTTATAATAGTGTATACAATCGAATTTATTTGCTGGTTAGCATGTGGCGTAAATATAGAAGTTCTGAAATATTTTCCGTATGGGGCGGTTGAACCTGTTGATGATCCGAATGCGGTTGACCTGGATAAGTTAGGGAATGTAATTATTCGGGGGGATGTTATCAATAATTTGTATCAATTTGGATTGACGACGAACTGTTCGATATGTTTAGTGGATCATGTGCCAAATAAAAAAATAAATTTATTAGGTTGTTCGCATTATTTTCATACAGAGTGTATTGCTAGTTGGCTAAAAAACAACGATTCGTGTCCGATATGTAAAAAACAGTGTAAAAATTGAAAATGATAACAGCTTGGAGATTTCTATTTATAAAGTCGAATATTATTCATCGAATCATGGGAAAAGTTCATGTTGTGGGCATTGGGATGTTATTATTCAACTCGTTAATAGAAGTGATTTTATTAGGGAGTTATGCGTCAAAACAAAATGATTTGGATCAGGTGTATAATACCGCGGTTGATGGTGGTCAAATATTCACGGTGGGATTTAATGGATGCATGCTTACTTTTTCTTTGATATTAGCGATATATCTATATAATAAGCATTTGGGGCGATTTAATTTTAGGGAGGGTATTGGTGATTATGATGATCGTCATTTTATGTGTAGCATAATTCTTTTTGTGACGATAGTACTGACGGTAATTTTTTTACTTTTTAGTTTTGGGCTTCATTGTGGGATTACGGGATGTTTTAAGATTGAGACGCCCCTTTATGTGATGGCGTTGGTTAATATGTTTGTGTTGTCAATAGGGGGTGGGGTTGCGATAGTTTTGGGAGTGTTGTATGCTATGTGGGATTTCTTTTGTGGGAACATTTGGTTTCACAGGAAAAATAGGCGGATACCGAATTCGGGGGTAACTATGTCGTATGAGGTGGTGCAGAAGATATTAGGGGGAGAGGGATTGAAAGAGTGTGGAGTGTGTCAAAAAATGATGACTATTGATTCGGATTTTGCTTTGTTAGTGTGCGGGCACTATTTCCATGCTGGATGTTCGGTTGATAATAAAAAATGTGTTGTATGTGAAGGTCTTACGTCAGTTTGCGAGGGGAAGTAATTTTTTTCCGTTGAATAAAATTGAAATAAACATATGAAAAAATCATCTTTTTATTGAATCGCATATATCACCAGAATGAGCAAAAAGACTAGATCATCAGTGGTTAAATTAATATTTAATAAATTCGATTTAATTCCATTTGAAACATTGTGTTGTTTTTTATTCGTTGATGATATGTTTAAGTTATTGAGAGCATCGAAGGTGATCAGGGTTAAAGTATATAAAGCTGGTTCGTCGCATGCTACTGTAAATGATTATAAGATAGCCCAACGATTGATGGCGACATTTCCCAAAATATCATTATACACTCCCGAAGATTTTACACGGTATGAAAATATTGCTATAATGACCCTCACACGATTAGTCAGCCTTTCTTTTCATACCGCATGGACTGGATTGGATTATAATGAACCATTCTATGCTCAGTTAAAATATCTTACCAATCTCACGAAACTTTCATTCTCGGTAAATGGACCTAATGGAGATTCAATTGTTCAGCTACCAAAGCTTAAAATTCTAGAAATGTATCATAACTCAACTATTACTGATGCTCATATAAAAATGGTGACGACGCTCACGGAATTTAGTATAGACAATTGCAAATTATCAGATGAGGGTTTGATGTATCTTACGAATTTGAAACGATTGGATTTAAGCAATAACAAGAATATTACTGGGAAATTTTTAACAGCTTTGACGCAATTGAATTCACTTAGATTAGGATGGCACAATGATACTTTAGATTGCATGAATCTTATTGGATTAACATGTTTAAGGGAATTGGTAATTTCAGGACCATCTATAGAAACACATATTTTGGTACAATTGACCTTTTTAGAGAAATTGAGTATTTGTGTTACAGTACACGGTTTCGATGATATTGCGCTTCTAAATCTGCAACGTTTAACTTCGTTGTCAGTTACGGGTAATTCTGCATTAAGCGGAAATACATTGTGTAAACTTGTTGGTTTGAGGCATTTACGTTTGCAATGTACGGAGATAGAAGGGAAATATCTGCGTAAATTGAGTTTGTTGAGTCACTTGGAAATTGGAAATAATGCTCACATAAAGGGCCATCTGAGTGGATTAACTGCTGTGACGAATTTGGTGTTATTTAGTGATAATATGGCCTTTCACAGAGGGTTCGGGGGATTGAAAAATGTTGAAGTTATATCAATAGATAGCTATCGCATTTTTATGATTACGATTAAAGATTTTCTACGGTTCAAAAAATTGAAAAGAATAATTGCAAGGAAGAATTTTTTGGAGATGCTAGGTGGTACCGATTTATTATTGGAGAAAAGGAAGATAGAAATTGTTTTGATGGAAGAATAAAAATTGAAAGTATTAAAGTATTGTTGGTGTTAAGAACGTTAGAAAGAGCAGGAATGACAGCGTTATTGCTGTTGGCGTTGGTTGTGATCGTTTCGGGTGAGAACTTTAGTTATTTGGAACTGTGTCAATCGCCTTTTCATAATTGCCAGGTTTCTTTTGATTTTAAGGGGAGGGAGAATGTGTTGACGCAAAGTTATCATTTTACGAAGGAATTGAATTTTGTGTATGTGTTTAATGATTATTTGAGTGCGATTGATGAGGTGAGGGAGCCGAAAGTTTTTTCGTTTGGGCATGTTGTGATATTTCATGGTGTTGGGAAGGATTTTTGTAATGAGGGGGAATGCTTTGTTATGGGCGATGTTGATGCTTCGAAAGTTCCGTATAATGTGACTTTGAGGGGAGAAGTGTTTGCTGCTGGGATTGTGTATATTTCGATGGAGTTTGTGTATCCGGCTTTTTCGGGGCCGTTGAATTTTATTAATGTTGTGATGTCGTTATGTATGTCGCATGAAAGGAATTTGTGCAATGATGGTGGAATAAAATTGAATAGTGAATACACTGGAATATCCATTGAGAGTTGGTAGTTTTATTGTAATTTCCGGGATGGATCGTAGGTATTTGGCGCGTGAAGAGAAGGGAGGAGTGCATCCGCGTGAGCGTGAATATGAAGTGATGAGGAAGGTGGCGGAACGGAAATCATTGACTGATGAATTGAAGCAGATATATGGTCTGATTGATAGTTTTGCAAGGGAAGAGAAAAGGATGACGGCGGAATGGCTAGTTGAGGAGCCGATACGTAGGAAAGCTATTACTGATCGCGAGGTTGCTCTTGGGGAACTTCGCAGGAGTTTTCAGGTTATGGCTTTGAATCCGCTAATGGCAAATCAATATGAAGTGAAGCGAAAGATCGGGGATCGCATTACGGTAGAAGCATATGAAATTCGGTCTTGTTGGGTAACTTATCGAACACTCGCTGATCAACCGGCGAAACTTGCGGCGAAACGAAAAGTATTGACCAATCGAGCTGCTGAGCTATCGAGGCGCCTTGTGAGTCTTTAATCAGTTATTTTATAAATCAATTTTTGAGCGAGTAGATCATATTTTGGATCCATCTCTTTGAGAATATATATTTTTTTGCCGGATTTTGCATGGCGGTCGTGCATTGGGGAATTGTTGTTGAATAGCATGATTGTAATATTATCGTAGACAACGGATTCTTTTCCTTGTGCTTTATAATAGTTATACACTACGCTGAAATCGGATTTTTTCAAAAGGAGTTCGATTATCATTCCTTTTAATGCTTTATGGTCGGTTTCGCTCAGGAATCCTCCGTCGCTGTCGATCAAAATATTTAATTTGAGGCTGTTGTACGCGCCGCTGGATAATTCGAGTTTGGCGTCTATTTTGTCTGGTGTCATGTAGAGGGCGAAGTGATTGATTTTTGCGGTTTGAATTTTATCTGTTGAGAGCGCTCGTCTTCGTGAATCGATGCAACGAAAGCATGATCAAGATTAGCCGCTCCGTATAATATACCAGCACGTCCGTAAAATATCATTAGGCCGAAATATTTAATTAAATTTTTATATGGACCATTAGGATCGAGCGTTTTTTCGAAGATCGGGGTCAACGCAATTCCGTATTTTTCATCTATTTTCGCGATTTTTTCGGTGAGGTATTCTTTATTGGCTTTTAGGAGGGAGATCATATCTTTGGGGAGAGCGAGCTTGGCTAGATCTTCTTGATTCCATTTGATTTTTAGTTCTGTTAGTTGGAATGGGGGATTGTTAACGAGAAGGCCATTTTCAATTTCGTATTCGTTGAGGTATTTATCGTACATGAAGGTGCAATGGGGTTTTGCCGATGTTGGGTCGAATTGTTTTAGGAGGAGGGGGTCGGATAATGCGATGTCGATGATTGTGTTCATGTCGGTCGAGAAGCCCATGCGGGGGCCCATTTCTGTTGAACCGTAGACGGAGATGACCTGATGAAAATATTTATAGAGTTGGAGTTTTTCGTGAAGAGTTGGTGATTCTCCTCCGTAGAGACAGATTCCTTTTTTTTTGATGAAGCCGAGGATGAGAGTGTTTTTAGTTTTGACGAGATGGTCGATTAGATCGAGATGCAATATGGGGATGCCGGTGAGCATGAGGGGTTTGTCTCTTATGCTATCCATGGAGTCAGTGATTGTTTTTATGGTTTGAAGTACGTTGGCGTCGGAACGTTTTAGGCGTGCGTGTGCGGGGGCCATTTCTTCGGATATTGTGCCGGTTGATGAGTTGGAGATTGGGAACATGTTTAGGTACCAGTAGTCGCTTGGTATGGCGCCGCCTGAGAATTTTCCTAGGTTGATGTAATAATTTCGGAGCATTGTGATATCCCACTCGCCTAGGGGAACGATTGAGGGGTAACCTGTTGTTGAACCAGATGTTTTGTATGGTTTGAGGCCACGGAATGTTTTTAGATCGATATCGTCGGAGAGCCTATCAATTACTTCGGGGTGACGGATGTGGAAGCTCATTTTATTGATGGATGGTAATAAATCGCGGTGAACGGTTGGAGGGACGTGCTTGTAGATTTCCCTGTAAGCCGGGGCTGTTCGAGCTCGGCGAATGTTATCGGTAATCATTGCTTCGCGAAATTTTTGAACGCAAGCTGCTGGTTGTAATAGTGCTCCGTAGGCGATGCGATTCATAGGGCCCGTACCTGATACGGGCAATTGATAAACGCGACGCATAAATTTACGGAGCATATTCAATTCGCTCGAGTCATAATAGGAGAAAATTATTGAGGTTGCCATAATCTGTTTATTTCAATTTTTCGAAAGGGCGGTTAAAAAAATTGAAATTGTGAACTTTTTAAGGATGGTTTATTGGATCGTGTTGTTAACAGCTTTGCGTGAAATATTATTGGGACCTATTAAGGGCTCATGTCGGCTTCTTCCAAGCGGAGTTCTGGTCGTGGTCGTCGTAAAGGTGCTGCTGCTGGAGCCACTTCTGCTATGGCCGGTGCCGCTCCGGCGAAGGTTGGTGCGGCTGCTATTCCCGCGGGTGATGCTCCTCCTGCTGGAAATGAACCTGAAAATACTAACGGGAGTACCGAAGAGATAAAAACAATCAATGCTACCCGAAGCGCTGATGCTTCTGATGCTTCTGATGACGGTTGGGTTGCTCCTAGCGGTGCTTCTTCAATTGGACCGCCTCCGCAACCTGATAGTTCAGAGCCGATCAATGAACTCTCACGATCAATGCGTGCTACTGCTCGGATTGCTGCAGCTGCAGCTAAAGTTGAGGTTGTTATTGTTGCTGTCCCTGTTGCTTCTGATGCTCCAGGTGTCGCTGGTACTTATGCTGCTTCTGCTACTCCTCTCGCGGCAGCTTCTGATACTCCTTCTGTTGTTACTCCTCTCGTTGCTGTTCCTGCTTCTCCTCCCGCTGCAGTCATGGAGAGTAAGGGCTCAACAGCCCCTGCTATCCTTGCTATTACTGATAGATCAGTCGACGTAAAACTATTTTTGGAAGACGTTCAAAAGGACTATATTTGTGGGTTATGTGAGCGAGTTCCTAAAAGGCCGGTGAATCCTAAATGTTGCGGTCAGATCAGCTGCAAGGAGTGCTTAGAGGAGAAATTGGCTTCCCTTGCACAATGCCCATATTGTAAAGAACCCTGCACTATGGCGAATGTTCCCGCATCACCATTTGTGACAACAAAGCTCGCTGGATTGACTTGTCGATGTCACGTGGGCTGTGAACGTCGTATGTTATTCGGTAAGGAAGGGTTTCGTTTGAACGAACACAAAGAAACTTGTCCAAATGAAATAGTGATATGCGAGGATTGTAAAACTTCGATGACTCGCCTGGAGTTAACAACCCATCGACCTCCGGGTATGCTGGATTGCCCGAAAAAGCCGATACTTTGTGGCACATGTAATAATTTAGAGGTGAAACGTGAATTGTGGGCCGCTCATCAGCTTGAACCTGGCCATGTACTAAATTTTGGTAGACAAATGGCGAGCATGGTAACAACATTTACTAAACAAGCGGCAGAAATTGCTGCAGTGAAAGCAGAATCTACAGCTGCAAAGGAAGAACTGGCCCAAGTTAAGCGGCAGCTCCATGTGACACAAAGGGAATGTGATGAGAAGATCGCTTCCGCCGAGGCACGTTATGAGCAGCGAATGGCCGAACTACGGGCTCATTCTATTGCGCAGTTCTGCGAATTCGAAGTTCCGAAATGGTCAGAAGTAAAAGAATGTGCATTATTCAGTACCGCCACACCATTGAAAGCATGGGGTCATGAATGGTGGATCAAAGTCGAAAAATCACCCGATGGACGAATTGGCCTCTTCCTATGCTGTGGAGAAGAAGGACCATTCCCAATACATGTTGACTATCAGCTAATGGTCCGAAAACGAAATGATGACCTAGGCGTTTGCGCATCCGTAGTCTTCCGCACCGAGTTCGGTAAAGAGAAGGCATGGGGTCTAAGCAAGTTCACCACATTGGATGCACTCGAGAAAGATGGCGCATACTGCCGCAAAGAGGACAAACTAACTTTCGGTTGCCGTATCCTTCCCATCAAGAATTTAGTATGGGGAGGTCATGCACGACCACCCACAGCCACAAGATGAAAATAATTGCTTCAGCTAAAATTGAAATAACGAAATGCTTGCTATCTCTATCGATTTGATATGCTATTTTAGTCAACATTCCATGGAGCGGAAAGGGCGCAGTCATCCGTTGGGTGTTCAGGAACAATGGTTTGAAGCCATTCGATGTGGGAAGAAAACTGTTGAGGGCCGCCTCTGGAATGATAAAAGGAAGGAAATAAAGGTTAACGATACGATTGAATTTACTTGCGGAGAGAAGAAACTAACGGTTGTTGTTGCTAAGATCGTTGTTTATGTTGGGGAGAATGCTCTCGACAAATATATCGTCGGGGAGACCCTGGAAAAAATTCTCCCGGGCGTTGAAACGTTGGAAGAAGCACGAAAAATTTATCTGATGTATCTCGGTGAAGGTACAACGGATGATGAAAAAATGAAATCCATCGATAAAATTGGTATGGTTGGATTCCATATTGTTAATGCCCGCGAATAATTGCCCCTTTCAAATATTCCAATCCACAATCGGTTATTTTATGACATTCATATAAATTGATCGTATGTACACCTTTTAAATATTGCAAACCTCGATCAGTCACCCTATTACAAAAAGACAAATTGATCGAGTGAACACCTTTTAAATATTGCAAACCATCATCAGTTATTTGATCACAATAATGCAAATCAATGGTATGAACACCTTCTAAATATTGTAGCCCTCTATCTGTTATACGATGACAACATGACAAATTAATCGTGTGAACACCTTTTAAATATTCTAAACCACGATCTGTTATTTCATCACAAAAATGCAAATCAATCGTGTGGACGCCTTTTAAATATTCTAAGCCACGATCAGTGATCTGCATACAACACGAAAGATAAATTGTATGGACCCCTTTTAAATGTTCTAACCCGCGATCTGTTATTTGCAAACGGCGAACTAAATTAATTGCGTAAACACCTTTGAAATATTCTAAAATACGATCCGTTACGAAACAACAATTACGCAAATTGATTGTGTGGACGCCTTTTAGATAGATGATATCATCTTCTGTTAATAAAGAGGTGGGATCTTTTAATTCGAATTCTTTGATAAATTTTTGTGTTATGATTTTGAAATTATCATCTGATCTCCATAGAGGTATAAGCTCGTTAACCTCCAAATAAGATAAAACAATGGCGAGTATCGGTTCAATCATTCGTTACAACATATAGTTATGACCTGGCAATATTATTAGAATATAAATTTTTCAATTTTTACAAAAAGACTTACGGCGGCACAATCTTTTCCGAGACCTATTTGTCCTCCTGAATTAGATCCCGACGCGAATAACGTTCCATCTGATAATCTGATCATTGTCCGATTACGGTCGGATATTACTTCGGCAATATTTGGGGGTATGCTGCTTATCTTTTCAAAAATTCTTATCCCTTGTCTATCTCCTAAACCTAATTCTCCCGACATATTATCTCCCGTGCTCATTAATGTTCCATCTGTTAATAGAATGATCGTTTTCCAATGACCATATATCACTTTCGCTATATTTTTGGGGATGCCACGTATTTCTACAAAATTGTCTGTGGCTCCATGATCTCCAATACCTAATTGCCCAAAACCGTTAGCCCCGGAAACCATTAATGTTCCATTCGTTAATTGGATAATCGTGTGACCGTAACCTCCTATCACTGCGGCAATATTTTTTCCGATTCCCTTTATTTCTTCAAACTTTTCTCTTCGGCGCCTATCCCCGAACCCTAATTCTCCATAGTTATTCAGCCCAGAACCCATTAATGTCCCATCCGTCAATCTTATAATTGTATTATTGCCACATGCTATTACCTCGACTATATTTTTGGGAATTCCCTCCATTTCTACAAAACGCTCTTCAGATCCATTAACCATTAATGTTCCGTCCTCCAACAGCACAAACGTTTGATCAGAACTACATATCACTTTCTTTATTTTTTTTGTCTTCCCGGTCATTTCAATTTTGACAAAAACCGTTCCATACCGATGATCTGCTATACTAAATACTCTACACGGATAACTTCCGCAACACATAATTATTCCATCCGCTGATCTTATCATCGTATGACGCTGACCACAAAGTACTTCCACAATATTTTTCGGTATATTCTTTATTTCTTCAAACGAACTCCTCGATAGAGTGTCTCCAAGGCCTAATTGTCCATTTCTATTATCGCCACAACTCATTAATGTTCCATCTATTAATCTGATAATTGTATGATAACTGCCGCAAGCCACTTCAGCAATTTTTTTCGGGATATTCGGAATTTCTTCAAATGAATATCTGTCCATGTAATCTCCAAATCCCAATTCCCCATGTGTATTACTTCCACAACCCTTTAATGTTCCGTCGGCTAGTCTAACAATTATATTACCATCGCCAATTGCAATTTTCGATTTTCGATTGGAACAATTATGCCAGTAGACTTCCATTATCTCTTCGTTTGATAGATCTTTTGAATAGATCAATGAGAAATTCATTTTAATTAATTTGAACCAATCATATTTTAGTAGAGCAGATTTTGGGAAGATACGGAAAAGGAGTTTTGGGTCATAAATGGTTAGGTGGTATTGGAGATCGAGAGGGAGATTTTTGATGAACGAAATTGGATCCATTGTAGATGGGATTGATTGTTGTTCAGAGACGAATGAAATAGATTTTCAATTTTTTGGGGAGAAAAAGATGAAAATAAAAAGGTTTGGGAAGGTTATCAGGTATTTGGGGTTTGTTTAGTATTGAAATGCCGTCGTTAGTTGAGAAAGTTGAGGAAGTTAAGAAGCCGAAGTTCTTCCAGAGTAAGCTGTTGGAGAAGAAGAAGCAGATGGTTCGAGAGCAACGTGAACGGGATGCTTGGTTTAAGGGGGTTCCGAAGGTTTATAATTTTGGTGGGGGTAATCGTGATGGGGTGGTTCCTGAAAATTTTTGTGCGCTTGGATCTGTTGATGAAGATGATTATTATTTGATGACGCATGGTGGACGTCATTATATTGCGAAGGGGAAGTTGACGTCGTCGAGGAAAGGGTTTAGGTATTGTATTTTGAGTGAGACGGAATCGTATGATAACGAAATGAGTGCGGCGACTGCTGCGGGTATTATGGTGGAGAATATCAGGAAGCGGTTATAAAAAATTGAAGTGGGTTGTGTATAGTAGGTTCTTTTGGTAGATATCTTGTGTATTGGGAAGCATGCGACGATTGATTCAAACAGTGGTTCGATGCAAAGTTCCGCCGAAAGCGGTTAGTTGTCCGGTGAGGACGTACTATCATGAAATGATCTATGATTATCCTGATATCAAGTATTGGCGGCTGAGTTTGTTTGGACATCAGGCGGGGAATAGAAAGCTTAGTTTGAGTTATTTTTTAGAAAATCATCATTTGAAAGGAATAAATTTAGAATCTGAATCGCAAAATAAATATACGGAGGATGTTGGCGCGGAAGTTAGGGTTGCGTTGGCTGCTTTAAGGAAGGATCCAAAACCCGATTATGATAAGCTGGTAGAGGATACAGCTGCGAAATGCGTTAGTAAACGGCGGGAAAATGAGGTGAAATACAATAAGCTAATCACAGAAAACAATCTTGATGTACTGAAACTAATTAAATCAGAAGTTGAGAAATTGAACGCTGACGTGAAAGCTTTAGAGAAATTTATGAATGAATCGGGGGAGATGCATAAGATGAAAATTTATGGGACGTATGGAGAAGAATTAGACTTGGCTAAAAAAACTGTTAGATCTCATTTTGAGAACCATAATGCTTTTAAATTTGATTAGTGTAGATCCCTAATCGCTGATCGAATATCCGTTCGTGCAATGAATTGCAAAAGGGGAAGTCTTTTTGGGAGTAGTTAATGTATTGTTTATAATTTTCATTTATTTCTTCGTGTGTTATTAGTTTATCGATGATTCGTAGGACTTGGCGGTTTGTTTTGGTTTTTATGATGTAGTCGTAGCCTTGGTATTCGGTTGGGTCCATTAGATGGGGTTCGACGAAATGCATTCCGAATCCGACGTCGACGTAGTAATAGTGTTGGTGGAGATTGATGATGAGGCCGTTGTGGAAGATATTGTAGTAGCCGCCTGTGAGAGTATTTGGTTTGAGGCAGTTAACGAAGTAGCTATTGTTGAAGCCGATTTCGTGGAGGAACGTTTTATAGGTGTAGTTGAGTTCGATGCAGAGACCTTTTTTTTCATGGATGATTTTGTGTTTTGCAATTTCGGGATCAAATCTTGTTGGTTTCACGGGGGAGAAATAAGAGTGGTTGGATAAGCGATAGTTGGTGATATGATTGAACATGGTTTGTTTTAGTATCGTGAATGGGGATGCTCCGATTCGAACCCCTTGGAGTAAAATCTTATGATATTGGGACCACATCGGGAGTGTAGGTTTAGGGAATGAATGAGGGAGGTGTTAATGATTGGAATATCAATTTTAAAAATTGAAAAATGTATGTGTTGGAGAATTCGTTGGGTTTGTTGGTTTTTTGATGATGTTGAGCAGAAGGCGTACTCACAGGGGAGCGGGGGGAGCCTATGATCCCATTGAAACTGCTCGGAGACAGAAATTGATTCGGGAGAATAAAATTCGAAAACAACTGAGAAGCGATGAGAAGAAAAAAGCATTACGTGTGAAGAATGTTGATATTGTGGCTGGATTTAATAAAATTTATATGGATTATCAAATTGTTCATACGGATGTTCGATTGGGGATATTATTGAATGCTCCGTGTGCGGTGAGGGAAACGAAATGGTTCATGCATGCAACCATAAAAATTCATGGGGTTGAATTAAAATTTGTGATTCCGATGCTTCTTTATCTGAGAAAGAAATACGAATTTAGTGGGAAATATCATCATAAATTCACGTCTGATAAAATAAAGTACGTGCCTCTTTACCTTCTTGACGTTAGAAGTAGTGTTGGGAAAGAAACGTGGAATCATTGTGTTGATCTCTTTGAAAGTCAGATTGAACCAGCATTGGGTAATCGATTAGGAGAGGACCTGTGCTTTTGGCATATTTATCCGGCAGATTTTATTAATATTGTTTTTAAGAACGCCACGTATCATCCGGTAACAACTTTGCGGGCCGCGCTCGGGAAATATATTGGACCTGCGATTGCAAATGTAGAACTGCATAAAGATAATCCAATTTTTAAGGAGCGGTTATCAACGTTATTAAAAGACGAAACGGTAAAAGTTAAACCGATAATCTTAGGAGAATTATTAAGAATTTGGCCGAGATTTCCAAGTGTTTTGGGGCCAATTGTTATGGATTTTTTTTAGTTTATCGCGTTCCTGCGGCTGCTGCAGCAGGACGGGCATGGTCGCCCCAGCGGAGATTTTTGACGGGAACTATGCGACAACCGAAAGTGATTTTGTCCTCTGTTCGTGAGTAGGCGCCTTCTTTTTCTATTAGTTCGATGGTGGTAAACTTTGATAGGCCCCAAGCTTTTTCTTTTCCATATTCGGTGCGGAATACTACCGAGGCACAAACGCCGAGATCATCGTTTCGTTTCCTGACCATAAGTTGGTAATCTACGTGCATCGGGAAAACGCCTGGTTTGTCACTCTCACCGCAACACAGATAGAGTCCAATTCGTCCATCGCATCCTCTCTCAACTTTAAGCCACCATTCATGCCCCCATGCTTTCAAAGGCGTCGCGGTACTAAACAATGCTGATTCTTTGACCTCTGACCACTTTGCTACTTCAAATTCGCAGAATTGCGCAAGAGAATGAGCACGCAACTCCGCCATCCTCTGTTCAATTTCGGCCTTTGCTGCACCAATTTTTTCTTCGCATTCCCTTTGTGTCACGGTCACATTCCTCTTAACAGTATCCATTTCACTCTTCAGTGCGGCATTCTCATCCTTCACCCCCTTCAATTCATCAATAATAGCTTTCTGACCTGCTATTATTTTCGCCATACCTTTTTTCACGCTTTGCTTATGCTTTCGCCCGTCTTCATGCTCATCCCATTCAGTCGGTTTAACCTTAACATCACATAATTCACAATATATCGGCTTCTTAACACATTCCGTTAGCTCGGTAGGCCGATGCAAAGCTAACTCACGCCGATTCATAACGTCATCACAATCGGGGCACTTCATCATAACGAGTGGGCATATTTTTTTGTGCTCATCGACACGAACGCCTTCCCTGCCAAACAAACCTGAATGACCGCACTGGAGAGGACATCTCCACGTTAATCCGCCAATCTTTGTAGTAACAAATGGTGACGGCGGAATATTAGCTGCCTTACATTCTAGTCCGCAATAGGGACACTTTTCTTCGGGAGATACCTTTTCTTCTATGCATTCCTTACAGCTAATCTGACCACAACATTTTGGATTGACCGGCCTTATGGGAACACGATTACATATTCCGCAAATATAATCGGTTAGAACAGCAGCCGTAAACAATGTTGGGATTACCGACCGGTCTGTGATAGCCTCATTACCACTCCCTTTTGCTTCTAATGTACCTGGCATCGGTGCTGCTGCTGCTGGCACTGCTGCCGATGCTGCCGCTGGCTCGGCCATTATTTTTGTAAAACTACACTAATTAGCTATAAAGTGATCCACAACATCTCTCTTTTTCAATTTTTTTATATAAATTTAACGTGTCTAACAATGATACCCCTGTTCTCCAATTCAGCTATACATTCCTTATCTAACTTTTTATGGTGCAGCTCCGTAACACAATATAAATTATCCAAATATCTAAAACAATCCCCACTCAACCCTTTCATCGGTACAAACGAAAAATGTTTCAAATTAGGAAATGCCTTCAATGAATTATCATCCAATTCCGCATCATATATTTCTACGGTCAAAGTCAACAAACTCTTACTCCCACTCGCGAACGAACGTAACCGCCCTTCTAGAATCTCCAACGAAATCAACGAAGGCAACCCAGAAATATCAACGTCTGGGTCATATCTGCAACTTCGCAAGATTAATTTTTTCAAAGCTTTTAACTCGCTTAGTTCATGATAATTCACAATGCAGCTCGCTCCAAGATCCAAATGAGTCAAGTTTTTTAACAGCTGGAAGTTTATCTCACCATTCCCAAAACAATAACCGGTTATTTCCAAATGCGATAGATTATCAAATCTAATTAATGGAAAATTCGTAAAGAGTACGGCTGCGGTCCTTATAATTAATGTTTGGAGCAAAGGTAGCGCAGCAATATTAAGTCTGGCGGGGACATTGATTAACCCCAAATAAGTTAGATTTGTTAGGTAGTACATGTAGTTGCGATATAACAATTCTGGATGTTTGATCGTTAATTTTCGTAGGTTTGTCATTTTTGGTATATTGGGTAGTCCGATAGTTTTAAAGTCGGACATGTCTAGATCTAAGGATGTTAAGGTAGTACATTCACTAAGAGTTGCTGTTGTTGTGGTGTAGTTTCTTATTTTTAGGTGAGTGAGGTTTAGTTTTTTTAATGTGAACGGAGTTATTGTGGTGTTGCTTGCGAGAGATAGGGATTGGAGAGGGAGATGTTCGATGTCGGTGCCGGTTATGATTGTGTTGTTGTCTAAGTTTAATTTTGTTAGATTTGTTAATTTGCGTAGTGTTGTTCCGTTGATGAGCTTGTTTTCGGTTAGATTGATTTCGGTTAATTTTGTTAGGGTTGCTATTATTTCCGGGGGTACTAGGTCAGATGGATGGAGATGTAGGGAAGTTAAATTAGTTAGGAGGTGGAGTAGTGGAAGAAATGCGCCTACGATGTTTAGGGATGTTATATTGGGGATTGCGGCTTTTTCGTATATTGGAAGGATATCCATTCGGCATTTGGGAATGATTAATCTCGCTTTTGGAAATTGAGAGGTGGTTGCATGGTACCAACGAAAAGTTATAATGGGGGAAGCAATCGGGCATAATTTCTGTGAAAAAAATCGATGTGTTCGGCTTAACATAATAAGATCATCTAGATCAAAATATTCGCTTATCGCATATATTGGTATAGACGAAAGGCGGTGCATCGTTAAATATTATGTTTAATTATGGGTTAGTAATTAGAAGATTATTCAATTTTTATAGTCGCTGAATAAAAATTGATATTATTTCCCTTTGTGATGCTCGTAAATCAAATTGATAGGAGGATCGGATGGAATCAAAAGGGAGGGTGCATATACATGTTGTCGGTTTTGATCATCCCGATTGGAAGAAACATACGATCAAATTTATGGGTGCGTCGGAGGGTTACGATTTGATATTTGATGTGAGGCAGTTTATTAGAAGAGATCGGGAACAAAAAGGGAAGAGGGATAGGAGTGCTTTATTGGGGAATAAGACTCGAAAAGCAATCTTGGGAAAGAAAAATGCCCAAGATTGTGTTGATTATATAATTGCCTTGCTTGAAAAGATCGTTGGTACGTCTTTGTCATCAGATGAAAATAAAACGATATTGACAAAGAACTATCATATTGTGATTGGTTGCAAGAGAGGCAAACATCGATCCGTGAGTGTTGCCCACGAAATTACATCGCGCTTATCAAATCTAGTCGAACCGCATTATTATTATGCTGCTTCGGCGAAATAATCCACTCAATAATGCTTGTGATTGCCCACATGATCAATGTATTTTCCAATAATTGGTTTATCATCGCTAATAATATCAAATAAATCATCTATAGTATCAGCCAATTGCCTTCTATCGTAATCATGCGGACGAAATTTCTGATTCAATTCATCTAAATTTTTTATTATAAAATCGAATGATTTGTGATATGGCTTTATCCTATCGTAATCATATTCTAAGTCATCACGGACTGGGCCATCGTCGGTGTAATCTTTTAATGTGCCGATTAAGTCGTAGTTTAACATTTCGATAGGGCTTCCTCTGACATCGAAGGCTATGTTGATGAATTTCCCTTTTTTGTAGTATTTGTAGGTAATTGGCTGAAATTTATAGTATTCTCTGACGGTTGCGGATAATAGGACGCAATAAGGTACGCGTCCAAATTCTTTTTCAAAATAAGATAGTACGCGACGGCAAGTGCCGTGAAGGTCAATGAAAATTGTTTTATCGATATTTCTTCCGACGAGGGATTTGACGTAGTTTTTGAATGATGAATTGTTTTCATGACGGGCGTCTTCGAAGATGATTCGGGAACAATTGAAGTAGTGACTGTCAGTGTCGGGAAATAATTTTTGAAAGATTTTGTACAGATGGCAACAATCGCGGCTGGCGAAGAGGAAAGTTGTGCATCCTTTCGATTTGGCGAACTTGTAGATGTAATGGCTTGCGAGAAACAGGAGGGGGAAATTTATTCCGACCGTTTCAATCCATATTTTATGTCGGGTGGTATCGGAATCGTATGGATTATTATTTAGAAATTTTTTAACGGTATCTAGGAGATGATATTGGTTTGCATTTTTGAGGTATCGTATAACATCGGCGATAGCAATGTTGTGTTTTAAAATCCCCATATATATATATTGGGGAATTTTATTTATATGTTGGATAGAATAAAATTTGAGGAGGTAGTTTCGGAAGGGACGCATTATGGTTTGGTGTGGAGAGGGGTGTATGATGGGGAAGAGGTGGCGGTGAAGATGATACAGTTGGATAGTGGCATTCATTATGATCAGAGGAGGGGGAAGTATTTTGATGGGGGGAGTGAGATTGGTAGTAGGGTGCCGAGAGTTTACAAACGTAATTTGGGGGCGCCGTTTTTTCATAAGGAGTTTGTAGGGCGGAAATCGATGGATAAGAGGGGATTTTTGGATGAAGTGAAGGCGTTTAAGAACTTATATCGATTGGGTTTGGGGCCGAAATTATTTGGGTATCAAGTTTGTGAAATTCATGAGATTCATTATGGATTTATTGTGATGAGGAAAATGGATTGTACGGTGAAGGATATTTTGGTTAGAAGGGATTTAGATAGGGGGGAGGTGGATGAGATAGAGAGAACGATTGAGAGGATGCATAAGAAGGGAGTTGTGCATAATGATTTGAAGCCGAGCAATATTGGAGTGGTTTTGGGAAAGAGTGGGGGGATCCGAAAATGTTACTTTTTAGATTGTCAGAAAGTGAGATTTGGTGGGGATCAATTTAGAAAATCGGTGAAGCGAGATTGGGCGACATTTTACAGGCATTGGGATAAGAATCGTTATGATGATAGAAAAAATTGAATCAATTTAGGATTGTGTCGTTTATTTTATTTGTGGTATTGGTTTTGATGTGTACGAAATTGGTTGGGTTTCATGTGGTTGCGAATACGTATGGAATTTTTCCGATTTATAGTAGATGTTGTCATCGTTGCGGAAAAGGGTTAGGGCTTGATGAATATAGTATTAGTTTGGCGGATTTTGATGTGTTGAAGCGGGGACCGAAAGAGGTAAGGAAATTATCTGCACCTGAAATCGCCCGGTTGCGTTCGCTGTTGCCGAAGGAGAAGAAGGGGAAAGACTTGGTTGGTCGGGGGACATGTTCTTGTGAGGTTGGACCTAAATCAGTTACAACTGGAGGGGTCGAAAGAAAAATCCGTGTTGATAGTTATTGTAGTTGTCGGAAGACGAAAATAATATCAGCTTTCCGCGGGGAGTCATGGTGCTGCCCGTTTTGTAGAGATATAATTTGTGGTTCAGCCTGTTTTTTGCAGCATATTAAATATAATCACGATTGGGGGAAATTTAATGATAGTTATGAATGGTGTCCGTTATGCGGGGAAGTATTACTGAGAGGTGCATACGATGGGAAGGTAAGTTACGAGGAATTGCGCAGTTATGTTCAAGGGGATGATTCGATAGGAAATAGTAAGTTATGGAAAGAAATGCTTGAGAAATACGCGATAAAAAATAGTTTGTGTTCTCGTTGTTCTAGATGGGATGAAAAGGAAGTGTTGAAAATTCCTGAACGATTGATATGGGTGGTTGGGGAGATGAAAATTTATCCGTTGGATGGGTGGGTGCCACCTAATGTAATGCAAGATACAATTCGGCTTTATAATCTTGCTCCTGAAAAAAATTTGGATGATAACGGCCAGTTTTTTGTTGATTTGTTGAAACATCAAATGTTTGAAGAAATAAAAGATTCAGGTTTGGATAACCATTCGGGTGATGAATATGGGCTCGTATGGTATTATCATGTTGTTTGGGATAGAATGTTATATACGGCTACATATGGTGAGATGAGACGATTACGTACACCTGAAGAAATGAAAGAGACACCGATTCATGGTGGAAAAGTTCTTGGTATAATGCGAGCAGAAATCGGTCTTTTGGAAGAAGGGTTAATTGAAACAAAAATAATACCGCCGCTGTGCAATATTGTTCGGGGATATTTGGGTTGGCAGTTATGGAATATGGAGAGATTATTGTCTCGTATTCATGCCGATGTTATACGTTATGCGCCTTCGCTAGCGACCCTATTGGCTGTTATCGGAACGAGACATTTAATTTGGGACGGCGCCATATCAAATTTCTATCGCTTAAAAAGTGGATAACCATTTCCATCCGGATAATGATTCTGCCACATGAGCGAGAAAGTTATGATCCACATTAAAATAGCGGCCATGGTTCCTAAACAAATGAGCGCGCAATACGATGCATCCTGAAAATCGTCATTGGATTTATTACAAAGTGGAATTAGCAAGAGAATAATTAGAATGAAAATCCCTAATTCAATTCCAAATAATGTATAATTCTGAATATAGGCGAATCCGGCACCTACAAATCCAAAAAATGTTTGCAATAGGGATGCAGTCAACCAACTCTTCTGCGCGATAGTACACTTCGTATTGTTGGCGGCCATATAATAATCATAGCAAACACAACTATTATTTTTTGCGGGAGTTCCATAACCACAATCATTATTGAAAGGTTCATTGCTATGATGAAATGTTAACCCAATGGATAAACCTGCCGACAAAAAGTATATCACTGGAATCATCGCACAACAAACGGTGGCACAGCACTTTTCCCAATTTACCGGATTCTTCTCGCTTTTGACGTCATCGTTCATCTCAAAAGAGGGGTCCTAATTGTATCTGAACTAATATAGGATGCTTCAAAAAATTAAAAATTCAACTTTACCACTCCATACAATTAATTTTGGGGATGCCCTGTATGGGTGCGAAGTGTGAGGTACGTAGGCTGCTATTTCCGATGCCTAATTCTCCATATCCATTGTAGCCGACGCTCATCAATGTTCCATCTGTTAAGCTGACGATTGTGCGATCATTATAAGATGTCATATCCGCAATATCCTTTGATATTTCGATCGTTTTACCCAGGGAGTGTTTGCCATATGCCATTATTTTTCCATTCGTTAATCTTATGATAGTTCCGTGCGACCAACATATTATTTGGGCAATGTTGGCCGGAATTCCAGTTATTTCGGTAAATTCATTTCGATCCATATTATCGGCGAGACATAGTTCGCCGTTCCGATTATAGCCAGTACCGAATATTTTTCCATCTGTCAATCTAATGATTGTATGGTTAGGACCGCTAGCTACTTCAGCAATATTTTTTGGTATTCCAATTATTTCAGAAAAACTATTTTTGCCTAATGTACATCCGAAACCTAATTGTCCAGAACGATTATTCCCGCAAGCCATTAATATTCCATTCGTTAATTGAATAATTGTATGATGTGTATTACATATGACTTTTGCTATATTTGTTGGTATGTGAGGTATTTTTGTGAATGAGATTGTTGACCGCCCGTTTACTAACCCTAATTGTCCGTGGCGATTATATCCGCAACTCATTAATGTCCCGTCAGTAAATTTTATCAGCGTGTGGTATTCACCACACATCACTTCTGCAGTGTTTTTCGGTATTCCAGTAATTTTATTGAAAATATTTCTGTTTTTACTATCTCCGAGACCTAATTGTCCATATTTATTATCTCCGCAACTCATTAATGTTCCGTCCGTTAGTCTGATGATAGTATGAAACAGACCGCATGCCATTTGGATAATATTATTGGGTACCCCCTTTATGATGGAGAAAGTGACTCTGTTTAGCTCATCGCCGTGGCCCAATTGTCCTAGCACGTTATTTCCTGAACTCATTAAGGTTCCATCCATTAATCTAATTATTGTATGAGTTCGACCACAGATCACTTCTGCGACAAAAACATTTTTGGGTATACCGGGCACGCCTTCAAATTTTAAACTCCTTGTACCGCCTAATTGTCCATCCACATCATATCCGGAACTAAATAACGATCCATCAGGCGATTTTATAATCGTAAAATTTCCGTGACATATAATTTTTAATTTTCTGGCAATCAAATTGTCCAAATAAACTTTCATTATTTCTTCATTAGTGAAGCTTTCTCTCGAATAACTCAAAGAAAAATTCATTCTTAATAATTTGAACCAATCGTATTTAGCTAATTCAGAAATGGGTAGAGCGAAAAATACAGTATGATTATAATTCGCGACTATATACTGTAAATCAATTGGAAGGTCATAAAGTAGATCCATGATATGTTACCGCGATTGGATTCACACTGAATTGTTCAGGTGAATACATTTTCAAATTTATAAAAGAAACCTGATATTTAATCCAACATCTTTTAGATCATCGTAGGCATAGAAAGTGCTGTGATCTATTTCATAATTTAAAAACAATTTCATGAACGAATCGATATTTAATTTTTTGTGTTTAGTTTTTAAATATTTAATATTCTTTTTATCTGTGTGTTTCGAATTAAGGATTGATGGGATTGAGAATATTAATGTTAATGGGTCCACTATGAATGGTTTCGATAATATTTTTAGATAAGATATTTTTTCGCCGAATAGAGCATGTGTATATATTTGGTTATCGATCGGAGATAAGCAACTATTTCGATGCATTTCTATTAAATCGCAGGATAATGCGATACTCGTTCCGGCGCTTAATGCATCGCCATCAATATAGGCTGTTTTATTTCCTTGGTGGCGTTTTAAAATATCGGAAATTATCTCATCGCATAAAGCAGAGCCACCATCAGTCTTTATGGAAATCCGAATATTTTTTGAACAGGACTTTGATCCCCAGAAACAAAAATGAGTATCGCGGCGTGGGCAAACAAGGTCGTGATACTGCTTTATAAAATCGTTAGTAGTCGCCAAATTTATATCTGATGATATTCTAAAAACTTCGGCTGGTGCATATTTTAAATCGGATTTTTTTCGATAGAGACAACAATTTTTTTTATACGTTTTATAGACAGCAGGTAAACTATAAGCCATTCCCCATCCCACTATGATACTGCAAACCAATGAAGTGATAGCCCTTTTTAATACTTGGCTCATTACAACTCATGATTCGAATTGATATAAAGTAATGCCCAATAGCGAAGATATTCAAATTTTTAGAACATAAGAAGAAACGCTAATTCCTTTTATTTTTTCAAATCGATTTCTATGCAGCTTATCCCCGAGACCTAATTGTCCGTGATCATTATATCCGCAAGCCATTAATGTTCCTTCCGTTAATCTAATAATTGTTACAAAGTGGGAACATATTATTTCTGCAATATTTTGAGGAATTCCAGGTATTTTTTCAAATGATAGTCTATATCGCTCATCCCCAAACCCTAATTGTCCATACAAATTAAGCCCACAAGCCATTAATGTCCCATTCGTTAACCTAATTATTGTGCTTGAAGAACCATATAAAATTTGTGCAATATTTTTTGGTATACTATTAACTTTTTCGAACAAGTTTCTATTCTTACGATCCCCCAAACCCAATTGCCCTACGTCATTATATCCACACCTCATCAATGTTCCATCTGTCAGTCTGATAGTTGTATGCATTTCGGCACATATTACTTCGGCAATGTTTTTGGGTACACTGGGCACCTTTTCAAATATGTTTCTGTTCACACAATCCCCCAAACCTAATTGTCCTTCATGATTACTGCCACAACTCAGCAACGTTCCATCCGTTAATCGAATAATAATATGATACGCACCGCATATCACTTGATCAATGTTTTTTGGTATTCCGCGAATTTCACTAAATAAGAATCTGCTCATATTATCTCCTAAACCAAATTGTCCTTGACTATTGTATCCGCATACCATTAATGTTCCATCTGTTAATCTTATAATTGTTTCGTTTATTCCGCATATCACCTGAGCAATATTTTTGCCTATTCCCTTGATTTCTTCAAATACGAATCTAGTGTTTATATCTCCAAACCCTAATTGTCCATACAAATTAAGCCCACAAGCCATCAATGTTCCATCGGTTAATTTAATAATTGTGATTTGGTTACCGCATATCACTTGCGTTATATTTTTCGGTATATTTTTTATTTCTTCGAATGAGTTTCTCTCCATACGTCCGAGACCTAATTGTCCATAATAATTAGTCCCACAGCCCATTAATGTGCCATCTATTAATCTGATTATTGTATGATGTGCACCACAGGTTACTTCAACAATTTTTTTGCCGATTCCCTTTATTTCTGCAAAGACGTTTCTGCTTATATTATCTCCGTGGCCCAATTGCCCAAAGTTATTACTCCCGCAACTCATTAACGTTCCATCTGCTAATCTAATAATTGTATAGTATTCACCGCACACAATTTTGGATTTTTTCGTACAATTATCCAAATAAACTTGCATTATTTCTTCATTGGTGCACGCATCTCTTTGATAGATGAGAGAAAAATTTATCTTAATTAATTTGAACCAGTCGTATTTTATCAATTCAGATTTTGGTAAAATGCGAAATAATATCTTTGGATCATAGTTTGTTATGATATAAAGTAAGTCGATTGGAAGATTTTTAATAAGGTCCATGGTATGGTCTCATCATTGATATTTAGATCGGAGTTCAATACTTTTTCAATTTTTCGGAAAGAGACATACACCACCATCAATCTAAAAAAATCATTTAAAGTGTCAGATAGATTTCTTCTTAATGGAAGAAATCAACCGAACCAGCTTTTGTAAAATATGTTCATGCGTTGTGTATGATAATTTGGCAAACCATGAAAGTAATCATATGATCGAAATATTGCCGCATTTATATCTCGGAGCAATTTGGAATGCGCACAATATGAACGAATTAACGTATTTCAATATTAACAAAATAATAAATGTTGGATACGAAATATATAATAAGTTCCATGATGCCTTTCAATATAAGAAATTTTTTTGGGACGATATAGAGGAATTTGATATTAGCATTGATTTAGATAGTGTAGCGCAAATTATTCATGAGGCAGTAAATTCGAAGAAGAATGTTCTGGTTCACTGTTACATGGGGCGGTCAAGATCGCCGTCAGCAATCATTGCTTATCTGATCAAACATAAGGGGTTAACAGTAGATGAAGCATTAAAATTAATCCAATCTAAGAAATCGGATGTCCAGCCAAATAAAGGTTTCATCCAGCAACTTCGATCATATAACTACCCCACATAAGGCGGCGGCGCTTCTACTAACGGTACAGCAGGAACAATCGGAATATCCTTAGCAACTATCGGTGGCACTAACTTTGTCAAATGGGCTACTTGCGCTGTCAATTCCGAAACACTCGCTCTTAAAACCTTAATTTCATCTGATCCCTCCAATTCTTTTCTCTTCCTGATCAATTTCTTTTTATATTCTTTCGCTTCATAACATTTATCAAATGTTCCGGCAGTCTTCAGAAACATTATCTCTTTCGTACAATACTTTATCGCCAAATCATAATCCCCCCGCGCCTCATAAAGTTTCGCCACCCTAATATCATAATCCTTCTCTCCACGATCATACTTCAACATCCACTCCAATGCCTCAGCTGATTTAAAATCCCCAATCTTAAAAAATAATTCTTTAATAATAGGCAACGTCTGGTCAATACTCGGCCAGTGTAACGGTTTTTCAAGGAATGAAGGATCATTATGAACTAAATTATATGAAATCTTTAAATAATCCAATGCTTTCTTATTGTCTTTTTCAATACCACCCTCGCCATTCATATAATGATACGCCATGTATTCATAAACGATGCATAAATTTTCAATACTACTTGGATTCTCTAACACCGCACTTAAAATTCCAAACGATCTTTTTTTATCTTCTTTAACATGCTCAACTTTACCAAATGGAACATCATAATTTTGAGAATTATCCCAACTACTCCTACCAATTCTGTGCCATTGGTTGACAGGCAACGCAACCATTCGGAAAATCCATTTATACCTACTTACTCGGCTACCATAATACAGAAATAACGCATAACTAACCGCTGCCGATTTATTCCCCCCTGCTATCGCCATTTCTAAATATTTCATAGCCAACTCCGCATCCCATTCCATTGAAAGACCACAATAACACAATCCCAAAAGATAGCACGCGTCCGGATTTTCATTATGCTCAATATGTTTCAAACATTCTGTTTTAATCTTATCATCAACACCAAAAGCCTCCGCCAATATCTTTTTACCCTTAAAATCAAATGGACCCAACACAGTCTCCGTTTCCCCCCTGCCTTGCTTATTGCCCATTCCAACAGAAATAACACCCCCCTAATTCAATAGATATCCCATTAAATCGAATTTTCAATTTTTTAACCTCTGCACATAAAAATTGAATTCTATTCTCCAAGAGCATTCAAATATATGTCTAATAATCAAAAATGGTCGACCTACTAGTTTCAATAAATGAATCACCACCAAAGAAATATTTATTTGATGAATCTGCCTCCTGCCTTGACCTCAAACGAAGACTAGCCATCGAATTTAATTGTCACATAGCTCAGATCAAGATAACTGGCGTGGATACAAACTGAAACCCACCCAGCGAAACATATAAAACTATGACGACCCCAGTATCTCCCCATATTTAAGAATATCAATCTGAACAATCGAAAGTATTTTTCCGAAAATATCCGTCGCCGAATAACCATACGAATAAATTATTTTTATCAAGTCCAAGGGCATATCGCTTAAAATAGATTTAATCTCATTTTCGAACCGATAGATATTTCCCTGAATTCTCGTTAAAAAATTCGTTTCATATGTGTCTCTTAACGATTGCTTTATCTCATCAAAAGTTCTATTGAACTGTTTCGTTGGCAATTTATACCAATCATACCAACCATTGACCCAATAATCAGCAATGGTAATTGCAAGACTCTCGCCAATTGATATATTGGACATCTTATGAAGCAGTGAGAGCATATCTGTTCCATAGTCACGGCCCCGCTGATAACCTTGAAAATCCCGGAAAAATTCTTTTGTGTTGGCACATTCTGATAAAATATGTTCACACGATATGACCATACTTATTGAAATATGCGGAATTAAATCGTGCAATTCATATAGCGATTTATTTGCCAGTTCTTTATAATTTTTTAAATATTTCGGAAGAAAGAATTTCTTGGGATATACAATCGATTTGGGATCCCACCAGTTATAATGTTGTACATTGCACGGACATTTATAACTATATAGCGGTACAAGATAATAACACACAGGGAGTGAATATTTCCAAGTACAAATATAAAATCCCGCGAGTTTAATTTCAGTCATTCACGTTCATATTGCTCGTTTTAAGAGTGGTAGGCGATATTATTTCAATTTTTCTCAACGGTAAAACTCAACACCCCACTAGAATTCTCTGCATATCGCCATGTTTGCCTAATCGCGTGTTTCCTATACAAATACTCCTTCAACTCATTCAAATGTGTAATCAATATGATCTTAAAATTATATTTTTCATTCAACAAAATACTATCGAATATATTTTTTATCGATTCAAAATCTATATTCCGTTCAGGTTCATCCAGCAAGAGCAACCTCGAGTTCAAACTTATCGCTTTCCAAAGTTGGCTCGCAAGAACAAAACTCTGCCGTTCTCCCGGTGAAAGCCCCCGTTCATCTTTGCTCAACGCCGAATCCATATCCAAATTCTTAATTTTATGCATTAACCCAAAACTCCCCAAAAAATCCATGATTTGTGATTTCGACGCATTCGGAAACAACTCCGTCAACGTCATCGTTATCGTTTTCTTGCGATTCGCAACATAGTCATCAACGATGCATTGCCGAATATAAATCCTATCCTGCAGTTCCCGAAATTCATTGACCGCCTCAACCCCATCTATCATCATATACGAAGTCACCTTCCCATCATATTGCCCAGCCAAAATATCCATCGTCACAGATTTCCCGCAACCCTTCTTACCATTGAGCAATATAATACCAGCTGCACCCAAATCAATATCTACCATTCCCTTGAATTCTAATCTAATATCCTCGTTTATTGTTTGCGAAATATTTGAAACGTTGATGACTTTCGCTTCACGTGGGACAGTTCCAATTGTGAGAGAGATTTTGTCTTTTGCCAATGATGATTCGATCAAGGTGAATGTGTTAGATAACCGCCCTGCTGAAATATTCTTTGTGGTTTCAAGTTGTGAAATAACGTTTATGAAACCAAATAGCCGCCCATGATTGATAAATATATATATCAATAGAGCTATCATGGATTTTCTCCATAAATAGAACGCATAGATTAAGACGATCATTGATTTAATGGTTGTAGTAATCGCCTCAACTTTTATCGAGAGATATTTTCGTTCATCCCAAAGGGAATTCGTTTTTGATATGGATATGATAGGATTTGCTGCATCTTTTCCGATCAGGTTAACGAAATGGGGATTATGGATTAAATCGGACCGATTGGTGAAGGAATTCGATATTTCCAGTTGGAATTCAGACGTTAGATCGATAATTTTCTTATCAAATGCTTCAGCGGTGGCATTATACGTTTTGTTGATTTTGTAGAGAATGTATGTTCCAGCAAAAGTGACGAATAAGATGGAAATATCTTCGAAGATGCAGATGAATATTATCGCGATAGTATCCAATGCTGTCTGAAATGCGTACGTTAGGGATGACGACATGCTGCCATAAGCGTAAAAGGATTCCCTTATTGATTCAGATTGCGCCGTATTAGTATTTTTCGCATGCCACTGCTTACTGGCGCTAAGATAAAGCACATTAACATTTGAAGAGATTCGCTCACATATCATCTTCGATTCAGACGAGATCATCGGGTAAAAAAATTGATTGATCCATGTACGCAAATTCTCAGCAACGACGATCATAATGATCAGTTTAATCGTTTGGTTTTCGCGCTCGGCCATTAATTCTTTGATGGAATTTGCTTTGAACATATCGAAAGATAAAGATAATAGGAAGCTAATGATGGTATATTTCAGATCGCGTACAGATGTGATTCCAGTGAGGTATAACGCCCAGAATTGCCCATAATGCTCCTTCCATGAAAGATAGCGGTATTCCCACATGGATCGTGAATACGATCAATGAATATCGAAGGAAATCATTTAGTCTGCTTTTCAATTTTTTATTTTCGCGTGAAGACATTTCTGGTTAGATTATGCCCGAGCTCAATTGGCCCCCATTGATTCCTTCCAGTACACATTATTATCCCATCAGTTAATCTAAGTATAGTGGAATCCAAATAGCATGTCACTTGAGCAATATTTTTCGGTATCGATTTTATTTCGCAAAAAGTATTCCTATTGCTACTATCTCCAACCCCCAACTGTCCATCCTTATTGTATCCACAACCCATCAATGTTCCATCAGTCAATCTGATTATTACTCGACTATTGCAACTCTTCACTTCAACAATATTTTTTGGTATCCCCACTATTTCTTGAAACACATCTCTATTCCTAAAATCCCCCAAACCCAATTGTCCAAAACGATTATCTCCGCAACTCATCAACGTTCCATCCATAAATCTAATAATCGTCATCCTGAAAACACATATTATTTCCGCAATATTCTTCCCCACCCCCTTTATTTCCACTAATACATTTCTGTTAACACCGTCCCCAACTCCCAATTGCCCATATTTATTAAACCCACAACCCATTAATTTCCCATCCGGAAATCGAATAATAGTATGAGTACTACAACACTTAACTTCAACAACATTTTTCCCTATCCCAACTATCTCTGAAAACAAATCTCTGACCAAACAATCTCCAACCCCCAATTGCCCATAACTATTTCTCCCCCGACTCACCAACGTACCATCCTCCAACCGCTTGAATTCACACTCATAACTCCCTTCAATATCCAATCTTTCCTTTCTGCAATTCATCAAATAAACACTCATTATTTCTTCATTCTTCGATAAATCCCTCCCATAACTCAAACCAAAATTCATCTTAATCAACTTAAACCAATCATATTTTGCCCGCTCCAAAGTAGACACAATAAACAATACCCTATATTCATATCCTATTATCACATACCGAATATCAATCGGAAGCTCCCTAAACAACGAAGCCAAATCCATCTCTAAGATGATAAATTCTATGACCACATCCCAATTACTTATATTTTCAAATTTTATAAAAAGAAGATACGAACTTTATTTGTTTTTTGATCTTAAAAACCTCTTGCAACCCATCGGAATTCCCCTCGAACGAAGGATAATTATCCATCATCGCTGTAAATTCCCCTAACTTCGAAGAGGCAACCATTACCCAAACAACGAAACGTATATTCTTCGTATCCACAATAATAGTCCATGTCGGATTCTCTTCAACAATTTGATCAAACGTCACAACCATCGTACTCTCATTCCCCATAAACAGATTCTCCGACCCATACCTCCCCTCAATAACCACCCCATCATTATTAAAAACATCCATCACATCATAGGAACAATTCTTATAAACAATCCTCTTCACCTTCCCCCCATCGACAACAATATCAACATTAACTTTATTCATCTTTTCAAAATCATAAACCTTCCATTTAGCCATTCATATTACTCATTAAACTTATCCCACACTATCTTTTCACATTTCAAATTTTATCCAGCCACCTTGCATTTCCGTCGCCGCCGATGCAGTTTCCGAATACGTTTCCCCGCGATCACCCCTAGCGATCCAATCAACAATACAGAAGGAATCCATTTAAAACGCGGCGGCATCAAGCTATGAACAACCACGGTTCCCATACTAGCCAATATACCCCCAATCGCACCCTCAAGAGCCGTCGTCAAAGGATATTCTGCCATCTCCTTCACATCACAATCTTCATTCTTCCACAAAAATCCATTCGCAAACCCCAAACCCACAGCCGTCCCCTCCGCCGAAAGACATTTCCCAACAGCACTAAATTTCCTGTCCATCACAAACCCCATAACCCCTAACAACAATAGATATCACAATCAATAACTAATTTCAATTTTTTTTATTCTTAATATTATATGAATTACCAATCAAAATATCGTAAATATAAGAGAAAATATTCCCAACTCAAACGGCAAACAGATAAGCCGTATACATATATATTTAAGCAATTCGACATCAATAATTCGAATGATTTATATGAACAGATGCTTTATATTCGGGGTAATGTCGATAGAATTCTGGAGCTGATGCTTCAATGTTTTCCGGGGAATATAAATAGGGAACGGTTGAGCAAAACGGAAATTGATAAATTGGACAAAGATTATATCGATTTTTTTAAGGAAACTCGCATAATGCAAAATGGAAATGCGAAGTGGTTTTTCGTTTTGGATGGAGTCACTGAGAAGATAATCGGTGTTACTACGATTGAAAGTGAAAAAGTTAACCAGATTAATGACGCTGGATTTGAGAATACCCGGAATTCTCACGAGATAAAAGAAATTTTGGGCGATATTAAGAGTAATCCGTATGTGTATCTCCCTGATGGAATGATTGATTTGAAAGCGTGTTATTATAATTTTGAAGATCAAACTGCCGTTATCATTCGGCCTGTAATACAGGCGATTTGTAAGGATGCTGGCTATAGCGACGTTGGGAGATTTTTATTGAATAACATATTTATATTTTTGAAGAAGGCTGGTTATAATGTGATCTATTTAGTTCCAGAATCTGGGAGGCATAAACCCACAGCGGAATTTATTTTGTGCGCGCATGCGAATAGATGTTACTGGGCAGAAGAATTCGGCGAAAGTTATCGAGCAGATTGTTTAAAATTGATTGAGTATTATAAGACTTTCGGGTTTAGTATTTCCGAAGAATTATTCGTCGTCGATAGATGCGGGTGCGGGAAAAATATTTTGGGGGAGGGTATGATACTTTATAACGTACTATCGAAACAATTGAACTAAACTTCGTTGTTCCATTTATAAAGAATAAAAAATTGAAAATATTAAATTGTTAGATAGAGCTGTTTATATATAATGAGAAGTCAAACAAAATGGCTTCGGAGGCGCACCTTCATGTTTATAATACGCTTTATTTTGGTTTGAAATCTGATTTAAAGGAGCTGGTAAATGAATTCTTTCCGGAATATGCGCAAAAGGCTTTTTCTGAATTGTATGCTTCTGAAAATAGGTTATGCCTTCGTTGTTGTAAACCGCGGAAGTTGATGTATACCTATTGTAGATCTCATTTGAAAGCGGTTTTTGATGATCCACGTCCGATGAATAGTGCGGAAGTCAAGAAGCATAATGATGATCTGGTTGCTTGGCGGAAACAGAATCTGTTAGTTCTACTTGCCATTGAAAAAAAGAAATCGCGTCGTCGATCCAGAGATGATGAGAAAGAAAATGAACCTGATGCTGCTCCAACTAAATCACGGCGTAGAGCTCGATCCGCATCACCTGGAGAAGCTGATTAGCTCAACAATTGCCTCTCCCAGATTAATTTTTTATATCCTATAATTTTATATACAAATGCCAAATCGATGTCGAGAATCATCAAAAAGTAATAATTATGTTTCAGCCGCAGAAATAATGGATAAATGCACAAATAATAATTTATTATGCAAGGAAGTTGATTTTTATAAAACAAATAACAAATGCTGTAAATCGAATGATCCACCACTAATTGTAACAAAGGAAACTTTTAGCGGCAGTAAAATAGGAACGGGTGTAGTGAATTTTCAGATTGAAACGACCCATTATATAATTGATGTTAATGCGGCTCTAGGATTACCATTTATTGATTTTCATTTTGACGGACCTCTAAGAAAAACGGTGAATGAGCCAGAGGTTATAAATATCTTTAAAGTGAATGGGGCTCGTACCATGTTAAGACTATTTGTTCAGCAACCTGTAACTGATCCAGAAACAAATATCCCGGGCGCCCAATGGTCAACAACTCATGCGGCTGTTCCTGCAAAAGATAACCATGGACCTATAAATTTTACTTATGATCAAAAAAATTCGATCTTTAGTTTAAAGCTTCAAGATATCCCACTTATTCCCCTAATTTAACGAAAAAGAAGTATTGAATTAATCTTTTAGAAACTGTCTGTTTTTTTCAGCCTGATATATTTTCTGTAACTGACCGATCCCCCAACTTGCCACAGAACATTTATATTCCCTCTTGGGACCTGCCCTAGAACACTAATATCACTTCTCGCCAATATTTTACCCATGAACTCCTCCAATTCCTTAGACGTTATCAAATTAAAATCTAATGACGTACGCATAATATCCTCCCCGACTCCAGATCATCAGTCAATCTATACTCCATCCTAATTACCGTTTTCAACACATATTGATTCTTCGGCTGAGTCATATCATCATACTCAAACAAATAATTCAATAATTTCTTCTTCCGCGGACCGATTTTTTTGTTGGTTCGCAAACTGATGCGAACTTTCTCATATCAATAGAGTAATACAAAAAATTATTTTTTAATTGGCATCATCGTTGTTTTGGGTTCCAGGAATTCTTCTTCAGACGAATCGGTACAATGCCGCGCATGTTTATACCGGCCCGTTGGAATACCGTCTTCGTTGCTGTCAGTGCGATTGTCCTCCCATTGGTAATAAGATTTCCAATAGGTTTGTGATTTAAATACATAATTCTCATCAGCAGTATATCCCAAAGTGATTTCCATATCGACTTTATCTTCTTTGAGAATAATGCCAATTTTCGGCGGAAATGTGTTCGCGTCGACAATATCAAAAGCATAGATAAGGCTATTATGTGAAGCGTCCTGTAAATATGAAACGATCAACAAATGAATCGCCCGCGGAACAGCTTTATGAATATGAATACGATCCAGCTGATCCAAATACAGCGTTGAGAAATTCGTATTAAAAAATGGATGATTCGCCTGAGCTTCGTAGATTGCTGCCGCATCATAGCTTTGGTTAGAAATTGTGATGCTGGTAATTGGTAAAGGCTTTAGTGAATCAACATTGAACTTAATCAAAAGAGTTTTTTTGTTAGGCGGCGGATCAAATGGTAGAATGATTTTCTTTCCTTTCTTGTGAGTAAAATTTTTGATCTCCCAGCGAGAAACAGTAAACGGATAAGAGATAAGATGATCGCCGCCACCCATCAGTAGCTCGAAAAACGTTTTCATCTCATAATGTTCCATCTGATGTTTAACTTTCTCTGGAAGAACATTGGTATCAAAATTTTGGACCAGAAGTTCACAAGACACAGGAGCCAAAAAATCAACCGTAAATTTATATTTCACATCAGTAATCGACATTATGAGAGGATTCTTCGCTTTCATGAATAATACAGACAATTGAATAATAACTTTATTAGCTAAATATTTAATCGCCCCAACGCTTTGGAGAATATCCATTAGTACGCTGCCGTTGTTATCAAATTTTGCCTCAAAGGAAAGATCATTGGAAAATGTACATTTCCCAATATTACGAATTAAATTTTTTTTTTCTTTTTCGTCTACCATCAATGCGAAGCCGAAGAAGACATCGCCGTTGCATGGGATTACGATTTTCTTTTGTTCTACCAGTTTTTTGATTGTGTATAAATTTTTAGATAAGGGATAGAACTTGTTCACTTCGCCGAGGTCGACCAGTTCTGGGGTCACGATTTTGACCGGTTTTGCCACTTTGGGAGGCATGATCGCTATAAACTAAGGATATAAGAATAAATGCACTTACCAATACACTCAGGTAATCAATTTTTTATGCAATTATCTCGGCATACTTGAGAAGATCACCCTGAACAATCGAAAGAATTTTCCCTAAAGTGTCTGCAGCTGAATAACCATATGAATATATAATTTTTACTAAATCTAGGGGCATTATTACGTTTAAGACAGATTTAATTTCACTTTCGAAGCGAGAAGTATTTTCCTGAATTGTCGTCAAGAAATTAGTTTCAAATGCATCTTCTACGGATTTTTTCATCTGATCAAAAGTTAGATTAAACAGTGGTTTATCTTGTTCGAACCACCTATAATGACCGGTAACCCAGTAATCAATAATTAAATCAGCGACCAAATTCCCAATTGGTAAATGTGACATTGCTTTTAACTCAGAAATAAAATCCACCGCGGTTTTATTTTGCATTTTGCGCGCGTGTTGTGTAAAAGAACCAAAGAAATTTTTTCGAGGACCAAAAGGATTTAGATACTCGGAGATATGTTCACATTTTACGATTTGTTTATCTATCTTGAAATGAGGAATTAAATAATAATACTGGGACTCAGATATAAGTTTTTGACTACCACTTCGAAGTTCTTGGAATTTTTTTAGATATTTGGGACGAATGAATTTATAATCGTCAGGTGCATAAATCACTTCACCCCACCAACCAATATAATTCCATAAATCACAGGGACATTTAAAGCTATATAGCGGAATTAAATAACTCGAATCACGAAACAAATAAATTCTTAATCCGGCTAGCTTAATCTCGGTCATTCATGTAATGGTACATATTGTGATTTAAATATCAATACCAATTATTATTTCAATTTTTTAGAAAGTTGAAATGAAATAGCGATGAGTTCGTCGAAGTGTTAGTTAGATAAAGAAATTTATTTACAATAGTTTTGCGGCGAATGCTGCGGCGATAACGGCGCGGGCGCGGCCACCAATGAGGCATAGTTCGCCGGTTTTGGAGAGTTGGTGAGTGGCGCCGTGCTTCCAGGTGGCGAGGGGGAAGCGGGTCATGCGGGTGGTTTCTTGGAAGCAAGGGGGCATCTTTGCAGCGGCGGCTTCGGCTTTGTAGAAAGCCGTGCATGATACAGGCGTGGATGGGGTGATTATGTAACATCGGTAGATTTGACCCGGTCGATATTCAACCGAGACGTATGGATGCCCCTTCACTTCGGATGAAGAGAGCTTGAGAGTCGCGCGTGTCTCTTCGTCAGTCTCTTTGATTGCTAATGCCACGGGACACTGACCTGGAAAATCAGTTTTACCGCCAAAATCACGGAATGATCGTGTTTGATCCTCTCCTAAGACCAGACATCTGTCAGAAATAATCAGGGCGCCTGCTCCACAAACTGTGCCAACCGCGACCGCTGGTCCTGCTGCCGCCGCCGCTGGTCCCGCCGGTGCTGCTGCAAAATGTGAACGGCAGAGGCGGGTAATGCCGGAAACAACGAGACCGGTACATCGTGGTGTGACACATGTTGTTTGCAAACATGATGGTGCTCCACATGTTTTGTAAAAGCGACCCCTTAATTTGACCCCACATGGTCGTGGGCACCGAGGACAAACTGGTGTCGCTACTGCCGCTACTGCCGCTGGTGCCGCTGCAGCTCCTACGAAATGTCCGCGGCAATACGTTGTCCCAGAAACAACGATACCGGTACATCGCGGAATGACACATGTTGTTTGTAAACATGGTGCAGCCCCGCATGTTTTGAAAAAGCGACCCCCAATTTTGGCTCCACATGGTGTCCAACAGCGAGGACACAACGCTCTGGGTGCAACAACAGCCGCCACCGGTGCCGCCAGACCAAACACCGCAATAGCTGCAGGTGGCAGCATGAAATGAACGCTACATTGACTTCCACTCACAACCTGCCCACTACATCCCGAAGTAAAACACGTCATTCGCAAACATGTCGCAGCCCCACAGGTCTTATAAAACCCCCCGCCCAATTTAAGCGCACAAGGAGCCCCACAACGAGGACAAGCCATGCTTTCTTAACTAATACTATATAAAATATATAAAGGACCCTTCAATGAATTCGCTATTTCAATTTTTTATCTTCCGAAAAACAGTTCTATTCATCTCACCATTCCCTAAATGAACACGTCCACACCCCATTGACACATTATTCGTCAACTTAATAATAGTAAAATCATCATAACATTTGATCTCCCAAATATTTTTCGGTATATTCTTAATCTCTGCAAACACATTTCTATTATCAAAATCGCCCAAACCCAATTGCCCAGATCTATTAGTTCCACAACTCATTAAAGTTCCATCAGTTAATTTTATAAATACGCAATAACTCCCAACTATCACATCCGCAATATTTTTTGGTATTCCAACTATCTCTTCGAATACAATTCTGCGTCCATTATCCCCCAAACCTAATTGACCATAATGATTACCCCCACAACTCATTAACGTTCCATCCGTTAACCTGATGATTACAAAATCATGACCACATCGAACTTCAACAACATTCTTCGGCACCAATTTGATCTCCTCAAATATGCTCCTTCTCTTATTATCTCCAAGTCCCAACACTCCCCACATATTATTCCCACAACTCATTAATTTCCCATCCATAAACCTAATGAATGTAAAAAAAGTACTACATACCACCTCACCAATATTTCTATCTATCCCTTCGATTTTAACAAACGAATCTCTCCTAACATTATCCCCAACCCCCAATTCCCCATAAGCATTAATCCCTCGACCCATTAACGTCCCATCCGATGACAAACTAAACTCAGAATATCGACTCTTCACAAAATTAGATTTCCTACCTTTGCAAAAATCCAAGTAAGCATTCATTATTTCCCCGTTCGAACACAAATCTCTCGAATAAACTAATCCCAAATTCATCTTAGCTAACTTAAACCAATCATATTTTTCTAACTCCGACCTCCCCAAAATAAATAACGTCATATGGTTGTAATTTGTCACAATATATTGTATATCAATCGGAAGCCCCCTAACTAACGAAATTAGATCCATATTTGATAAACCATATTTAATTGAATTATCACATTTCATTGAATCACATTTTCAAATTTATTCATATATTAATTTCTTATATTTTTTACCCTCAATTACACCACAACATTTTCCTACCAGATCAACATCACTACCCAACGCATTCAAAGGCTCCTTATAACTAAGCAGCTCCACCATAGACGCCTTAATAACATCATACGCTTGCTTACCAAAGATCTTATTTGTTAAAGAACCAAATTTTTTCTTTAATATCTCAATAAATTTATACACATCATTCCTCTTACTCTTATTCGTAATTTGAAGCGTCTTATCATTATTCTTATCCAAATACAAATAACAATACAACGAATTCCTCACCGACAACGCTTTCAAGAATGGCGACCCCGATATAACTCGCTGCTCAATAATCTTCCAAATATACTCCTCCGGCCACATCAAAGGAATTGGTTTATTCCACGGCTTCACCTCCGATAAATAATTAAACGCATTACTCTGTTTAACATATTTTTGAAATTCCTCTTTCGTATCACAAAGATAATTAGTCTTCCACGGAATGATATACGTATCCGCCTCCTTTATACAATTAAAAGGCAGATTCTTGACATGAACGATAAAATAAAACAACGTAACCTCATCAATTGTACTTATCTGCGATATTATTTTTTTATTCTGAAAATCTAACCCAGCCAAAAAATCATAATATTCATCATGTAATTTCTTCCCAGGCGTTAACAATACAAACCCCCCATCCAAAAAGAAGTTCCCGTTCGTAGTATAATCGTAATGATCTTTATATTTCTTCTTCTCGAAATTCCCATAATAAAATCTTTTAACACAATTGCTCGGCGCGCGTTTCCTACAAGAAAATATATACGGTTCACTATACGAAGTAAAAATATCATACACACTTTCATCAGCCACCAAAATATCGATATCAATAAACAAAATTTTTGCATATTCATCAAAATACAAACAATGCCATTTATTGATGATATAATTCATCCAACTCTGAGAATATTTCTCCACTTTATACAGATGATGGTGCCCCTGCAGAACATCCATATTCATCAACACAATTCTATCGCACCGAGGTTCAAAATGTTCTTTAAATTTATATATATATTCATCACACATCACAACAATTTCTATATCGGCCCCTACTAATTTCTGATGAGCATAAAGGGTACACAACAAACCCATCAAATAATAATCACTCCCATAACATAACAAGAACACGGCGAATTTCTTCCCTTTATAACCGGAATCTGATATTATAAACATAATATTATACACCGCTATATTTAATTTTGCTCCACTTACTAATGAACTCATCAAGAGAGAACTTTGTCGCATAGTTGCTAAACTGAATACAGTAACAATCAACAATCGGCGCGTATTTCTTATCGTAGTAGCTAAAGAACACTTCGCTGGCTTTAGTGAGAACTTTACTTTTGATTAAATATTTCGATTTCGCCATTACGTTGTAAGCTTCCAAATCTTTCCATTTGGGGATGATGATGACGATATCGATGTTTGATTGTTTTGAGAGCTGATTTATTAATCGATTCGCCATGCGAAGCATAATTTCTTCATCGAAAGGGGGGTTTGCTATATGGAACCCTGAAGTAAGTTCGTAATCGAAGAAAGATCCGTAACTGCTAAAATATTGTTTTTCGATTGGGAAGGGGCTACAGTATTTATTTTTCGTGTTCACAGGGGTTCCGAACAATTCAATACAATCATCCGCGATTAATTTCGGAGGAACACTCATGTGATTATTAAACCCACCCATAAACGAATACAATTCACTCAGAAAATTACGATGCTTTTCAAAATCAGCAGGAGGCCCAGTATATTTCTTTCTAAGCAACTGTAATTGCAAATCGCTAAATATCGGTTTATACGTATAATGATCTGAAAATAACTTCGCCTTATCCTTCAACTTTGCTACTTCCCCATTTATCTCACTAATAATTCTATCTGGTGATTTATTACACGTCAATCGCTTCCATTGATAATCGAAATCACTTCTCACATGTGACATATCATTAGGAATATACCCCCCTTTCAGACTATTCAAATACCATTTCATGAACATCCCCTCGATCGTATATCTTGACACCAATTTCGGATCACAATATGAATTCTTCGCCAAATCAATAACTCTATGTTTAAACTGATTCAAATAATAAAACATATTATGTTTCTCTTCAGGATTACCCCCTTCGGCATTTTTCAAAATAAGATATTTTTTCTTATATTTAAGATATTTTGAATAATAACTTTCACTCATTCGCGCTGTGATTTGTTAATCTTACAATGGATAATTTTATTGTGGTATATAAATAATGAAAGATTTTGTGATTAAAACTCTAATTAAGGATATGAATGATGATCTCGATGCATTTTCGTCGTATGGGAAGGATACATTTGATAAGATAGAGGCGTTGAAGAAGAAAGATGTGAAATATGGGGGATCGTTGTTGAGAATTGTGTTTAGGGGGAATAAGTTTATTTGCGAGGAGTGTGGGGGCGATAATAGGAGTAAGGATGTGTTTAAGTTGATTGAGAACGTTTTGGAGTATGCTAAATCAATGGGGAGGATGGTTCCGGATATGACGGTGTATGTTAGGGTTAGTGATTCGTATGCGTATGAATATCAAGATTTGCCGATATTTATATTTGCGAAGCCGATTAATAAGAAGGGCATTTTGTTTCCAGATAATACTTTTGTGTGTCATCAGGTGATTAATAAGTGTGAAAATTGGGATAGAACGGTGAGGTTGATTGATGAGAAGTGTAAGGGGTCTAATATTGAGAAAAGGAATGAGATATTTTTTAAGGGTGCTAATACTGGGGCGAAGAAGTATAATCTTAGATATTTGTTATCAGAAGAGAGAATTCCGGGTTTACCGTTGAAGATTGTTTTGGAGACTCAGTATGAGCCGATGTATTCGTTTTGTAATTCGAAATATCTGTTGAATTTGCCAGGACATCAGCCGTGGTCGTATAGGTTTAAATATTTATTTTTGATGAGATCGTTAGTTATTAATGTTGCGGTGAGGGTTCATTATTCGGAAGTGGATTATAATGATAAGTGGATAAATTTTTTTGATAATATTTTTGTTCCGGGAGAGGATTACGTTGAGTTGGTGTATGATTGGTACGAAAATAGCGATAATGGCGAGCGGTATCGTAAATTGGTACGTGAGATTAAGGGGACATATGATTATTATGAGGCGCATCCCGAAGAATATAATAAGATGGTTGATAATGGTTATAGGAAAGTCAAAACTATAACGAATAAGTTTGTATATGAAATGTTTTATGATCTGTTGGTTCGGTATAATAGAAAGTTGGTGAATTGATGGGCCGTCCGTTATAAATTAAATATTATTGAGCTAATATATAAATGAAGGATAGAAATGGTGTTGATTTGTCGATTAGTAATAAGACTGGTGATGCAATTGAGATTACGAATGGGACAACAAATATGCTGGTAGATGAATTGGAAAATTGTGATGCATATCCTGTTGAGTCAGATCCTAAAAATGGTCCGGTTCAGACCGTGACTATTTCACGGTCCGAACATAATAATAGAAATTGTGAATGTGGCTATGTCAAATTAAAGAATCGCATGGCAAATGCGATTGTTATTGCTGATCCTTTGGGAAGTGGTAGTGGATCTTTGGAACCATATGGATCAACCAAAATTTATAATGAAAGTCTAAATGCAAATGGTTCCGACGCTAGATCCAAATGTATGCAAATTATAGGAATTTCATATGAACAACTGCTTTCGAGACCTTTTTACAGTGGTATGTATGCAGGCACAATTCCCACACCACGAAATTTAACAATTGATATGATGGGAAACTATACGGCAATAAATGTTACTTTTAGAGCACCGCATACTATATCTACCCTTGGCCCATATAATATACAAGGAATTTTTGATGGTACATTTATAATTCCCCCGGTAATAGATATGCCATCTACAATGACATTAAGAAATGTAAAATTTTATAATAACGATGGTACATTTATTAGCGATTTAACTTGTTTTGATGGTCTGATTATGGAAGCTCAAGCGGAAATAACTCCAGTTGGCAATTATGAAGTTATTTTCACAAATCCGCCGCTCTCGTGTGAAATCAACGGAATTGCGGTTTCTATTGAAATAACAAATATTAATATAAGAATAGACATAAGGGGTCCTACTCCTAAAATTATATCAATTAGCAGGGTTAATTTTAGGATCACATAAATGTAATATATGTAGACTTATCTAAAAATAACCCCCTTTTTATCTTTGACTGAATTAAGAGGAAGGTATGCGCCCTGTGAATATTAAGTGAAATATTATATATATTATCTGAAAAAATCGGCTTGTTAATTTATTCCTGAGGATGATTGAGGTCCTGAAGAATATAATAAAATGGTCTATTGGTTCGGTATAATAGAACGTAAGCAAATTGATGCATATCCCTTATAAATTAAATATTATAGAGTTAATATATATATAAATGAAGGATAAAAATGGTTTTGATTTGTCGATTCGAAATGAGACTGGTTGTAAAATCGAGATTACGGATGAGACAACAGATTTGGTAGTAAAAAAATTGAAAAATTGTTCTGTATATGGTGTTAAAACAGATCCTGAAAATGGTCCGATTGAGAATGTTACTATTTCGCGGGCCAAATGTCATGATGGTGATTGTGAATGTGGATTTGTCAAATTAAGGAATCTAACTGCAAATACGATTGTTATTGCTGATCCTTTGGGAAGTAGTAGTGGCTCTTTGGAACCATATGGATCAATTAAAATTTATAATGAAAGAGTTAGATCGAGGTGTTTAAAAATTACTGGCGTTTCTTATGAGCAAGTGCTTACTGGTCCTGAATTCTTAGGTAGGTATGAGAACCTTATTACTTTCGTTTCGGGGAAACCAATACCACTAAACCATGTGAGCGGTAATTTGTATGAAACGTTAGGACCTGTATTATTTAGAGCAGATCATAAAATGCCAACTAAGCCTGAAAATATTCGGGGATCTTTTACTGCAAAATTTATAATGGAACCAGATTCACAATGTACAATGACACTAACAAATGTAGAACTGTTCAGTGGTGAGAAACTTGTTCAGGAGTTAGATTGTTTAAATAATTTGATTTTAACCGGTGTTTTTAGAAATGCTAGTTTTCCAATTATTTTGAGAAATGAAAAAGCAATTACGTGTCTAATCGAAGGAATTCAGGTTCGCATTAGTGTGGAAGTTGATCCGAGAATAAATTTTTCTGGATCACCTGCTGTAATTAATCACGGATCATTTCTTTTTAATTTATTTATCTAGCAGTTGTTCATGACATTTACAGTTGCAGGGGTGCTTTCGATGATCGTTTATTGGAGGGTTCTCGAGATGTTTAATATGTTTTCCGATTCGGTTGTATATGCAACATGTACTCATCATGTATAGAAGGTTCACAGCCATAACAATTCCGTAAATTATAGCGGATGCACTATAAAGTGTTTTGGGATTGTAAAATGATGCCGTATCTCCATCTATCCAACATGGTTCGGGAAGTACCGATGGTTGATAAGAAGTGAGGGAAATAACGTATCTTCCCTTATTTCCTACAGTTATCCAGTAGGAAACTGTGGATGTTTCGAAGAAATATATGCAGCAAAAGCATATGATCCATCATAACCAAGTCCCGACCTATATCGTACTCTCTGATAAATTTCCCCTAATGCTTCTCTTTCTTCCAGCGACTGACCCACGACAATGGTATTAACCAAAAACGATAAAAACGCTTTAGTTTCATCATCATGACTATTCCCTAATTTTACTAAAATAGGTATCAGCAATTCTCTCTGCGCAGATACATGCGGATTCAAAGCGATTAAATACTTCAATATTTTATAAACTTCCTGATGACTAAATTTTTCTACAGCCAAGACCTGAACTAAGTATTGTCCCGTTTCCGAAGATCGAATTAAATCATTTGACGCGAAAAAATAGAATCTTTCGTAATCGTACAGTAATTTATAATAGCCGTCAACGATAATCTTTTTTTTGCTCCGGGAGATCATCGTTTTTATTATGTTAAATAGAGCTTCCGTTTGTTCGTATACGGGGTTAGAGTTATCATAAGGGGGAAGTCGAATAGTAGTATAATTTGCGGGAGTGAAACTTATTAATTCATTAACTATTTCTTTCTCAGTGGATTCGTTATGTATTTTTAGTAAGATATTTAGCCATATGGGAGATGTCCATTCTAATCTCAGGCGAACTAAAGTATTTATTATTTCGACCGGCTTCGATAAATTATTAAAACCGTAGGCGTCATCGAATATTTTTAAATAATGCATCTTAAATTTACTGGCAGGTTTGTTAATATTTGCATTTGTGTCGAGTTCGATTAATTTTTTTATTAACTCATCGAATTGTATTTTGCTAATTGTTTTAAATTCAGGAGCATTCTTGGTGCAATAGAGCGCATATTCCAGGGTTTGGACAAAAGCTTTTAGATTTTTTTCCGGCGAATTTAAATGTGTGATCCAATCCTTGTTTTTGAAATGGGCGATTGCTTTATCGTGATATATAGCTTTCTTTTCTGGTGCAGCGGCGGCAACAAGGGGAACAGCTGCGGCTATTCCAATGGCCGCTGCGATTACTTTGGGTGCATATGATCTTGCGGCAATGATAGGGCGTGCATTATATGCTCTGAATGGTATTCGGCGAATAAATTTTGTTCGGGTAGCGATAAATATGAATCTTCGCATTGGGGAAATAATTTTACGTTCTTTTAGGGGTGTGCATTATATATTTTTATCAATTTTTTTTACCGAAAATGTTGAAATGTTAAATATATGGATAGTTCATTATGTGTTGGTAGCTTGTTGAATTATTCGTGATGGGAGATCGTACGGATGTATTGAGGGAAAGTGTTGGCGCGAGGAAAAAAACTGTTGCAGCGGCGGGGACCATTGAAGCGGTTAAAGAAGAGCTGTTAGAAAAAGAGGGAATACCGACGGATCAGAAAGCGTTGGTATTTGAGGCAGTTAAGGAAAGCAATTTAGAAACGAAGAGCGAGCCAGAAAAGAAACAGCACATATCTGCTCCAAAAGATAAAAAAAGATATATACGGAATATGAAAATAGGTGGGGGGTTTGTGCCTTGGGTGCTATAGCAGTGGCAACCGGAATTGGTTTGTCGAATACACGAGATAATTCATCGTCAAGGAGGCTCAAAATGCCCACCGCTGATTCTCAGCCCATCGTTTCAAAATATGCTGCCGCAGAACGCTGTGGCTAAGGCAATCTCAATTAATTCCAAAAAAATTGAAAAATCATCTCTTTGTTCAATCGATTAGTTTTCTATTTCCAGGCACACTCAATTGAGTCATGCTACGCGCTGTAGCAACGGCAAGGAGATTATGTGGTCATATGGCCGCCAAAGTACCTCCCCGACCACGACAATTTAGTAACGCATCATGGGGAAAACACAAAATCATTGTTCGAACAGGTGTAGCCGCAGCCTCAGCCGCTACCCTTGCAGCTACTTCATATGGTTTTCATAAATATCTTGGAATGAAAAATTATCTAAAAGAAAACAACACGTTAATTTTGCAAAATGAAGATATGATCTCCTTCCTGCAACAATACGAATCGTTGGATAAAAATCGTGACATAATAATAAAAATTCATCATACCGGAGGACAATATGAAAGACATATTTGGGCTGCGAATTATCTTTTGCGAGAACACAAGGGATCGGGGAAATTAATAGCCCATGTACCATTTTTGGCCCAATCTGGAGGCTGCATGATTATGTTATGTTGCGATGAAATAATTATAAATAAATTTACTGCAATCACCCCAACTGACCCATTATTGAATATAGATCCTAAGTTTGTTCCATGTCGCGATATTATAGCCAATTCAAAAAAAGGGAATGTCGGCATCCAAAGTGCTCGCTGGCATTCTGATTTATTTACGGAAGAGTGCAAAGCATTGGTTAAAAATTTGGCCAATTCCCGCAAGCCTAAATGGAACGAAGCAACTGAAAAGAAAATTTACGAAGAACTATTCAGCGGAAAATATAGTCACGCACATGTTTTCACTCCAGAAGAATTAAAAAATTTCGGTTTACCGATAACAGTCGAACCAACCGATACAGGAAAATTATCCATACCATGGTTTCTGAGAGAAGATTCGTTTTTCGCTAATTTTAAGTAGAAATATTGATTATTATTCGCATTGATTTATTAAATGTTACTGTTGTGTTATCTTATGAAAAAAAAAGATGTTCCGATATTTCATCGACGATATGATACTGTTTTCACATGGATAGTGCACAGCATTCAATGGTTATATGATAGCGAATTAGGAACTAATATTGGGGCCAGTCCGGATTGTTATGATTTGGAAACAGAAAAGATAAAATTACGTTGTGAAAAAATAATTGGTTCAAAAAGAACTGTGTTTGTTAAATCCACGAAACGTGAAATATGGTGTTTCGTTGGGCAAACGGTAAATAATCCAACGAGGTATGTTTTTATTTCGTATGGTGGTTGGCTTTATTATAGGATTGAAGATTATTATCAGATTGATTTAGAGAACAGGGAATACAATTGGAAGTATGAGTATGTTCATGCTGTTGCAAATTTATTAAGGAGAATGATTGGTGATAATGAACATTTTGAGATAAAATATAATGAATGGGGCAAGGAGTTCATGGTTCGGTCAGATAATATTGCGGAGTTTTATGATGGGTTTCCGATTGATAAGGAGCAATATGATTATATTCGGGGAGCTATTCATGTAGCGACGGATATGATTTTGGATGTTTGTAATATTTGTGCGAGTTATCTGAATTTTAATTTTCCGTATTTTAATTTTCCGTATGGGAGAGATTTGGACACAGATGAAACGAGGGGTAATGATTATTTGGAACCACTTCCGCCGCCTTCACCGCGTAAGCAAGCGAAGATTGATAAATATAAGCTCTTCGGGGAAGCAAAAAGGCTTGAGCGCGAAAAAAGAAGAATAAATGAATCGTTGTTTGATTAAAAGATTGATTATATTTAATATTTGGTAACTTCATTTGAACCATAAGTTAGTAGCGCAGGAGATGTATACAGTCTTTAGCCTTATCGTTAATGTGAGTGGAGCGATCGTTAGTACCGCTTTTTATATAGCGATATGCCGAATGGCATATAAACGATCATATGATATTTTCTTAATGGGCTTTGCGCTGGCATCTGTGTTTATTACTATTCCGAATGTGATATATGATTTAATTCCATATGGATGTAATATGGTGGGGTATTTCAATATTGCAGGGAATTCTGTTCAGTTTCTGATAGAGGGTTTTATTGCCCGGAGTTTTTTTGTTGTTTTAGATAAGCCGATGGCGCCTTTGAATTTCAATGGATTGATTGCGACTGTATTATTTTTGACGTGTTATTTCGTTTCGTTTGTTCTTGCAGCGTATTCCGGGATTAGGGATTTGTGTTTTTTTGAAGTTGATTCGCCCGTGAGTATTTATATGTTTGGTACTTTGATTGTTTCCTTTTTTGTGGTGAGTTATTATTGCTTTAAAATCTATGGTGTTATTCGGGATAAAAAATGGTTTGAGGATCAATATTTCAAAAAGATACAAAGGCAGTTGATATCGTTGGTTGTTCCGATAGTGTTGGGATGGATGTTGATTGTGGCTATGTACTTGATTTTCAACGAATTGCTGTTTCTGTTGAATATTTTGTTAAATTCGGTGTTGATTCCAATTATTTCTAAATATAATGATCATAGAAGGAAGAATAAGATTATTCATTTGGCCCCGGCGAAAATATTTATCCAGCCGGCAGCGATAGTCGTTCATCAACATTATTCCTTAGATTCGCCGGAGTCTCCTAATAAGATACCATCAGGACCAAAATCGCCTAACAGCCAAGATTTCCTTCAAGTGCCCTCCTCTGCGAGATCTCCACGCTCCAATTAAAAAAGTATAGATATTATTCTCTGTTCAATATATATATATGACAGACACATCTTTCGAACTAAAGCATCGATCAAAATTTATTTCTAATATAACTGAACAAGAAAGTTACGAACGAACGGTTCCCGAAGCGCTGAAAAGGAAAGGGATTAGATATACTGATGATTTGAAAGATAAGCTTTTTTATGATGTGCAACCGTGGGAGAAACGAGATTTTGTTGAACCCAAGTGCAATGAAATATCGCTGAAGAAAATCGGAGAAAAGCCTAGTGGACATTTACTTATGGGATTTCAGCGGGAGAGTATTCTGTTCGAGTCAATGCCATCTTTTTACATCAATGGGACGGATGGGATATATGGCGTACTTGGTTCGCAGGGGGTTGCCATCTATAAAAAATTAGAAGGAAATTATGGACGTGATCTTGCGTTATTTGAATTTATTCTAACACCGAATGAAAACACGCGAGTAGGCTACGTTAATCAAACAGAAAACCAAATACCAGGAAAATACGATACGAAATATGATATTATTTTATTCAATGATGCGAATTATTTGAAGATCACCCCGAGCGCTTTCAAAATAAATGAATTCACATTTTCTACGAACGTTGCAGCACTTCAGAGGATATATCAAATGGGTAATTATTGGGCAGATCTTGGCGAGAGAAGCATAAGAAGTGCATTTTTCGATTGCATGATAAATAAATCCCCCCCGTCAACTACCGCAACAGGAGGCCGCTACAAAATATATAAACTAAAGTCTATCACAACTTAGTAAATACGTTTCTCTTTACATAATCCCCGAACCCCAATTCTTCTATATTGCATCCACAACCCATCATTGTTCCGTCAGTTAATCTTATCAGCGTACCATACATAGGAAAAACAACTTCCGAAATATTCTTTGGAACCCCCTTGATGCCTTCAAATGATTTTCTGCCGATAAAATCCCCCAAACCCAATTCCCCATTCACATTCGACCCACAACTCATTAATTTCCCATCCATCAATCTAATTATCGTATGAGAATTACGTGTCGTCACTTCTTCAATATTTTTCGGCACCCCTTTAACTTCTTCAAAAAAACATAAACATTCATGATCACCTAACCCTAATTGTCCACTACTATTAAATCCACACCCCATTAACGTTCCATTTGTTAATATGATGAATGCATGATATTGACTCCATACTACTTTCCTAATATTTTTTGGTATACCCGTTATCTTTTCGAAACTCATTCTATCTCTCTTATCTCCTAAACCCAATTGTCCATATTGATTATATCCGCTAACCAATAGTGTTCCATCTGTTAATAAAATAGCTGTATTACAGCACCCTGTAAACACTTTTGCTATATTCTTTCCTATTCCCCCTACTTTCACAAATCCATATCTATTTCGTTTATCCCCAAGACCCAATTCTCCATGGTCATTATACCCAGTAGCCATTAATGTCCCATCGGTCAACCTAACAATAACATTAAAAGTACCAGATATCACCTCAACAATATTCTTCGGCACACTATCGATTTTTTCAAATACATTTCTCTTTAGCCTATCTCCCAACCCGAGCTGCCCATGTTCATTACTCCCACAACCCATCAAAATTCCATCCCCAAACCTTATGATTGTGTAACTATAAGCACATTTAACTTCCACTATATTTTTCCCTATGTTCTTAATTTCTTCAAACTTATTTCTATTTTTATAATCTCCAAACCCCAACTGACCACTTTCATTACAGCCACAACCCATTAATGTTCCATCCATTAATCTAATAACTATAAAATCTTTACCGCATGCTACTTCCACAATAGGAATATTTATCCCACTTATCTTTTGAAACCCATATCTATCTCTGTGATCCCCGAGCCCTAATTGACCCACATAATTATACCCAGAACTCATTAACGTACACTCATTCAACCTGACAATCGTATAATACTCACCCTGAAAAATCATCGATTTATTCCCATTATAACACTCATTCAGATATACTTCCATTATTTCTTCATTTGTGCACTCATCTCTTTGATAACATAATGAAAAATTCATTCTAATTAATTTGAACCAATCATATTCAGTTAACTCCGATTTTGATAAAATGCAAAATAATACCGTAGGATCATAATTCGTCACCATGTATTGCAATTCTTTTGGAAGAGCTTTAATTAGAGATTTGAGCTTCATATAGGGATAATATGTAACATCTGCATCATCCGGTCAATTTAATATATTTTCAAATTTTATTCGTAATATTTTGTAGCTCGGCTAATTCCTTTTGGAGTGCAGCTAATTCCTTTTGAAGTACGGCTATTTCCGATTCTTTGGATGATATTTTATTTTCTAATAGTTGTGCCCTGGGCGTGAATATGTTTGTCAAAACGGTAATTAATCCATATATGACTGTTACAGTTAAGGCCGCACCTACTACTATTACTACCGTAAAATATGTATATATGAATGTTGATAAAGTTTTTTCGAAAAAGTCTCCTCCTATATTTCGTTTAGGCCGTTTGTTAATATTATCAAAAACAATCGATCGCCGAGCAGGTATAGATCGGAATGCTATCGTTCGTTGCTGATTAAATATCTGATATGACCGTCGCAAAGGCCTGCATGCAAGGCTAAGAGTTCGTTGTGGTTTACATTTTATGACACATCTTATTGTTAATGGTTTTGATAGAACTTGCGAAACTAATCGAGAAAATCGCAGCATTGGTAGATAATATTGTGATACTTAGTCGAACATATAGAATGATATTAATTCAATATTTTTTCAAATTTTATCATTTCTTTCCTCATCAACGTCAACGCACTAATAGCCAGATCTATTTTTAATTTTAGATCTTCCTGGTTCGATTTCAGTATGCTACCACTATTCTCTATCTTCTCTTTGATCACCTCAGGTTCCACTACTTTCGGTACATCTTCTTCGACCGCGCACGCAACCGCATTGAATTCTTCAACAAGCCCTTTATCATACACATAAATCTCTTCCTTTCGCTTATTTCCAATCATCAAAGGCACGCACAAATGAGATTTATTAACCTTAATCAAGCTATGAAGCTCCTTCTCTATTTGCTCCGATTTGATCCTCTTAATTGAAAGCAATATGATATCCGTATCAAACTCCTTTTTCAATTTCTTCAACCGATCCGTAACGTCAGCACTGTAACCGATTTTACACAACGGCCGCCCATCTGCATCATTCATGTTCAAATCAACTAAATACATGATATGCCTATTAGCAAAATGCCCCAGCGTAATCTTATTTCCTTCCACTTTATGTTTATCCAATAACCCCCTACGTTCCAACATATTATCATCCTTAACGATCTTATTAGGAATCTTAACGGGTTTCTTATTCTTCTTCACAACATAATCCTTATAAAAATTCTCAAATAGATTAGTAAATTGCGGGCGCACTTCTTTCTTTACGATCTTCTTAATCATGATATTTTTCATTTGTTCAAACGTCGCTTTCCAGCATTCTTCGGGTTTATAATTTGTTATGAGATCGATAAATCTATTTCTTGCAATATCGGTGAGTTTATCGGTGTTATTCATGTGTTTAATCATTGCTGATAATTCTTCGATTGGGTCCATTTTGATAATTTTAGTAAGAAGTTCTAAATGGCCAATATATATTAGATTCAATCTTTTTTAACCATTTGAAAAGTTGAAATATTTAGTCTTTGGTGACGTCTTTAATTTTAATATTATGATTATCCTTTCACGATGGCTAAACCCGATGGGGAAAGGCACGTTAGCGTGACCAAAGTCGAATCATTTGAGTTGAAAGATGGTAAGGAATCGAAGCTGACTACTAAAGTTATTATGAAGACTAATGAGGGATCAAATGGTGAATTGTTGGATCATGATATTGTTACTATAATGACACAACAAATTGAATCAAAAATAGATCCCGAGCCAGCAGCAGCGCAACCAGCAGCCCCACCAGCAGCAGCAGCAGTACCCAAAAAGCGAATTAGTGAAAAACAAAAAAATGTATTGCTCGTCGCTAGCGGAGTCGTAGGCGGCATGCTGGTACTAGGAACCGTAATAAGAGCGCAAAACCGACGATGGGAGCGAAGTACTTAGATTTTACAACATATTTTAATTCTATGATGTCACTGGCGTGATTTTTTCAATTGTAATAATACTACTCTGCCGTGCCATAATGTTAAATGGGTCTGTGTCTAATTCAATTTGTAAAAAACTATTCGTGCTTCCAACATTAATTATTCCAGTAGTGCATGCATCACTAAACAAAGCAAAACCAGGGAATCGTGCTGTAATTGCATCAAAAATTTGTATATTGGGATCTCCGGCTCCATTCAAAAATGTTATTAGCGTATATGTTGTTGGTGCACTAGCGGTCAAATTAACATGAAAACTAACGCTATATGTACCAATTTCTTTCACATTAATACGATTGCGGCTTGAATCTAAAGTAATATTGGTGCTCGGGTCGGTAACAACGGCATCGGCATCGAAAAATATAAATGGCTTTGGATCTGAAGTTACAACATTTCTTGGACCTGTTGGAGGATTAGTATTACCCACTCCCAAGGATGGAGTTTGGACCATACTAAAACGAAATTGAGCGAAAGAGCGTTTCCTTAATTGATTGATTTGAGCTTGCAAATCGCTTATTTCTCTCCCTAATAGTGGGTTGAGCCTTTTATTGATTTTATTCTCTAATTGTTCGATCGATTCAGAGCAGGTGCATTCAGTAGTAGTACAATTGCATGAATTATTATTTGGCATGTATGGATATATAAATTATAATTTTCAGAATACCGGGTGGAAGAGTTTTAAAGTTTGCCAAATATCCATGTTGCACCATCCTCAGATGTACCACCAGGTCCACCAATTGCTAATGTACAACCGGTTGATGATAATGACACAGAATTACCTTGCTTTTGATTATTCTCTGTATCGCTACCAACGAGTGGCTCACCATATTGTATATAATTCTTGTTCCCTCTTTTGAATATAAATGTCTCCCCGATATTGGGTTCATCGCTTTCAGACAAGTCACCCGGGGCTCCTATAGCTAACAGTTTACCACTTTGGGATAAACTAACACTCTGTCCAAAATTAGAAATTGCAGGAAGCGGTTGTCCAATTAATTTATTTCCTACTTGAACCCATTCGCTGCACTCTTTTCTTTCAAAGACCCATGCAGCGCTAGCTCGATTCTCAGAAAAACCAGGTCCGCCAACTGCTAAGATATTACCATTCCCGTTTAATGAAACAGAAAATCCTTGTAGTTGCTCAGGTGGTGAATCACTACCGACAATTTTTTGTTTTTGTACCCATCTATTATTTTTTTTCTTAAATATCCACGTAGCCCCCGTAGTAGCATTATCACCTTTACCACCGATTGCTAAAATATCTCCATTATCCGATAATGATACACTACATCCTAGTGCCGGATTTCCCTCAGCATCTGTAACTACTAGTTTATCTATTTGAAACCAATCATCTTTGACTTTTTTAAATAACCATACCGCTCCCATTGCACCGTTATCTGATGGGTATCCCACGGCTAAAAGATCCCCACACGCTGATAATGCCACAGAAGACCCAAAAACACCGTCTATACTTACAACCAATATATATTTAAATTGAATCCATTTATTCTTTTTATTTTTGGTATAAATTATAACCGCATTCACTAATAGAGTACTAATTGCTAATGTTTTTCCATCTCTAGATAGTGCAACGGAAAAGCCAATAAATACACCTAATGGGGTAATCGGTACATTAACAGGAATTAATTTTTGCTCTTCAATCCACCTATCATGTCTTTTTGTAAACATCCAAACAGCGCCATAATTGTTATTATCATTGGGACCCCCTATCGCTAACGTTTCTCCATCCCCAGACAATGAAATTGAAGCCCCTTGTGATGAATTTTCACCATTGGAACCTACTAATTTAGCTTTTTCTATATATTTCTTAGTCATCTATAAACGAGATATATAAAAGAGGAACATAGTGATGTACATTATTGTTTGTCAAAGATCCATGTTTCACCACCAACAGGCGTATTCGGTCCACCAATTCCTAATGTGCAACCGCTCGATGATAATGACACAGAATAACCTTGATTTGGGTTATCCGCTGATTTTCGCCCCACGAGAACATCACCATATTGTACATAATTATCATTCTCCCTCTTAAATACTATTGTTTTCCCAACAGAAACCGCAGATTCTGAAATCTCCAACTTCTTCGCCGGTACCACTGGAATTACATTTAAATGACCCGGTGCTCCTATCGCTAATATTTTACCACTCCGGGACAAACTAACACTTCGCCCAAAATTCAAAATTGATTGTTCTGGCGGGATTAATTTATTTCCTACTTGAACCCATTGTCCATCATTCCCGATCTCATACACCCACGCCGCGCCATTTCCAAGCGGTCCCCCAACAGCTAAGATATTACCATCTCCATTCAATGAAACAGAAAATCCCTGAAATGAGCCAGTTGCTGTTTCATCAACGATTTTTTGTGTTGGCATCCATCCATTATCCTCTTTAGTCAATACCCATGTCGCTCCCTTACTACTATCATCGTTGGGACCCCCAATTGCTAAAATATCTCCGCTGTCTGATAATGATACACTTAGCCCGAAGTTCACAACAACTCCAATACTATCTTTAACAACCAATTTCTCCCCGATTTGAAACCAATCCCGATCACTTCGTATAAATAACCATACTGCTCCCTGAGAACCATTATCTGTTGGATCCCCCACAGCTAAAAGATCTCCCTCCGCTGATAACGCAACACAAAACCCTTGGCTCGTTCCGCTATCATCTGTTCCAACCAGCACATATCCCAATTGAATCCATTCACCATCTTCACTCCTACTATACATCACAGTCCCCCCAAATCCCTCCGCACCAACTGCCAACGTATCCCCATCCCTAGACAACGCAACCGCAGATCCCGCTAATGCACCTTCTTTCAAACCAACAGGAATCAACTTCACCTCTTCAATCCATTCATCATCACAATTTTCAAATATCCAAACAGCACCATAATTCTTATTATCTCCCGGCCCACCTACCGCTAACGTTTGTCCATCCCCAGACAATGAAACGGAAGATCCCTGCGCTGAAAATTTCCCCTCGCAACCCACCAATCTCGCAACTTCTATATATTTCTTCGTCATATATATACATAAACAAAAACAAAATCATTTCTTTCCCCAAAACTTAGGATCTTCCCACACACGTTTGCCTTCATAGAAAGCTTGCATGATGATTAATCCACCGAGATGCGCCGCCTGCTTTGAATGAGGCCCGGGTTGATTCTTGGTACAAACCTCGAACACTTTCGCATCATCCGTGTTTAATTTGTCCCGACCGATTTGCTTTCCGCAGCGAGAAGAAAAATGGTAGACAAAATCGTCGCACATTTTGATCGCCCCCGTGTACAACCCCCATGGAATCTCCCCGCGACAACAATCATTAATCCCAGCACCCCCGGCAAAATACGATCCTGCAATTGCCGATTTAGGGACCAAATAGTCTCCAGACATCTTTCCCTCAAGACCGCGCTCGAAGACATAAGACATCTTCAATTTTTCCCAATAAACTGTCTCAAGTACGCCAGCATCTGGAACAGGAGCTGCCGTAACCGCTTTAACTTCACTTACCACACTTGGTGCAGCATCAGGTAACTCGTCGCAAACAAATGCCATTGCTAATTCGAAAGCGCTCTAATATATATCCTTTAGTAAAGGAGATTCCAAGCACTCACACTATTCAATTTTTTTCCCCGCCCCAAAATTTAGGATCATCCCAAACTAGTTTCCCTTCAGAAAAAGCGTGTGCTATGATTAATCCTGCAAGATGCATAGCTCGCTTTAAATGAACTCCTGGTTGATTCGCAGCACAAATCTCCAAGACTTTCACTTCATCCGTGGTTAATTTGTCCCGACCAATTACCTTTCCGGATCCATGAAAAGAATAATTGCGGACAAAATCTTTGCACGTTTTGATCGTCGTGAAATAGCATCCCCATGAAATGTCCCCCCTAACACAATCATTGATTGATACCGGTCCAGCAAAAGACGCTCCTGCAATTGCTGATATGGGGACCAAATAGTCAACAGACATCTTCCCTTCGAGCTTATTCTTGAAGACGTAAGACATCTTTAATTTTTCCCAACCAACTATCTCATATGGTTCAACATCTGGTTCATCATCTCGCACAGTACCAGCCGCTCCACTAGAAGCCGCATCCGGTAACTCATCGCAAACAACTGCCATCTCTAACTCAATGAAAGCCTCTAATATATAATCTTCTCCCCTAAAACTTATAATCATTCCATCCATTCAATTTTTTATCTCTAATAAACACAATCACGCACCCAAAAAATAATCAGCTACGAACCTATGACAAACTCTTGGCAAATACATTAACAGCAGATCAGATAACATATCCCCAAGTCTAATACCCAAATTTTTGAGATGTTCTCTCTTTTTATCCAAACATTCACTGCTATTGAAAGCACCCCTAAATCCATTCCGAGTAAAAATATGGCTCTCCCCGAAAATTTCTCGAAATATCCCGAATTTTATTTCTTGTCGCGGCCAATTCGCTACCTCTTTTCTAAATAATGATGGCCGTGTCAATTCAAAACCTTTTCGAAAAAATTTTCCATCTTTCATTGAACTCTCACCAATTACACGAAAACCGAAAAAGATATAAGGCGTCAAAGCAAAAGTTCCCAGTCCTGTAGACTGCCGTGAAAATTCATATCCGTACACATAAGAATCAAATGGCGTTTCTTCTATAATAGCCAACCCATCAAGAAATGGACGCGGATCATTAAATGTAACACAAATCCTTTCCCTATAATTCCCAACTGAACCATCCCAAGAGAAATACATTTTCCTATCAAGAAATTCTCCAGATGTAAAGTCAACGATTATCCATTCTAAATCACGATACACCAGCCGAAATTCTTCCAATAAATCATCAAAACCACTCGACTCAATTTTCAAATACGCCATCACAAATAATAATCCCTCCCCAATTAACAATTTATCAATCCTTTATTATTTTCAACTTTTATATATATAATGGAAATCGCTCTAACATCATCGGTTCAGAAATATCTCGACTCTCCCCATAAAACGTTCAAAATATTTAATATCACCTATACTTCAAGAATGTCTAATTGTCTCAAAGATTTCAATATAGCTGCACATACGAGTTATGATTTTTGGGGATTTGTGGAAGACAGCACAAAGGATTTATCAGCGTTTCTACAAACGTTGGGAAACAACGAAATCGAATCTGTAAATATATTAGAAAAAATTATTAATCGTATCATTAACAAAGTTTCCAGGGCTTATAAAAAAGATTGCGTTTGGGTTTCGCTGAGAGTAACATTACCAGCTTCAAGCTATGAACCCCGGTGGCACATAGATGGTAATTTTTATAAAAGCGATCAAAAGTTTCAATCAAAGTTCGTTACAGTTTTAAAAGGCCCCGGTACATTATTTGCTGAACTAGACGAGCAAACCCGGGCAGAATTTTTTAATACCGCTCACATTGTCCCATGGAATTATGATCAACAACAGCTATATCAAAATAAAATAATAGCCGACGCACCGAATATTAAATTCACACAATTAACAAATAATCAAGGCGCAATATTCATCGTCGGCAACCTTACGTTATCAGCGATCCATTCCGAACCCCCCTTTAATGAACCCAGAATATTTCTTTCGATTTTGCCCGCCGATAAATCAGAAATTGAACAACTAACGGCCCGCTGGAAAGCTGAATTCGGTCAAACAAGCATAAAATAATTTAAAGTCTACCATCGATACAATATATATGAACAACGTCCGAGCGGCAGCTGGTTTTTTAGCGAATTTATCAAATGATCAAAAAAATGATATACTTACTTCTATTTCAAATGCATTAGAACGCGATGCTGAAGTTATTAGCAAAGCAAATGAGTTAGATCGGGCTGATTTGCTGATTCCTAAAGTTCTTAGGGATCGTTTAGTTTTAGATCGGAAGAAATTGGCGAATGTTATTTCGGGCATCGGCGATATTATTAAGATGTCTGATCCAGTTGGAGTTGAAACTATTGATCGAGACATTTATCCGAGTTTAAGGCTGAAGCGCGTTTCGTATCCGATTGGGGTAATTGCTGTTATATTCGAGTCCCGACCCGACGTATTCATTCAAATCGTTTCGTTGGCGATCAAATCTGGAAACGCGGTAATTCTAAAATGCGGAAAAGAAGCGATCAATACATGTAAGCAACTGCATCAAACGATTCTGAATGCCCACCCCCAAATTCCCCCCGATGGAATACAATTGTTGACCACCCGTGAAGCAACTAACGATTTATTAAAAATGGATAAACACATCGACTTAATCATCCCCCGTGGATCAAAAGAACTCATCAATTATGTAAAAAGCAATACGAAAATCCCCGTTATTGGCCATAGCGACGGCATTTGTCATATTTATGTAGAGTCCGCTCCGAAAATTGCCGTTGATATTATCGTCGATTCCAAAGTTCAAAATCCATCCGCTTGTAATTCCGTTGAGACCGTTTTAATTCATAGTTCTATTGCGGATACGTTTATCCCGGCGTTAGCTCAACGACTAAAAGCCCATTCAGTACAACTTCGAGGAGATCTCCGCACGCAACAAATTCATCCTATGCAAAATATCATCGATTGGTCGACCGAATATTGTGATCTGATAATTAGTATCAAAATTGTTGATTCATTGGACGAGGCGATCTCCCATATCAATAACTACGGATCACATCATACTGACGCCATAATATCCGAAGACTCCGATTCAGTTAACAAATTTTTCAAAAATGTTGATTCCGCGAACGTTTTCAATAATTGTTCAACGCGCTTGTCAGATGGTTATCGTTACGGATTCGGCGCAGAAATTGGCATATCAACTCAAAAGCAACCCCCTCGCGGACCCGTCGCTCTGGAAGGACTCATAACCTACAAATACCAATTAACGAACCCCACCCAACAAAAATTTGATTTATAAAAATTATGAATAGTCCACTAATTCCACTTGATTCCCAATAAAATGTCTACCTTAACGGTAATCGCACACAATGTGCCATTTGTCCTAAACGTTAACGATACAGTATTGGATTTAAAATATCAAATCGCGAAAAAATTAGATCGCGATATTCTTTATGTAAATTTAACTCGCGAATCGATCGATCTAAAAAATTCAGATAAAATTCTTCCCACTGATACAATTACGGTTGACAGAAAAAAGTCCCGATTTAGTACGGCGGATTTTGAATATTTGGATATTCAATATAAGTTTCGGTATCCTGTTCAAAAGTTCAAAATTAAATTGAAAACTATTCGGCCGAGAGATATGTTTCGGTTTAGCTTTAGTTTGAAATTGGAGAGTAAAACGGAGATAGAAGCTTTTAAAATAGTTGATATTGATGCGACTGAATTCCTGTTTGATTCAAGCGTTAGTTATAATAAGTTAACGGAGATGATCGGGGATTATGTCATTGAACAAAAATTGGCGGAGAATAAATCTTTGGTTGAAGTTTCACAGATTTTTGTGGAGTTGCCGAATGTATTTGATGAGGATGAGAGTCCGTATTCGTTTTCTTATGATAGTAATCCATTTTATCATCGATATTTCACTCCTGATGAAAAAGATCTTCCGTTAATAAATCTATTGGATCCGAGTAATACGCTTTATATTGAAATATTTATTCACGTCGAGGGGTTTATTAGGATCAATTATAGCGTGGATGCGACGGATAAATTTTTTACGTTCATTCGGAATTCTCATAAGATTTTGGATTTAATTGACAATAGTCCGGGTATTAAAGATATTACTGGGACCGATCGGCAGCGAGTTGTGGTGTATAAGGGGGTAACGACACATATATTGGATCATAACAGATTAATTTCTGATTGCTTAGCTAATAATGATATTGTTCGTTATGTGGTATTACCGTCGATAACTTTTGTGGAGCCCTATGATATTAAAGGGCTTAGTGAGCGAAGAGATAGCTTGTTTGATTTACGTATTGTGCTATATAATAAGAGTCAGCCGAACTATTGTGGAGTAAATGTTCTCGCGACGTTGTTTCTTTTAAATGCTGAGCTTTCTGAGGAAAATATTTTCACTTTGTGGTTCAAAAACAAAGGGAAATTTTCGGATGCCAAGGAAATAAAAATAAATGTTTCTGACCCACCGTTTGATACATTTTCTATTGATGAGAATAAATTTGCTCTTGAATTTGTCGTTGATTATATCTATCGTGATTTGGATAAATATAATTATATCGAGATTTTAAATAATTTGCCCTGCGTGCGGAGTTGGTCGCATTATTTCGGATTAGTAAAATTGTTCGAAGTATTCAACCATAAAGACGCTATTGAATATTCTATGAATAGAGCGAATTAATCATCGCCGAATCTTTCGATATCGAGTCGTTCGAGTTCATCTAATATGTCGGGGGGGTCGTCGTCGGGTTCTGAATCTGATTGTTGGCAGGAATACAGACTATCTATGTAATCTGTGAACTCCTCAAAATACTCGTATAGCTGTTTCTCCGTCATATTATCGGATATTAACCCTTCTCTGATGGATAATTGACTCCAACTTTGTGCGGTGCAGATACCGATGTCGTCTAGTCGTTTCTTTTTGATGCTATCATAAGTATCAACAAGCCAGTTTGACATGAACAGAAGCATTAATGATGTTGATGAGAATCGCCACGGAGTTTTGCCAACGAATAGGATCATTGATGATGATTCAAGTTTGACAGTGGGATAACGAAACCATTCGGTGATCCACTGATCAACAGAATAGCAACTCTCAAACCATTTCCGAAGATCATATTCACGATCGATAGCGTCCAAAATACGATCGATCGCCTCCTCAGGTGATGTTGTCCCTCCGATATCCACCGCAGGATAACATTTTATCGTCCCGATTTTCCCCACTCCATCCCCGACATCTAAACACGCAAAACGATCCGTAAATTCCGCAAAATACTCATGAAGTTCTCCTTCTATCATACCAACGGATACCAACTTCTCCCGCATATCCAAATGACTCCATGACTTCTCCGTCGCCAACCCAATCCTATAAATTCGCCTCCCCTCCAAACCATCATAAGTATCAACCAAACATGTTGACATAAACCGCAATAACGCCAAAAATGATGGAAAACGAAACGGAACATCATCAACGTAAATCATCAATACGGATTTAACAACTTTGATTTTCGGATAATAAATCATTTCGTGTAACCCATTTTTACCTTCACGACCCCCTAACAATCGAAATGTATTCGTCTCACAATATAATTCCCGCAGATGATGTTCACGATCGATAGCCTCCAAAATGCAGTTTATTGCCTCCTCCGCCGATCCCACCCCACCAAGATCAACCGGCGGATAACAAACTATTTTCCTCCCCTTCTCCTTCAACCGCATCACACCATACGCCAAATCAGGACATTCATGCGGATGCTTAGCCATAATCGCATTCTCCATAATCTTCCCAATCACTCTCACCCCAGCTTCCCTCCCAATCCCAATCATCTCGGCAATTTGCAAAAGAATCTTTCTCACACAGACATTTTCGATCAATATTCGATCCTCACCATTCCTTACCTGAAATTCCCTATGTAAACTAGAACTCCCATCACCCAATCTTTCAAGCACAACAATCCCCCTCTTCATTCTCCCCCTAAAAACTCATCTTTCATTCTAAACACAAATAATTGACACTTTCAATTTTTTATATTCTTCCTCAAATCATTGAAATACGGTAACAATTTAATCATATCCTTCTCAAAAAGATCCTCGGCAGAATTCAAAGCCTTCTGAACCGTCTCAGAATCTTTCCCCAAGATAATAGTAAGCTTAACATCCTTTTCTGGAATAAAATATTTTTTTAATATATCATTAGCAATAAAGGCAATCAGTTTATCTGTCTCCTTCCGCTCAAATCTGATCAAATAATATTTTTTTCCACCTACATCAAAATATACAAATCTTTGACTGAGATCTTTATATAAATGAATACCTATCGCCTCAAATGATTCGTCAAATAATGTGAAATTCTGATCAACCGACAACAAAATAAAATGATCCCCATTGGGAACTGTATAAATAAAAAAAAATTGATTCCGTTGCTTTTCATCCAAAAAACTTATTTCAACGGATGCATTTCGAAAAGTTAATAAATCATTCAAATCTTCCCATGGATACCAATATTTTGTATCATACATTTTATCATTCTCAGCTATTATCTCGCGATTCATCTTTCGTTTCTTTTTTAAATATTTCGATTTATATTTCCGGTATTTATCTTCATAATTCATATTATTATACTCAGAGATTTTTTTGGCATTTTTTTAATTCGGTATTACACCTAGCTTTGGATGCTTTACCGAAATATAACGTATCAAATTCATAGCCCGAGTCTTAGTCTCTTTATTCCTCAGTTTTTCGTATGAATCATTAAGTGCCTTAGTTAACTTTTCAGTATCATCCTCCGTAAAAGTATAATCAATTTTATCAATTAAACACGATAGAAACGTTTTCCAATCCTCTGTCGTATCACCTTCCATTTTTTGTATAATTAACAGCGTCATTGCTTTCTTTGCGGATTCATCTGGATTCAACGTTATCAAATAATCTAATATTTTATAAACCTGCAAGCGACTGGGTATATTGGACACAACTTTATCTAAATATTCAACAGTTTTTGAAGCGTCAATTAAATCCCTCGACGCAAAAAATTGGAAATTTTCGTATGTATTTGAAAAATTAACGTAACCGTCGACGATAATTTGTGTTTTGCTTCCAGAGATAACGGTTTTGATTAATTCGAATAACCGGTCAGTCGGGGTAATAGATACTAGTTTAGCGATAATTGATTTTCGAGATGCTTCGTCATGTATGTATGGAAACAAATTATTTTGGAGAAATTGCCATTGTATGCTGTATTGAATCTGTCCTTGGTATTGCCATCCCCCGACTGAATTTATGACCTCGGTACATATATTCGTTATGTTCGGGACGTTGTCAAAGCCAAAGTTATCGTGGAATATTTTTAAATAATTTTTCGGATAATTTTCTTTGGCTTCTTGCTCTTTGTTGTCGAGATAGATTAGTTTATATATTATTGATTTAAAATTGATCGTAGTGAACATTTCTTTTAATTTGGGTACATTGTCGTTGCAATAGCGGGCGTATTCGAGGGTTTTGGTAAAGAGTTTTAGATCTTTTTCTGGATTCGTTAGGTATAAGTCCCAGGGTTCGTTTTCGATGAAATTCACTGCGGTGGTATGATATTTGGAATTTGTAGGGGCTGCGGCCGCGGTGATTGGAACGGCTGCGGCAAAAACGAAGACAGCAATTTTACGTGGGGTGACTTTATATAATGCTGCTACCGGTATTCGGCGCGAAATCCTATTAACGGTTCGCCCGGCTACAGCAGCAAAACGACATGAACGCTGAACTACTTGGGCAAATCTTCGCATTGGGGAAATAATTTCAGAATGTTTAAAAGAGCATCTAATACATACGATGTTTCAATTTTTTTAATCAAAAAGTTGAAATTACAAAGCTATGTTTGGCGTATTATATTTCATGTTCTTATGTCATTCGTGATGGGTGATCACGGAATTTTATTACGGGAGACCGCTGCTGCGAGAAAGAAAGCTACGGCCGATGTGATATCCAGCGGAACAATTCAGGCGGTCAAGGATGAGTTACAGGAGAAAGAGGGTATACCTGCCGATCAAGAGCCGTTGATATTTGAGGGGAAGTTGGGAGAACCAATTCCTGCCGCGCCAACAGAATCAATTCCAGCGCCTCCGGCAGAACCAATTCCAGCGGCTTCAGTGGAACCAACAAATGAAGAAAAAAAAACTATTAATCCGAAAAATAAAAAAAAGCATCTATGGTATATGAAACTGGGCGGAGTTATTATTGGCTTAGGTGCCGTCGCAGCAGTAATAGCATCTTCATCCGCTTCCGACCCTGCCGTTGACGTATCAAAATCACAAAAATTAAAAACACCCACCCCCAATCCAAAAACAATCTCAAATCCGAAAACCTTTTGCTTCAACGAACGTTGCGGTTAAAAATTTAACAGGTAGCACTGCTTCTTGTTATAACATATTTCGGAACATAATCATAATGATCCAGGAACTTCAACAAATCGGGATAAGAAATTGTCGTTGATGCATCATTTCGTAATGGATAGAAACTGACAGGTTTAGTTTTCGGTATTGTATCATCTAAGACAACATCTAACGAATCTCCTTCGTAATTCATCACACCAAATATCGTTGCGCAACCAATGGGGACTTTAAGCAGCTCTTGTAACATATCGCGAGTCGCATAGTTAATTTTCGCAATTGCTAATCTTTTATGAAGCGTTTTCATATTAACAACGGTATCTATATTGGTGATGTACAAATAATAGTGTTTAGCCGGCCCCTGAAGAAGAAGTACCTTGCATAGAGTCCCAGATAATTTCGTTGTGATATCTGCTGTATCGGATACGGTAGTCATTGGTGGATGATATAATGTTTGAAATTTTATTTCTAAATCATCTAACTTTTTATACAAAGCGGCTTCACCAGTAGTTATTATTTTCTTCTGAATAGGGAGAACAATTGGTTTCAAATCATAAAATTCCCCAAGTTGCACATCACTAACTGCTTTTCGCTTAGCCTGAAAAGCGCAAAACAATTCAATTATTTTATCGGCCATAATTCCTTTTATTTGACTACATGTCATTTCCCCTTTTGAAAATCCATTTTTAATTGCATCCAAGCGGGTATCATCAAATTCAAAATATCGCAAATATTGGTAGGAAACATCTGTTTTTAAGTTCCCACCGAATTTTTTGTGATCGCTCAGGCTACCATCTCCGCCCCCTCCAGAAAATGCATGTTTCAGGATTTTTTCGCGAAGCAATCCGGGTTCATCAGTAAGAAACAGCGTACTATCTCCTCCAGCTGAACTACTCATCTTCCCTGCCGAACCACTTAAGGGACACAAGAATTCACTAATAATAGAACACGATTTCGCCAAATTCATTTTCCCCGCCAAATCACGCCCCAATCTAAAATACGGATCTTGATCAATGGCATATGCTACCAAACACGTCGCCCGAACCCCACCAAAAATATGCGGAAACGATTGCGAAAATGAAGCAGCAGCTTGATAAAATGGCCAATCCATCATACCAACATTAGTCTTCTCATCAAAAACAAAATACTCCGTCACACTCAAATCCTTATTAGTCACCTCAATCTTCTCCCCAAACCCAAAGATCTTCGCAACTTCCCTCGCACTAACATACTTCTTCATCGCCGAAACCAATTCTTCAAAAACCGCTACATTCAACCGATAATTCCTATTCGAAAAAATAAACGTCTTCTTCACATTAAACCCGCAAGCAATAATATCCTTGGCATTCTCAAACCCCAACCGATAAACATCTGCAAATTCTAATGACTTAAAATAATATTTCTCATCATCGGCGATTTGAACAATTACTACACAATCAAATACGTCTTGAAGCCACTTCGTTAACATAAATGGTATCAAATGTCCCAAATGCATAGATTCCGAACTCGGCCCACGCCCCGTATAAAGATACACCGGCTCACCATTTTCGAACGCATCCAAAAACCTACTCAAATCCCGATGCGAAAAAAATATCCCCCTCCTAATCCATGGATGCAATGCTACTCCAATCACACGCTCAAACCTCTCTCTCAACCCCGCATCAATCCCATCAACACCAAATTTCTTCATCACTCCAACATAATCAATCTCACCTTCAACATGATGAGGAGTAACAACAGAACCCTCACTATCCATACTCACCCTAACCCCTCATTCTACCGTAATCTTAAACACAAATATTACATAATTCAACTTTTTTAACGTTTAATTATTATCCCTCTCCTCCTCAAACTATCAATACACCCTTCCTCCAAATTATCACTCGCACCAATACTCACCTCAAACAACTTCGCCAAACTCCCAAAACACACCCCCGTCACCCTTGGACATGAATCTGTTCCTATCCTCAAATATTTCAAATTAGGAATCCGAAGTAACGTACTATCATCAATATTTGAACCAAATGTTTCTATCCTCAACTGTTCCAAACTCAACGAAACAAACCCATCTCTCCCCATATGAAAATACATATCTACCCCACAAAATAAAATTTCTAACGAAATCAACGAACTCATAACAGAAATATCAATACCTTCACTACACCTGCTCCTAACAGAACTATCTAAATTATGACTAACGATCAATTTCTTCAATCTCTTAAATTCACCCAACTCCCGATTGCTCGGCAAATGAGTCACACGAACATTCAAATGAGTTAAATTTCTTAAATAACAAACATTCAAATGAGCATAATTCTCTATCTCCAGATGAGTCAAATTTTCCAACGGACATAATGGAAACTTGATATCAGGGTGGCACCGTCCTGTTACAATTAACGTTTGCAATGACATCAAAGAGGCAGCTCCTATATGTCCATCAAGTGCATTTCTTTCCAAATAAGTAAGATTTGTCAATTGATTCAGATGAAAAATTAGTAACTGCTTATCGTCGCTGATTAGTTTTCGTAACCATGTCATTTTTCCTATTGTTTCACGACATGGATCACGTAAACGATATTGGCTGGTGAAATGTAAATCTGTTAAACTCGTACAATGAATCAGTTCATTTGTTAGTGACGACATCGCCGATTCCATATTTAAATGAGTCAAATTTAGTTTTCCCAATACGAAAGGTGTAATAGTAGTATTTCTGACTAGCGATAGAGAACGCAAAGGAAGGCATATAATATCCTCATCTTTGATGATAGTATTCCCTTCTAAAGACAAGGTTCTCAAATTTGTTAATTTTCGTAATGTATATCCGAAAACGTGTCTGTTCAAATTTAAATTGAGTTCAACAAGTTGTGTCATTTTGTCTAGGACTCCTTCTTTGATGAAGACTTCAGTTAGGTCTAGGGAAGTTAAATTTGTCATGAGAGAAATATCTATGGTTAGCCGACGCGAGAATGAAAGATTCAGAGAAATTACGTTGGTGAATGCGGTTAAATTTTCAATGTAGGTATCGATAAGTGGAGAACCACGTATGATTAGTTTGGCTTTTGGATATTGGGTGAGTATTCTGTTATCAAAGTTAATTGGAGGTTTAACTAAATCTATGATGGGTGTTGAAATTTGGCAATATTTTGTTGAGCAAGATGGATGTGTTCGTCGGAGCATAGTGAGATCAACTATATTGAAATATTCGCAAATTGCATATGGCGGAATGTCCAAAAGCGATGCGGACCTTTTAACTGGAGCTGCCGAAATCCGTTGGGCCTTCATTTCGAATCAGAATCTAACAATGAAAATTATAACGAACTTAGTAATGAGTGATAAAATCAATTTTTTAGAGCCCTTTTGAGATTTGCGGCGGGGCTTCGTATATTTCTTCTTCTCGTAGTTCTCCTTGGGTGTAGTGGCCGATACTTTTAACATACAAGGGAGTATCGGGACCGATTTCTCCCGTTTTGGAATATAATTCTTTCTCCAAACCATCGCGCACAGTGCCTTTATATTGTGTTGCGGTAACCAGAATCTCTTTCTCGTCAGGTTTATGGTTATGGACGAACTGGAGCCGCAGGAGCACTAAATGCACGAGCCCCCCGCATCCTTGAAGGAATAACCAATAATACACGCCTAATTGCCATCACGATAAAAACTACCATATACTCATGATCTGAAACCTCCAAACGAATCGAATTTCAATTTTTCCATATCAAAAAATTGAAAAACCAATCGAATAATAGTTTTTTATGAATACTGATCATTATTCATCTGACATGACTCAAATAGGAAAGCTATTAATTTTCTACGCGATAATTGTGATTATCTCTCTAACGGGTATTATGATCCCGGAAGGATTGATAACATATCGAGAAGTCACGTGTTCGAATTATAGTAAGTGCCCTGATGATGGTCCGAATCGATTTGATATTTGCGTGAAAATTACTGATTTTGCTGGGAAGGAATCGATTCTGCCTGTAGATAAGCCCACAAGGACTTTGGGAGAGGTACAAAAATGCTACACAAACGGATTGATAGTAACATTAATTAACCCAGCTACCAGATTAATTCCAATGTTTATTGTTTTTGGGGGAACAGTCATAGTTTTGGTATTCTTCGATATATGCGGTAATAGAGATGACAATGTAATATTGTATCGAAGTCAAATAAATCAGCTGTTGTCGATGACTATGTATGTGGTTATCGTAGTTACATTGATTTTGTCGGGATTTATATATGTATATTATGGATTATCGTGGCAGAAAGTTAGCTGCACCGGGTATGTTAGCGATGGAATTTATCAACCGGTAGATAAAGTGTCATGGGTGGATACTTATTTGGGTACAGTTGGAACGAGTTTTATTGGAGAGTATTCTTTTCAGCCAAATGTATTACCCGAGCAATGTTGGGCGTGGGCAGATAAAGTAATATTTTATTGGCCGGGATACATATATATAATCCTGTCTATTTTGTCGAAATTAATTTGCGGGATTTGTTTGTTATGGAAGCGTTGGTTGAATAATAAAGCGAGTCGGGTGGAAAATTCAGAAGCAGATCCGTTAATTCCGATTGCATGAAAAGTTGAAATTTATATCTGCTTGGAGTTCGTATAAGTTTATGGAATTGGCGAGATTTTGAAAAAATGGCTGCTGAGCATAAAGATGAAAGTGCTATGATTATGGAACGATTTATTCCTGAAGCGAAAAAGCTTTTTCAAGCGGAGCGTGCAGAGAAATGGGCGCTCACGCCATTGTCGCTTGAAATGGAAAAGGCAATAGATGTAATAGATATTTGCAAATACATTCCGGATTCAACTATGTATCGTTATGATGCTTGGGTGATTCTGCGTGTTGTTTACGAAGGGAAGGAAATTTTCATCATGTTCGAGAAAGGACATGATGATAGTGGCTTGATGGATCAAATTAGTGATGCTGAAGATAAAGAGGAAATCGATAATATTTTGATGAATTATTTGTTCGCTATCATTCGTTCAGGCATCGTCTGGGAAGCCAAACCTAAACCGGCGGCGGTGGTGGCGACGGGGTCAAAGGAATTGCTTCCACAGTAGGAACAACAAACTCATCCATCCTTTTCTTCTCAATCAAACCAGCCAACATTGATTTATAGGAATCGTAATTATTCCCACTTTCATATTTTTTTAATTCTTTTCTACATTGGGCGATAGCAGAATCATAATTCTTCCGAGCTTCAAATATTCTAATAAGGAAATCACCCGCACCTTTAACAAGCCCCAATTCCGCTTTTGAAATCCAATTCAAACATTCATCTGTGCTTATGTCAACTGATTTGCTCTCGGTATAAAACCTATAAATAGTTTGGATACAATTATAACCGGACACATATGCTTTCTCATAGCATTCTAAAGCTTTCTTCTCACAACGATCAACATTCAAACCATATTCATGATGTGCTCCTAAATAAACATATATCATCGGTCGCGTTCCATTTAAATAGACTTCCGCTTGGTTTAATAATTCGAACGATTTTTTATAATCTGAAGCAGGTGGGGCTTTTTCTTCGCCTGAATAAGGTTTCTTACTGATGAAACGAGTTTGAAAAATCTTGCGAGTATCGTGACAATCACCGTAAACCATTTTTGATCCATAATAATATATCAATCCAAGATTCATTAACGCTTCCTTATTTCCTCGATCAACAGCTAAACTCAAATATTTGAAAGCAGCATCGATATCCCAATTATACTTATTTAAATATAGCATCCCCAAAGCATACGCAGCATCCGAATTTCCATTTTTGATATGTTCTTCGCAGAAATTTCTTATTTTATTTGAGGGATACGTATTATTCTGAACTTCCAAATAATCAAATGCCGCTAATTTTGCCGACCTGTTTCCCATGACAGTGATAATTCCTTCCCATTCTAATGGAGATAATAGTAAGAAGTATTTTCAACTTTTCTATACGCGAATTAAAGTTGAAAATATGTTTCAATGCGAACCATAATGAATAAAACAATTAGCGATGCGCGCCATGAGCTCAGATCGATTCTATTGTGATCATATTTATATATTTATCTGTCTCAGAGATTTGATAAATTTAACGAAAGTAAATAAGTTTTTTATGAGAAAGCTATACAATCATGCTTTGCCGATCGTTGAGATTTTTGATCCGAGATATGGGGAATTTCTGGTGAAGAAGTTTAAGAAAATTAGATTTTTGACTGTGCATTATCATCATAATTTTGAGCCCAAAGATTTCGGTTATTTAAATAAATATCTTGTTTCGGTGCAATATGATCATTTTAAAGCGGTTAATGTTAAGGATTTAGATGAGATGAAACAATTACGTTTTCTTTCGTCTATTAATTCTGCTGCTATGACGGGGAAGGATTTTTTACGGCGGATAACGGATTCGTTGACTAAATTGGCTGTTTATTCAAGGAAGAAGCTTGAGGATAGTGATTTGGCGCATCTTACATCGCTTGAACATTTAGAATTGACTGGATGCGACGGAATTACTGACGAAGTTTTTAGGAATAAATCTAATTTAACGTTTCTTCTGATTTGTAGTATGACTTCGGTAACCGACGATGGGTTGGCTTCGTTGTCTGAGAAACTTAATTCATTGAGTCTAATCAACAGATCGCGCCCGGCAACCGGGATAACCCATCGTGGAATAAATTCGTTAAAACTTTTACGTGAGTTAAGTATTTATAGCGAAATTGATTTAAATTTAATAAATCTTAAGAATATCGAGAGGTTGCGGGTTATTGATGGGAGCGTTGATAGCCAGATGTTATTGGGGTTGACTAATCTTAAGGTGTTATATTTGGATTATGTTAGTATGGGAGGGGCGCAACAATTTAGTTCGACGTTGACAATGTTGAGTTTACGGGGTTGTAAATCGGAGAGGGTTAGATTTAATGGATTGACAAATTTGGTGGAATTAGATATTTCAGATAGTAAGATCAGGTTTGAGGGGGTGATAGATTTAGTGAATTTGACAGCATTCAATGCTTCTAATTGTGATATTGATGATATTTTTTTAAGGGGTTTAACAAAATTAACGAAATTGAATATCGCGAAAAGTAATGTTACTGATTATGGTGTGGGGCATTTAATTTCACTGAAACATTTAACATTGAATGCGAGTATTAGTGATTTTGGATTGACGTGGCTTAAACTTCAATATTTGAATATGCAATATAATACGAAAGTTACTGAGCATGCCATTTGGGCGATGGCGTCTTTGACATCATTGGATTTGACAGAAAATGTTAATGTTAGCGGAGCGGCTTTGTTGTCGTTAAAGAATCTTGAAATGTTACGCTTTTCGCATAGTTTTATTAAATTTGATCTGAGCCTGTTAATTGAGAATGGTGTTCAAATTGTTATAGATAATGTCACCGACTGGATTGCTTTTAATAGGAGGCATCCGTCTGGGATGGAGGCAGGTAGAGCGATAAAAAAAATATTACCGTTCAGGATAATTTATGCGTGAAAAATTGATTTTTTTATTTTCTGGTCTTTGCTTGCGACTGTCGTTTATTGTTTTGCATTAAGTTCTAGCGGATTTTTGGAGAGATATTTGACGCTACTTGTGATGGGAATTACTGCTGATTATGTCGGCTGCAAGAGTTCGGAAAATTTCGAAAATGAATTGGCTGAGAATGATAGCTGTAAAACTGAAGCGTTACGTTCATTCGTCGCAATAGCTTAGCATAATTCCGCGTTTCAGTAACGAGGGGATGCAGCTGTCTTCCAAGCGAACGAGTTGATTGATTTTTATCGAAAATAATTTGGGTAAATCTTTAAAGCACCGTCCCTTTATCCTCGATGTTTCCTTGGGTTGGAGAACAAGATATTTCAGATTAGAGAAAGCAGCTAATGAATTATCATAAATTTTCGTTGTAGATTCAACAACAGTCAAACTTTCAAGACTCTGATTAGAAATATTACCCTCACGAACGAAAGAATGCATGGAACAGTTAATGATTTCTAGCGAGGTCAGCGAAATCAAATGTGATATATCAATATCTAAATTGTAAATACTGTTTCGTAGCGTTAGTTTTTTTAAATTTTCTAATTTAGATAGTTTTGGATTGGATAATAACCGACCGATGCTGACATCTAGATGAGTTAAATTTTTCAAATTTATGAATTTTATTTGGTAGGACACCTGGCATTCATATCTGGACCCAAATATTCCGGTTTCTCTTATAATCAATGTTTGCAATTTCACTAGACTGGAAATTTCAATAGCCTGGTTTCTATATATTTCCAGATATGTTAGATTTGTTAAATAGCTAAGCGACTTTTCATATACTCGTTCATTGATAGTTAGTTTTTGGAGCCATGTCATTTTTTCTATTATTTTGAAAATATCGGCAAATCGATTTCCAGAGAGATCGAGAGAAGTTATAGTTCGACATTTAATAATTTCTTCTGATAATGATTCGGCTCCATAGTTCCGTATGTTTAGATGGGTGAGGTTTAGCTTGGGGAGTATGAACGGGGTGATGGTAGTATTACATTCGAGAGATAGGGAGCGGAGCGGTAGATATTCGATATCTAGATCAGTGATTATTGTATTATTATCTAAATTTAATTTTTGAAGCAATGTTAATTTTTGTAATGTTGATCCTTTGATTTCGCGGTTGTTGTCTAAATCTAGTTCAACTAATTTTGTTAGGGGGGTTAACATTTCGGTGTTAATAGTCTCCCCACAATTTCTTAGGCATAGGGAAGTTAGATTAGTGATTAGGGGAAGATTGGGAGCATATGAGTAACTATATGAAAGGTCAAGGGAAGTTATACGAGGTAATACAGTGAGGTTTTTGGTCATGGATACAGTATCTATGATCAACTTGGCTTTTGGAAATTTTTTGAGGATTTTTTTATAGATAATTCTATCATCGTTTGGCCGATATAATAAAGATATTTGAGGTGATGCGATTTTTGCATATTTCAATGAGAAAAATGAATGGGTGCGCATAAGTATCACAAGATCATCTTTATCCAAGAAATCGCAAATCGCATACGGTGGTACAAGAAACAACGCCATTGTTTCTGATTTAATATTTATGGATTAAATTATTAATCAGATATTCAATTTTTTAAACGGCCCCCCAAAAGATATCCACAATGCATGTATGTTCCATCAGTTAATCTGAAAACAGTTATATTATTATGGCACACTACTTCTGCAACAATATTTTTTTTTGAAATGTCTTTTATTGGTTCAAATACGTTTATGTGGTTGACTTCGTTGATGCCTAATTGAAAACTGAAATTATATCCGCATGCCATTAGAGTGCCGTTTGTTAATGTTATGATAGTATGGCAGAAACCATGGGCGACGTTAGCTATTTTGTTTATGGGTATTTCTTCGAATGTATATCTGTTGATATAATTTCCCAGTCCCAATTCTCCATATGAATTACATCCGGATCCCATTAATGTTCCATTCGTTAATTTGATGATTGTGGTAGGTCCGCCGCCTATTATTTTTGCAATATTGGGGGGTATTCCGGGTATTTCTTCAAATGTTTTTACGGTTCGCTTCTCTCCGAGACCCAATTCTCCAAAACTATTGTCGCCCAACCCATTAATATCCCGTTTGTTAATCTAATAATTGTAGAATATGCACCGCTTATTACTTTTGCGACATTTTTTGGAATATTAGCGATTTCCTGAAATAAGTTTCCTTTCATCCCTCCACCTGTTGCAAGTCCACTCCTTAGCAATCTCCCGTCTGTTAATCTTATAATCGTACAATAGGTTGCGAATATTACTTCCGCAACAATATTCTTTGGTATCCCGGGTATTTCGGTAAATCGATTTCGAGGTAGATAATCTCCTAACCCTAATTCGCCATATTCATTAAAACCGGAACCCATCAACGTTCCATCTGTCAAAAGAATAATGACACTACTATCTCCACATACAACATTCCTAATATTTTTTGGTATTCCCGATATTACTTCAAATTCACATCTACACAACTCATCCCCTAACCCTAATTGCCCACTTGTATTGTCCCCGGAACCCATTAAAGTCCCATCAGTCAATTTTACAATTGTATAATACGCACCACATATCACCCGATCAATATTCGCCCCAATTCCCTTAATCTCTTCAAACCTACCGATCATTTCAGAACATTTTCTAATTCCTAATTGTCCATGACTATTCATTCCCCGCGCCAAGAACGTTCCATCCTTCAATCTAATAATTATATGATGTTTCCCATACGCAATTTCTGATTTCTCCTCATAACAATTATCCACATAAACCTCCATTATTTCTTCTCTCGCGCATTTATCTCTCTCATAATCCAAAGAAAAATTCATTTTAACTAATCGGAACCAATCACATTTAATTAATTCTGCTTTTGATAAAATCTGAAATAATGCTGCCGGATCATAATTTGTTATCACGTAACGTAACTCAATAGGAAGCCCGTTGAATAGCTCCAAATCCATCACTCAACCCACCTAACACTTCAATAAACGATATTCAATTCATTACAATTTCAATATTTATATCTTTGTATATTATAATGTCTTTTTATGGGAAATATCAAAAATATAAGCAGAAATATCTAAAAGCAAAGTCAAATCAAATAGGTGGTAATAATTTTAGTATTTTGGTTCGATATATTGATGCTTATTATGGATCCAATCGAACTCCGCTCCCAAGTAATATCGAGATGTTGGCGAGAATATTGGGTGATATAAATAAAAGGGGTGAGCTTGATTTGGATAATCCTGAGCAGGTTAATGTTTTGAAGGGATTGGGGGAACGATTAACGGATGGGCCTGTGGGGCTGAGTAATCATTTTAAATCGAAAGTCTTGGAAGGAAATAAAGATCAAAATCAAAAGTATGATGGTGGAAAAATATTGGCAGCGATGTTTCCAGAGGGGGAGGCGAAACCGATATTTACGAAAAGATGTTCGGTAGAAGAATTAATGAATTTGACTCATACAGAGTTAGAAAAAATTTGCGTAAATCATACGGATGTTTTTGGGAGTTGTGGGTGGCCGAGCTATATGGAGTCAATCAAGGAGGGTGATATATCTGAAGGAACGAAAAATTCATTGATTGGGTTGTTTACTGCAGTGAAGAATAAATTAGCTGCAGTGAAAATAAAACCGGAAAAGATGATTTTGGATATTGGCGCTTGGCACGAATCTGCCTTTGGGGGTGATAATTTGAACTTGAGATTCATGCCCGATATGGCCGGAAGTAAACCTATCGAAGCAGTGATCGAAGAAATAAATAAAGCGGACAATTTGAATCAAACGTATGATATTAAGATCCATTTCCCATTGGATAATACGAAATCGCGGGAAGGGGAGGTGATTAATTTTATTAGAGATATGATGAAGGAGATTAGGGTGTTTATTATAAATAGGATTTGTGGTACATGCTTTAGATCGTTTTATTATTTGGTTAAGCATGGTGCTGAATATAAAATGGGAGCTGCGCAGGGGAGATCACCTGTTGATACAGATGAAATACTCAGTTGCTTTAAAAATGATCGATAATACGTCGTGTTTTACCATCTGTTGCTTTTAGAAATAAGTAATATAGTTCGGGTTTTGTTTTTAGGAATGCATACATTTCTTGATTTTCATATACTATTGAATCGTCCGCTATTTTTCTTTTTAGATTTCTTATTTCTTTTAGGGATGATTGTTGTTCGTGTTTTTTTTCGGTGTATTTTGCGTGGAGTTGGTCTACGTGTAGTTTGGAGTAGGTGTGCATTGATAGGGTTGAATGCGGAATATGTGTGTTACATATTTCGCACAAGATGGGTCTGTCGGGGCATAGGTTGTTTCTGTCGAGATGCTTTTTTGATTCGCATTGTTTGACTGTGATTTTGCATTCATTGCAAGTTAGTTTGGTATGGGCGCAATTTTCGAGATGGGAGATGATTGTTGCTCCGTGTTTTCCGATTAGGGAAGTGTGTTTGCATTCTGGGTTAGGGCATCGGAGTTTTAAGCCGGATATTTTTAAGCGGATGCTGTGATCTGGGGTGATATCTTTGATAGTTGAAGGGTTGCGACATGAGGGGCATTGATGTGCGATGTTTATGGATTTTATCAAACAATCTCTGCAAAAAATATTTCCGCAACATTCCATGCTGACGGGGTCTAATGGAATAGAGTGACAGACGGTACATAGGAGAGATTCGTCATATTTATCTATGATGAAGTCAGTATCAATTGAGTTTTCCTGTTCTAATGCGAGGGTGAATTTCCCTGTGAGCGCGGCGGTTCCCATGTGAATAATATTGCGGAGAGTTTTAAAGGGATCTTTTTAATGATAATATTTCAACTTTTATACTGGAGTAGCTACAACGCCTACAAGCATAACTAAAGGCATTCCGGATGCATTTTCATTTACGAAACCAGTTGCTAAAGTTGGGTTTTTGCGCCCTTGGGTAAATGAATTTGTGACGCTGATAACGACAGTTGTGGCGTTATATCTTGGTTGGTCGACACCGCTGCAGAAAAAACCAACTGCAGGCTGATCAACTGCAGTAGCGGCTACGGTATTTATCGTTTGTGAACCAAAGGTTGCGGCAATAGTAGTTCCGGGTACGGCCTCAAGCATTACACCAATTGCAGATTCGCCAATAACTCCCTGGACTTTTTGATTTTTCCACCTGACGAGAGTTTCTGCTGTCGTTGAGGATGGATCTAATTCTGTACTCTTTATACCGACAGCGGCGGCATTAGCAGTTGTGACCACGCCAACAGTTACTCCATCTAAAGTTCCGAAAGAATTGATGAGAGCTAATCCAGTACAATCGATTTTTGGAGTAGCTACAACTGCGCTCGTCGTATTTAAAATTGTCACGTCTTTTAATGTATATGTGCAATTAACTATATTGGCCGCGATCACAGGGGCTGTAGTTGGATCGCCTAGAATTCGAGTCGTTCCATCGAAGACGATTCCCGTTATTGTAAAATTCTCGATATTTGAAGCTTGTATGGTTGTCGCTTTAGTTAAATTTGTTACGCTTGCATTTTGTTTGACACCATTTATATCCTTGAATGTACCATCGACAGTATAATTACATGTTCTATCAGCAATGTCTTTGTTGCCAAGTACAATTCCCAATTCCATTCCGTTATCGCCGTCTATCCCAAGGCCTGTAAATTTCATAATAAAATCACTAAAATTGGCAACTATTAATCCGTCGGCGTATTTGGGGTCACTGCCATTTGTTATTTGTATCTGTCCAACAACAAATAATGTAACACCCCTTTTTCTTCTTCGAACAAAGTATGTACCTAAATCAGCAACCGCTTGTGTATAATAAATAATTTTTCTACCACGTTTGCAGCAAGCGTTACATTTGCGGCGTTTACGTTTGCCGCAACATTTATTTTTACGTTTACGTTTGCAGGGGCAACCAAAGGATGAACTTTCCTGAGTTATATCGTCTTCACTTAGGGCGAGTTGTTTTGCTAGATTGTCATTTATGGCTTCACCAAATATTCCTTTTAAATTTTTCATTATCATAATATTACTATGGATTTATATTGTGATAAGGGGGGAATGTTCATATATATGTTGAAAAAAATTGAAATAAGGTAGTGCTTGAAAGGCTCTTAACTTTTGGAGTGTCAGTACTTATCAAGATCTTGCTCTTTGACAAATCATGGCTTCTGGTTTCATGCCTAGTGTTGGTCGTATGCCGACGACGTTTCACACCTTTCCTGGGGCCTTTGTCCTCACGTTTGATGATACCAAGAGCCCCTTCGGTTCGCTGCCTCCTGGGATGCCTTCGATGTTCCCCATGCCCATGATGTCGCCGATGCCGATGCCGATGCCTGCTGGGATGTCGCCGATGCATCTCCCGGCGTCCCCGATGCCAAGCGACACACTGCCACATTTCGAGGCTTGCCGCGGCTATGTTCGTGGATGTCAGATGACGGCTGCAACTCTCTCAGATATCCACCGCCATCAGCTAGATTGCCCGCTATTCCTGGAGCCGAGTTCGCGCTGTAAGTGGCAGTGCGGTTTCACTCCCAAGACCCTTCGCGAACGCCGTGACCATCAGATGGCATGCGGAGATCACTCCCGCCGGGTGCGCAAGGACGCAAAGGATCTTCGTGAGCATCAGATGGTATGCGAAGATCTCTCACGCCGCACCCGCAAGGAGGCTGTTCACAAGCACACTGCACACGCTGCACCTGCTGCTACTGCTCCCCGTACTATCCGTGATCCGCGTCCAAGCCCTCCCATGAAGGCAATGCCCGCAACGCCCGCAACGCCCGCAGTGCCCGAAGTCAAGCATCGCGTGGAGATGTGTCTCGGCCATGTTCGCGGATGCCGTACAACGACTCGAACTGTCGAGGAAATGAAGCTGCACCAGTTCGATTGCCGGTTCTTCTTGGGCCCGGGTTCGAAGTGCCTGAAGACCACCTGCACCTACATTCCGCTAACTCTTCGTGATCGCCAGGAGCACCAGACTGAATGCCTACGTCCCCGTCCCCGCAAGGATGTCCGCGAGTGCCGCGGCAAGGACTTCGGATGCACCGTGACCGCCGACTCAATCGGAGAGATCCTTGCCCATCAGCACACCTGCCACTCCCATCGCCTCTACCGCCAGAGCCAGAAGTCAGACGCCAAGACCGCCAAGCCCACCGCCAAGCCCGCTGGTGCCAAGACCACCGCTGCCGCCCCAGCCTCCCCTCGCCTCCCCGAGCTGGACACTGCCCTATAGTGTCCACCCCCAGACCAACAAGAGCTAACTACTCCGGTTGTTCTTTGTTCTCTAACCAGAACTTTGTTTTATCTGCAAATACTTTGTCTTATACTTCACATACTTCTTATACCACGACCCCCCTTTCTTCACCCCCTCAACAACGATCAACAAAAAAGCAATATCATTCGTCTTCATCACTTTCAACCTCCCTTTCTCTATCTCATAATAATACTTAAATATCGGATATCTATGTACCATACGACCTGATATCTCATTCTTAAATTCTGCCAAATTAAAATTAATCGGAACCTTCATGACAAACAATTTATCCGGAACATTATTCGCAATCTTCTGAGCAATAATCTTCTCAAAACACTTATCATCCTCTTCCAAATTAATCTTCAGCGATTTACACAAATATAAACTCAACGCTTTTTTCTCTTTATACTTTCTCCCTCCCCATGGCGGATCCAAAAATAATACATCATACTTGTACTCACTATCTTCCACAATATCTATCAAACTATCCGGACAAACTATCTCTATTTTATCCTCGGAAAAGTTATATGCCGCAATATTCGTTTTCAAACACTCGCAGTTTGATTTATTAAGTTCTACCGAAATCACATGATTAAATTGCGACGCCAAGCTAATCGTATCACCCCCACACCCCGCCGTCCCATCAAGCACTGTCGCCGAACTTGCCACATATTTCATAAGATGCCCAATTATCTGTTTCGCTTCCATGGGTTTCGTAATAGAATACATCCCCTGTTCAGTCAACGTCAAAACGCCATTTTTTTTTATATTCTCTTCGGGAAAATATTTCCGCCATTCATTAGATTTCCAAACTTGAAATGTCTTTGACATAATATAAATAATCCATAAAATTATTTTATCAACGCTCCGTATTGAGTGTTTTTTATTAAGCCACAGCATTCTTTGATGATATCGTTATGACCGTTCAACCGATTCAATTCGTCTTTATATTCGAGTAGGTTCGCAGATTGAATCGCGTGATAAGCTTGTGGACTGAATATTGGATCATTTAGGGTTATTTCTTTGCTGACTGTTCTTATGAAATTATATATGTCCTGTTGATTGGTTTTCTTAATTATTTCTAATGAGGGTTCCTTTTTTGTGACTAAGTATAAATAGCAAAATAACGAATTACGTATCGATAGCGCTTTAAGAAAGTTATCACCCGATATAATTTCTCGTTCTAATATTTTCCAAATATATTCTTCGGGCCACATCAATGGTATTGGTTTAATGAAGGGTTTTATAGTAGAGAGATAGTTATAAACTATCGTTTTGTTTATCTTATCTTTGACCTGTTGTAGATTTGAGCAGCTATAGTTCGCTTTCCATGGGATGACAGGAGTATCTGATTCTTTGAAGCAATTGTAAGTGATTTTTTTTATGTATGCAAGGAAGTAAAAAATTGTCACTTCATCGATTTGGCTAAGTAGATTGCCCACAGATTTTTTAGAAAGTGTATCAAGAGTTTGAACGAAATCGAAATATTCATCATGATACGTTTTGTTCGGCGTTAATAAAGCAAACCCCGCGTCGATATATAATTTTCCATTGGCGACGTAATCGTAATAATCTTTAAATTCTTTCCTTGTTCGATTCCCATAATGAATTATTTCGGAGCAGCCGCTGGCATATGTCCGGCAGCTGAATATATATGGTTCTTCATATTTAGTAAATATATCATACACCATCCGATTCGCAGGGAGAATATCTATATCGATGAATAAAATTTTCGCGTATTCTTCGAAATATAGGCAATGCCACTTATTTATTATGTAGTCCATCCATTTTTGAGAATATTTTTCGTGTTTGTATAATTTGTGATGTTGGGGTAATACATTCAGGTGTATGACAATAAGTCTATCGCAATATTTCGTTATGTGATCGCGGTAGTTATTGATATATTCGTCGCACAAGACTACTAATTCGATATCGGTTCGTGATTTGAGTAGTTTTTTATGGCTGAGGAGAGCACATAATAAGCCCATTATATAGTAGTCGTTTCCATAGCATAAGAAGAATACTGCGAATTTGGAACCTTTGTGTTTTGTATCGGTGATGATGAACATTATAATATAGATTTATATATTATAAATTTGTTAATGAAATCTGTTAGTGATGTTGATTTTTGTAGAATGGTTTTGGTTGTTGGGTCGATTGAGATTAGCTCGGCTACTTGGGAGCGCGTTTGGAATAATTTTCCCCGATAGATTGGGTGAATTTTAGATATGGAGATGAACAGATCTTTGTGTGAGCGGCTTTGTTCGATGATATGGAGGAGGATTATTGCGCGTAATGAAGAAATGTCTAAGTTGGGGCAGTAGACGCCGTTCATAATTATTGTGATCAAAGTTGTTTGGAATATTTCTATTTCTTCGATGGAGAGATGTGAGATGATTAATGTATTTATACGCGTATCTGCAATGCTTTTTTCTGCCGACATCGCTGATAGTAGACCGGCGGCTTTTTTAGCTTTTTTTATCATTGTTTCATAATTTTGGATATAGGCTCGGCGAGCATAGTGGGCTCTTAATGTTTCTCTATAGAGGTGGCTTTTATTGATTAGAACGTCTACTGAATTAGCTTGAATAGTAATGGGTACGTAACTAATGATATCTCCGACTGAAAGAGAGCATGCGGGGATAGGGATGCCGTTACGCGAGAGCTCTGCTTCTAAAGCGCCATTATATGATTCCTGATCTGGATAAGAACTAAAAAAAGGATAAAACGCCATTGTGAAGTAATGATATATTTAAATGGATATCTCGTGATAAATAAATCAATTTTTTAAGGGATTCGGCCGTAGTCGTCGCTGTAGCGGGTGATATCATCTTCGCCGAGATAATCGCCGAGTTGTATTTCTATTATTTCGAGGGGGGAGTCGGTGTTGTTGATTAGGCGATGGTGTTCTTTTATTTCGATAATAACGGTATCACCGGTTTGGATAGGGATAGTTGTGTCGCCTTTTATTGCTTCTCCGGCGCCGTTGATAACTGTCCAGACCTCTTTGCGATGGTTATGGGATTGAAGCGAAAGTTTTTGATGGGGGTTGACAATAATTCTTTTAATTTTATAGCCAGATGTGTCGGTGCCGGCTAAAATATCATAGTGACCCCAGGGACGAATATTTTCTTGAGACATTTTGAGCTATTTATATATTAGCGTTCTATTTTTTTCTTTGACATTTTTGAGATATCGATGATTCGGGGGTTATCGCATTGTAGTTTGTATTGCGCGAAAAATAATTTGAAAGCTTCAGATAGTAGGGTTATGGTGCCTACTATTCCGATACCTATTATTGGTATTGATAATGCGTAGATAATTGAGTTTGAATATGTGCCGATAACTATGTCGGAGATACCCATAAGGAGATAGCTGATGATAATTATAGTGATGGTGCTCATTTTCGTTATGTGTGACAAGATTGTGATTGTGCCGATAAATAGGAGGATATCGATATTGAGGGCGATAAATAGTCCGTGTTGTTTTATTAGAGAATCGAGTGTGAAGAGATATGTTGTTGTTTTGATTGTGATGAAGATTATGGTGGATAATAATGTGTAGGTGATTAACATGTCGCGGATGTAGATGAGAATGTAGTCACGGAGTGGGGCAGGGCGGCGAATGTATTTGAAGTTACAGGTGCGGCAAGTTGATTCTGCTAATATGAGAAGACATTCTCGATGGGTATATTTATTGGGGCCATCGCACAAACATGGGGAAATTAAAGTTGAAGGATCTCTGGTAAGATTACATACGCGGCATTTTTTTTGATCCATTGCTTTGAAACGATTTGAGTATTTATTTGGTCTATATAAATGATTACTAATTCAAATTTTTAGAGTGATCCGCTTGTGTTACAGCCGCCGCCGGTTGTGCATTGGTGATTAATTATCCCGTCGAGTTCGTTGGAATCTGATTCATTATTGGAATCGGGATTGAAATCAATGACGAAGCCATCAATGGTTGAGTCAAAATGAATAACGGGCGTTGCTACAGGCGCATTGACGGTAATCCCCTCGACGAAAGAAAAAAGTGACATAGAAAAAGTAATACAATATAATGACTATAGATATTATAGAGTTTATTTTTCAATTTTTTGTGCATTTCCGGGCAAATTTATATGATATGAATTATATAAACTTATGTTATTATTTAAATTTCTTCTACGCTACTGTAGTTGTGATAAACTCTGCCTTTACGGCAAGCCTTAGACCGACATCAGGTGCAAATAAAGCTGACGCAACAAATGGTTGAGAGATATCCGTTATTGTGGCTGTGACATTTCGGGCAACTGCTGCAATAGAGCCGTCTGTTAATCCACTGAACATAAATCCTGTTGCATTCGTATTGACAGTCGTTGTCTCTATGTCCGCTGCTTCTATACGAGCCCCTTGACATGAAGCTCCGGTTATTTCTTTCGCTGTCAGAATAGCTACACCTGTTGCCGCCTCTGATGCTATGACACCTGATACATAAAGACCATCCATTGATATTAATGGTAAACCGCCGCCCAGATTCATATTCATATATCCCCATGCGCTCCCATTAGCACAAGTTGTACGAGTTATTCTGGATCCCTGGACAATTCCATAAGAATCTTTCGCCATTATCGGAGCAACGATAATCGAAGTTTGTAATACCTTACTCGTATTATCTTCTATTGTTACATTTCGGACCGCATAACGTAAACACTCTATAAAATATATCGTTGTAAGTAAAAAATCATGATGCAATTCGGTTGCTATATTTTCTGTAAAAATCATACTTTGAACTGATGGTAGATTCATATTCATCACACAGACTGATGCATAATAAAATCCAGTTACCCTCCCATTACCGCTTATTTGTGCTACCGATGATAACTGATCGGGGCGACCCATGACAATTGCCATTGGTATAGTGTTATCTCCAATCATGTTATGACTTTGAAAATGAACCCGATTATTGTTCCCAAATATGGCAAAAACAGTTCCTGCATATGTGTGTCCCTTAGAGGTAACACGTATATTTTCACAGAGATTTATCAGAGCATTATCTGCATGAATAAAAATTGTCCCCTTCGTTTCATCTATCTCTTTTTGCGTGATATTAAACACTCTACGTTTAAACGGACAACAATTTCTATCTTCACATTCGTTATCATTAGTATGATCACACTTTTTTTCAATTTCACAACGATTTTTCTTTCCAGATTTTTCCCATTTTTTCCATCCTTGGGTGACTATACCATTTGGACCGAAGTATTTATCATGAACTGCTGTAGCTTTTTTTCCAATTGTATCAACAATATATTTAGTATTAGGCATATTAATATATGTATATATATAATTTATATTAAGGAGCGGAAAAAATTTTAATTACAATATTATATAAAAATTCTATATATATTTCCCCCCGTCTCGGCTCGAATTAATATCAAAATATATACTATAATGACATATAAAGAAATAATTCAATCGTTGAAGAATACAATTAAGGCCAGAATGGAGAGATTTCGTGGCATGAATAGCAATCTTAGAGATTATAAGATTGAAGAAAAAAAGAAACATAGTAGAAAATCAGCTGATAGTACCAAAAAATCAGATAGTCCTTGCCAAAAATCAGATGATTGTTGCGGAAAAAAAGATCGCTGTAAAAAGACGATAAGAATTAATCAGAGGCTAATGGATGTTGGGAGAGTAGTCGTTCCTCTTGGTTGGAATGCTGTATTAGAGGAAAATGTGACAGCAAATGGGAATTTGCATTTTTATGAAGGTGGTCAAGCTATTGCCGCGGTGGGTCAGAATGACATAAACTTGTGCTGTCATAAACTAATCGGTATTAATGTTCCTTTTGGAATTTTCGCAGGAGTGGTAGGTACTGAAGTCGCTAATGATATTACGATACATGGCGGGTCTGTTGAAGGATTTACTGAGACAGGTATTTTCGGAGGTTTCTGTAATCGATTTAATCTTTCTGACACATTTATAAATGATATTGTGGCAACAACAAATAATTCGCAAGGTGTTGTCTTTGGTTTAGAACTTGTTGGATGTTCTGGAACAATATCTAATGTGATAGTTAACAGAGTTAGGGCTGCTAATTTAGAAACAACAGTAGTTGCTGCTATTGGGGTTGAGTTGGTGAATTCCGAAATGGTGGTAAATAATTTGGCGGCTGATAATATATTCTCCGATAGTAGTTTTGCAATGTCTTGTGTTGGTGTTGGGTTCGATGCTACAACACCAGGCCCTACTTTTCGCAATTTCGCAGCACGCAATGCTACTGGTTTAATCGGGGCTTTTGGTCTCGTTATTGATAGTCCTGCTGATAACCGTCTCTATCGTCCACTCGCAACAAGCCTTGCTATATCTGATATTAAAGCAACTAATCTTGCTAACCCTGCGCCCGCTAGAGGTTTGTCTATAGTTGGAGCTGTTTTTGCAACTGTCTCGGGTAATATAAAAGGAGTTCAAAGTACTGCTCGTTTGCTTGAAGCAGAAAGTGAAGAAGGACAAGGATTTAATATTGGGAATACAATAGGTGGTCTTCAGACCGCAGTATCAGATGTTCAGACTCAGTGGTTGGCTTAAATAACATAATTATAATATCGAGTTAACTAAAAAAGTTTCTTAGTTAACTTGCCTTCAAATATCTATTAGAAATTGTAGCGTTGGAATTACATTAAAGATAAAATCATCACAGAAAGTTGTTACTTTGTTTATCTGATATATTTGAAGCCCGTAACATTTTACTGTAATTGTGATGTCCACTTTCTGTAGCATATATGGTTCATTTGGGTTAATTTTTTGCTGAGTGATTTCACATACAAATTTTTTATCTTCTATTTCGAATGGAATCTTGTGTGTATGTGTATTCCCTTTTGATCCAGTAAGATGCTCGATTTTGCTAAACATTAAATATACAAATCCGCGAAGAACCTTATCTACAAAATCCTTTGAATCACTTGTCGTACGATCTGCAGATCTGGCATATATGATTCTACGTTTATGCATTACTACAAATCGAAAATTATATTTTTCATTTGAAGATTTTTTTTGAATTATCTGTATGATATATGATCGCCCATCCACGTAATGTTCATAGATAGTTTCGAGTTCATCCAATTCAACCAATAAAAACAAATCGCTGCCGACCGTTCCGCGAGTCAATTGTTCTTCTGACATATACGTTTGATCAAATATTATCTTATGCAACTTAGAGCAATTTATATTTTCAATTTTTACATAAAGTTGAATTCGCGAGTCATTAAACTATTCATTGGAATCATTAGTTAGTATTGCTGGCTAATGCACAGATTTTTGCGAATCGCGAATTGTCAATTTCGACGTAAATTTCATACTTTGCCCTTTAAAATATCCCGTGAGCAAGCTAATAAAAAACTCCTAACCGATCGAAAATTTTTGGATGAGACCGGTAAAGCTGATTTCAAGATGTTTATGTTTGGAAAATCGTCGGCGGCGGAATTAGTTAATACGAAAGGCGATCCGGTTAGGGAAAGATATATTCCGTTTCATAGTATCGATGTATCTAATTTGAAATCTCGGTATATTGGTCATCGAGGGTATGATAGGACTGAGTATTATACTGTGTGGGTGTATAATGCAGCATTGAAAATGTCGATGCCCGTTACGCAAAGTAGGACTGTAACTGATTGGTCGCCAGCGGCTGGTGAACTAAATCCAAATGATTATCCGCTTGGAACAATTGAGACACAAATTTATGCTGGGTTTAAATATCCTCGACTATTTCTCAATAAGGCATTACGTACGCATCATATTTTTAAAGATCTGGTTCCATTAACAAAAGAAATGATTGAGAAAAATAAACCAACCGTTGAACCACATGAAATGAAATATGCAATGGCTTTGGATAAAATTAATGCAGCGTTACATGATTATGAAATTAGAAGGGCTAAGGATGATATATGTAGAAAGCATGGTGCTGATCGAGCGTCTATTACGCAATTGGATATGCAATTAGGTGAAGCACAAATAACGCCGCATAGTTATTATGTTCCCGCGTATATTTATTGTGGAGAAGCGCAGGTTGATGATTTGACATCGTATAAATTTATCAATGGGTTTACGGGAAACATTGAGGGAGAATCTACTAAGTCGTTTTGGAAATCGTTGGCTTTTGGTTCGGGAGTAGGTGCGATGGCAACGTCTGTTGGGACATATTTATTGTTCCCGGCGCTTGGAATGAGCCAACTGTTATTGCGAACTTTCGCTGGGGCTGCTGTTTCGGGATTATCTTTTAGTTCAGTTATGCGAGCTCGTAGTATTATCTTAAACAGTAAATATTCAAAAGAGCAGAACGACGATATTAAAACTAATGACGCATATTATGAAACGGATGATGATAAGAAACGACGCAATTTTGCAGAACATTTTTCGGTTGTAGATTCGAAATATAAAGATACGTGCTTGCTATTCGGACTTGATTTTACAAAAGAATTCACGTTAATTGATTTAAAAAAGCGATATCATGAACAACTGATAATATGGCACCCCGATCAATATAAAGGTGATAAGAAAATCGCTGAAGATATGACGATTCTTCTAAAAACGTCGTATCACGAGTTAGAGAAATTTGCTAAGAAACTGGACGAGCGTTAACGACAAACAGATCCGTGTAGCTTGCTGGATCTAAACTGATCTCCTGCGGATTGTTACCACTTGATCGTACTACCCTCAGTGTAATGCTAATCGTTCCAATATTTTCGATTAATGGGATAGGAATCAATTGTGCCGATGTAAGTCGTACACGTTGCTGTGCTCCAGATAGAACATCAAGACTCAAAGCAACCTGGACACCGTTAACAACTATTCGAACTGTATATGCTAAATTAACAGTCGGATCAGGCGTTGCATTTATGACAACCAAATTATAATAAAGATTGAATGTCATCGATTTAGAAACCAACAAACTTGTATCATCTGTTCCAATAAGAATTTTTGTACCAATCCCCTGAGATGCAAATATCAAATCAGTAGTATCCTGCGGCACTCCATCTGCAGGATAAGAAACACTAAATTGTCCATAAGGGAGATCACGCAAAGAACGAATTTCTTTCTTCAAAACACATATTTCGTCGGCTGATGAATTTGAGACATCACACTTATTTTTTCCCATTACTTTAATTATATATAATAATTCCCCAACGGAGCGACGCATTAACAATACAGCAAAACAATTCCAGATAAAACAACAGGCAAACGTACGATGATATCATTTCTTATTTTCATTGATCGTCGCGCGAATAATTTATAATCAAATCGTTCCAATTCTTGAAGCGGCACCCCCCTTAACATCAGATAACGACAACGCCAGAAATTTGATATACCGGTCATCCATGTATCAACATATACTGAATCTAACGGATACACTTTCCTCGAAAATATTAATAATTCATCAACAATATCACAAGCCTGCCTCTCACTCGCTTTTAAAATGACTTCATCAATTTTTAGTCTATCCCCACAATGATCTAACAAAATACGAATCATATTCATATTCAAACCATTGTATTTCTCGACAATTCGCGGGAATAATACATTATAGAAAGCACCCGATTCTAACCGCCCACTGTAAATCGGATTATCTCTCACTTTTTCCAATAAATATTTGAAAACATCGGCACTACCACTTTTGAAAGCCAAATAAATCGGCGCCCTGCTCAAAGATCCCGACGTTAACTCAAATGGAAAATCACTAAACACCCCGAATAATTCATCCAACATCCCCCTCCGCACGGAAACTTTATTCTCTGCTTCAATCGAATTATATTTCGAAAAACATTCTAATATCCATCCCGGTCCACCTGCCATTTGCGCTAACCATTTCTCTTTTAACACTTGAACATAAAATCTGAAACAATCCAACTGAAGATTATACACCAAATTCCTTATACCATTTGATTCCTGCCAACAACAATCAAACGGTAAACTATTTTTTTTATCCATAACTTTCAACACATTCAAATAACCCATCTTGCAAGCAATCACGCAAACTATTGACAAAATAGCCCTATCATCTTTCTCGTAAAAAACCATTTTTTCAATCAACTTACATAAATATTTAACGCAATGGTCCTTCTTACTCTTCATACTTTCACACAACAAATCCAACGCTTCACATTTGCGGACATTTATTGTTTTGACTTCTAATTTCTCCGTTACTGATTTAATAGAACAATATATTTTATAATCGATTCCTATCATCACCTCGACGTTCGAACATGATGGTGCACTCTTCTTATCGGAAGGTTTCCTTCCCGAAAACGATTCCTCCAACGCTTTTAATGCCTGCTTTTTCGATAGCATGCATTAGAGATAAACACCACATGATTTGAAATGGATCTCCCAAAAGATGTTAATTTCATTTTTTTCATTTAGCAGTTTCAACGGCTTTTGCTCGATAACTAAATCCCCCAATCGTTATACCAGTAAAACCTGGGATCGGATCATCTCCAAAATATTTCGGCGATTTCCACAACATCGAACAAAATACCAAGACCAAAACCAACCACTTTATGCTAGTCGGCACCAAATTGAATACCCACAATGCACAAAATTTATAAATCGCTCCTGAAATACCCCCAACGAAGACAGAGTATAATGGATTTTCGATAATATTTTTCACATATTCCCATGCAACTCTTCGAGTTCTCGCTCCGCTCGGCAATGTTTTACATTGCTTTCATATTATATTTAATGGATAATCAATTGAGCGATGTTTTACATCGCCGAGCGAAGCGAGAACTCGTACAGTTGCATTGTAACAACAGTCGACGACCAATTTCGCAAACTCCATTCCAGCGGTCCGTACAAAAGCGAAATAAATATCAGCGGACTTCATAGAGTATAAATTTCAACTTTTCTTAAAATATTGAAATTATATTTGACTGCTTATGTAGTTATTTATTATTATATCAAAGAAAAATGACCGACTATACCGCTAATAGTGTTGAGCCTGATCGATGTATGGCGCAAGTCGTCACCATCGATAAAATCGCTCCTATTGAAAACGCCACAAATATCGAACTTGCTTTCATCTTGGGATGGCAATGTGTCGTCAAAAAAGACGAATTTAAAGTTAACGACCTAGCGATTTATTTCTCGATCGATTCCGTGCTCGATCCAGACGTCGAAGTTATGAAATTTTTGCTCGGAAAGCGATTAAAGACAAAGAAAATTCTTGGGGCCTTGTCTCAGGGTTTGTTGGCACCGTTAGTGTGGTTGAAATTATTCGTTAGTGAACTCGCCGTTAAACTCGGTGATGACGTTACAAAGATGATGCGAGTTAGAAAATATGTAATGACGACAGAATTGTTACAATATATCGAATCAGGTAAAAAATCCAGTTTATTCCCATCTTTCGTACCTAAAACTGACGAAGAACGGGTTCAAAATATTCCGAAAATTTTAGAATTACTCCCAGGAAAATCGGTAGTCATTACACGAAAGGAAGACGGAACCTCGGCAACATTTATCCATTACCAACAGGATGAAACGACTATATTTTTAGTTTGCGGAAGAAACTTTGTTATCGATAAAAATGACCCCGCCAATCAGAAATCGCAATATCACAATGTAGAAAATAAATTCCAAATAGAAAAAAACATGCGCGCCTTAGGATCCCAAATAGCAATTCAGGGTGAAATCGTCGGCCCTAAAGTCCAAACGAATAAAATAGGCCTCAGTTCCATCGATTTCAGAGTATTTAATATTTGGGATATTCCCGGCCAACGATACTTGCTATGGGAAGAGGTAACGAAAATTACTGCACTATTGCAATTAAATACCGTCCCCTTAATATACTCCGGCGAATTCAAATCGGAATGGACCTCTGTCGATAAGCTTTTAGACATCGCGAACGAATGCGAATATCGGCCTGGATGCCCGGCAGAGGGAATTGTTGTCAAAACAAACGATGATTCCCTCCGTTATTCTTTCAAAGTCATCTCCAACAAATTTCTCATGAAGTACGGATAATTTTCTCGAATACATTTCTATCTCGATAATCCCCGAGACCTAATTGCCCATACTCATTACTTCCGCAACTCATTAATGTTCCATTTGTTGTTTGTATAATCGTATGTGTGAAACCTGATATCACTTTAGCAATATTTTTTGGTATTCCCTTTATTTCTTCAAACATATTTCTGTCTCGATCGTCCCCGAGGCCTAATTGTCCGCTACCATTACTTCCAGTCGCCATTAACGTTCCATCCGTTAATCTGATAATTGTCTGAACCATTACACAGGTTATTTCCGCTATATTTTTTGGTATTCCCCTTATGACTTCAAAGACATTTCTGTCTTTATAATCCCCAAAGCCTAATTGTCCAGATAAATTTTCCCCACAACCCATCAATGTCCCATCGGTTAATCTGATAACCGTATGACCCCTCCCACATTTCACTTCAGCGATATCCTTTCCTATTTCGACAAATGACTTTCGCAAAAAATAATCACCAGTACCTAATTGTCCACATCCATTACGGCCACAACCCATTATGGTTCCGTTCCTTAACCTAATAATTGTATGATAAGCACCACATACCACTTCTTCAACATCTCCAATTCCCTGAATTTTATCAAAAAAATATCTATTCCGCTGATCTCCTAATCCTAATTCTCCACTTGTATTTAGTCCACAACCCATCAATGTCCCATCTGTCAATCTCACAATGGTATAATTATATCCACATGCAACATCCGCAATATTTTTCCCAATTCCACCTATCTTATGCAACAACTTTTTAGGTTTGTCATCACCAAGCCCTAATTGTCCAAATCCATTATCACCACCACCCATCAATGTCCCATCCATCAATCTATATATCGCGTGACCCCTCCCCCATTTAATTCCCCCTATCAGTTTCTTCTTCTTTATTTCCCCATATACAACTTTTTCCAACGTTGTCGCCTTTCTTTCACAATGTACCTTCCCACAACCCAACAAACAATCCCTCAACATAACAAATGTTATAAAAGCCCCACAAGCAATTTTTCCTCTCGCATTATCACAATTATCCAAATAAACTCCCATCATTTCTTCATTCGTACAAGAATCTCTCCCATAAATCATAGAAAAATTCATTCTAATCAATTTGAACCAATCAAATTTAACTAACTCCGATTCACCTAAAACACGAAATAACACCCCCGGATCATAATTCGTTACAATAAATACCAAATCGATCGGAAGCGCTTTAACTAACGAATTTATATCCATAGCTGCTCTGCCGACATGGATATTAGTTGAGGATTTAAATTAAATACATTTTCAATTTTATAGGATGGTACATTGTTGGTACCATTTAGGTAAAGCCGACTTTGTTAAAGTTATTTTTTGAAATTGCGTTAGAGATATATTATCGCCAAGACCTAATTGACCCATTCCGTTGCCACCACAAGCCATTAGAGTGGAATCTGCCAATCTGATGATTATATAATGTGCTCCGCACTTTATTTCAGTCACAACGCTTTTTTCAGGAACTCCTTTCACTCGCGCGAATAATGTGGTATTATTATGTTCTAACCCTCGCTGACCACAACTCATTAGTCTGCCATCTTCCGATACGATTATTGTACTATGGAAACAACATTTAATTTCTCGAATATTTGCGACTCCGGGCACTTTTTCAAATCTATTCCTGGTTAGGTGATCTCCCAAACCTAATTTTCCATATTTATTCGATCCGCAACTCATTAAAGTTCCATCGGTTAATCTTATGATCGTATGATGTTCACCGCAAACAACTTTTGATATCACGCCCCTTATTTTCTTAAACACATTCCTCTCGTACTCATCTCCAAGGCCTAATTGTCCGTCTCTATTATCGCCACAACACATGACTACCCCATTTGTCAATCTAATAAATGTATTACTCGGACCACATGTCACTTCGGCAACATTCTTCGGAATGCCGCGTATCTCTTGAAACAAAATTCTCTCTTGGTAATCGCCCAAACCCAGTTCTCCATACTGATTACAACCGCTGCTCATTAAAGTCCCATCCCTCATTCTAATAATCGTGTGATCCCAACCGCAATTCACAGTTGCAACATTCCTTGGAATCCCGCGTATTTCTTCAAACACAGTTCTATTTTTATAATCGCCAAACCCTAATTGCCCACAATCATTCAATCCACAACCCATCAATCCACCATCCGTTAATACAATAATCGTATGACTAGACCCACATATCACTTTTGCAACATTCTTTGCTATCCCTCCTATTTTTACAAATAATTCCGTCTGCGCAACATCCCCCAATCCCAATTGCCCGTGCTCATTCGATCCGGTGCCCATCAACGTCCCATCAACCAATCTAATAATTGTATAATACCAACCGCACACAACTTCCACAATATTTGTCGGTATCCCGGGAATTTCTTCAAACCACTTCCGATCCACATTATCCCCAACCCCTAGTTGCCCCATCCCATTACCCCCACACCCCATCAACTTACCATCCACCCTAACAAACGTACAATATTCACCACACTCCACAAACTCTTCACTCACACAAAAATCCCGATAAACACCCATCACCTCCTCATTCGTCGCATCCTCCCTACAAAAACTCAACCCAAAATTCATCCTAATCAACTTAAACCAATCATATCTAACTATTTCTGATTCCGATGAAATTAGAAATAGCATCCTAGGCTCATAATTCGCTATCATATAAAGCAAATCAACCGGAAGCTTTTTAATCGAACAAACTAAATTCATTATGCTCTTAAATCATACGAATATATCGTTCGAATTAAATCATTTTTCAATTTTTGCTACAGTACTCCCGATATAAATTCGAATACCATTCATCATTATAAAAATCGAATAGATACCCGTGCCCGTTCTGTTTCAGCGGTTTCCCTAATATGTTTATTAGCTGGCGAACATTATCGATCACTGACGATTTGTCTGAGTATTTGGTTAAGTAATCATTCCAAATCTTCCCTTCGAGGCTACAATCGTTACAATGATCAAAACCAACATTTTTATCAGCATATGGATTATGATGTTTAACCATTGTACGATCGATGTTGTTATAATAAAAATATTTCTCCTCGATGTCATCACAAATGTATTTCTTTAGTTTGAAATGATCTTCGTTCACAATGCGCGTTTCAGTAGTATTGATCGGACCCCATGGTTGAATATTCGCAGCCCCATCTAAAAATATCATTGTCTCATCCATATAATTACTAATAAAATCAATCCCCGCCGCCTTCGCAAGATCGAACGAATTATCCGTTAGAGATTTCAGATATTCGTTTAAGTTTGGCATAGTTTTGTAAGTTAATCTGTCTTGAAAGTATGTGCATCGAAATTTTGTCATGGATGCTTTCGGTTCGATAGCTTTGATCCATGTATATTGCTGAGCCGAGTTCCAAAGAATATCTATATCGCTGGGTGATTCTCTCCCTAATATATTAGTTCGTATATCAGACCAAAAATATATAGGTAATTCGGCCAACTCACCGACTTTTTTGAAAAATATAGATAAATCTACAGTATAATAATCTTGAACGATAAAAAATTCATAGGAACTTTTGTGAATAAAGTTTAGCATATTATTGTTGAAAAGTGAATGCTTTGCCGGAGTATTCCCAACGGTATCTTCTTCGGAATCATAGAAATTAACGTAGGGTACTGCCCGCATGGGACCATTATCTCCAGCATTCGTCTTAAGATATACTACTGAACCATTCGATGTATTCAAATGATTAATACTCCCATTCTTAAAAAAAATATTAAACGGCGCCGGATCGATCAAAATAAATTTTATTTTCGGAAAATAATGATGAAGGCGATAAATATGATTCGATGGCGCAGCCCCCGCGTATACCACTAAAGCCGCTTGATCATGCTTATCAAATAGTCCAGTTAAAAATTGTAACTCATTAAGAAATAATTTCCTCTGCCCCAAATGAAGATTCGTCTGAAAATTAATCGCCTTCTTAACATATTTTAACCTATATTTAATATCAGACACCTCAACAAATACTGGAAACTCTTTCCTCTTCACTTCTCCAAGAATCTTTTGATATTCTTCTTTGTTTACCAACCCCTTTGCTAAATACGTACTCAAATTCATTCTCACCTGACACGCAATACTTTTATTCTTCGCCCCATGATACTTACTCTTATATTTTCCCCTAGAATAATAATCCGCGCCTCCACCCAAATTATGCGGATCCCTCACAATCAACTGAAACGCAATCTTCTTATTCGCCACCCCATACATCTTCCCGGATTCTTCAACAAAATACCTATACTGCCAAATCTTATAAACCCTACTCTTATCATAAGATGATTTCTCTAACTGTTCGACTATCTCCGACGCATCGTAATCATACGGAATCTTCAAAATAATATATTTGTCCGGAGTATCTTTATTAATAACATCGAGCATTCCCTTATCTTTATCTTCGCCCGAATACTCATAATATAAAATATCAAATTCCTCCTTATTAATAACCTCCAACAAATCATTGCGAATCTCCAAACTATCCTCACGTCGATTACTATACACCTCTGCATTCTTCTCCAAGCATTTGTTATCCCTATCCACCGCAATTGTCTTCTTAAAAACACTAATAAAATTAAATGTATCTGTCCCACAACGAGCCCGCCCATCAACAATAACCGATTCGCTTGGCTCGATAAATTTCCTAATAATATTAATAACCTGTTCCCCTTCTAACGGTTGCGTTTGCATTCTATCGTTATCATTCATTAACTCCAAAATATGATTATCTCCCTCCCTATTTATCAATACCGAATCGGGGAAATATTTCTTCCATATATTCGTCTCCCTAATATCAAACGTTTTGATCATTATACTCTAATTAGAGATATTAAAAATTCGCTTCATACTATTTTTGGAATCCCCTTTATTTCTTCGAATATATTTCTACTATGCTTCTCTTCTAACCCCAACGCACCATAATTATTATATCCACAACTCATTAATATCCCATCCGTGAACCGAATTACAGTATGATTAAAATCACAAACCACTTCCGCTATATTTTTTTTTAACCCCGTTATTTCTTTAAATACGTTTCTAATACTAAAATCCCCGCATCCTAGTTGGCCACTTTCATTGTAGCCACAACTCATTAATGTTCCATCGGTTAATTTAATGAATGTCGAGTGAGCACTCGTTATAATTTGAGCTATATTTTTTGGTATGTTTTTTATCACCTCAAATGAATTTCTATGTCGGGTATCTCCCAATCCCAACTGGCCATACTGATTACCGCCACAACTCATTAATGTTCCATCTGACAACAGAATCATTGTATGATGTAAACCACAAACCACTTTCGCTACATTTTTTGGTATATCGGGTATTACTTCGAATATATTTCTGGCTGTACTGTCTTTAAATCCGCATTGTCCATATTGATTAATCCCACAACCCATTAATGTTCCGTCGTTTAATAGGATAATTATTGAATCACCGCATACGACATCCAGAATATTTTTGGGTACTCCGGGTATTTCCACAAATACACTTTTGGGTCGCATCCGATCTCCAAACCCAAAACGCCCTGTGTCTCCACAAGCCATCAAAGTTCCATCTGTCGACATGATAATCGAATAATCCCCCTTACACATAACTTTTTTTATATTTTTTGGCACCCCCTTTATTTCTTCCCATTCATTTATTATTCCAAGATTTCCAAGCCCCAATTGTCCACTCCCATTGTTCCCACAACCCAGTAATGTCCCATCCGTCAATCTAATAATCGAATGAAAATAACCATTCGATACTTCAGCTATATTTTTCGGCACTCCTTTTATTTCCTCAAATTTGTTTCTCATCTGACCAACTCCATAAAAATGACTACCCCACCTACAACCACAACTCATTAACGTCCCATCCTCCAACTTAATAATCGTATAATGCCCCCACAAGTAACTTTAGATTTCGCGCTATCACAATAATCCAAATAAACTCTCATCATATCCCGATTCATTATAAACTCCCGCGAATAACAAAGCGAAAAATTCATCTTAATCAACCTGAACCAATCATAATTTATTAATTCCCCTTCTCCCAAAATACAAAATAACACCAATGGATCATAATTTGTTACAATATACACCAAATCAATCGGAAGATTTTTGACCAACGAAATTAAATCCATTTCTATGTTTTTTTATAAATTACAACTATCTAACGACAAACATTTTCAATTTTTATCTCTTCGAATAATGTTCTTTCCTTATAATCTCCCACCCCTAATTGTCCTTGAGTATTATATCCATAACCCATCAATCTCCCATCAGCCAATCTGATAATCTTATGATAAGCATTACCGACCATTCCAATAACATTTTTTCCGATCCCCTTCATGCCTTCAAACAAATTCTCACTCGGATCTTCTTTGAAAGAACACCTCATTACTACCCCATCATCCAACAAAATCATTGTACCATACACACTACATACTATTTTCACGACATTTTTTGGCATTCCTACTATTTCAGAAAATCTGTTTTTCTTATCTCCAAAACCTATTTGACCGTTCTTATTAAATCCACAACTCATCAACGTTCCATTCGTCAATCTAATTATCGAATGACAATCCGCACATATGACTTCCGCAATATTTTTTGGTATCCCACTGATCACTTCAAAACGCTTTCTTGCAAGGCTATCTCCCATCCCCAATTGTCCATGGCTATTCGATCCACAAACCATTAATGTTCCATCCGTTAACAAAATAATTGTATGAGCTATACCACAAACAACATCTACAATATTTTTCGGAATTCCAGGCACTTCTTCAAACAAATTCCTATCCCTACGATCCCCTAAACCCAAATATCCATACCCATTAAATCCACAACTCAGCAACGTCCCATCAGTTAACATTATCATCGTTGCATAATAACCACAGCAGACTTTCGCTATATTTTTCCCAACTCCCTTTATCTCACAAAACAGAATTCTATTATTATTATCTCCCAGCCCTAACTGTCCATAAGTATTCTCCCCACAACCCATTAACGTTCCATCTGTTAACATGATAATGACATGATTGTAACTACAAACAACTTCGGCAATATTTTTTGGCACACCCTTAATTTCAGATAAAACACATCTATTCGAATAATCCCCCAAACCTAACCGCCCGCATGTCATTAATCTCCCATCATCTAATCTCACAATCGTACTATACTCCCCACATGCAATCTTTGCTTTCTCCCGAAAACAATAATCATAATAAACTCTCATTATCTCCTCATTCGTACACAAATCTCTATCATACCTAATACCAAAATTCATCCAAATCAATTTAAACCAATCATATTTCACCAATTCTGATTTACATAAAATTCTAAATAATACTCCCGGATCATAATTCGTTACGATATATTGCAAATCTATCGGAAGCGGTTTGACGAGATCCATTCATTATATATTAATTCACCTACCATTTCAATCAAATCGCTTTTCAATTTTATCTCCCGGCAGCCGGAGCCACAAATGCTAACGCAAGGATAAAAAATAACCCAGCCACAGAAAGCCCCGCATGGATAGCCAAATATATATCTATAACGCCATTAACATGACATATCGCTATCAACTCATTGCCCTTGTATATCAGACTCATATTTATACAACCAACGATAAAACACGCAACCACCAAAATAATCACCGGCGCCCATAATAATGATTTTTTATGGATTCTGTTTATCATAATAACGAAACTGACAAAGGAAAAATCAATAAGACTATAACAAATCATTTGCGCTTTATAATATTGACAAAATGGCCCTATCGGTGGAGCAGAACTAATTAAATATATGAATGGACACAACGTTATTATAATCGGAATGGTCAGACAAAAGCAAGTACACAATTTTTGGATGCAATTTTCTTCGTGGAGGGGTATTGGTTCATCGTGATCGGATGGGTTTTGATAACTCATTTGAATGATTCTATAACGTTAGATCGCAAAGAACTATGCAAACTATAATGATTTCAATTTTATGAAAAAGTTGAAATATATATTATTATTAGCTTCTATTATGGTTTGTTGTTGGGCCGTATATTTGCGCCTGCGATATGTCTGATAGGGTTCAACAAGCGCCGGGTGAGGTATTTAGGCGATCTGATGAACCGGAACAATCGTTGCGATATAAAAAATTTTTTTCTTTGATGAGAGGGGTTTTTACTGTTATTTTTTTCATAATTTTTACGGTAAGTTTGATGGGATGGTTAGTGTGCTTCGATGTTCCAGCTTGCCAAGATGCGGCATTTCCGATTGGGCCGGTGAAAGATGGGGGGTATACAACATGTTGCACTAATAGTGTTCCAGTAATATGCTTGGCAAATGTTGTTACGTACAGGGAATGCGATGCCCATGACAAATGGATTTGGACTTTTTACGGAAATGTTATCGGATATGTTTGCGTCATGTTGATTCTTTATTTGATGAAAAGATGTTTGTTGTTACCAATTCCAACATTTGTGAAAAGAGATTTAGCTGCACAGGGGAAAAATTGAAAAAATATTTCTTTCGAATAAGATAGTTGGTTAGAAAGTATTGGATTTAGTATGGCGAAGGTACCCTTACATTGTGGGTGGAAGTTTAAGTTTGATGAGAAGGCTGTTGATTCTTTGAGGGAGCATATTGGCGATATTGCTTTGGGGAAGAATATTTTTGTTGCCGTTCAATATAGGAAAGATTGTATGCAGTCCTGGCATGATCAAAGGAAGGGGAAGATTTCTTATGGTTATGTTGCCTCGTTATTTGTTAAGAAGGGGGTGAAGCCGGTGGTTGTTGGGGTGATAATGGTTGATGCGAGACGAGATTATGTTGTTATGTCTAATTCGACGGGGATGAGTCCGATGGATGCGAAAAGGCAAGCTAATAAGGGGTTGTTGGGGGAGGAAATAAAATTTGTAGATAAAATTAAAATAGAATGTGAACCATATATTGTTTTTAAGGATGAGAAGAAAAATTGAAATTTAGAATTAATTGATAAGTGTGGTTGATATTTGGGTGTTCTAGATTAGATCATGGGGGAAGCGAAGTTTAAGTTCGATGGTGTTATAGTTAGTGGGGTTGGCCTTTTGACTGGGGCGGCCGCTGATGTTGTATTGGAAAGTGTAGATAAGAAAGCAAGAAGCATTGACGATTGTGAGGAGAAAGAAGTTCAGAGGGATCCGGATTATTTGCAAAGTTTGTGGTATAAGATGGAAGGTATTGGAGATTTGTTAGCTGGGAGTTATAAGGCTCCATCGCAACCTGTAATGGTTGGGGGAGATCTTATTGTTGCAGCTAAAAATGTAGTTCGTCGTTTTAAAAATCCGTCGTTGGTGTTCACGGCTGAGAGTATCATTGAATATGAGATTAAGAATTATAAATGTCCTACGGCGTTGTTCTCGCGTATGGATTCGGGAGTGCAACAAATATTAGCTGGGGCGCATGCGAAGATGCTTAAGTGTTTCTTATTAGGTGTTAGTACATACTATTATGGAGAACCCATTGATGGGAAGCAAATCACGAGGAGTTCAGACGGGGGTCATGATACTATTACATGGTTATCTGAATATTCTTCTGAAAATATTTCGAAAGTCGTTGAATGGTATAATAGAAAAATTGCCGCGTATTAGAGTTTATCGGGAATTTGTTCATATTCATTTGGTAGTTCGCACAGAGTTACACAAAAACATGCGCATGCTAGTAAACATAAAATTAGTCCAAAGAAAATATCCCATGATATTATTTCGTCCGAGTGGTTCATTATTTTATCTGAAAGGGGATTTAGATAGAGAAGGTTATGACGTACTCCAAATATCAATTTTTTTCTTCGTTAGATATATCAATGTCTTTTTATCAGAAATATTTAAAATATAAGACAAAATATCTTAACATAAAAAACCAACGTGGTGGTAATGGTTTTGTTACTGGGTTGATGGGAACGCCAGGGAGTAAACATAGGTCCGTTTCTTATGGTGCTTCTATTGAACGTTCTATTAATTTTATTGCATCGTCGATTAAAAACGGCGTTCTTGATTTGGGTAATGCTGAACATGTGAAAGCTTTGGGGGAATTTGGAAAAGAGTTGGTGAATAATCCTCAAAGGGAGCGTTATGTGAAATTTTTAGGTGGTATAGCAAAAAATGAAAATACAAATGTTGGGGGAGAAGATGTGGTTAAAGTTTTGTTGGGGGAATCATATGGGGAACCAAAAAGGGAGTGTACGATTGAAGAGTTGAGGGCGATGGAGCATTCAGACGTTGCGCCGGTGTGTAAAAATTATCGGAGAACACCAATCATGAAAACAATGCTATTTCCAGCTGGGAAAAAAGGGGAAACAACCCGAGAGATAAAATATCAAACGGGCGAACTTATTGAAAACATAGAACCGCCTGATATCACAGTTCCCGAAAGAACAGCGTTGTTACAATTATTCGTCGCCATAAGAAGTAAATTAGCGTCCACTTCACCAAAACCTGAACAATTAATTCTAGACGTCGGCGGGACCTCTGAATTAGTTGGTCCCTACCTAACATTAACATTCAACTCAAATAACCCTGAAGCCAAAGAAATCGGAACAATAATAGAAGAAATAAGCAAAGCCGATAATTTAACAAATAAAAAATACGTTATCAAAAACGAATTCCCTATGGGTCATCTGCGGCCGAATGAAAATGCGGTGATTAATTATATTAAGAATATGATGAGGGAGCTACCTGTACTGATTGTGAATGGGGTTTGCGTTAAGTGTTTTAAATCGTTTTTTTATTTAGCTGACAATGGGGCGAAATATATTGTTAATGTGCCGTTATAATTCATCGAAGGTGCCATATTTGTTTATTAGAGCTTGTGTTTCGATTGCTCTTTCATATGGTTTTTTTCCGCGGCAGGAGGTGTTGATTCGATACCAAAATATTAGTGCGAGAATCGTTGTAATACCAGTATTTATGAATAGTGGTACTATCTTGCCAACTGCGCAACTTTGAAGTGTTGCGGCAAAAATCACTGCTTGTGTTAAACGAAAAAAGCCAGCGATTAATAAGTATTTAAAATTTTTTACAGCGTGTTTCCTTTCGTTATCAATATCGGTTTTTAGTGTTATGCCCATTACAATTAGTTCGTCAGATACTAAATCTTCAGCTTCATCGATTGCGCTATCAACTGATTGAAGGGACATTAATGAACCGCATGCAGATAATAGGGTTAGGAAATCTGCGCAGAGGAATAGGTAGAGGGATAATTTGGTGAAATGGGAGTGGTTGGTGAGACCGTAGTAAATTATCGTTGAGCCAATACTGGTGATGAGGTATAATACGGAGAGGGTGCACGCTATGGCTAGTTCTCCGTAGTAGTTGGTGTATGAAACGTAATAGGTTAATAGTTTATTATCCATGGTGATTTGATAGGATGGTGTTTAGATGGAGGCGTATGATGTTTATAAATCAATTTTTCAAAATATTGAAAATGGTAGTTTATGGGTAGGGTTTTATTAGAATTGTGTGGCATTGGCGATGTTTATGACTTTGAGAGATGTTAGGGAGATTGTTTCGAAAAGGATAGGAACCGGTGATGTTTCTTGTGCGGAGGATAGGAAGGATCGTATTAAGGACCGTTTGTTGAAGTTGAGCGGAGGTGATAGGAAGGATTTATTTGATTGGTTGCTGGGGGTGAGTGTTGATCCTTGTGTAAAAAATTTGATTGGATTGTGTTATGGGGATGGAATTGGTGTGGAGAAAAATTCCGAAAAATCGTTTGAATGGGTTGAAGCGGCAGCGATAGGTGGGAATCATTGGGGGTATTATAATATGGCTCATCAGCTTATAAATAGCGGGAAAGATAAGACTATAGATGCCCGAGATAGAATAGTTATTGCGTTAAAAAAAAGTATTGAATTAAAAAATGATGATGCGATGACTACGTTGGGGGGGATTTATAGGAAAGAGATGAATGTGCGAGAGGCGATTGTGATGTATAAGAGGGCGGCTGAGTGTGGGAATCCTGCCGCGATGGTAGCCTTGGGGTCAATTTATTGGTATGATAATGATCATAAGGATAGTAAAGAGGCCATTGTTTGGACAGAGAAAGCGATTTCAGCTGGGGATGTGGGTTCGATGTATTTTATGGGTGTTATGCTTCATTACTTGGAAGAGTATGGCGAAGCTATTCGATGGTTGAATAAATCTGTTTTTTGTGGGAATTTAAAAGCGTTGACCCTTTTGGGATTATCGTATCAGGGTTTGAATAATGGTGTGAAGGCGATAGAAATATTTAAAAGGGGCCTTGAAGCGGGTGAATCAGATTCAATGGTTTATCTGGGGGAGTTGTATTTGAAACAAGGGAATGTGGGTGAGGATGTTGTGGTGGATTTATTTAAAAGGGCGGATTGCAAGAAGGGTTATTATGATTTGGCTAATTTGTATGAAAGGAAGGGTGATAGAATAAATAGTGCGAAATATTATTTGCTGTCGTATTCGAAGGGAGGGGTGGGAAAGGGGATGAGGGAGTTAAGGAAGTTATATAGGGAGTTGTCTGAGGAGGATTATATTGAGTTTGTTTCTCATTATGCGAAGATTGATGGGTTGGAGAAGGAGAATTTATTGTTGAAAGAGGAAGTTAATAGGTTGAAGGATGAATTGATGTATAGGCCAGGTGGTGTTGGAGAATTGGCGGCGAGAGAAAATTTTAATGAGAAAATTATGAACGTTTTGAATCATGGGGTTACGCATTGACAGGCGCGTCCGTCGCAAAAATAATATTTTTCTTTATCTTTGCTGCATGATAATGTTGCGAGGCCATTTTGGGAAGTTAGTTGGCGCCAAACTTTGTGGGTTGTGTCGAATTGGGGTACATTATAGGCGTAGCTGCCGCGGGGATCGTGTTGATGAAACTTATGGAACCGGGGGGCAGGGGTTCCGTTGTAGCTAGCCAAATGTGTGAAAAAGGAATCAGCGGTTTTAGTTTCCTTCTGTTCAACCCTTCGTTTGCGTTTGCTCTTCCCGGGGCGATTGGGTTTCTTTTTTTCCTCGAGAGCACTCATTTCGTTGATCGGAGCTATGAACAATCAGTTAGTAAACAATATGACAATCATTTACATTTTCAAATTTTAAATAAAACAATTCATCTCTTTCGTTTCGCTGGTGTGGCGGCGGCTCCTTTTGCACGTGGTTTTGGTGGGTGTTTCTTCTTTGCCGCTGCTGCTGCGATAACGGCTGCTGCTTTGGCTGCAGCATGTTTCGGATCGCCAAACGTTTCGCTTCTTCAACCGAATCAGGCTGTGGGGGAGGTACATAAACCTCCCGAGTCTTCACGGGAACGATCGGCTTTGCTTCAAAAGCACCAAAAGCTCGTTTCACGGCGGTGAATGCTGGAACGAAATCGAGGGCTTCATTCTTTGCTTTTAGTCCATAACTCCTGATATACCGCTCGCACATTGCGGCGACATCGGGAGTGGGTACCTCACTTCCCTCAACGATCCGCCGAAGTTCATATCGCTCAGCGGTTTCTTGACCCCTTGGACAAAATCCCATCCGGAAAGTATCCATAACAGCCAAGGTCCGTTCATAGATCGAGGCGGCGGGAACAGCGGTCTTCTTCTCACCGGTCGCGCCACCTTTCACGGCGATGAACTTGTCAATGAAATCAACGAGGGATGCGGATTTCTCGAGCATTGAACGTTGCTTTGTCTTGAGCGACACAACATTCGCAAACTGCGTGCGCGTCTTAAACAACGCTCGCAGATACATGGGGTGCATATCGCTCACGGTAATGATCGCACCTTTGATCGTATGGCTTTGTTTCTTGATGTGAGAAACAATGATTTGCCGATACGGTGGACGAGAAATGTCAACGTTTCGAATATACATTCCCTTCATCACCATCGAAATCAAAACCGCGTTAAAGTGATTGATCTCGTCAAGCGTCAAAAACGCAATGATGAACCCATTGATCCGCGAATCCTTCGCGCTCGTTTGTTTCGCCATCGCACCCAAAAACCTCCCGACTTTTGTGGCTTCCCGCAGATTTGAAAGATAGCGGTCGTGGGCTCCCACCACATCCTTATAGATGTCACATTTCCGCGCTTCAACCCACAAGTTATGATCCAAGCTCAGAGGCGACGCATTGTCCACCTCATTTAGCATCGAAACTGCCCATTCCGGCATAGAAATATGCCGAGCAACAATATCCGCTCTCAACACCGCCTTTGAAGCGACCAATTCAGCCATCCTCACAGTCCGCCTCCGCTCCAATTCCCTGTCATACTCATCAACATCAGCTTCGACAGCTACAACAACAGCATCACAATCAAAAGCCATCTAATGCACTCTCCCTAATATATCTCTAAACTAAAGAACCTTGCAATCATTCGACTATTTCAATTTTTTTTAACTTATGATAAACCCCACCAATAAAATAATATTTAATCCCTCCGCTTATTTTCCAAATCATACATATGGCAGCCATTTGACAAAACATATAATGATATCACAACACCATTAACCATAACATTACACCAAAAATATCGATATAATATACCCAATTCGCCTCCCACATTATATATTTTATCTGTATGATCCATTTTTCCAATTACAACACATCCCCAAACGAATGATACAAAACTGGCTATTTTAACACACGCCAAGCCATAGTCAATAATAAACTCTTCATCAGGTAAAGAATTCCCAAAAACCACTTCGTTCAGAATAACAAAAGATCCAATAACAAGTGTAACAGAAAGACAAAAGATATTATAGTTCACCATATCACGATAATTCTTTTCATAATCCTTGGAAGGATCTACGTAGATCATTCCAATTATTGCATGGATCAAAAATATACTACTGAATAGCAATTTATGATAGAATGCCTGAAACCCATGCCCAAAAGTAAACCCGAAAGAACACATGCTGTTAAACTATTAGAAGGCCTACAAATGATTTAGAATCTTCAGACAGCATGATTTTCAACTTTTTTTACCAATCTATAAAAAGTTGAAATATTTAATTTATAGAAGGCTCAAAACTACTGAGTCCTTATTATTTGGGGCTGTTATGGCGCGTACTGCTATGGATTTGATTTTGGGGACTGTCTCTAAAGATCATCAACTCGCGCGCAAACAGGGGGTTTTGGTATTTCCGGCGTCCACATGGCTGGTAGGGGAAGGCCCTGATGCTGATGCTAAGCAAATCAGTAAATGGCTGGAACTTTCTGAAAAGGCGAAAACTAACCGACAGGTTAATAATATGCATAAGTTTACGGGGGATATTGCTATGACGACCGCGGAAGTTAAGGAACTCATTCAACGAAGTTGGCCATTTGTTCGAGAATTTTACAAACTTTTTGATTACAAGGATCCCTATCTTTATGCGGGGTTTATGATTAAGTATGCAGGGGGAAAAGATTCCCATTTGGATCTGCATACGGATGATTGTTTGTTTACGATCAATATTTGTTTGCAGAGTTCTGTGAGCGGAACGGATATTGTTTTCGAGAAGTGGGGTGTGGGTGGTACTAAGTATTGTTCTGTTGAGATGAAATCCGGTGATTTTCTTTTTCACTTGGGTGATCATGCTCATCAGACTTCTCATTTGCGAAGTGGGGAGCGTACTAATTTGGTTCTTTGGATCAATGCTCACAAGATTAAGGATGTTGAGGAGAAACTTGAACTAAAAGATCGTGATATTTAGAAGTCAATAGAAAAAATTTTTTTATCAGATAATTATACGGCGGCGGGAGGGACAACGGTGGCGCGTAGATTATAACGCTTGGTCTTTTTTGCAGCCTTGAGCAGAGTTGTTGCAGTATCCGCGCGATCCGCTGCTACTTGGGGTGCTGAAGCCGCTGTTGTTGCTGCAGCAGTAAAACTACGAGCAATGACGGCTTTTGGAGTCGGGCTGAATCCCAATGCTTCATCACAAACCTCGCTACGGGCAACTTTTGTTTCACGAAAAACTTCATCCGCCGGCCCAAACAAACAAATGGTCGACATCGGAGGAACATACAACGTTGTCCCATTCTGACGTGTCAGCAAAAGCGCTTCCTCCTTGAAAGTATTCTTGATTTCACGGGGTTTGACCCACGTTTCAATGATCTTCAACGTTCCTTTGATTTTATCAGCAACGGAATCAATTTGGTCTTCTGAATCGATCACATATTTGAAATCAGCTTCTTCGGCAAACGAGTGTGTAGCGGTTTTTGCCGCAGTAATCTTAACCACGATTACAATCGGAACAATATTCCTCGCATAAGGTCGATGGAGTCGCAACAGGTTCCGTAGATTCTTGTCCGGGTTCACCGTTTCCTCATCATCGGTGATGAACAACAAAATGTCACGAATGTTGATTTTCCTCTCTTCTCCTTCAAAATTCAAACACGGATACGTCGCCGCATTGATAGTCGCATGAGCCGCAATTGCGCGAAGATCAGTCATTCCACCACCCCGCCAACCTCCACTGCGCGCTTGAATATCATCAAACAATTGCTGGCTTCCAAGTAGACGATCCTTAATTGAACCCTGAAAACATTTCGGAATCACATAATCTTTCGTATCGATCTTGGTTTCCTTATCAACGTACGTCAAATACTGACACGCATTCGGATTATCTCGCGTAGACTCATGCCATTTCATCGTGGGCTCGATCGATTCCTCTTTGTAGACTTCACCAACTCGCATTGGCCCATCGTCTTCAGGCACGATTACCCTTTTACGCCCCGCAGCAACTGGCAGCCCCGAAACAGGATTCACTGCCTCAAACCGCGCCGACAGTTCCTCATGCGGCGCATCATCAAACAAAGCAATGTTAACAAATATCTTGCTATCATCCCCTTTCGAATCATCGGAAACAGGCCTCGCCAACAAATTCACAAGCTTAATCCCAGCTTCAAACCTCTTCAAATTCCTCGCCTCCCGACTCACCGCAGTAATACCAAAATTCCTCAACCCTTCCATCAAACTCGCCCCCGCTACCTCAGCAGCCTTCCTACCCCCCTTAATATCCGCCTCCCCAAACGAACCAGACTTATCAAAAAAGATACTCAACAGATTAACCATATTCAGCTCCCTCAACAAACCGCCTCCTCGCTTGAATTCATCAAAACCAGCAGCCGCAGCCATCGTTAATTCAAACTCTAATAACCCTCAATAACCATTAAACCCTCCAATAAATCGAAATATTCAATTTTTTTCATCATCATCAAAGCAAACACCCTTCCTATCATATATACAATCCATGATAATATTAAATATCCCCAAATTCGTTCCCGTAGGCTTATTGATTTTCACATTTCTCTCACAGACCACCTCCATAATCAGTTTCTGATATTTCCGCACCCTATCCTTAAATTCCGCAAGTCTAAATCCCTCCACAAGATCAAACCTCACACCCTTCCGTTGCAAAAAATAACACCTATCAAAATTCTTCCGCGGATCCAAATAATGTACTACATAATGCTTCGGCGGAGTAACTTCAACCCTCACACCCACTAACAAAACCTCAAACATTTCTATCTGCCCCAATTCAAGCCTCTCCAAACTATTCTTCACATCAATCCCCAATCTCGACCCATAATCATTTCCCCCCGATAAAACATAAGCCATTATCCTATACGAATTCGACACTAACATCTCCCCCACCAACTTACACAACCTCCCAACGCTACCGCCCCAATCCACATGCTCTTTCCTAAACAATATCGAAAATATTTTTTCAAAGCCTTCAACTCTATCTTTCCGAACCATCATTTTTAAAAATGGATACACACATTCCATGTCATAAATCCTCACAACCTCCAACTCCGATACCAATTTAATCATAACATTTTCTAACAAACAAAATACCCCCTTCGCCCCACAACTCGTTGCCGTCGCTATCAATCGCACAAGATCTCTCATGTAACGATCATTCTTTACTTCATGCTTCACAAAAATCTCTACAATCTCACTCAAATCAAAAATAACAGCGCTCTCTGCAAGTATATACAAATTTCTCCTATCACCCAATATACTTCCCGGATCCGCCTCAAACAATTCTAAAATGATCTTCACCCTACCATTCCGATCCAATTTACTCATATCCGAGCTCGCTGCAAAAAAAGCAACCCTGCAATACCAATTAACTTCTACCTCCAACGATTCATTTCTTCCTTCATTAGACGGATACATTCCTTCCCCCAAAAAATAACGAACAACATTATCCGCCCCCCCAGCCGCAGCACAAGCCATCAAAAGATATCGACCTTTCCTCCCCTCCGATAAATATTTCTCAAAATAAACCATAATATCAATCCTACCACGCAACGCAGCAAATTCACAGATCCTTCTAATCATCTCCCTAGAACATTTCTCATAAGAAATTACTAACCCCTGCGGATTTGCAATCAATAAATGCGCAATCTCATCAATCTCTACCTCCCTCCCCGCATCAAATGCATCATATAATTTTAATATAATCTCCCGCAGACATACTTCCATCTCAATCACTCCCCAATCATTCCCCCGATCGCATATCCAAAATCATTCCAATTCAATTTTATCACATCCACAAAAAATTGAAATTCTATACCATAAATATTATTATAATGTCACTTTCCCAACCAACCAACCAAATGACACGACGCAAAAGAATAAAAACTACAAACAAAATTTTTAAACCTATCGAAAAAGATTTCATCATCATCAATACCTGCGATTTCCTTTCTATATTCGAAATATTCGAATTCAGTTTGATCAATCAATGGGTTTCCAAAGCTATTCGGTCAAAATCAATCAAAACATGCGTTTGCACATCCAGCGATATGAAGGCGCAGTTAGCAAAATTATTTACCCGGTGGACTTTTTTTGGAAAATTTGACATATACTCCGAATTTAAGGAATGGGATCCCACCCGAACAATCGGATTAAGTTTTGGCGATAATATCCCGCTCGATCTCACACATTTTCCCAATATCAAAGAATTAGAATTGTACGACCTAATTTATGATAAGATGAATCATATTCAATATTTAACAATGCTAACTTCTCTTTCCTTTGAATATGATCGCCGCCCCACAGCACATCCTTTCCCCCCAAGTATTCAAAAATTAGGAATCGGAGAAATGACTTCTAATATGTTACAGGGCTTAACAAATTTAACAGATTTATCATTTGGATACTCAGCCACAATCACCGATGACGTTCTAAAAGTACATCCCCTAAAATATTTACACATCGGTGGATCCGCTGAATCAAACATATTCTCTTTCTCAAACTTCCCACAACTCACTAATTTCTCTTTCCCTGACGGAGGAATCAAATTTTCCAAAGGCGATTATACTAAAAATTTATCACTCCTTGACTGCGATAAAATTTATGGATCAGCTTACGTTGATCTAACGGGATTAAAAGATTTCTGTTCTAACGGCTTGGATATCGATAACATAAACAAAATGAAACTCACGTCCTTAACTAAATTGGTATATCTACATCATTATGATGGAGATTGTTATTGTACCCCTGAATTACCAAATTTAATTGATCTAACAACATGTTCCGGATCATTGAAATATTTTGCAACAATCAGTTCTATTAAATCATTGAAAGTAACAACGTGTTCAAATCATGCTGTTAATATTTACCGCATCGCAGATTTCACGCAACTCGTTAAATTAAATCTTGATCTCCGAGACGAAGCGGATATAACTTTATTAGACGCTTTGATAAATTTGACATCGTTAGAAATAAATTCATCGCCGGTGCATAAAAATAAATTTACGTGCTATTCGTTTAATAAATTGGTTCATTTGAAATTATTAGATTTGGAACTTGGTAAAGAAGGTTTGGTGACTCTGACAAATCTGCGATATCTGCATCTTTCTAATTGTACTCCGGCGATTTTACTGAAAGATATTTGTAAACTTTCACAGTTAGCGTATTTATCAATTACAGATCTGAAGTGTGATTATGATAAAGCCAAAAAGAAATTCCCACATTTGCAAGTTTTCGATTCGGCTGAGGTGTCATTTAATTATATTAATTTTGACTTCGGAATTTCAAAAACATATTGATAACCTGCTTTCATTTTTATTAGGGAGTCTTCAGTGTATAGCGGAAAGTTTTCGGAGATATGCTTTAATAACGTTTCAGTTGTGGGGTATTTTAATAGCTCGATAACTTTACTGCTTTTCAAATCATGAATTTCAAGATGAAGCCCCCGCAATTCCACGCTAACGAACCCCTTCGCATATTCAAAAAGAATAAACACATGCCACAATCGAGCAACACTCGCTAGCATATTTTCAGCGTGATCGGCGTTCATAGAAAACGTATACAATTCATGCACGGTAGTCGCCGTAAATGTGTAGGTCAATAGTCCAACCTCAATTTCGAATCCTTTATAAAACATATCGGGCGGCACCCTAACGTCGTACCATTCTTTATACCATTTCCAATTTTTCTTACCACAATTAACAAAAATTGGAACACATGATGCCACCGTTTGATTTTGCAGAAACACCAAATAATCATTCGGCGAACACAAGATTGGTCGCTTAATAATTATCTGATTGTCAATAATTTTTACCGAAACATCGTCGAAAAGTTTGGGTTTTTTCGGTATGACTACATATGATACGTCTAATTTCGGCACTCCTTTGGGTAACGTACGATATGGATTCAAAAAATAATACACCAGCTCAATATATTTTTTTGGATTTGGATAGTTCGCTAAAGTCGCCATCATATTAAAAGACGTATATACTTTCCCTTCATTATATACCGCAGTCATCCTACTCCCAAGCTCGATCACCATTCGTTCATTAGCAACGAACGGATACCTCGATTGTAATTCACCATCCAAACTTTTCCAATGTTCCTCCGGTGTAACTTTAACTTCCAAAACATCACTAATAGTAAACTCAAAACCACAAAGACTCGATTGAAATGAATGTCCTTCAATCCAATCACCATTAACGACCAATTTCCATTCATTAATGTGCTTTTTAACTATTTCTAACGTGTTTATTGCAGGCGTATTCAAATAAATCGTGTGAATCCTGTATACTAAATCATTTATGACGTGATATGAGTCATCCTCAGTAATAATCTTGAAGCTATGACGATACTTTATGTGTCTCAAATCCCTCCACTCGTGAAGGTGATATTGCTTCGGTCCCATGCGTACTTCAATTTCCTCAACATCATCTGTACGCTCCGATAATTGTTTTACCAATTGAATCGGGTTAGTGAACAACGGCTGAAATATTTTCACGCGTGTTTCAAAAGCATTAGTAATTTCTTGAACCTTTAAATCAAAAATCGTCGTGTCCGGAACCTTCAAATCCATAATACCAGCTAACAAACCATAAGTACACACGAACCGAACAATGTTTCAAAAATTCAATTTTTGCTCGTGGCCATACCAATAAAATTGAAATTCTATCATCATTAGTTCTCATAAGATATATTATAATCTATTTTGATGGTATGTTAGTACAATCAAAACATTTGTTCTGGTGGTTCCAAGCGATTATTGGAATATTGTGTATTGCGATTTTTTCCATTACGGGGATTGCTTTGTTAATATGCTACGGTAACAGATATTGCGATGATCCCGCATTTCCTTTTGGACCAAATGAAGAAAGAGATGCTAACGGACATATTATTTACTGTTGCCAATCTAATGTTAGCCCGTGGATCTGTTTGGAAGATAAAATAACAATTAAAAATTGCCACACCTTCAACGAATGGTTGAAGGCATTTTGTGGAAATTTGATTGTTTCGGCAACTTTATCTTTTATACTTTGGTCCGTTTACTTTTGCGTGCCTTGCATTCGTTGATGATATCGAAATTAAATATATTATATAAGAATATATGAATGATAATTCCCCAAAAATTACATCAAATTTGGATCGGAAGTGATATCATCAGGGAACCCTATTTTTCTGCATCACTAGCATGTCAAAAAATCCACAAACACTGGGATTATAAACGATGGACGGAAGCAGATATATTATTACTCATTGATACTCATTACCCCAAATACAAAGCATTATATCTCTCCTATCCACACCTAGTTCAACGCATCGATTTAGCAAAAGTATTTATTATGCATAAATTTGGAGGCGTATATATGGATATGGATATGGAATGTTTAAAACCACTTGATACATTATTGCTTGAAAATAGCAAGCACGGTATCATATTTTCCATATTGAGAGTAAATTGTTTAGACAACGAGAAATTTTGTCCCATCGTTGCATTGTCGACTGGATTTCTTTATAAAGACCAACCATACTTAAGTTGTGGATTCTTTGCCGCTGTTCCGAACCATCCATTTTTTTTAGATTTATTGCGGGAATATGAAAAAAAGAATGTTAAAAAAAAGTGGTATCATCCAAAAACAGTATATGTTTCCATAACAACAGGTAACACGATTGTCACTGACGTTGTTAGAAAAAGATGGTTAAACAAATCTACGATACTAGATAGCAAATATCTAGAACCATGTAATACGAAATTTGATTGTACTATTACGGATTCGAGTTATGCTAAAGATCATCTCGCGAATCATTGGATGCCTTCATCCGAACTTGCGTTTATTTATATGTACACATACAAAGGATATTTTATTCTTGCATTTATATTGGTAATATTATTTCTTTATTATTATGTATTCCAATAATATAATCATGAACGTTGAATCACAAATTATTCATATTTCGGGGGTTATAATTGGAATAATATTATTAATCGCCGGGGTCAAATTTGAAACGTTATATTTTGCGATACCGGGGTTATTGTGGCTTGTTGTTAATTATATATTTTATTCCTATGGGGAGCATGCATTTGATCAGATAACAGGGAAAGATCCATATATATTCGCTTTGTTATTTATGGTCATTCCAGCTTATATTTTGGTATACTTGGTGTTTAAGGGAGCATCAATTTATAGTGATGATTTTCTAATACCAATTATTAAAGTGCTTATGATTCTAGTTTTTATAGTTGATAATATTCACATTGCTCAAACAGCGCCGGTATTACTGATTGTGATTATTTTTGTGTTGGTAATCATCAGAATCGTGAATCCGGAACATTACGATGATTTGCATCCGCTTATTAAAGTAGATCACGCACTCTTGGATAGATCGAAGTATTTGTCCGTTATACCTAAATATGAAAATAAAAGTCTAACCGATTATCCGGAATATGTCAATTGGTTAAAAAATTATAGCAAATCAAATAATAAGATTTTAGTGTTGCATGGATATCATCACAACCCAGCAAGTTATTTGGGGAAATGTGAATTTGGATATGATGTAGATATCGAAAAAATAAAGGAAGGGCAAAATATATTTAAGAAGGCGTTTGAGAATGGCCTGTATATTTTAAGGCCCCATGCTATAATTTAACTAACGGCAATAGGGCGAACATAGAATCACTGGGAATGAAAATATTAGATATAGATACGATGTTCTTTAATAAATTATATCATCCACCATATGATTCTACAATGAAATTCCTCAATAATTTCGTAAAGTTAATTTAAAATTATCCGCTGAAACATTTCATTCGGGCTTCAGGAGATGATCCATATAAGTGCATAATAAATACATCATTGCGACAGTTACCGTAACTAAAAAATAAATTATTCGCTACTATTGTTGTGTTTTTCAGATATTTCCCTCGTATAAACATATTCATATTACCTTGCTCGTAACAGGTCGCTGACCACAAACCCTTTAACGTTTTATTCTGATTCAGACATAATGGATTTAAATTTGAAATACAATCTTCCAAAAATTGACGGCCTGCTAGCGAATTTTTAATTATAAATATACCGGCATTAATAACCGGCCAATGATTATCCATTCCCACAATAATATCACTCGCATACTTATTTACAATATCATCGAGCCTAATATCTATATTCTTGATTATCGTATCACTGTCCAACCACATAACATAATCATACTCATTCGATTTTAAAGCATCTAAAACCATGTGTATTTTGCACCAATAGATATTATGATTACATTTATCATAATAAATATATTTGTAACCCCATTTTTTAACATATTCATTTAAATTGTCATTATGCTTTTTGACATATTCTAATTCTGGCCGATTATCATAAGTTATAATTAATATTTTATTTTTGTGAGTTTTTGGATTCATGAGTTCATTGTTGTTATTCTTAATGGGATCTAGACAATTATTAAAACTATTCAAATGATAGATTAGATCATTGTAAATAATGTTAACTAAATGATAATGTTTTATAGTAAAATAAATCAATACGATTAGAATCAACAGAATAATGAAAGATGTTGTGTTCATATATATATAGGAGCGAAAATTTAATTCTAATCCATTTCTGCGTTGGAAAAAGTTATAACATTGAGAAACCATTGGGTACAATGCTGTTGGTGAATATGAACCTTTAGACCTTTTCCACCGGGGTTCGAAATGTCTGGATCAAATTCGGGTTCTGTAATAATTTTACCAATTGAGTATATTATTTTTTTATCATCGTCGAAAAAAAATGGTTTCGCCAATTTGTGCGGTTTGCCTGCAAGATCAATAATTTTCTCAACTTTGACTGACGAAACGCGGCAAATAAATTTATCAGAAACAGTCGTTATTTTTTTCGCGGAATAAGGAATCGAAAATTTAATATACACGAATAGATTCTTTTTCGTATCAGGATCTATGGCAAAACCTGGCTGCCATGCGACGCTATTCAAGGCAGAAATAATACCACTTCGACCATGCACATCGTTTAATGCTTCGATGGATTTTATTTTCCCGTTAACATATTCGAAATGATATCTTAAACCCCCAAATATATACCATCCCCTTACGGATCCATGGAGCTTATCATCTTTATAATTCGCCTTCAATATAGTTTGTCCATTCCCATCCCATTCTTCATGAAGTCCTTCCCGCAGCCCATTCCGATACGTAATGAATTTATATATCTTCCCCGTTTCAGCATAATAATAATATTGAATCCCATGTTTCCTTCCCCCAACCATTTTAATTTCCGAAATTTTTACTCCGTTAACCCAATACATAAATTTCCCATCCAAAATACCCCCATTCGCATATTCCCCAAGGCTTATCCTCTCCCTATTCGCTCCCCCATATATTGTGACAATTTTTCGTCCCGTCGCAACTTTATTCTCAAATTCCTCATTCAACACCATATTCCCAACCACCCTCCTAATATACGGCCGCCTTTTCACAATTACTCCCGCGGCATACAACCTTCTTTCAATCACATCTCCATTAACATCCCATTGCGTATACTCCCCCTTCCTAACACCATTCTTATACTCACACAATATTTTCTGCTGCTTATTACTCCACCATCTCTGATACACCCCTTCCCTAACATCATCCTTATAAAAACAATTCATGCGGTTAAATCCATTTGCATGCATTCGTACACACATTCCATTCCTCTTCCTCTCCGAATTAACCTCAAACCATTCAACCACCTTCCCTTCCTCCCCCAAAATATGAATCCGCTCCATCCTCCAATACTATAAACCAAACTAAAAGAACCCACACACCATCCCTTTTTCAATTTTTCTCTCCTCAAATTATCGACTGACTCAGTTTCAACGACTCATATTCATGTTTCTTCGATTCATCCGTTTTAAAAACAAACTTATTATCAATATATCGCTCCGATCCCAAAAGAATTTTCGCCTTATCTACAACAACATGAACACCTCCCTTTTTCGCAACAATCGAGGCGATAATATACTTCACTATATAATCCGGCACAACATGCTTACTGTGATGCATTTCAAAAAACACTTCTATAATTTGCCTATTAAAATTAACAAATGGTCTCCTCAACTTCGCATGTAACGGTACATCATGAGATATCCAATACGCATACAAAAACCATAATTCATAACACTTCGACAATTTACCCCGCAACCGTTTCGAAGTAATCCACAATCTACATAAATCCTCCAGACTATTAAATTGCATCAAATGATAATTCACTAAAAAATCCAAACTATCTTTCATATCGGGAAATTTCGCCCTTACAGGAATACATACTTCCGCCATTTTCAAAACGCTTTATATTCTGTAATAACCTCAGCAAAATATTATTTATTTCAATTTTATTATATCCATTGTGTATATTTAATCATTATTCCAGCCCTATTCAATTCAGCGATACAACTCGGGTCTAAATTATTATATTTACTGATCGTTAACGAATATAGCTGCTCCATATCCTTAAAACACGTACCGGTCACCTTCGCACAACCCGCTCTTCCCATCGAAAAATATTTCAAATTAGGAAACCTCACCATATCATCATCATCAATAATCGCCCCCAATGTATTAACAGTCAAACTTTCCAACCTATCTCCCCCTCCTCCTGCGAATCCAGCTATATCGCAATAACAAATCTCCAACTCAACAACACAAAAAATGTTCACATACGAACTATAATTAACATTCCGCAATATTAATTTTCTTAATTTTTTCAATTCAGCTATCTCCAGATTTTTCTCGCTCGAACCCTCCCCAAGATCCAAATGAGTTAAATTTCTTAAACAACCATAATTTAGCGTATAGGAAGCATCGGCACTAATTTCCAACCGGGTTAAATTCGTCATCGGCATTGATGGAATATCAACAAAAATTCCTTTCGTTATTATTAGCGTTTCAAGTTGTTGTAAGACAGCCATTCCAATTTGAATCCGGCGTCCATTCTTGATTTCCAAATATGTCAAATTTGTCAGACACTTAAGATGATTCCCGTAGTCACTAAATGGTTGCTCATCTATCGTCAATTTCCTTAGCCACGTCATTTTATCCATTGTTTTGAAACCTATTGCATATGCATCAGTACCATATAATTCCAAATCTGTAATAGTCACGCATCGAATAATTTCGTCCCCTAATTCTATGCTATGCCGAGATGTCGTATAATCGTTAATATTCAAATGTGTCAAATTTAGTTTTCTGAGTACCAATGGAGTAATTATTCTATTCTTCGCAATAGATAATGACCGCAGCGGAAGCGCTTCAATATCAAGATCAGTTATCACCGTATTAAGATCCAAAACTAACTTTCGAACCAAAGTCAATTTTCGCAACACAGGCCCTCGAATTACAACGTTATCTCTCATATTAAGTTCGGTCAATTTAGTCATCAAAGATAAATGTTCGCTTACATTGCAATTAGAATTATGTGAAATATCTAAACAAGTTATCCGAGGGAATATAGTTAAATCTTCTCCATCGATACCACTTGTTTTATTAGCCATTAACCTTGCTTTTGGAAATTGAGCGAGCATGTTTAATTGTTTATAAAATATATTTATAGTTGGTGTCGCTATTTTGCATAATTTCTCTAAAAAAAATTGATGTGTCCGCCGTAGCATAATGAGATCATCAAGAGTTAAGAAATCTTGATAAGCATAAGCAGGCAACGTCGAAAAAGAATGATCCGATTGAAGTACCCGGCGGATCTTCATTGTTTCGCGTGATATTTTAATCGATAAAGTAATTAATGATATTTTCAACTTTTCTTAAGCCCGAATTTCCCCCACCGCATTAGTCATCTCCTGATAAGTCTTACATAAAGTACCATGCGAACAAGTTTTAAACATTTCCTGAAAATAATTCTCCGATAAAGCAATAAATCTTTTCCCCAAAAGCAACGACAGAATTAGATTCCCTCCGACCCCAAAGATAATATTACATTCAGCGTTATGAATGATTGATATATCTTTTTCAAATTGATGTACATCATAATGCAATTGAATCTTGGGAACTGTCAAATCAATAATCGTATTCTTATTCGATAACGACGTAATTAATTCGTTATATAAAGAATATATGCCTTGCATTTCATATTTCCGAGGTGGTTCTATTTCTTTTTCACCCAGTAAAACAATAGGTAACTTCGCTTTAAAATCCGAAAATAAATTTCTTACATAATTCTTTATCTGCCTTTCTATGACATTATTATGTACGATTGGACGATATTTCGTATGTATGACTATATATTCGTGATTGATGGTTCGTGGGGCTGCCAAAATTAAAGAAAAATAATTATGAAATTTTGTTAATGATCGAAAGCTTATCTTGTGGTTTATGACTAACTCATCTGCGCCGATGACTCTATAGTCGGAGCCGCCGTCGATTAGATGAGATTGGACTCCAAATTTGTACAATATGTGCCTAATAAATTGCACGTACGATGGAGTGTTTGCTCTATATTTTTCCAAAAAATCGTTATCGATCAGAAATCTCACTTTATTTAGCAATCCTAGCTCTGAATATATGTGCAAATATTCTAAAATATCTCCCATGCCAAGTAGAATTCTTATGTTTGTGATTGAATCGGGGGTTCGATAATGTGCAATGCGACGTTCTTTTTTCCCATATCTATTCCAATGTGCTAACGCTTTTACTCTATTATTTATACCAGCAGCTAGAAGATCGTAATAATTATTAATATAAATCTCCCAATTGAACATATTTATATTATGGAGAGATAAATTATAAGGGATTGGTAGTGGTTTTTAGATTGATTCTGGTTGTTCTTCGGGGATGGAGGGTATTTCGAGTAAGTTTTTAAATATTTCTTCGTCTGTTGAGATCTTTTTTTCGTCCTTTTTGATTAGGGTTAGAAGTGATTTGTTGGAGAGGTCAATTGGTTCGAGAGCTGCCGGAGTGGTTGTGGATGTGAATAGGATTTTTAGAACTCCTTTGCAGAAGGGGCATTGTATTGGTTTGATGTTGTTGATCGCTGGGGTACACATGCCTACTAGAGTATTGATGGGGAGGTAGTTACAAGCGTGTTCAATTTTTGTGCATTCTTTACATTCGGTGCATTTTTTTCTGCATTTTTTATCTGCACAATCGAGGCCTATTTCGAGAAATTTTCCGTCGATACCGATTAATTCTGAGTTTAGTGAGGTGCGCATGACTGGGAGCTTGCCGCATGGAATTAAATCAAAATCTTCTTTTAATTGATTCGCAACGGCATGATATTTAGAAAGGGCGCCTAGAAGCGATAACATTTTCATTGGGTCTTGTCCATCGGAATCGTCTACTGCCTTGGGAGTCAGATGGGTTTGGCCGCGAACGATCGCTTGAAGGTTATTTATATAATCAACCATAATACACGATTCAGCAGAGAAAGAATAACTTTCTATTTGCCAGCCCATTAAATTTATTATTGTTCGATCCGTGGGGCTTGCTAGGAATAGTTTCAAGTTGGGATTTTCATCTTTGATGTCGGTTATTTTTTTAACTGAGAGGAGTTCGTAGGTGCCAAACTTGATTGGTGGGAGGCCATACTTTTCTTTCGCTAATGTGTACAAATCGAAATCTGCTTCAAATTGTTGAAATTTCCTATCGTAGCCTGGCGAAGTTTCTAATGAGAGAAACAAGGAAATATCCCTCCCAGGTGTTTTCGGCATGTGACCCATCGACAGGGTCGCCATAGCTATCGACAAAGCCCCAAAAATCCCCCCTTCACCACCAATGTCACAATACGAATCAAAAGAAGCCAGAATCAAATGAGACAACTTAATCCTTTCTCTCACAATCCCCATTACCGCACTAACCTCCCCCATATTTCGCAAATAATATCAACATAATAATTACCCTACTAATCAATTAGTTTATAATTTCAATTTTTATACAAGCGGCTCTGATCCATCCTCTTCCTTCTCAAATCGTTGTATCATACTTTGTTTCGCTTCCAAAAAGAAAATATTGAGTTGATTATAAATATCATCCGCCATTTCCGTATGAAGTGGCCCGAGATCTTCGATTCTCTTATTAATTAACCTAACGAAATTCAAACTCGGTAAAATTATGCGTGGTACGTCTGTATGCACAGGAGCAGGAGCCGAATGACATTTCTCACAAAAATGCCTTTTTTTTATCCGACAAATGAAAACCGCTAACGATATAGTTTTATTCGAACCAGAACAATCGCACTTAACCTCAATTGTTGAATCACTCGGATTTTCAAAATTAACGGTAATCTTTGGTACCATACCAAACAATTTACCCTCCCCCTTCAAAATTTTCGGCAATTCAATCCCACCAAACCTCGCCATAGATAACAACTCACCTCCAACCAAATAAGTCTGCCTATTAATTAAATTTACCAAAAAATCCAATACATTAATTTTACCATCATCATATCTCGAAACAGAATGATTTTTATTATTAATTCCAAAATCTTGACAAATAGAAAAGTTCCCAGCACTATTTATACTCGGTTGGGGTTCGTAAGTATCAATTATCACAGAAAATACTTCGGACTCTTTTATTAACAATATTGTCATGCGCTGGCTTTTCGGATTATCATCAAATGTTACATCAATTATTTTGAACCCTTCGATTTCCAACAGGTCCGCATGATGCTTAAATCCCAAACCGACACTATTTAAACATCTCTTAATATTCACGCACAAATATTTCAAACAATCATTATAATTACCATTCCTAACAAATATATTAATACTATTCGGAGATAAAGCGGCACCACTCAATGCATTAAACATCGCGGGAATAAAAGATCCGTAAATATAACAACATTTAAACGGAACCGCATTCGATACCAATTGTAAAAACTTCATCCCGATAATAAATTTCGCTCCTAAGTCCGTTTTCACTGCTTTCGATTCATACCGCTCTCCTTCCAATTCCTTTACCCGAAGAATCAATTTCGCCTTCTCTGCCTCCAATCGTTCAATCTGATCCCGCAGCTCTTTTTCTACGCCACTCATCCCGAACTCATACACAACATATCATAAAAAATATACACCCATCATAATATTAACTTTTCAACTTTATTTCCAACAGCTCTAACCATAATTTACATTGCTTATTCGATACCAAGTCAAGATACAACCGAAAACCATTATGCGCCTCCAACATGAAACAACTATCAATTTTCATCTCAGGCGCGACCATCAAACCGTTATGCACCGTCTTAATAGTATTCGATGGAATACAACTCTTAACCATCGACCCTTCCTCCACCCAATACAATGAACTATCCACCCAAAAAATAAAAATATTAACCCGCCGAAACGAAATTTCTTTGGCCTCGTTAAAAAATTTGATACTATCCACATTATTATGAGAACCATATGGATTCAATGCATGGCAATACGCGTAAGCATTCGCAGCAACAGCAAATCCCTCGTAAAATTTCTTCCTAAATAATCGTTCCCGTAATGGACAATTCACGCACGGCGGCACTGTCGGCCAGTCCTTCAAACTAAGCGACAACGATTTAGAAATAGACTTATTCGAACCCGAATGAACCGAAGGAGTTGTAACATAAAACTGTATTTGATCCACCGGCGATCGAGAAGTAACTTTCAGCTGCAGAAAACAACCAAAATAAGGAATAGTTTCAGAAATTCTCACTCCCCAAAACCCCTTCTTCTTCTTACCACTATCCCGTTTTAAATCGCACACGTGCTCCGAATCACCCGATTCAATCAAAGGAATAAAAGCCATTCGAACGCTCTTCTTAAAATCCAACAAAATAAGACACATCGCAATAACTTATCTTTTCAATCTTTTATAAACAAACAATCACACATACGGAACATTTTATGCAGCAACGGCATAAATCTTTCGATTACCCCCTCAACAGAAATTCCCAGACTCCCCATAAAAATATCACACACGAAATCTTTCACAGACTCTCTACGAAATTCCAAAAATGTAAAAAATTTTCTATTATCAACCTCGGAAAATATTATCTTTATCACAAAAAACCCATCAGCTATTAATTCCATCTCCACACGAACATTATATTTCGACGATTCCACCGAAAATACTTTACTGAAACAAATTAGTGCTCTCCCACCCTTCAAATAACGCTCAACAACCAATTCACTAAAAATCTCCAGCCTCTTCGGAAAAATCGAAGCCTTCCCGATTTTCAATTCCTTCAATCCAATCAATGGCTCACAAACACTCCGAAAAAAAATATTATATAAATACGGAATATCTTTAGTCTCCACCGACCTCCTTAAACAATTATCCATTCTCACAGCTAAAATAAATTTATGATCAAAATCGGTACAAATCAACGTATGCTCATTATTGTTATCTTCTATTTTAATTTTATAAAATGCTTCCTTATAACTCTCCGCTGGCTTTAGTTTAACAATTGGATCACCTTTTGGAGTTCGTTTTGCTTTGAATATTTTCCGAGGCCCTCGCTTTTCATCCCCGACAATTTCTACTTCCGGTACCGGCGCACCTGAACCAAGTAACCTGTCCATTATATCAAAGCACGCATCAATATCATCGGACATTGACACAAGATAATCTCTCAACAATTTACCCATCTTCCCCTCCATAAAATCCCATATAAAGTTCCGATAATTCCCTTCAAACAAATTATCGTACGAAAAAATCCTTTCAGGGCACCCATACCTATTCGCAATAATGATAATTTTACACGACTTCACTTTAATCGTATCCAAAATCGCCTCAATCTGTATTTTCGGACCTTTATGACAGAATAAAAGATACGCTTCTTCAGATCTTTCACTCATAACTTTAATTTCAGGTGGGAGCGTTTTTCGATCAATCTTATGCTCCCGCATTTTCGGTAGCTTAAAATTCGCCACGAATTTTTTTATCATTGGCATGAATCCTTCGATGTAGTCTTCATGAGTTAGAGTTTTTTTAAACAATTCTTGGATTTTACTTTCGTACGTAACGCAAAAAGTGATTTGTCGATTTGCATGGAGAACTAAAAGATCCCTCGTTTTGAGCGTTTTGATGAACAACTTGATCGGTATTTTTAGCTTTTTATTTGCTGTTTCGTTATAATCACGCCATATACGAATCTTTCGATCGGTCATTTGGCGAAATAATAAAGTAATCAGTTCTTGGTAAATGGATATCCCATACAATTAAAATTTCATCTTTTCTCAAGGCGCAGCCGCCGCTGCTGGAACAATGTGATCCCGCTTATATAATTCATAACCAGCATATTTCGGACGACTGTATTCAATCAAAGTTGGAACCCTCGTCCAATTCTTTCGAAATTCCTCAAGAGCGCGATCATCGTACATATATCCTTCATCATTAAAAAGAATCAAATTTCCAGGGAAAACGCGAATGGCATCATAAGGCTTAAATAATTTATACGGCCGCCAAACGAGAAACAACAAAGAATCCTCGTGCTTCCGCAACTTATCAACTGTACCTATTTCCTGTTCAACCATACAATTTTTATCACACCTTTTCAAATCAATCGCATATACCGACAACGATTTCTTCTGTTCACCAGCATATCGCCCCAAACAATACGACAAAAATCCAGTCCCTGACCCAAAATCAACAACAGCCTTTACTTTCTGTTCATGCATAGCTCCCAATATCGCATCAAAAAATGGAATCTTCCCCTTCTCCCTATCCATCTCCAACGGCAATTTAGCATTAATACCAGCACTCTCAAACGCAATCCTAACAGCATACCCATCAATAATCTTACACGCCTCATCAATAAACACAATCATATTAATAACATGACTCGTCGGACAATTATAAAAATTTTCAAGTATTCCCTGCAATTTCGATTTCATTAATTCAATACGGCTGTCCCCATCATATCGCATCAACGAATTCATCTTAAATCGATAATATCCAAGAACCATAAGATATAGCCTCTGCATATCATCGGCGCACAGCGATTTCGGAGGAGCGGCTGCGGCAGCCATCTTCTTTCAATAATATTATTATATATTATCTTACATATTCCAATCTATTTTATTATTCAATTTTTTTTAACATTGCATGCACAATCTACGGAGGCATAAATTATATTGCGCCCATCCCTTAGTTGAAGTTCTCTTTGGATTTTACTCATTAGTTTTAATTTGTCGTAATCTTTTTGACTGATGGGTTGGACATTTTTAAATACTTCCCATAACACATTTTGGGGGAAATGTCCGGGCGGATTCCCTGAACCGGTAACGCTTCCGGGATAAGAAAAATAGTCAGATTTTCCAGCAAATTGACCGAGATTGATTGATTGTCCGGCCAAAATGCGACTCCATATATTTTTATCGCTTAATTTTTCATCGTTGGGAACTAATCTACCCAAAACGGAATAAACTAAAAAGTTCCCACTTCCGGAAACATCGGGGAAAAAGAAATGCGCTTCGATGGCAAATTTTACGTTATCAATCGTATGTTCGCCCGGAACATGTACATGGAATTGCTCTAATTTCATAAGATCGCCGTTACTTTTTACGGTGACCTCGTTGTTAACGTGCCAGTGCGTTTCTTTTGGATCGTAAACATAGTCGCGTACTTTATGATTGGGAATATTCAGAATAGATTTAGCGAAATAATTCGTAGTGCCATTCGTATATAAAGCAATGGGTGATTGATAAATCGGTGGATCTTTGATTATGTCTCGTTTGTTGATGGTATAGACTATACAGTGATCAGCTTTTTGTTTCATCTAATATGATATATGGAGTATATATTTATTATATGAATGAGGGCGATGAAGGGTTATTTGTTAATCATACTGAGAAATTCTTCGCGTTTTAAAGGGGTTGCTCGGGCTTTGTCGTTCAGGCTTCTAATTTGGATGCTACAACGGGCTCGGCCGAAGGTGATAATGGAGGGATCTTCGGATTCTGGCGTAAACCATTTGGGAATATTTTCCATTATTATTTTAGTCACGCCGTGGGACACTTTTGAGAAATCGCTAACCAAAATATCTCCGCTGTTCAAAATTATTTTTTCTTCGCCAAAGACGAATTCGCACGATGCTCCTAAATTGACTGAAATGCCCCAATCGACATGTTCGTCTTTGTGAATGTTCATGGTTGACTTCTCATCATATAATTGAGCGTATACTGAATCAAATCCGTAGGGTTTTTTGAGTTCGCCCGTGAACTTTAACTTTTCTTCATTGTCCGAGAGCACTTGCCAGACTTGCTCGCCCAGGTCCAAAATTTTTCTCGGGGGTTCGGAACAATTGCTACCATTGGTGTAGACCAGATTATAATATGTTATGGGATACGGCTTGCTAAGATCAACGTCTTTTAGCTCCGTCTGCTCTTTCGAATCCTTCGACAACGCAACTAAGTATTTATACAACCCAATTTGCTCATCCAATGGGATAAAATCCCTCAACAACCATCCACCATGAAATAATTCAACAGTCAAGCCACCAATTGTCTGTATCTTATCCTTCAAAACGCTCGCCTCTTTGAAAATCTCATTCTTCTCATCGGGTATATTCTTTATCAAAACATCTGCATGGATCTCCGCGAAGGCCGATGGCGAAAAGTAATTCAATTTATTACCCTGCAACGGATCGATCTCAAATCTTTCAAAGTAATTCGTCACCAATGCAATTCCCGTCTTTATTTCCATCAACGCAAATTCTCGTCCCGGACATAAATGTGGCCCCGATCCCCATGTCATCAACGATTTCGGATCCAACTTCTCCTTACTCGGACCAATGAATCGTTCGGGATTATAGCAATTCGCATTCTTATAAATATCCTCGGCACATTCATATCGCATCAACATCGGTTCACACAAGGCCACTGTATCCACATTATCCATCACATACCCATTCAAACTCATACCCTCCTTCATCGACGTCCTGTTCAACGGAAAAATATGAGTCGTCGTCCTCGCCGATTCCATCACACAGGCATTCATCAACTCATTTCCGAATAACTCGCGCATATTCCCCTTCGCCAATATCTTAGCGCTCATTCCCTTAATCTTATCCCACCATTTGGGATTCTGCGCCAAAGATATCAAACTATTGGATAATCCCAAAGCCGTATTCTCCGATGACACGTACAGCAAACAAATAATAATATCACCAATCTCCTGATTTGTCAACTTCTCATCTGTCTCCGGCTTAAGATGATCCACGCACCTCCTAAACACCAACGAATCCTCCTTCTGCGGATCTGTTCGATACTTGTTAATCTCATCATTCAATAAATTCGTCATCTTCTTCCGATATCCGCTTAACTTCACCCCAATCGTTTGCCTCAAAATCCACTTCGGACAAAAATACGTCATCACCACAATTTGATTCAACAAATTCGTAAACTCAACCAAATGCCCATAAAATTCATCGGTCAACTCCATCGAAATGAAACATTGCGCGCTCGTACAAGCGACAAACCTAATCATTTCCTTCGTAATGTCAATACGCTGCCCATCTAACTTCTTCATACGCTCAATCATACGTTCAGCCTCCATCTTAATCTTCGGAATAAACGTTTCATATTTAATCGAAATCGTCGACTTCACCAAACTAATAATCGTCGGCAGCGAACTAGCATCATCAGAAAAAGCATCCGCAAAATACAACGTTTTCAACGCTTGGTACAACGACATATTATTCTCCGTTTGTCGAAAATAATTTCCCACAAACGTCCTGTCAGTAATAACTGTCATATTCTTTCGATAAATTTTTATCGTGAAGATTTTACCATAATTTTTCACACACTCGCGAACATATCCCATAATGTCCGATGAAAATAATAATCCGTTGCCCACAAATGGTAATTGGAGTCCTACTGTTTTGGGAACTTTTAAGTCTTTCCCGGGGCGGTTCAAATACTCGGTATACAAATACATCGTTAACATGCCTAAAGCCAAACCCCAGTGTATCATATTTCCTAGAATCAATTCCATTGGCAACTTAAAAATGTTAACGGTGTGCAATTTTAACATTTTGCATGCCGCGTACAAAATACTGAGCGTCAGCATTCCGTAAAAATTTACATGGCTCGCAGAGAAAAGGGTCACCCCCGTAAGAAACGTACAGTATAAGACGTCGTACTCCATTTGATTTAAGCTAAAAGATGGTATTAATATATAAGACCAGCAAAACATTTATTAATCAATTTTTTATGTTAAAAATTTGAATTAAACAGTAAATGGGTTGTTCATGATATATATAATTAAATATGCCAATGGATCCATTGTTTTTTACGTGCTTGGTGGAATTCTTAAAATGGCTTAAGGCTCGAAAAAAAAATTGAATTATTTATAGTTAGTTGTTAATAATATCAAATAGGGGATTTATAATATTATGGCCGATGATGTTGTTGACGAAGAAACTGAAGTTCCCCAGGCGGCAGCAGCGGTAGGTGGGGGGATGGGATCTTTCAATATGAGGAATTATATGGATATGTATATTACTAATCAATTTATGAGTCAGATGTCTAGTATGATGAATAATGGGCAGATGGATTTTATGATTATAATATATATTATTTTGTTATCGTCGATCAATGAAATTAAAAATGTGTTGAAGAAATTGTTGGATGTTGTGTATCAAAAGGGGATTAGCGGACTTAAACTCTTTTGGAAATCTAGGGGGTTAAAAAGGAATGTAAAAAAGGAGATAATTGTAGCACCGGTAGCGAAAATCGATGAGGTGAAGCAGAATAGTGTTATGATTGATTTGAAACCGACTTTGACAACAATAAAATCGTTGATGACGTATATACAAAAAAATCCAACTGTTTGCACATATCTGAGGTCAAATAAATATAACGTGGCAGTACAGAATTTGAATGAGATGATGATTACTGAAACTTTGTCGTGTGTTAAGATTGTGATGAAGAATTTTAATATTGAAATTAGTGATCAATTTAAACTGAATTATTCGACGTCGAAGTCTAAAAATATTTTGGCTGAGTATTCTGTTGTTAAGGAGTGTGTGGAAGTGAATAAGGAGATTACTTCTTTGTCAGAGCTTATTGATGATGTGGAGATGAGAAAGGAATTTGTGGCGTTGTTTGATAAAATAAAGGCCATGTATGCGCCGGAAGTAGATGGGGTAGTGTATGATAGTGTTAGTTCGTATATTCAGAGATGTTATTATCCGGTGAATTCCTTTGCGAGTCAGAAGTATATTGTGGAGAATTTGGAAAATCCGTATGAGTTAGTGAGTGATGCGATTTTTTTCAATGAAGTGTTTTTGATGTTAACGCTTTATCAGACGTTAGCTGGTATTGGTGGGGGGTATCATTATGCCATGGTGGATACGTTTTATTGTGCGCTTGCATTTGGGTTGAAGATTTATTTTCCGACTTCGTCATATAGTTTCGGGAGTATTACTATGAGTGAGCCTTTGAAAATTGTTGGGAAGAAGTATGTGGGTTCGATTAAGAAAAAGCAGGATAGTATTGATTTCAATGATACGGATGATGATGAGAGTGTGGTGGGTGTGGAGGAGGAACCGGGAGTGAGTAAGATATTGTTGAAGGTTCACTCGAGTGTTTTGAATGAGGAGCAGTTGTATAATAATTTTATTGAGTGGTTTGGGAAATTGAATGAGTATACGGAGGAGAGGGAGACGAGGGACAAGGTGACGATGAATTATTTGTCGTTGGATAGGATAGTTGAGGTGAAGGAGATTAGGAATCCTGCGTATGAGGCATATTTGGAGAAGAGGAAATTGATAGCAGGGGGGAGTGAGGAAAGTAGTGATGATAGTGAGGACGAGAAAAAAAGTGCTCCGGGGAAGAAAGAAAAGGGTGTTGTTAAGAAGAAGAAGAAGCGGGGGGAGAAAAAATCGTCAAATGATTTCGTTTCGAATATGATGATGGCGGAAATGTTTAAGGAGAGCGTTCCGTCGAAGATGATTAAGGAAACGCATGTGCATAAGAAGATTAAATGTCAAGAGATTAGTGAGATATCGAAGAATTTTTCAACTTTGTATTTGAGGAGGAGTGATAGGTTTAAGTTGGAGCAATCGTTGGAAACGTTTCATTCGAAGAAGGAGTTGTTTGAGGAGCTTGGGTTGCAGCATAAATTGGGGGTGTTGTTGTATGGGCCGCCGGGGACTGGGAAGACGTCGACAATTTATGCGATAGGGACTTATTTGAAGAAGAATCTGTTTTATATTAATTTGAATGATATTGAGACGAATGCTGAGCTGCAGATTATATTTGATTATGTGAATAAGAATTGTGTGAATGGGGGGATTATTATTTTTGAGGATATAGATGCGATGACAAAGATTGTTCATAAGAGAGGGGGTGATACTGTGGAGAAGGGGGAGAGGGATATGACTGTTAGTGAGATTGTTTCGAGTAAGAATGATAAATTGACTTTGGAATATTTCTTGAATTTGTTGCAGGGGTCGTTGACGCAGACAGGGACTATTTATGTTGCGACGACGAATCATTTGGAAGTTTTGGATCCTGCGTTTTATAGGGATGGGAGGTTTGATGTTAAGATAGAAATGAAGAGATGCGATCATTATCAGATTAATATGATTTATTATAATTTTTTCAAGAGGAATATTCCCGATGATTTGTTGAAGTGTATTAGGGAAGATTTTTGGACGCCGGCGAATATTATATTTCATATTAAAAATTTTATGTTTGGGGCGTATGGAGATGCTGAGATATTGGGTTATTTTATGGGGGAAAAAATTGAAAAATAAAGGATGTATGTGGTGTTTAGGAATTATGGGAGTTTTATGGGTAGAGATGCGTCCTTTTGTTATTTTATCGCGGAGGTTTGTGAGAAGATTTGGTGGTCAGGCGACGGCGCCGTTTGGTCCGTCGAAAGGGAGGAATGTGCAGGAGGTGGCTAATGTAAAGGGTGATAAATTTGTTTCGGGATCAGTAATTTTGGGGGTTTTTGGAGGGGGGGTGATGGTTGGTTATGTGTTGAAAGGTTAGGGGGGTACGATGGGTTCATCGTGGTGGGGGATGTTGGTTAATATTGATTCGTTTATGTTGAGGTGGGCTCGGACTAGTTCGTGAGGGGTGAGGGCGAGCCATTGGGCGAGAGAGTTTTCTTCGAAATGATCGCTTTTGAAGATTTCTAGGAAGCGTAAGGTGGAGGGGCCGATGTTTTCGACATAGTGGGGCATGAAGCGTGGTACGTAGCCGATATCGCCGGATTGATAATCAAAGGTTTTAGCTTGAGAAACGGCATTGAATACGGTCATTCGGGCAACACCCGATAAGTAATATTGCCATTCATCTGCGTTAGAGTGCCAATGTAATTCACGCATGCCGCCGGGGAGAATTTCAATTAATGCTGCGGCGATTGTTTTTGATGCTGGAAAATTATTGGAATCGGTGATACGAATTGTTCCGTGCTTAGAACGAATTGGTTCTTGTAGGGTCATCTTATGGGAGAACCAATTCGGTACGGGGCCAGCTCCGGGTATTTGATCAGTAATCAAAGGGCCCGGTATTTTAGATCTGAAAATATATAATTCATGTTTAGGTATGTCCGCCAAAGCGCTTTCATCGACGCCAAAATTCTTTGCTATAACTTCTTTTGGCATATGGGCGAGTATATCTGTGAGTAGGAATGTTTTATTTTCATCGAAGTTCCCGTCATCAAAAATTAACAGAAATTCTGATCCGTTTGCCGAAAGGGCTTGAATGGAGTGCGGGATTCCTGGCGGGAAATACCAGAGTTCGCCGGGCCCGACGTCGTCTACAAAGGTTCTCCGATGTTGATCAACAGATGTTACTCGTACGGTCCCGCTCAATACAAACGACCATTCTGCTTCCTTATGCCAATGAAGTTCTCGAATCGCTCCGGCATCCAACCGCATATTCACGCCGGCAATCTCTTTCGCAACTGGTAACTCACGAATTGTTGCCTGCCGGGCCCAGCCACCTTCTTCTATCCTCATATAACTATCACCAAATGACCATTTTAAATTCGGCATAGTACCCGCATCAGTTGATTCCTTCACATAGCTAAACTTATATCTTTTCACTAAATCCATATATATATAACCAAACAAAAAATTGAATCATTATTTATTTATAACTCTGTTCTATAAACGATTATCATTGTAAACAAGTTACATATGGACAATTTGGAAGTTGAAGATAAGGAGGTTGCTAAAGAAAATAGGGATCAGAAATATGACTTGTTGGAAAAGATTGGGGAGGGATCATCGTGCGTTGTTTACAAGGGATTGCATAAGGAAACAAAAAAGCAGGTGGCTATAAAAATAATAAAGTGTAATGCAGAGAATGATTCAGTAACGGATGAAGCGTATCAGGAAATTTTAATGATGAAACGGCTGAAGCATCCTAATATTATTCAGGTGATAGATTCATTTGTATTTGATCAGGAAATATGGATCGTTATGGAATTGGAATTGTGCTCGTGCTCGAATATAATTAAAACGATGTTTCCGTTAGGGATTAAGGATGAGGTTTTGTTGGCGACAATTTTAAAATTTACGTTGTTGGCTATTGAATATTGTCATTCGCATGAACAGATTCATAGGGATATTAAGGCGGGGAATATATTGATTGATAAGGATGGGGGGATTAAATTGTGTGATTTCGGTGTTGGGGCTTTGTTGATTCATGATGGGGGGATGGATAAGATTAGGCATAGCTTTGTGGGGACGTTGAATTGGATGTCGCCAGAGTTAATGATGGAGCCAGAGAATGAAATTGGGTATACGAGCAAGATCGATATATGGGCGTTCGGGATTACGTGCTTGGAGATGGGCTTTGGGCATGCGCCGTATTATGAGTGTAAGACAGATAAAGTGATGATGAATGTGGTGGCTTCGCCGAGTCCGACAGCGGCGTGTTATGCGGATCAGAAGAATACGTTTTCGAAATATTATAGTGATATTGTTTCCAAATGCTTGAATAAAGATCCGAAGGGGAGGCCGACAGCGAAGGAATTGTTGGAGCATAAGTTTTTTAGGCAAGCGAGGGATGAGAAGTATATAGGGGAGCATATTCATATTAAGAAGAGTTAGATTTTACTTCTATTGTTATGGTTATTGGTTTTCGATGGAGATGAATGGTTGAATTGTTTTGGGTGTTTTTTTTCGAGCCGTAGATGAATGCGACAAGGATTGAATTGAATGAGCCGAGAGTCATAATTGTGATATCAAATGTTTCAGTTATGGGGTGGCCTGAGAGTTCGATGAATGATGCGATTATTAGGGGGGTCCAGCATATTAAAAATGCGAGAACGAAGATACTGGCTTTTTTGGCGATTTTAGTTGGGAGATCGTTTGTTGCGGTGGTTGCGGTGAGATAGGGTTTGACGGAATTTTTGGATTTTTTTATTGTGATGAATATTTTTAGGTAGGAGATTATGATTGATAGGGCGGTGAGGATTACGGAGGGGGTGAACCATGCGGTAATTGTGATGGAGGTAAATTTATAAAAACACCAAGTTCCGGATTTTAGCATGATTGTTTCGGATAAGCTTCCGAAGGTGGCGGAGCCTATTATCGCGAGGAGGAGTATGGAGGCGTATATGATGCGGTAGGTTTTTTGAAGGAGGAACATATTTTTTCGGTAGACGATGGTGATACAGGAGGTTATCGCGATTAGGGATGTGAAGAAAAATTGTATTGTCATTGCGATGAGGTGGAACATTGCTTGGATATCGCACGTTGTATCGGGGTAGTCTGAGTCGGTCCAATTTTTTGTTAGATTTATTAAGCATTCAATGAAACAGGGGATACTCATTAGGAGACAGCCGAAACATAAGCCAATGACAGAATAATCTTTTTGAATAAGGTTTCGGGTGCGAAGAATTGAGATGATAATTCCGGAGCATAAGAGAGTTCCGATTAAATTGATGATGACGTAGACGATCCATATTGATACTTTATCAGGGCCATATGAATCATGATCTTCAGTTGTATTACGCATTTGAAGCGTTCGTGTAGTGATGATGTTTTTTTAAATGGATGGTATTATGAGTTAGAATATCAATTTTTTAGATGGGATATAGAGCGAAAATTAAGAGGATTAGAGTAGTTATGTATGGGAGCTTGGTTTGGGACCCGGCGTTGCACGGGGGAGCGGGTATGTATGTTTCATTGATATTTTGAATTGGTGCTCCCAGAGTTAACATATTTACTTTTGCTTTGCAGATATTTGAGGACATTAGAATATCGTAGGAGTATATTATTTCGAAGCAAGTGCATTCGTTGAAGTTATTGTCTTTTAGGAGGAGGTATCCGGCAGTGATGATGGAAATGCCGTAGTGTTGGTTGCGGGATGAATAGTTGTTGAGGAAGGTTAGTTGGGTGCTTTGTTGAAAGGAGTAGCCGTTGTTGTAATTTGTGTTGGCTTGACATTGGGTTATGGAAAAGTCGTCGACATCGAGGAATATGAATCCGCTTGCGCCGTTGGAAGAGGAGAGTGTGTTGGTGATTTGAATGTTGCTGGCGTTGAGTATGTTTAGGCCGTGGTTTAAGTTGTTTAGGAGGAAAGAATCGGCGAGGGTTAAGGAATTTCCAGGGCTGTTCGCTGTTTCGAAAAATATTCCGTCTTTTGCGAAATTTTGAACGGCGATGTTGAGGATGTTTATATTTTTACAGGTTTTCATGTAGATGCCGTATTTGACGGGGAAGGAGTCTGCGATGACTATTGGGTTGTAATTGAGGCCGTCAAGGGTTAGATTTGCTAGGATGATGTTGGTTAGGGATTCCATACGGATTAGGCCTAATTTTTGAAATGGTAGTGCGTATACTTTTAATATGAGGATAGTGTTGTTTATGCCTTCGCCGGTTAGATTTAGGTTGTGGCAGAGTTGTAAGTTTTGAGTGATTAGGTAGGTTCCTGATTTGATATGGATGGTTCCACCGCCGTAGTAATTTACGGCGGCTATTGCACTTTGAATTATTGCTGTGGCAGTGTCGGGAATAATTATGTTGTATGTTGCTGTAGTGTCGTTTAGTCCGATCGTAAATATTGGGTTGAATGTTCCGGTTGATGAATGAGTAGATGAGGCAGTTGATGAATGAGTGGATGATGAACCAGTTGATGAAGCAGTTGATGAGGCAGTTGATGAGGCAGTTGATGAGGCAGTTGATGAGCCAGTTAATGAATTAGTTGATGAACCACTTGATGAGGCAGTTGATGAGGGGGGTGATGAGCCAGTTGAGGAAAAACCCGTTGATGAGGCAGTAGATGAGCCACTTGATGAAACAGTTGATGAGATAATAGATGATCCAGTTGACGAAACGCTTGATGAACCAGTTGATGAGGTAGTAGATGAACCACTTGATGAAATGCTTGATGAAGCTGTAGATGAATCCGTTGAGGAGACAGTTGACGAACCGGTTGATGAATCACTAGATAAGCCATCGCCACTTAAACTATCAGATAATGTTGACGAATCATAATAAATATCGCCACCACTCGAACTACTCGCAGTATCAGTTTGACTCAATACTAATCGAACATAACAAAGCGCGAATATCAAAATGTACTTCATCAAATTGAAGATGCATAGATTTCAATTTAATAGAACTGATATAAGGTTATAAATTCAATTTTTTTAGATACTATGTATCACATTTACGTCGTATAATTCTATAGTGCCGCTAATATAGTTTGAAGGTGTGTGGTCCAATAGGTATAGGCCAGCTTTGAAATAGAAGGTTTGGTTGAACCAGAATGGATTTTCGAATGTTGCAAATTGCGATAGGATATTCTTTTGCGTCGTTGTGGCTACAATTGTTACATTTAGGAGGAGATCTTTCATGGTTAAGGTATATGAGATTATCTCGCCAAGTTCGTAGTGGCCGAAATTTAAAGATATTTCGGGGCCATTTGGGTCGAGATCTGATTTTACCTGTGCGATGATTGTGTTGTCAATTAACCAAATTAGTTTGCATAGTTGGGGATTTGTTGAATCAATTTCTCCGTGTAGTTGAGCGATTACGATTCCATCTTGGCTAGGAAGGGCGAGAACTCGTGTTTTGCCGGTTAGAATGTGTGTTCCGGGGAGAAACCAGTCGCCGTCGGGATTGATTTCTCGAAGTTCCGTTCGGGGATCCAGGGTTCCGATCGTCGTTGCTCCGTTTGATGGTGTCCATAGAATTACGCCAAAGTCGTCTCCGACATAAAAATATTGTGAAGAGTAATTGTTAAATTGATCGGGTTCAATCATTAGGATGCTGTCGCCGCCTTGGACAGGTAATTGGAGTTCCCAATTGGTAAGATTTAGAATCGTATTGGGAAACACATCAGGTAACCTTGCTGGAACGACGGGGTTATTGATGGGTGATTTTTTAGAAGTTAATGTCACAGATATAATTATGATTAGGGTTACAATTAGAACGCCGGCCATAAGTGAATAGAAATAGCATTTTTTCTTCTTTTCGTTAAGCATCATTTTGATGGGGGAATGTGAGGGGAGTTTTTTATTGAGGAGTTTATAGTAATTATTATTCAATTTTTTTAGCTTAGTGTGAATAGTGCGGAGGCAGCTAAGAGGGAAATGAGTGATATTTGGGAAATTTTATCGGTCGTCGCTGAATTGGTGTGTTTTGATCCGGTGCTGCTCGATTTGGGCGAAGTAGCTGTTGAACCGGTCGCTGTTGAACTGGTCGGTGTTGAACCAGTTGATGTTGAACCAGTTACTGTTGGAGCAGTTGTTGTCGCACCAGTTGCCGTTGGACCAGTTGGTGTTGCACCAGTGGTTGTTGAAACAGTTCCAGTTGAATCACCCGCCGTTGAAACAGTTGCCGTTGAACCATCTGCCGTTGAACCTCCCGCTGAACTTGCTCCGATGTAATAGCCGTTGACACATTGCAAATTTTCTAGATCGACTGCGATATTTGGGCAGGGTGCATGATTATATATATTGTTGAGAGGAATCGTGAAAATAGGTGTGCTCAAAATCGGTTTAAATCCATTGCAAACGTTATTTGCCATTATTGTTGTGATTCCTGGTGATGCAAAGTTGTAACAAATGCACGTATTGTTCAGAAAATTCTCTTCCATGTTCACGTCAGCTTCATTAATACAGATGCCACCTTTCTTGTTTCCGGCGAGATAATTATTATTGAAGCCATTCGATACGCCTACTTCGTTATCGGGGGTTTCACTCACAAGGAACCCGCAGCCGGTATTGACGTAACCATTATTGATAAAATTATTATCCTCTCCCAAAAAGTTAACGGTATTATTTAGCAATAGGCCGTCTTCACCATTCGAAGACATCGTTGATCCGGTGACATTTACAGTGTCCATCATGTTTAGGAAGATGCCATTAAACATGTTTTCATCGGAGATACAATTTATGATTTGAGCGTCTTTTCCCCAGATAACGATATTGCCGCTTTCCCAACCATGAAGATCGATGCCGTTGAGTTGGAAGTTAGTCGTCCAAACGTTCTCAGCAATGAAATTTGATGAGCCTTCGACGAAAATTCCGGTTCGGCCATATGTGCAGGGAGGATTACAGCATTGATTGATTAAATTTCCATCCAAAGTCATATCCGATATTGTTACGCTATCGGTGAGTCGAGTTCGAATGAATCCGGCGTTCCCGTTGAGGAAAGTTGCCGCGTTGTTCGTAAGCATCAAAGTTGTTTGATAGATGCCCGAACCCTGTAAATGAGTTCGACTCGAAACTTCAATTGTTCCATCAATGCTGTATACTCCAGGATTGATGGTGACGATGCCGCCGTTATTTTGACTTATGGTATCTAGCGCCAACTGAATAACGCTCCTAGCAGTCATTGGATCGACAATGCTAAAAGTAGTATTCGAAGGAGGAAGATTGTATCCCACGAGATACGTTAGTTGTGACACAGTGTCAATAACAGAACATAAAGCTTTCGCCGTAAAAATGTTATTTGCCGATGTGTAAGATTCGTCGATACCAGTTACAAAAGTCAGTCCGGTACACACATTATTATCGATAGCGGTATTTCCTCCGTTTAGAATATCGACGCATATGCAATTATCAATGATTTGATTATTTGAAATCGTGATATCAGTCACATTATTTAGACAGATGCCTGCGTAGTCGTTATTTGTGATAGTGTTCGAAATAATTTGAACGTTATTGGTGTTGAAACCGAAGTCATTTTGCACAGCGATACCGCAACCACCAGCGCCGGGGACATAGGTGAAGCCGTTATTGATTGCTACGTTATTTTGTAGTAGGACTTGTGATGAACCTGTAACGACGTTGAATCCGTGACGTCCGTTGGCGGTGGCTTGGTTGTTTTCCGCGACGATGTTTAGGGTTTGGTCCATGGTGAAACCGTCCCAACCGTTGTTGTCAGCGATACAATTGGTGATGGTTAAATTTTGGCCCCAAATCATAGGGCTTTTGAGTCCGTGCGGATCGAATCCATAGTGGTTCATTTGTGTTACGCGAATGTGGTCGAACCAAGTTGAAGTGGATGCTTCGGTGTAGATACCATATTTTCCGTAGGTGTTAACATCGGTGGTTCCTTGAAAAGCTTTGTTGCCATCGATCGTTAATTGGGAAATAATTACGTCATTTGATTTTTCTAAGTGAATGAAACCAGCGTAGTAGAAATCTGTTGAGAAATCGATTAATTTTAAGATGGTAATGTCGATTCCTTGGCCTTGAACGTGTGTGTTGCTGTAGATTTCGAGATTGCCTTGGAGGATGTATGTTCCGCTGAGAATTGTTACAGTGCCACCTCCTTTTTGGGCAACGGTGTTGAACGATTGTTGGAGGAGGTATGTTTGGTCTCCACCCAATGAGGTATCGAAAATGGAATTGTATGATCCGCCTACCGCAGTCGCGCCCCAACCGTAAACGACTGTCCATGGTCCAATATTTATTTCGGGAATTGTATAAGCATAGGCCGCCGTAACAGCCAGAAGCGCAAACAAACAACAAACGATGCTTGTCTTCATGATAATGGTCGATGATCCCCTTAATTTTTGATAGTGAGCAAAATATTAGAATTTCAATTTTTTTTAATATATTTAAAGGTTATTTTAAGGGGTTGCTGCGGGGGATAAATGCATTTTGAAGAGCTTTGTGGGAACATCAAGTGGCATCAACTTCTCATCAATGCACAGAAGCAACACACAGCCATCAAACCCAACAGGTGCAGATGGTACCTTCTCATCCGTCGTTTTGGCAATAACCGCTTCGTGAACGCCAAATGGATATTGACTGTCGCCTTTGGAATCGGTCTCTTCATAATCGCCCTTTCCCCAAACATCAGTTGTGACCTCGCGCTCGGTCGAAAGATATCGCTCGAAAATCTGTTTAACCTCAACAGGCGCGTTTTTGATCGACTCCGGGAGAAAACGAAGGTTTCGTTCATTTGATTCAATCAACATATTATCTCGCATGACGGCTGATTTAAACACCCATTCGCTCGGATACTCCGTTCGTTTCGGATCAGCAATTTGGTAACCGATCTCGTAACCAACATCTTTGTAGATGAACAAACCTCGACGAATTGCCATTGCAGACAAGCTACTAAACAAAAAATTAATAGGGCATTTCAATCATTCTGTAATTCAATTTTTTTTATCTATAAGAAATATATCTCATGCAAACATTGACTTCCATTTCTTCTGGAGATTTAAGCTCAATCGATTTCAACAAAAATCCAAAAATCTTAATTGTGTCACCACGACTAACCGGCAAGTCATTTCTTATGGCTAATCTTCTTTCCCAAATTGAAAATCTTACGCCGCAAAACGTAGTTATCGTCTGTCCAACCGAAAGAAGAACAAATTTCTACCGAACAAAGAACAAACTATGGGAAATAAAAGAGGTTTTCTCAAATATGGATACGACACTAACTAAATTAATCAACAATAAATCAGCGCTTCTCCTGGATGATGCCATCCCGTTAAGAAAAAAGAGCACACTTGAAATATATAAAATGTTAGAGTTTATGCTAAAAAATATGATCAACACTACTATTATGGTCAGCTGCCAATTCTCCCATTTCGATAAAAATATGCAAAATTATTTTGATTATATTTTTGTTGGCAAAGAATATTTCAAATCGAACATCGAGAAAATGTTTACTGATTTTGGGAATAAGCACTTTTTTTCTTGTGATGATTTTAAAAGTGGGGTTTCAAATTTAAAAGCCTATAATTTTTTATTATTGGGGAAAGATCAAATGAATTCGGATGATGGTGTAGTCAAGGAGATCCAATTTAATGATTGCATTGTTGTACCGAATGATTTGATTTGGATATTTAATCCAATTGGTTCAACAAATGTTGTTGTGGTGAATAATATTATTAAAAAGTTAGAAGGGGCTATTGATGAAATGTTTGTTGTTAGGGCGGATACGACGGGGGTGAAAAATATTTTAGAAGATGTTTTGAAAGAAATCAATTGTAAAAAAAAGAAACTGTTGATCATTGAGTATAAATTTGTTGATGTGTGTAATAATTATAATTCATTGATGCGAGAAATAGTGATTAATGGGCGTCATTATAATATATCGGTGGTTATTGTCGAGAAGAGTGTTATTAAAATCGCTCCGGAAATGCGAGTTAATGTGGATAGATGGATTATTGGGGGTTATGATGATAAATCGTCTTTACAAAGGTTGTATGATTATATATTGGGGATGTTCCCTGTTTTTAGTGATGTGAAAATGGTCATGGGGTTGGTTAATGAGAATAAATTGTTGACGGTTAATGAGAGGGTGAGGAATGGTTCTTTTCATGAAAAGGTTCATATTATAAATATTGATCCGATGATTAAAGCAGAGAAATATCCGTTTGAAGCGATAAGTGATATGAAAATAGTTCCGGTAGATAAAATAGATATTCATGAACAATTAAAATTAATAAATGAGAATATCGCAAAGATTCTGGATCTTTTTCATGAAACGGCACGGGCGAAGGAATAGAAGCGGATTTTGGATTCGATATAGCCGATGTTTCCGTAAGTGTAGCGAATTTCACATTTTTTTTGATGGAGAATATGCAATTTTCCAATAATGCGAATTAGTAGTTTGTAGTATTTAATTCGGATGGGGATGTATTCTTTTAATTTATTTTTTAGTATATTATTTTTTGTTTCGTGGTGGTAGCCTTGGGTGTAGAGTTTAGAGATGACTTTGTGGTTGTAAGAATCGGGGAATTGTTCGATTAGGGTGATGGGGAATTTGGCTTTGCTGAGGAGCCAGAGAATCATGTAATGTTTTTTGTTGAGGCATGCGTCTTTATAGATTATGTCATCGTTAGTGTGGATGTTTATTCCGCCGAGATTGTATAGCCATTCGCGAAGGGAGGGGGTCCGGTCGTTGATACAAAGGGTTTGGAATGTTATGTCATTACGGGCGTGGATATTTATATGGCCGAGAGAGTAGAGCCATTCGGCCGTGGTTGAATGACCGCGGCGGCATGTATGTCTAAATGTGCAATCTTCTCGGTGATGGATATCTATTCCACCTAAAGTTAAAAGCCATTTGGCAACATCGGTGAATCCGTTACGACATGTTGCGCGGAATAGATAATCATCGCCGCGATGAATATCAATTTTTTTATCTTTAGTATATAACCATTTGGCAATTTCGAGATGTCCATTCATGCAAGCATCATAAAAACTTTCGTCGTCTAAAATATGAATATCGACTCCACCCATATCAAAAAGCCAGGTAGCCATCGGAAAATTGCCAAATCTACAACAGTAACGGAAAGGGGCCTCATCATCGCTGTGGATATTTATGGGTTTTTTCGATATGGTCACCAACCATTTAGCAATTTCCATATTGTGCTCTGGGGGAAATGTATGTGCGAATGCCAAATCATCGAATATATTAATATCAACGCCCCCCAATGAATACAACCATTCGGCGATTTTCTTATGATTACCAGCACAACTATATCGAAAGGCCCATTCGTTTCGGGCATGTATATTTACACCCCCACGTTCATATAGCCAAACAGCCAAATCCATAAATCCTCTACGACATGCGTGCCTAAAGGCCCAATCGTCTCTTGCATGAACATCAATGTTATTCCCCGGTAAACGCAACAACCAATTAATAATCTCTCTGCGATCACTGGAACAACACAATCGAAATGCCATCTCTTCCAAAACATTAATATTCACCCCGCCCAAACGATAAATCCATTTCGCCACATCAAAAAATCCACCGGAACACACAATTATAAACGCTCTTTCATTAAACGCATGAATATCTAAATCACCTAAACTATAAAACCATTTAATTAAATCGAAATGCCCGCGTTGGCAACAAATGCTAAAAGCATCGTCTTCGTTGATGTGAATATCTATTAGGTTCAATGAATGAATCCATTTTGCGATTTTTATGATTCCGTGCTCACAACTAACTAGAAACCCGTCATAGAGGTCGGTCGCGTTGAGTTGATTCAAGCTATATATCCATTCGGCTAAATCGAAATAATTAGACGAACAGCTAATTTCGAATATCCATGATGCATCGAGTTTTATCCGGGGATGTTCTGCGTAATATTTTTTTGCTTCGGCGTATTCACCATTATAGCATAATCTATCAAATATGTCCTGTGGATGCATTTGATATTTGATTACATTTAATGATCTGTTGTAGTAATAAATTCAATTTTTTTAGAGTTTGTCTACTCCACCCTGTGAATTTGGGCTTTTGTTAACGTTGTTTACAAATCGTTTGTTAAATTTGAGTTTCTTTAGTGCTCTGCCGCGTGGTTTTTTGTTGTGTTCTTGACCGTTATCAATTTTTGGAACCATGCCCTTTACCTTTCCGGCGTTTACTAAGCCACCATGACGTTTGCCCATTTTTATATATAATGCTATAGATAAGATTCTTTATATCAATTTGTTTAAGATTCAATTTTTTTCCGGGTGGGGTTGGTATTATTATGGTATATAGATTATAATGAGTGCTGTAAATCAAGTCTATGACCCATTGGGGCATCTTGCCTTTGAGTTGGGGAGTGCTGAAACGAAAAAAATAGATGTGAATGTTAAGTTGAGACGGAAATCGAACGTTTTGGTGGGTTTGGGGATATTTTTTAATGTTTTGAGTGAGAGTATTAGTGTTACTTTTGATATTAAGAGGGATGGAGATAGTTTAATTAATGGGCCGCAAATTTTTGTGAAAGAGGCGCCGGGTATTGGGGGGGAGTATGCTGTGCCGTATGCGTTGGTGGATGAAGTTGGTTCTGGGAAACATAAATATTCGCTTGAATTGCATAATAGTGGGGAGGATACTATTAAGATCGATCATTATTCATTTAGTGTGAAGAAGATTGATAATTTTGCAGTTAATCAAAAATTCATAGCATATGGGGATGTTCCTGTTGAAATTAAGGGGAAGAGTAAAAAAAATATCAGTATTGTTTTGGAGCGGTCGAGGAAAGGTGGTGGGTTCTTATATTTTTCAGCGTCGGTTAATAATTCTGGGGGGCAACAAATTTCGTTTAATATTTTGAAGAATGGTATGTCTATCACAAATGGTTCGCATAATTTAGTCGCGTTGGCAGGAATATATGTGGTAAATTGGGGGCATGTAGATTGTAATTCTGAGGGAAGTAAATATCAGTTCGTTTTAGAAAATAATGGTGTCAGTTCGATTCAGGTTATGTCGTATTCTTTTATTGGTATTCGGAGTGCAACGATAGCTTCGAATGCGTTATATGGCGTTGCACCAAATATTGTGAAATCGTTTCCGCCTTCGTTAGCGACGGAGTTTAAATTGAAGGGGTTTGGGGGGGTGAATACGATCTCTTTAAATTTCGAAGTTGGCTTCGTCAGTGCAAATGCAAATATTTATTATAATATAGTTCGGGATGACGGTGTATCTGTGACTAATGGGCCGCAACCATGGGTATTATCATTTGGAGATACCACTACGGAAACAATTAGTACAAATAATATCATTGTCGATCAATGTGCTCCGGAGACAACTAAATTTTACACAATTGAAATGATCAATCAAGATTCCGTGGCGGTTATCGTTCCTTTCTATTCAATAACTAACATTAAATTTGATATTTAAACAGTAAGGGAAGAATTTATATCACAAAGCATCGGATCATAAGGCATGAACAACAGAGAACAGATAGTAGAAGAATTAAGGACAAAATTTTGCTTACAAATCGTGAAAGTGATCAATATTCTGACGATATTGATCGTGAGTGCGAATATAATCATATTTATTGTTGATATTGGGATGGCGAAGGAAAGTGCTGAGACGTATTTCTCGGGGAATAAATCAGCTTTTATATCGACTGTGATTTTGGTTAATTGTGTATTTATGGTGTATGATATATTTTTGTACAAGTTGATGTTCAGTGGAATAAAGGTGGTGGATTATAAAAAGAATTTTTATCATGTTATAATTCTGATTATTTTGGTATTCAGGATTATATTTTATGGGTTTATTGGGTCTAAATTATCTATTTGTGAGGATTGTGTTACTGGGACGGTTTGGCAATTGGGGTTTAATGTGGTACAATTTATTTGCGTTGTTATTGCGATATATGTTCCGATGGGGTTCATATTTTTTAATAAAGAACCGAATGAATGCTTTTTATGTTTGAATGGGCGGGAGCGAAGGGTTGAAATAGAGGAAATTAAAGTTTAGGTTCATTATTTTGTGTTTATATTTATATGAATAAGTATGTGTATTTGATTGCTGGATTAGTTTTGTTTGTTGTATTTTTGTGTTGTTTGAGTTGTTTTGTTAGGGATATAGTTGGTGTTTCTATTGCTTGTCCGGTGGTGATCATGGTAGTGGTTTGTGGGTACTTTTTTGTGTCTCGGGATTGTGGGGATTAGGTGCATATGCATGAGTTGGATTCATGGGGAGGGTTTAGGGAGTCGATTTGGATGTAGCCGAGAGCTTCTTGGCAGTCTTTGTCCGAGCAGAGTGCGACGTGGGGATCGTGGTACATTTGGGATCCTTTGAAATGGCATGTGTCGCAAATTGGGATCCATTTATCGCAACGGGTGCATTTTTCAATTGTTAGGGCGGGATCGAAAATAGTCTTGTCGATCCATGCGCCGGTAGATAGGATAGAATATTTGGATCCGGAGGCCATTGCGATGAATCCAAATTTTCCGTATGTTATGTTGCCAAATAGGGAGAAGCTTTCGATTATTTTGCAGACCATAATGGGATCGAGGGAGCCTTCTTTTGTTTCTTTTATTGCTATGCTGAGATGTTTTTCGTCGAATTTGGAGGTGATTGTAACTGAGTGGAGTGATGTAGTAAATATTTCACGGAGGAGAGTTTCCATTTCTTCGTGTTCAGTTACGGGGAGTAATGGGAGAGACAGTGGGGAGATGCTTACAATATGTCGAAGGGGTTTATAATATAATTCTGCAGCGACTAGCCGTTCGGCTTTGTTAAGCGCTGCGGACCATTGAACCATTGCTGCTCGCGCCTGAACGAGAGCGGATCCAATTTTCATCTCAATTTCGAATTGTTTGACTTCTTCTGTTGCTTCAGTGAGAGCGATTTTTATCCGATTTTCTTCTGTGCGCGCTTGCTGGAGTTGGAGAACAAGGGTGCGAACAATTTCGGTAGATTCATTCATTTTTGCATTTAGGGTATCGCGTTTTGACACTAATGCACGATAATCTAAAGTCATTTTTTCAGCCATAGAAAAAGAAAGGTAGCTTCTATCTTATGGGGAGAATCTCGCTGTGGTCAACAATATGTTTGATTTAACAATTTTTTTCATTATGAAGGAGTGAATACATAGCTTGCAGTGACCCCTACCGGCGCGCCTCCATTAATTTCTGCAGAATTGCCACTCGTCAGTTTTACAGCAAGAATAATTCGCTCGGCTGCCTTTACCGAAACCGAACCCATATTTAAATTGCTGTCTGTGTAGACTCCGGGATTATCGAAGTTCAAAACTGTGTTAAAATTCTTGGTTTGGTAAGGATTTGGGCTCTGAGCCGGACCATTAGTTGATGGTGAACTATATAAACTGAATGTGAATACTAAAGGAATGAAAGGCGGTTCGGGAGGGAGTATTGCTGTTAGATCCATACTTGCTTGTAAGTTACTTATCGTACCATTTTTGGATGGAATGAAAGCCATGTTTGTTAACTCAGGGGAAGGTGATGCACTTGTAATATCAGTTTGAAAATAACTTCCGAAAGTTAGAACAACATCCATTTCAAAATAAGTAGGATCGACTCCACTTGGACCTGAAGCGAGGCCTGCAGAAAAAGCAATCAAGCTGCCACCAACTCCGGATCGGCCGGGTGGACCTATAGGACCCTGTGAACCAGGAAATCCAATATGATGGGTTCTAACTAAATTTTCCTCTAATCTTTCAAGCAATTGTCTTTTAATGGAAGCAGGATCACACTTATGGGATCGACAATTTTTACAATCTTTTGCTTTGCTTTCATTATACTTGCAGATAATCTCAGCGAGAATATCAATCGGATTAGTGTCTCTCATAAATATATATGCTATTTTATAATTTAAATTTCACAGGGGAACTAAAAAATTGAATATATATTGAATAAAATAGAATAGCATATTATGTTTCCCAATAAAAAATATGTCGTATGTTTTATTGCAGTGCGTCAAAGAAGGGAGTCGTTTGAGGGTGAAGATGTTATCATCGCAGCCGTTTATTAAGGGGATTAATTGTCAGTTTCCGAGGGCGTTGAGAGAGGTTGGGAAATATTTCGTCGTTGAGTCGACCGCGATTACGTTGAAGGGGAAATTTTATTCAGCGATGAAGAAGAATGGTATTGTTTGTCAGACGTTTAGTATGGATGAGGTGAAGAAGTATATTGATGGGTTGAGTGCGACGGATAAGAAAGTTGTGCCGAAGGTTATTTTCGGGGATGATGATGGTGGGGATAATGAGTGTGTGATTTGTATGAGCGATCCGAAGGATTCTGTTTTTTCGCCATGCGGGCACTTCATGACTTGTAAGGGGTGTTCGGTTAAGTTCGAAAAATGTCCTATGTGTAGAGCGAAAATAGTTTGTGTGTTGCTTAGGACAGAGATTGCGAATTAAAAAATTGAATTGTTTTGGTTTTAAAATTGTGTTGTTGTTTATAGGAGATTATTGATGATTCCAGATGTGATTATTGCTTTGTGTTTATCTTATTTGAGTTATAATGAGTTGGTTGGGTTGTTGAGGTGTGATAGGGAGTATCAGGTGCTTGTGGGGAAGTTTGGGAGGTTGTTTTGGATTGAGGCAGAGGAGAGGAATTTGACTGATGGAGATTTGGTGTGGTGGCGTGGGGTTGGGGGGATAAATATTTCGAATAGTCCGCAGATTACTGATGTTGGAGTGGAGAATTTTAGGGGGGTTGAAAGGATAGATATTTCGATGTGTAATGGGGTTAGTGATTTGGGGCTGGCGTATTTGGAAGGTGTGAAGGTCATTGATGTTTCGTATTGTAAGAAGATAACTGATTTTGGGTTGAGGTGTTTGGGTGGCGGGGTGGAAAAGATTGGGCTTGCGTATTGTACACAGATAACGGAGAAGGGTTTGCACTGTTTGGAGGATGTTAGGGAAATTAATTTGGCAGGGTGTTCGCAAATTAGTGATAGGAGTTTGGAGTGTTTTAAACGGTTGACGAAAATAAATTTATTCGATTGTGTGCAGGTGAGTGATAATGGATTGAAGTATTTGGGTGGGGTGGAAACAATTGATCTTGGGGGGTGTTATCAAATTACAGATAAGGGGATGAAATATTTAGATAGAGTTAAGGAAATTTATCTTTCCCGATGTGATAAGATAGGTGATATTGGTTTGGAATGGTTAGGGGGGAAAGTTAGGAAGATTAAGCTTAAGGGTTGTTTTGGTTTTAGTAATGATGGGTTGCAATATTTGAAGGGGGTGAAGTGTATAGATTTGTCGTTTTGTCGGCAGTTGGATGATACGGGTTTGGGGTATTTGAAGGGGGTTAGGGAAATTAAGCTTGGTCGTTGTGATGGGATTAGTGATAGGGGTTTGGAGTATTTGAAGGGTGTTGAAGAGATTGATCTTTCGGGTTGTAGGCAGATTAGTGATGCAGGGTTGGAACATTTGAAGGGAGTGAGAGTGATAAATTTAAGTCAGTGTTATGGGGTGAGTGATAATGGATTGAAATTTTTGAAAGGCGTTCATACGATAGATGTGAGTCATTTGAAGGTTTCGGAGGGAGTTATTGCGGGGTTGGGGGCGGTGAAAGTATTTAGATGAGTTATATGCGGACGACATAGATTGATTGAGTTTTGGGGATAGTGATGAAGGGATAGGTGACGTTCTTGTGGAGTTCGGCGGAGGTGAATATGCTTAGGAGGGTAGCGAGAAGTATATCTTGTGATGTGTCGATGATGGTTTGGTAGTAGTAGGCGTGTTCCTGTTCAGTTTTTGTTAGGGGGATTGAGATGGTGTTGATTTTTTCGATGTATTTGTCGTCGGGATTTAGGGCTAGGGAAACACCGCCGCCGTAAACTTCGTAGGGGAATATTAGATAAGAGTTTAGGGGGATTGTTTTTTTTATGTCTAGCATGAATGCTTCGATATTGTTGACAAATTTGAATACGCTCCAGTCAAATAGAAGAAGGGTAGGGGTCGTTTCTTTGGCGATTGATGTTAGGCGAGAGAGGCGGGTGGGGGAGTCATTGAAATCGAAGCAAAGGTCGGGTTTTGTGCTGCTGCGATTGTCTATGCGAAATACTCTCCGGGATGTATGAAAAATGTCATCGAATTTTGATCGGTTGGTATTTTGGATATTGCCGCGGCCAAATATTATGACTGAGAGAACTTTGCCAGATGTTGATTTATTTAGAATGGCTTCAATCTCTGACTCGAGAGCTTCGGTTGAAAATTTCGTAGTTGCCTTGGTCTCGGGTTTAGTGAACATGTGTTGTGGGGTTTATATATAGTGAACCATCTTACAAAAAAGTCCGTAAAATCAATTTTTTATCGGGCGTTTGCGGATGTGGGCACTTCGATCGCGTTTTTGCGATGTTCGCAATGATGGAGACGAGAAATCAATTTCCTTGGGTAACCATCGTGTTTTGATGTTCAACGATTTCCGAGCACGATATCGTTCGAGAGCGGCTAAATAACGCGCAGTTTGTTCTGCGCTCATTGGTGTAAGTCAGAATTATTAGGAATACAGAATTCAAGCCATCAGATGTTTCAACTTTTTAAATTAAAAAGATGAAATCGTAAACGCTTGATCTGTGTATATAAACTTTGGAGGGTATCATCGTTGCCAGTATGTGTGTTGAACAATTTCGACGATTATGGCTTTGTGGGATCGATAAAAAATCTGTTTTGATGATAAGAGTGTTAGGTGGAATGTATTTTGTGGTGGGATTCGTTTTGATAGTTGTTGGAGGGGGATTGATTGTTCCCCATGTTGTGCGTGAAATGGATGCGATTAATTCAGAGTTACGTGTTGAATTAGTTGATTCGAAAATTGTTGGGACTGTTGACTTTTCTCAGGGGGTTTTGGGTTTGGTGTACGCTGGGATTTCTCCGGTGGCGTGCAATATGATTGAAAATACAGGTGCTCCATTATGTTATGGTTATTGTCCTGGGCCTAAGGTGGGTAATCATTATCTATGGTGTGATACTTATAATGTAACTTGGTCAAACATAAGTACTTATAATTTCTTAATTGGTGTTAATTATCGTTCGCAGTTCGTTGTCATGGAAGAAAAATCTGTATATGGCGTAACTGATGTTCGGCCATTGATAGCACAGTTTAGGTCTAAAGAAGTATATTGCCCCGATATATATTCATGTTCGTACGATAAATATCCGAAAAAAATCGTGGGGGGTATTATCGGTATGTCAGTATATGCTGGTGTTATTTTGATTTTACTTTGTTTCGCTGTAGATTTACACTACTTTGCAAAACATCAGTTAATCATAAACAAAATTGCTACGGAATTCCCTCTTTTATAATATGTGGAACTCCTTCTGGCGAAGCTCCCATTTTCATCATTAAATTGGCCATAACGTTAACCTGCGTCGTTAAATCGAAAACGCGTTTCTCTAATGTTTCTATTTTATCAGATTTAATTTTCTGTTCATTCTCTATTTGCTTTTTTTTATCAATCAAATTGGTGAGAGTTAATTTATGTTTCAAATATGATTCATAGCTATTTTCTTCTTTAGAGGTTCTGTTATCATATTTACTTAATTCGGTTCTACAAAGAGATATGGCTGAATCATAATCCTTCCTTGCTTCATAGACGGTTATCAGAAATTCATTCGAAAATGCGGATACACCTTTGCATTTGAGAACCCACTGCAGGCATTCATCGGTACTTAAATCGATACCGACTCCAGTTTTATAATATTGATAAATATCGGACAAGCAATTAAAACCTAGTATGTACGATCGCTCAAAATATTCAAGTGCTTTTTTAGGACAGAGATCGACAGAATAGCCGCGATAATGATATATTCCTAGATATAGGTAGATTCTTCCATTTTTGCCCTTTAGATGAGATTCGGCCTGGGTAAATAGTTCGAATGATTTTTTGTAGTCTGGTGTTGATGGTCCACTTGGGACGTCGGGATGAGGTTTTTTATTTTTTATGGATTGATACTCAATATCGTTAAAAAAGTCTTTTGCATCAGATCGGCTGGAGGAAAAATAGTATATCATTCCGAGATACATTAATGCGTCTTTGTTTCCTAATTCAACCGCTTGAGTTAAATATTTGAATGCCAGATCGATATCCCAATTAACTTTATTGGAATACATTCGACCGAGAACATAATAGGCGTCGGGGTTTCCGGTTTTTATATATTGTTCGCAGTTTTGTATTATTTCATCTGGATTGTAACAGTTGTTTACTTTGGGCCAAATTGCTTTGAAGTCGAATGGGGGTAGTAAGGGTGGTGGTGGAGGGGGTGTTTCTCTTTCCGATTCTAATGTGGAGCGCTTGTTTCCCATTGAATCGAGTGTGGTGTGCCATAATGTGTTATGGGGGTCAAATAGAAATATATTCAATATTTTGATTAAAGTTGAAATATAAACAGAAATAAATTATTTTGGTGTACACGCAGCATAGTAAATGGCAATGGAGATTCAAGTTATTTCGGATATTCATTTGGAATTTTTGGAGGAGTTTAGGTTTGAGGATATTGTTAAGGTGTCGGCGCCGTATTTGGCGATTTGTGGGGATTTGGGAGTGCCGTATTTGGAGGGGTATGATAAATTTTTGTCCGAGTGTTCTGGGGCGTTTAAGGAGGTGTTTTTGATTGCTGGGAATCATGAGTATTATCAATGGAAACGTAAATCTGGTGAGACATATAGTATGATTGAAGTTGATGAAGAGATTGGTGAGATTGTTGGGAAATATAAGAATGTGCATTTCTTGAATAATGAGTGTTTTATTATTGGGGATGTTGCGATATTGGGGAGTACTTTATGGTCAGAGATTGGAAAAGAGAACTATTTTAATGCTGAGATGTGTATGAATGATTATAAGTATATTTATGTGTCGAGGAAGGCGCCTGTGAGTGCGAAATTTATTAGTGAGAAATTTAAGGGGAATTGTGAATGGTTGAAGGGCGCGATTGAGAAGTTGGGTGATAAGAAGATTGTTGTTATGACGCATCACTTGCCGTCGTTTCGATTGATTCATGAGAGGTTTAAGGGGAGTAAGTTGAATTGTTGTTTTGCGTCTGATTTGGAACATTTGATGAAGGGTGTAACGGTTTGGTTAGCTGGGCATACGCATGTTAGTTTTAATGTTAAAATTAGTGAGACGAGTTGCGTTGTTAATCCCAAGGGGTATTTTGGGGAGAATCCGGATTATGATTCGGGGTTAGTGATTAAAGTTGGATGATTTTTTTCGGGGGGTAGTATATAAAATGTCGGTTGAAGTTTGTGAGAAAAAGAATCGGTTGAGCCTGAGATATCAGGATGAAATTTCGTGTCAGGTTAGGGCGGAGTTTAAGGAGAAGGGGTTGGATGCGGAAGATTTGGAGAGGATTGCGGAGAAGATTCCTATTATTTATCCGTGGGATGGGGATGAGTATCAGGTGGGTAGGAATAATTATAATAGGGAGTTGAATTATTTTCCGATGGGGATCATTTTTTGTAGGGAGGAGGAGGATGTTTTTGTGTCGTTGAAATTTGTTAAGATGTTTGGGTTGAAGTTTAGTGTGAGGAGCGGGGGGCATTGTATTAGGCCGTTTTCGTTGTCGACGGGGATTGTTATTGATTTGAGTAGGATGGATGAGATTGAGGTTGGGGAGAAGCGTGT
>Ga0206990_1001_pt1 | contig 194071 bp, 200 predicted proteins | sample Alteio_BWMinCont_8_FD_153283 | JGI IMG/M metagenome (GOLD analysis project Ga0206990, IMG submission 153283) | Enriched cells from forest soil in Barre Woods Harvard Forest LTER site, Petersham, Massachusetts, United States -... | ecosystem: Environmental > Terrestrial > Soil > Temperate forest >... | reverse complement strand
CCATTATAATTATTTCCACAACTCAGTAACGTTCCATCGGCCAATCTGATGAAAGTATAATGCTCATCACCTTTTATTTCAACTATTTTTTCACCAAATCCTACAACTTCTTCAAATCTACATCTGCTCCGATAACCCCCAATCCCCAATGCCCCATTTCTATTATTCCCACAACGCATCAATCTCCCATTCACTAATAACGACGTCACATGAGGATTCAAAAAAATATTAACTCTTCTGCCCAAACACCTACTCATAAACACTCTCATTATTTCCTCATTCGTACACTCCTCCCTCGAATATATCAAACCAAAATTCATTTTAATTAACTGGAACCAATCACATTTAATCAATCGCTCTCTCGACAAAACGAATAATATTCTCGGATTAAATGTAGCTACCGCATACAGCAAATCGTTTGATAGTTTCGTGATCAAAGTCGCTGCATTCATTAAGGCTTGGATGTTATAGAAAAGTTAAAGGCTTATCAATTAATTATATATTCAAATTTTAATTTTTCGATTAAAAAATTGATTTACTAATCAACTGGCAAATCTAATAAAATCGATATAATGTATCGCCCGTGCATTATGAAAATGACACGGATTTTTGTGAATTCTGTTTTCGATATCCCTCCATTTGCAATTTACGAATATTTCGATACAGATGAGCTCGTTACGTTGAGACGAACACATCGGTTTTTTGCGAGTAAATTATGCCCAATTGGATCACCAATTATACATCTGCGCTCAGATACATCAGCGAGCAAATCTGAATACGCCAAAATACCCATCCAATTTCCAAAAGCGAAATTAATTGTTGAAAAACATGGTGGAATCCATCCAACTATATTACTCAATGTAACTTCTCTGAATGTCTCATATCTAACCCACTTAATAGATCTTTCTCTAATGACTAATTTAACTTCGCTCAAATTAATGGAATCCGATTATGTTCGTTCAGAAATGTTAGACAATCTGACAAAATTAGTCGAACTCGCTTTAGATAGCACCCCATGTATCAAAGGGCCCACAGTCAGAAAATTAACAAATCTACAAACACTAAATTTAGACATGAATGATACCATCACCGATGCAGACATTGCATCTCTACCCATCCGCTCCCTATCGCTCCTACATAACACAACAATTACCCCTCTTGTTCTCAAACAACTAAATCTAACACATCTAAATATCACCCATGCAATGCCAGCACTGGCAGATGAACTTCTTCATTGTTTGCAGCTAACAGATTTAGAGCTCGATATGAACACCATAATCAAGATTGGTTTAGAAACTATAAGAAAAATTCCCTCCCTCAGAAAACTAACCATCGATGAATTTGTACAGACACCACGAATAGATGCCATGAAATATCTAACACATCTAACATATTTAAATTTTAAAAATATAAAAGCAAACCTTGATCATACACCTTTTCCGCTTTTGCAAACGTTAATTATAACGGGGGTAGCGCCATCTATCTTATACTTTCCTTCGGTTCCATTAGACAATTTAACGCATTTAGAAATAAACAATTATGCTAATCTCATTGTGGACTATTTAAAAAATTTAACGTATTTAGACATTTGTGTTCCGCGGCTCCCAAGCAATCGAGAGTTACATCGATTCGGTAAATTAAAAAAAGTAATATTGCGAGGTGATGGATACCGTAGACCGATTGATATTTCTCAGTTAACGTCAGTTGAGTCATTAGAAATTATCGGGAGTGATGCATCTTTTTCGGTATATGGACGAAATGAGAGTTTGGAAAGTTTGACCATAGACACGCCGCGAAATACGCCCCTTGATGATAACTCCATACAACTCTTTCCCAATCTGAAATATCTTTCGCTTGGACCCCAATGCCCAAAAGTAACAGGTAGCTGCTTTAAACATTTACCCAAACTATTTTCGTTAAGCATAAATGAACGCAATTCGCTTGATCCCAAACATATTCTCGCATTAATAAAGCGCGGAGTTCTAATCAAATATAAAAACTAAATTAATTTTTAAACGTGAAATCCCCGTATCTTATTAAAGTTCCATCTGTTAAACGGATAATCACGTACTCAGCGAAAGGGCCCGTTCCAATATTTTCTACCTTTCCAGGAAGATTTTTAATCTCTGTGAAAATATTTTGGTTGCTAGGATGGAATTCGTTTGAGTAGAAGGATCCGCATGACATGATCGTTCCGTTTGAAAGTGAACAAATGACATGATCGTAACCGGCTTGCATTTTAACTATATTTGACAAATTTTTTATAGGGGAAAAAGTATCTCTGTTTAGATTATCTCCATGTCCCAAAGTTCCCGATAGACCGAATCCACAACTCATTGATGTTCCATCATCCATTAGTAAAAAAGTCGTACAGTTGCCACAAACAATTTCCGAGATATTCTTAGAAACATATTCTATTTTCGTAAAAGATCTCACAACCTGCACTTCACCAAGTCCCAATTGTCCGGAGCTATTATTCCCACAGCCCATGATAGTTCCATCATCCAATTTTATAAAACTATGATAAAAACCACATGCAATTTGAACAATATTCTTAACGTCATCTATTTTTGTTAAGGATTTTATATCTTCTAAACTTTCAAAACCTAGTTGACCATTTCTGTTGTCTCCACATCCCCAAAGCGTACCATTGGTCAGAAGAATAAGTGTATGATTATTCCCGCAAGCTATTTGTCTTATTGACATATCTTTTCCCATCCCTTCCAAAGTATCATTCTTATGGAATTTATCTCTCGCACGAAGATGTCCAAGACCCAATTGACCAGAATAATTACTCCCGCGACATAACAAAGTTCCATCAATAAGTAGAACAATTATATGAGCACCACCATAAGCAATCTGTAGTATATTCTTTTCGAAATCTTTTATGTCACACGGACGAGATTCGGACAAAAATGACATCTTTTCAAAAAAAACACGCTGTCCCATATCAAAATTCATCACAGTAGCATTATCATTAATAATAAAAGCTTCTTCGCGGCCACATATTATTTTATTTATGCCCCAATAATTGTGTATATAAATTCGCATCAGTTGATCACTACTTATCGAACTATCTTTGTAATCTTTGTGGAAATTAAATTTTAACAATCGGGTCCAATTGAATTCTATCAACTCTTTTTTTGGGTAAATGAATAACACTGCTGGATCATAATTTGTAACAATGTAGAGTAAATCTAATGGAAGCGACTGGAGGAAAATTAAATCATCCATGAGTTAAATTAAGGTTCATTGATTTAAAAATTATAATGAGAATAAAATTCAACTTTTTATGATAAATTTGAAATTATTAATGATTGGAGAGTCCTTTGTTTTTTGCATTGGTTAAGGGCGATTTGCGAGGAAAGAATGGCAGAATCGGGTATATGTTTTGGTTGTACCTGGGCGTTTTTTACATTTTTCAGTTGCAGCTGCGTGCTATTCGTCCATTTTATCGGTGGGTCTATCATTTTGGTTCAGTATAATGATTTGGAGACTGCGTGCGAATTTTTATGGGAATATTGTGTTGTGGCTGTCGTATTTACAGGGCTGATCGGTTTCGGTGCTTTCTGGGAATCAGTGAAGGCCAGTGATCAGATCATAGGTATCGAGAGAAAAAAAGAAAAGGTGTTAATAATTACTTTGATCGGATTGGTATTATTCATCTGGGGGATCATCATAAAGGTAAAAATTACCGCTGAGTGTGTGAATATGTATCAAAGCAATGGACCACAAGTTTATCCATTATTTCAAGTTAGTTTGGGTTTCATCTTTGCCATTTTTATTTTGGGTGTGATGTTTATGTGTTATGTTATTAGGGGCCGGGTTTGTGGTAATTCATCGAAGTCAACTGTTGCTCCTCTTGATGGAGTGTCAGTGTAAGTCAATTACGGGGGCATTGCATAAAACTCGCGCGTTTCATCTGGGGGATAGTGGATTCCTTCTCCTTGTTTTTCTCCATATATATATTCTGTCTCAGATTTTACTTTTCCGTTTCGATAATATGTTTTTAGAACACCATGCAATTTCCCGTTAAAATAGGGATATTCGCCTTGCAGATCTCTCTGATACCCGAAGTACGTGGTCCCATGTTCTATCCCATCTATGTAGACAGTTTTCGTTGCCATTTTACCATCCTGATTGTATTCATAACAAATTCCATCCTTTTTTCCATTTTTATAGCTATCTTCCTTCCATAACGTGCCGCCATTATACAATGATCTCGATATTCCGTGTAATCTGTCTTTAAAAAAATTACTCTTCTCGAGGATCTTTCCCGTTTCATCCCAACAACTATAAGGTCCTTCACGTAATCCCTTTTTATAATAAAATTCATATTGCAATTTCCCGTTCTCATAATATAATCGGCAACGTCCATCTAGTTCATCCATAACGTATTCGGATTCAGTGCTTACTTTATTACCACTACCACGGAAATAAGTAACATGTGGCCCATGCTTCTTGCCATCGAAGAAAGTAATTGATTCTTTCGCATCGCCATTCTCGAAATATAAATATTCCCTGCTCAACTCATTGGGGGGAATATCTTTAAATGTTGTTTGCGTTCGAACATGTTTCCATTTATTATGAGTTGTGGCAGGTTCGAGATTTTTCCGAGTTTGAGGCGAGAAATTTGCTACCAAATGGCCAAATCTTTGAGATCGAACAGCACTCAACGCAAATAGATTCTTTCGCGGAACACATGGCGGCGGCCTCGCAAAATGAACCTGCCTTGCGACTGGACGCATAACAAATCGGGATAACGCCAGCAACATGTTAAATAAAATAACGTTAACCTCAGTAGAGATCTCAAAAATATGAATATTCAATTTTTACATAAAGTAAAAATTGAATTTATTTCTCGTTTATTGTATAGCTATGTTATATTATTCCTATATTATATGATGGGATATTCTATCAAGGATGCTATTTTAGCTGGCTCGAAGGTAGAACCTCTTCGCGCCTTAAGGTCTTTCACAGAAACGGATCTGTCGCTTTCTTTTCATCAAATTCCAAAATATTTCGGATATATCGCAGAATCATTAAAGTGGCAAGCGACTAATATTATTTCAGAAGATTTTCTGTCTAATCAATTATGTTGTTTTGCAGAAGATGGATGGCGTAGTCATTTTTGCGTAGATTCAAATTATTCGGAAAAATTTAAAGGGACATTTAGCTATAATCTGATAAGCTATTATAAACATCGTCCAGATTTTCCGGACAATCGCGTAGTGGCATTACTTGGACCGTGGGTAATAGAAGAAAGTGATATGCGAAACCAATTAGAAACACACGGATTTATATTATGGCCGGCAGACAATTATGAGCACAGTTTTATACAGGAAGATTTAAAATATGGAACATTTCGAAAATTATATCCAAATTATACTGTAGATGCATTAGAAGATGATGCTCCATTGCGTTGCGAATATAATACATCAAAGGGGATCAAATATTTAAAATTATTGCATAATTCATATGTTGAAAGATTAGAAAAAACATTTGATGAATTGCCGACCGTGCTTCTTGATATGATAGCTTCTTATGTTCTCGGTGAATTTAAAATTTTCTGAGCTTCTCTAGTTGGGGAAGAAGTTTCTCAAAATCGTCTCTGGATAGTTTTTCTTCTATTTTAGTTAGTTGTTCCATCAGGTCGGCGACATTTAATACATTCGAGCGGAGCTTGTTGACAACGACAGCATCTGTGGCCATTTGAAGATTGTAAGGGTATTTAGAGTACCAGGCAACGCCATCTAAACTCGCTTTGGCTTTAAGGGTAATTTGATTCATTAGTTCGGTTCCCATAATCTTCTGCCACTCCTTAAGTGTTGCGGCATAGGTCAGGTAGCAATTAATGAAATGATAATTGTTAAAAATATGTCGAGTGATACCTTCTTGATTACATAAACGGCACTTTACTATGTCATTTTGGCACTTATCCCAATGTGTTGGTAGCAGATGATACGGGTGAATTTCTTCACAGTCTCTGCATGCGACCGGCTTGTATTCGCAATCCAGTTTGTGTTTGTCGACATTTTTTACGTCTCCCATGAAATCACATGGAATGTGATCGCATTGAGCAAATACACATACATGCTTCTTAATTTGAGGTGACGTCCCGACAAAAGAACAACCAAAATCAATCAATGGACATGGAAATTTATCACAAATAAGTTGATGCTGATCGACATCATCAGGATTCGCACTTTTGAAGGAATCACAACCTCCACAAGCAAAAAAATCAGCCGGCGCTACTGCAACCATAGCCATTTTTTAATATCTAATACTAACAATAAATTATGTTATAGAAGATACCAGCTAATAATCATTTCAATTTTTACATAGCTCTTACTCTCTTGCAACAAGACACATTAATTCGGGCACCTCTTAAATATTCTAAACCCGAATCTGTTATTTTATCACAATTATGCAAACTTATTGTGTGAACACCTTTTAAATATTCTAAGCCTCTATCTGTTATTTTATCAGAATTACGCAAAGCTATTCTGTGAACACTTTTATAATGACTCAAGTCATGATTTTCTAATTTACAACATTGAAACCCCTGAAATGTATCTACACCTAGATTTTCGTAGTCATTCCAGGATATATGTAGGACTCGACCCAAACTAATTGTATGAACACCTTTTAAATATTCTAAGCCTCGATCAGTTATATTTTTGCACTCATCCAAATTAATCGTATGAACACCTTTTAAATATTCTAAACCTGTATCACTTATCAAAAAGCAATTTTTCAAATTAATTGAATGAACACCTTTTAAATATTTCAAGCCATAATCTGTTATTTGACAGCAATTGGTCAAATTAATTGTCTGAACACCTTTTAAATATTCTAAGCCATCATCTGTTATCTCTCCGCAATCAGACAAATTAATAGTATGAACACCTTTTAGATATTTTAAGCCACAATCTGTTATATTCTGACACCCCTGCAAATTTATTGTATGAACACCTTGAAAATATTCTAAGTCTTTAGCTAATATTTTTCTATCGAAACCGGTCAAATTAATTGTGTGAGCACCTTTTAGATATTCGAAACTGGTATATGTTATTTTCTTGCAATTAGACAAATTAATTGTATGGACACCTTTTAAATATTTTAAACCGCGATCCGTTATTTTATTGCAGTCGGCCAAATTAATTGTATGTATGCCTTGTAAATATTCTAAATCTCGATCTGTCATAGAACTATATGTGGCGCTTAATTCGAATTGTTTGATATATTTTTTAGTTATAAATTTATAATTTGTCTTTGATCTACACAATGGTATGAGCTCTGAACTTTCCAAATATGATAACACAATTGCTATTATCGGATCAATCATTTAATGTTGTTTACAAATCTATCGGATGATGACAGATTTATTTTTTCTTTCAATTTTTTCAATTAATCATCGCCGTCGCCAGTGTCATCGGTTGAGACTCCGAATTGCTGATGTTGATATTAAAAAATTGAAAAGATCAACACCTTATAATATCCATTATTTTTATCATGTAATATTAGATCACGGGTTTGAAATGGCTAATACATCTTCTTATTCATCAGTTGGAACAGAAGAGGGCAAAGATGTATTTCCGCAAGAAGAAGAGGAGGAGGTAGAAGAATATGTAGCTGATGAAGATGATGAAAAGATTGATTTGCGGAAAGACACAAAAATTCCGGCTGCTTGTTTCCTTTACCCAACGGGGGTCCTGATCAATGATGATAAAGTTATGGAACTGTTGGGAACTGAGGAAGTTGGGGTGGACGTTGAGTGGCTGTATGATAAACAACAATTGGTGCTTGTTGTTGTTACTCATCTGTTGGTTGATGATTTAAGGAAAAATAACAAATGGATTGCTGCTGGTGTATCTCAAGGTTGGCTCAAGTTTGAAGCTTGTCCACCTCCCACCGGAGAGTCGTCTGTCGAATTTTATTAGTTTATACTATATGAGGGAGCATTGGAAAAATTGAATTATATTTAATTTATTGGTTGTTATTAGATTTTCAGTTGGATCAGTATTGCGAAGATGGGGAATCGGGCCGCTGGTGGTTATCATGCGGCTGGATTGGGGTATTATTCGGAGAAAAAATACGTTGAGGCATTCGTACAGTTTGGATTGGCGGCAGAGTTAGTGTTTTTTGATTCGATGTATCAGCAAGCGTTGATGTTGTTGAGTGGTCTTGGGTGCGAGCGGAATCCGGATGCTGCTATTGTAATATTAAAAAAATTAGGCGGGTTAAAATATGCGGAAGCATTAGTGAAGCTTGGAAATATTTATATTGATGGATTGATAGTTGAGCAGGATATTGATTTAGGGATTCGGTATTATGATATGGCGGCTGGGTTGGGCCATGTGATGGCGACATTTTTTTTGGGGGAATATTTTATATCGGTTGAGAGGGGACGGAAAGTGGGATTGGGAATAAAATATTTGAATGAAGCAGGGGGGAAGAATCATATTGGGGCTCTTATGATGTTAGCGAATATGTATCAAAGGGGGGAAGTTGTTGAAAAATCACGCGAGTTAAGCAAAAAATATTTCACTCAAGCGTACGGATTGGGTTCGGTGGAGGCTGCTCATCAATTAGCTCTTCTTATTGTCCTTCCAGAATATCGATGTGATTCGAAAGATTTTCCGATGGCGTGCAAATTATTAGTAGAGTGTTATGATAAAAATTATATTCCAGGCGTAGAGACATTTGCGTTAGTCTTATATTGGAGTAAAATTTATGGTATGGTCAAAATTTCGAATATTCTCTTCAGAGCTCATCGGGAAGGGTCTCGGAAAGTTTCATATCCGTTGGCATGTATATATCTAAAAGAGAAAACGAAGAAGGATGATTTGTTGGCAGTGAAGTATTTAGAGGAAGCAGTTCAGGAAGGAAATATCGATGCGTGCGTGAAATTAGGAGATTTGTGCAAACGGTGCGATGATCCTTCGTCAGCTGAGGATTATTATTATAGAGCATTTTTGGGTGGGCATCCGCGGGGGATTATTAAATGGATTAAATATATGATTTCTAATGGGGGAAATTGCAGTGTCGAAGAAAAACATATTCAAATGTTATTGATTGATGTTTTGGGCAAAGGTTATGGTGAGGCTGGGCATCTTTTAGGTAATTTTTACTATGAGAAATACGTGACAAAATCATCAGGAAAGAGTGACTTGGAGATGGCAGTAACTTATTATGAGAAGGCGTTAAAGATGGGTTATTTTAGTTCTGCTTTGGATTTAGCGTTGATTTTTGCAAGGACGGAAAAGTCGAACTATTATATTTCGTTGATTGAAAGTAGTGGTGATAGGCAGGCGTTGTTGAATTTGGGACGACATTATTGGGACAATGTATCGTTGATTGACGATGTGCCAAATAAAAAAATAGTTGAGATTCTAGAGAAAGCAGCTATGTTAAAGTCTCGCAATTCGTATAGGTATTTGTCGATGGTGTACAGTGATAATTCCGATATTCAGAATCTAGATAGAGCATTATATTGGGCCAAAAAGGCTTATGAAGCAGGATCATTTAAATTTGAGAATATATTGAAGATGTTCGGGGAAGAATTTATAATGAGTTCGCTACAGGGAAAAATTTGAATAAACTAACGAATGGGTAACACTTTAATTTTATTGAGTTAGGCTTCTAATGAAAGTGGTGCGAATTGAAGAGAAAGGTTTTAAGCATCGTATTGCCAGCGTACCGCCCCATGCTATTTCTGGATTTTTTTATTTAGATGATTTAGTACTGCTTCGGCGAACACATAAATATTTTTCGGGGGTTTGCAAGATCGCATCGCCTATTATAAATTTAACGATAGCAGATGGAAAAATAACTGAACAATTTCCAAAAGCAAGGTTATTAATTGATAGTGTTTATGATGAGATTCTCCCTCAACTAGAACGATCAGTATTACCACGGGTAACTTCTTTGAATATTTCACGAGAGTCGATGGAACTCGGTACCATACCAGAAATAGTGGCAATGACAAAAATAATGTCAGTCCACTTTCCCTATAGTTATCCTGTTACCAGATCATTACTGACGAAACTTACAGATTTACGAAAATTAAGTTTAGCATCAGATATGGCGTTATTACCCGATGACCTGTCATCTCTTCCGATAACCTCTCTATCAACAAATGGAGGAACACCATTGTCAGTTGAGACGTTCAGAAGTCTAAAATTGACTGAATTAGGAACAAATGCTCAAAATATAAAATTATTAAGTGATGAACTTGTTCAAAATAGATATACTATTTTAACGAATCTAAATTTGGAAATATATAGAGAAGATGTTTCAATATTGGTTGGAACAATCGCTAAAATGGCTTGGCTCAGGGAATTAACTATTAGGGGTGGGAGGTCATTCCCTTACGTAGAATGTCTCAGTAATCTAACGAATCTTACGTATTTGAAGATAGGCTACGATAATGATCCTATTCGTATCCCCTTTTTGCCGCGATTAGAAACATTTATTCTAGTTCGACTGAATATCTCGAAAGTAGATTTCGAATTTCCATTATTTCCATTAGATAATCTGACTCATGTGGAAATCAAAGGCTATGATATTAAATTTAATACGCGTTTTATGAAAAATTTAACATCTCTAAATTATGACCAACAAGGAGAACTAGAATCGCGTCAATTATGTGAATTTAAAAAACTGGCGCGATTAACATTAATAAATAATGAGGAGAAATCGAAAGTTATCGATATTACATATTTAAATTCGTTAACTTCATTGAAGAGTGGGGGTACTTATTATTTAGTAGGGAGTCAACGTAAATTAAAGTTTGTTCGAACAAGTGACAATATCGTGAATCGTAATTTAGAAAGTTTGGACATTTGTGGGGGGAACAACATATTAGGTATTGATGATGACTTATTGGAGGGGTTTCCTAATTTGAGATCTATGTCAATTAGGCGTGCGGCCCCTGAACTAAAGGGTTCATGTTTCAAAAAATTGCCAAACTTATTTTTGTTAAAAATTGGTCGTATTAATAATTTGTCGAGTGAATCGCTATCTTTATTAATGGGGCGTGGTGTATTGATAAAATATTATAGGAATTAAAATTCATTATCTCGAGAAGCCGAATATAACTAGAAAAAAACATAGCAAGCAAGATAAAATTAAGGAAATTATACCTGCCCAACCTGTCGGGTTAATTCCTTTCTCTTCCTTTTTGGGTAAATTCGTTAAGAGTAATATTATTCCAACAATAAATGCAACGCATACTATGGAGGATACTATTGTCATTACGGTATCTTTTTGCGTTGTGTCAAGGCCACCAATCATTAACTGATTCATCTATATATATAAATAGATATATATATAAATTATAAAAAGACTTTTTTCATACTGAGCCTAGATCCCTTATCATTCCATTCCCACTTATAGAGATCGCCTAGTTCATGCATCAATGGTACGTCAGATAAATATTTTAGCATTGTAGACGAATAATATGGTGGTGGAATTAAGTCTTCGCAGTCATAGCATTCTCCCCAAATCGAATGACAACGATACTTGTCAGGATTGCTCTTGATCTTGGCCGCGATTTCCTTCAAAATAGGTATGCACTTTAGCTTTTCTTCCTTTGCGTCATTGTCAGCCTTTTTCGCATCATCCTCATCTTTCTTTTGGCAACAGGCAACATCGATCATCAAATGAGCTGCCAATGTAGGCGCCCCCTTAGCGGATAAGTCCACACGAATCAATCCAGCGTTATCGCGAAGCTTGTCAAGAAGCTCATGCACATCATCCGCACGCCAGTTGAGATAGAACGGCTCCTTTTTGTCAAAATTGTATTTTTCATATGCCCGGTATGTGTCAGAACGGAGTCCCGATTCTCGATCAACGTCAATCAAAACACGTCGAGCGTTCCATACAACAGTATGCGGGACAAAACCTTTATCCACAGATTCAAGGCTAACCGCTGCTGCCATTTCCAAACAGCCTGAAATAATACCAGAGAAACATAAAAACGCAACAATCAGTTCACTATTTCAATTTTTCAAATATGGAGTTCTTTTTTAAAATTGAATAGGAAAATCATTGTTACTTTTTCTAAATGTTCATATCATAAACAATGTTTAAAAGACCGAAACGCATTCATCATGCGATTTTTAATATCCCGGTGGAAGCTATTTGCGAATATTTAAATATAGATGATATGGTCACATTGCGACGAACTCATCATTTTTTTTATGAAAAATATTGCCAGAGAGGACGACCTGTTATACATTTATCATTTCACGATTACCAACAGAGCGTATATAGCAACCTCGTACGTCAATTTCCAAAAGCCAAATTGGTTGTGCCGCAGTATAGAAATGAATTATTAGTGCATACTTTTGCCGCAAAATATGCAAATTTCATCTCAATAGATTTAAGCTATGTTAACTACATAAGGAACAATATCTCAACATTTACTAATCTAACGTATTTGTGCTTATATCGATGCAATGCTATAACGACAGAATTAGCTAACCTGACACAATTAGAGGAACTCAATTTGAGTGACAATTGCCGAGTCCTGGGATTATCACTACAAAAATTAACAAGACTTCGAAAACTACACTTAGATAATAATTTGATGATTAATGATTATGATATTGTATCTCTTCCAATTAGGTCTCTCTCACTTCGAAACAATAGAGTAATCACTCCTTATATTTTGGGAGAATTAAATTTGACACAGCTACATATTTGTAAAAATAGTGTCCTATCAAAAGATATGAGTAAATGCACCACTCTAATAGATTTAGAACTAGATGCATGGGCAGACTATATCAAAGAAATGACGCATCTCAGAAAATTGACAATTTATAATATACAGGCGTCTGTAACAATTCCGCCATTGGTGCTTTTGGAAACATTAATTGTAAAAAATCGTTCGCGAGGAATTATTGATTTTGGTTTGTGCAAGAATTTATTACATTTAGAGGTTACAGATTATTTTCATAGGATAGAGTTATCGGGGGTTACAAATTTAACGTATTTGTATGTTGGGGAGCAAGAGAGACAGGAGTCGTTTAATCTTGATGTATCATTATTAAAAAATCTCAAGAAATTGATAATAGATACGGATAATTATGATCGAAATTTGGATATAGCATGTTTGCGTTCACTTATCTCATTGGAAATTAACCGAGGTGTACTAAATTCGTTGGTTGCAAATGAGAATCTTAGGAGTTTGGCAATAAAAATGTATCCGCGCGTGGATGATGTTTCATTGGGAGCTTTAACAAATTTGAAATATCTTTACCTGTGGAGATTGGGGGGAATAAGCGTGTCGTGTTTTAAAAAATTGCATAATTTATTTTTGGTGGAAATTGATTATTATGAAAGGGACGAAAGAATTTTATTTTTGGAAAAACGAGATGTTATTGTGAGGCATTTGTCAGTTTGGAATATATATAAAAATTGAAAATGATAATAGCTGGAGAGGAGTTAGAGAAATTAGGTGAGCATGTTAGTCGAGAATGGCGGGCGAATTGAAATTTGACGGGAAGTTGGAATTTTCGACGAAGGATGATGATGAAGAAATTCCGAGGGATCCGGTTTATTTGGAGTGTTTGTGGTTGAATGAGGGGTTTAAACATATGGATTCGCGAAGGCCGGTTATGGTAGGAGGGGATCTGGTTGTGGCGGCGAAAAAAGTTTATCAGAGAACGATTAATCCGATGTCGGTATTTACGCTTGAATCGATGTTTGAGTATAAGATGACTGGGAAATGGAAAGGGACTTATGAGTTCATGCGTTTGAACGGTGGGGTGAAATGTGTGTTAGCTGGGAAGAATTATCGCATGTTAGTTAGCTTTGTGGAGACGGTTTCGATGCATTATATTGGTGAGCGTATTGGTGATTCAGTTATTCCAAAAGATAGTAATGGGTTTAATGATGCTATTGTTTGGCTAAAAGACTGTAGTACGGAATCATTGAAGGCTGCGGTGGAATGGTATGAGGAGCGCAAAAATATTTATGGTGGTGATGATGTCGTCGTTAAGGGGACCGCTCATGCTGAAGCAGATGTTGAAGATCCCGAGGATTTTCAAGATGATGAAGATGATGTGTTTCCCACCAAGTGAACAGCTGAATTTCCGTAATAGCCAATCAACGGCATTTTTTCTATTAAATCGTTGCATTTTTTGTTGCATTCGTTGTTACATTGTTGTTGCATTCATTGTTGCATTCGTTGGTGCATTTGTTGTTGCATTCGTTGGTGCATTTGTCGTTGCATTCGTTGTTACATTCATTGTTGCATTTCTTGTTGCATTTCTTGTTGCATTTGTTGTTGTATTAGTTGGTGCATTCGTTGGTGCATTGGAACCACTCAAATCCCCCGATGCTATCGCTCCGCTCCGCGATGTTGAACATCGCTCAAATGATATCATTTAACTAATTCACCTGACATTCTATCAGACGTTACACCTGGATCCACTCAAATCCCCCGCTGCTATCGCATCGACCCCTTCTCTGAGGGGGTGGTCGCTTCGCTCCTTTCATCGAATGACACAGTGCAGCCATAATAAAAATTTGAAATATATTTATCGAGTTCTGTTGATGGATTGATTAATGAACAAAAAATGAGTGAGAAAAAATATATTGATTTGCTGGTGTCTCTTGATGAAGATGATATTGCCGGGTATGTGGTTGATGCTATTGGGAGTCAACATAAGGAGCGATTAATGATGCTGAGGGCTGCTTTTAAACTTGGGTTGGATCCTAATTTTTCTAATGAGGAGGGTGTGTCGTTATTAACGCTAGCGACGAGAATGAATGATATCGGGTGTATTGGTTTGATTATTAAGCAGGGTGGTGATATTTCGCGGGGGATATTAGGGGGGAGTAATCTGTTGATTCTGTGTGCGATGTTGGAAAATACGGTATTGTTGAAATATTATATTGAGAATGGTTTGGGGCATTTGATTAATAAGGATGATGGATCGGGGTTTAGTCCGTTAATGGTAGCGTGTGATAGAATTAATGTTGATTGTGTTAAATTGTTGATCGCTAATGGGGCAGACTGTTCGTGGAAGCGGGTGACCTATGATGAGGAGATGGATGAGGAGAGTGCGATTACTTGTTTGTTGATGGCTTTTGAGAAGATTAGAATGAATAAATTGAATGAGAAGAAGAAGGAGGAGGTTATGGGGATCGTAGATATGTTGATGGGGAAGAAGGTGAAAGTGGAAATGGGGGAGGTGGGGTATATTAAGAAATTAATTTTGGCGGGGGAGTTGGGGAATGATCATATTTTGGGGATTGTGAAGAAGATCGTTGGGAAGTTTCCGGAGGTGGTGAATGTGCAGATGGATCGGTATGAGCTGACGTTGTTACATTTTGCGATCATGAGGTGTGAGGATAGGTTGATTGAGTTTTTGTTGGGGGTTGAGGAGTTGGATTTGGAGGTGAGGGATGTGTATGATAGGACGTATTTACATTCGTTGTGTGTGAATGTGAATTTGAGGCATATTGAGATGGTTGTTGAGAGGTGTCCGAAATTGTTGGGTGAGTTGTGTGATAATGGGAGGTCGGTGGCTGAGTATGCTTTGTTGGAGAAAGATAATGGGATGGGGAAGTCGGATGAGGAGATTATTGGGTGTTTGAAATATTTGGTTGCGAAGGGGGTGGATATTGGGAGGAGGAATAATTTTGAGATGAGTTGTATTGAGATTGCAATTCAGTTTTGTACGCCGGCTGTTGTTGAGGCCATTGTGGATTTGAAGAGGGAGATTATTGAGAAGGATCGTGAGGTGAATGATGTCTTTCCGCCTGGGAATAATAATGATCATGTGTGTTTTGCTATTCAGTTGGGGAAGTTTGATATGTTTGAGTTGTTGATTCGGAAGGGTGCGAGGTTACATGTGGTGGATTTGTCGAAGAAGGCTGGGAGGGCTGTGCGGCATTTGAAAGTGACTGATTTGAAAATGCCGACTGCTTTGATTTTTGTGGTAATGTATATGAGATATGATTTCTTGTTATATTTGGTAGAGATGGAGAGTGTTAAACCGTATGTTAATCTGGGCGATGTTAGAGCGTATTTGGCAAATTTTGCTGTGGAGCAGGGGTGTACGGATGTTAGGATATTGGAGTATTTTACGTCGAGAGAGATGATCCAGAATATTGAGGGGGGGATAGGGTGGGATGCTGAATATATGGGGATGAAGAATGATCTAAATTTTATTCGGAAATATTTTAATACTGTTTCATTGTCGCTTTTGAGAAATTTATCTTTGGTTGTTGAGATTATTGGGAGGATATTCACGTTTTCGTTTGATGATCATGTGTTGGTTTTGTTTGGGAAGATTAATGATTTGTATGATATGTATGATTTGGATGATGTGGAGTCGTCGGGGGTGGGGAAATTGGTGATGGTTATTGGGCAGAGGATTGGGCATTTGCATGTGGCGCAATTGAATGCGTATTTGACGCTGTTGCGTGAATTGCAGTGGGGAGGTGTGGAGGATGATGATGAGCCGCAGTTTAATAGTAAGAGGGCGCGGCAGAAGATTGATGAGATGAAGAATTTGTTGGATGATAGGAAAATTAGGGAGCTTCGAGTGTTTGAGAAGTCGGTGGGGTTATTGATGGTGAGGGATAAGAGGTATAAGGAGTATGAGCGTGAATTGAAGAATATTGTGAATGGGGAGAAGATTGATTTAGAGAATTTGGCGGCTGTGGAAGAGGTTGTGGTTAAGAGTGAGGTGAAAATTAGTAGTGTGGATCCGATTGAGAAGAAGTTGTTTAAGTTGTCGTGGCCTGAGAAGGTTGAGCATTATGATAGATTGTATGGTTGGTTGAAGAGAACAGATTATGTTGTGAAAAGATTGGGGAATGGGATATCGATAACAGATGTTCAAGCTGGTGTTAACGCCACGGTGATTGGGTTGAGTTTGTCGAAAGATTCTACCGTTATTAAGAGTCCGTCGTGTTGGTTTAAGACGTATGGGCCGCATATTGGTAATATGGTGAAGAATGATATGAATCATTTGTTTCCGTTTGGGTTAGATGGTGAGTTAGGTTCGCTGGTGTGTATTGAAAAGATTGTTGCGGATCCGACTTGTTTGAAGAATGGTGTTAATTCGCTGCTTTATTTCTTTGGGACTTTATCGTCGGATCCAGCTGGGAAAAACAAAATATATGGATGCTTCGAATATTTCATTAATAGCAGGTTGACGTTGTTTCACAGAATGTTCCGCCCGTTGGAGAATCTGCAACCATGGATAAAAAAATTATTAAATCAGCGTGATCTGGTTCATAACAATATTCTAAGGGAGGTTTCAGCGGAAGAATAAAAATTGAATTGAAACACTATTTGTTATGTTTATATTAATTTGAAGGACTATTGGATTCGAAGCGCGCGATGAGTGAAGAGCTCAAATCGGATGCGCTGGAAAAAGGGGTTACGCTTAGGGAATATTTTTATTCTATTATGGTGGGCTGTTGTGATTTCGATACGGCGAGAAAGCACGCCTATCTTGATGGTTACATAGAATGGGTCAAAGATAAGGAAATCGAGGCTATGATCATTCATAAAGAACAATGGCAAAAGTATAGCTCAGCGTGGTTTGAGATATGGAAGGATCGATACAGAGAAATGCCAATTTTTGCTTCCGTTGTGATATTCATTGGCACTCTCCCATTCGAATTCATGGTTGACAACAATAAATTTACCATCGAAGAACTAAAACTAATAAATTTCATCCGCATGTATTATAAAATGAAACCCATTTCATGGGAACGTGCGCCTAAAGTTAGTTTCAGTGCATTGACAACACTAAAGATAAATCAACTGCACGCTGAACATGCAGGTGATTTGCATAAATTTTGTTTTAAGAGGAAAGTATTCTGCTAACTTAATTCTGCGAGAGCAGGAATGAATGTTCGTAATTTGGCAACATTTGCGATATGGTTCTGGAATACTTTTATGAGAGTATCTTTCTTTGATTCTATTGCTTCGGCGTATGAGTTGAGGCAAAGCTTTTTGTAATCGTCGATAGTTTTACCATGAATGAATATTTTATGTTCGTTGATGAAGGTGTATAGTGGTTCAGATTTGAGGAAGAGGAAATCATCTAGTAGCTGAGCGAGGTCCTTTTTCATTTGGGTGGTGAGTGCGTCATCCTTTTCTTCAACAGAATACGGACTGAAGCATTTAAAGCATTCGGAATTGAATAATTTCGAATCTTCTTCGGAAATCGGATATTTTATTAGTAACTTGGATGAGGTGAATCGTGGTAGTCCGCATTTACATTTGGGGAGATGGGTTCCACAGAATGGTTGGGGATAATTTAGTTGTTTGCGAGTTCCGGTATTCATGATATAGAATTCACGCGGGACATTGCAATCGGGAACCAGACATTTGGAATGGATGTGGGTGCATTTGCGATTTTCGGAAATTTTAAACATGCTGCCATATCCTTCTGTTAGTTCTGATTCGTCCATTCCTAAACATTCCTTGCAACAATAGGGGAATCCTGAAGAGTGTTTCTTCGGGCAGAATTGGCAATGGCATGAAACTTCAACTGAATGTGTGGTACATTTGGCGCTGATGTCCGTGGGAGTATAAGTACTCGCGTACACAACTTCTGCCGCCATTGCTGATAAGATAAGTAAAATATATAGAGCTTCTTAAATCATATAAATTTCAATTTTTTAATTTATATTGGGCATAAATTCTAGAGGGCGACCGGAACCATCGTCATACCTATTGAGCCACATTAATGCAAGCGAAGTCATCCAGCCAGCGAATACTGCGGTGATACATACTAATTGGATGCAAAATTTTGTGGTTGAAGGCTTATCACTTGGGGATTTCAATACGACTAGTATTAAAAATAACAACAGGGTTCCAACAAGTTGAGCTATGAAAAATTTATAAACCCCAATATATGCAAATCCTGCTCCGACAAAACCAAAAAATGTTTGGCAAACGGCAGCAGTAATCCAACTTTTTAATTTTATTGTACATGTTCCATTTGTGTCTAAACCATATAATGGACGGCAAATACATCCTTTATTTACATTCTTGATACCATAAGCACATTCTTGCGTGAATGATGCATTATAATTCGGCCAAGTTAATGCAATTGCTATTGCCCCTAGAATAAGAAATAGCGTCGGAATAATAATATAACAACAGATCGTTCCGCATTTATTGTTGCACATGACTGCTGATTTAGTTTGGAATTCTATTATGATCTACAGAATGAATTAATTTCAATTATTTTACTATGGAAATTCTTTCGATGCTAAAAATTTGAATCTATTTCTCTCTATACAGGTCTTTAATACCAATAATTCATACCTATCCAGAAAAATGCTTATTTTTGTTTTCGGTAAAATGGGAGCGGGGAAGACCTATGTCGCAGGGCAATTGGCGGCACATTTAAATTATTTACATTATAAAGGAGATAATGCCCTGACACCTTCGCAACTAAGATGGGGGTTCTTTTCGAAAAATCAGGTTGAAAGTTATATAAAAAAACAACTAATCCCACAAATAGAACTCCTATTAAAAACCAATAACCCTGATATCGTTATCTGCCAAGCATTATATTTCGAAGAACATCGTGCAATGATCACGGAATATTTTAAATCAATTGGCGAACAATCCATATTTCTAAATGTTGTAACATCTAGGAAACAACAAGAAAATCAATTATATGCTCGCAGCGTAGTTTGGTATCTGTATGGTAAATTCAATAATTTCTTCTTTGAACCTTCACCAACGGCAGACAAAATATATAATATCCCAGAAGTTGAGTTGATTTCCCAATTTACGAAATTCGTTTCAAAACATAAAGGGAAAATTGTGGAGGTTACTCCAATTTTATAAACTATGTATCCTCCCATTCAGTTAAACGTCCCTTCCAAGGCATTTCTATTGATTCTAGCTTTATTGTTCGATCGCCAATTCGATCCATTTTCTCATCCCAGGTCGTGATCATTACGCAAAATTTATGCAATTTTAAATAAGCTATCATGCGGTTGAAAAACCAAACATCGCAAGCTTGTTTATCCAACAGTTCAACGAATAAAAAGTTCATCAATTTCAATTTTTTATTCAATATACTTTTAATTAAAATATTCACCATAATGTTAACATGGTGTCCATAAGCAGAACATCCCGGAAGTGTTTTATGTGGCGCTAATTTGGTATCCTCAGTGACATAAATTTCATACGATGATTCTTTTACTTCAAAATCACATCGCGAATTTTCGTACAAAACCTTGACAGCCTCGCTAACAGAAGCACTTATTACTTCAATTAATACACCCGCATCGATTTTTAATTTAACAGCCAACTCTTTCACAAATTTCATCCGGTGAACAGGATTCAATGTCAATATCGCCAAATATTTCTCTCCGGGAAAGAAAGCAGGCATCATTGTATGCAACTCAACAAACGTTCCATCATCTAAATATCCCGATTTAGGCCCAACACAACTCTCGGTCACAACAGCATCATCTGGGGAAACTTTCAGTTCACGTTTTAGTTCATCCAATACAATCTCCCCACCAGGTTGTCCCAATTTCAAAATAACATTAGGTTTATAGTACCCAGCACCATACAATCCAAAAATAAAAGCTTTGATCAACGAAGTTTTTCCATATCCACGAATAACAGTGATACCCTCTTCGATTTTTAATAGAAACTCGTCATATCCACATATATTACGTATCGCCATTTTTTTAACAGAAAATCCAACAGCCCCTCCAGCCGCCGCCGCTGGCACAGCTACAACTTTTAAATCCATTCCAAAACTCCTAATAAAACTCCTGTTATGAGCTGTTCAATCGAAATCTTATTCAACTTTTTAAATTACAGAATCCCTTGCTAATTTAAAATTGATGAAATTATTAATAACATATCCTGGCGCATATGTCAACCACTTTCGAAGATGCGGCTATTTAACAGAACTGGCGATGACTCTGTACCTTTCATCGATGTTCCGGAAGAGGTATTTGGACTTGTGTTGTCTATAAAAGAACATGATAGAGTAGATATATTGGATGGTATAGTTACCGAAGAATGGTAAGGTTGTTAATTGTGTTGAGAATCGGATACTATGGTGGCTCAGCGAAGACAAGAGATCTGAGTTGGCAAATGATTTTAAACAAGGAACGCTGCGGTCTCGAGTCCTAAGGATAGATAAAAGGGGAGAAATCAAATCTCTTTTTCTTCCGCTGTATTTTTTTTATTAGAGAGAGAACGATAGCTATTTTAATGCATCCTATGCCGCTAATATTATCGTTGCCGCGCTCGTCGGATTGGGGGATATTTGATATTAGATTATGCATTTTTTCTTTGGAACCATGCACAATAATGGATGTTTTGTGTTTTGGGTAGGCGTGCTCTGGATTACCGCAACTTATATTGCCGATGTAACGTAGTTTGTCGACGTCGCATGTGAACCATTCACTGCCTAATAATTTCCCTTCTTTGGGGGCTGAATAAATATGTTTTAAATCGCTTTCTTCTGCAGCTTTAAATCGTGTCTCTTCCATGAGTTCTCTTTGAGCGCTCTCGGTTGCTGTCTCATTTTTTCCAATCGTTCCAGTAATAAACAATTGAGAATCTAACGTTGAATACGTAACAAATAAAATATATTGCTCCTGCGGAATTATCGAAAGAGCAATATCAGCACCTAACAGAACATATGAAGAAATAAGCAAAGATTCTCGTGTTCTCACAATGAAATCACCAAACGATCTACTGAATATATCTCCATCAAGATTAATCGGTTTCTTTACGCACGATTGTTTAATCGATCGTTGCCGTGCAAATAAGCCGCGGCGTGCTTCCGATTGTTCCTTCACCTCATCATTCATAGTGTGGGATGCGCACCTATAATGAATAATAGACTTCACAAATGGAATAGTTTTCAATTTTATAAATCCATCAGCACTTTTTCGAGAATTTTTCTAAATGCTAGCTCGTTCCCTTTTATATTTAATGTATAGATTAAGGTCAGGTGCGTATCAATTATTCCACTATCACCGGTGGGGATCGATATATAATCATCGTGAAATAAAATAACATCAATCGTGAGCGGTATTTGACTACTATTCAATTTTTCGTAAGCAGCGTTACTGTAGGGATGGGATTCATCTGTTATTTTAATGTGTGGCGTGATATTTCCTCCATCTAAATCTTTATCTGTGATGAGGGATTCGTTTAGTAATTCGAGTACAAAACTATTCTTCAGTTTGGAAAATATGCAATTGCTGGAAGATATGGTGAAGATAAAGCAATATAAAATTACATTTTTTTATCATGGGCTAATAAATCAAAGCTTTCCTTGCTCGGGGTCGATGGTCTCAAAGGCTTTGTAAAGCACCAGCATGATTTTCTCAGGGGGGAACGCCGTTGGGGCAACGTAGGTTTCGAGGGATCCCATCGTAGAATCAATAGCGACAAAGAGGATGGTTTTGTCATCATCGGGTATCAGCTTTTTCACGAAGGGGCCCTTATTGATACCACCCGTGCAAATGACATCTGCAAAGCCCTCTAGATTGAATGCCGCGAGTTGTCCAAGAATATGCTCTTTCTGACTCTCTGGCCGTCCTACAACAAAAGTGAAGTGGATACCCATTTTCTTGAGTTGTAAAAGAGTATCGACCATACGGGGCTCACATGTTGCGTACCGGAGCTTTCCATCGGGGTCCGCGGGCGTGGGATCCGGAAATTCTTTGATTTCACCGCGAGCCCGTGGTTTGATCTCAGCAGCAATGGATTCGAGCAGATCAATGTTGATGATGACCGTATCCTGGAGATTGATGAAGATCCGAACCTTATTCCACGGAACAGGGTCACAAAGTCCCAACCGATTACTAATCGATATTACGATTTGAACCATTTTGGAGACTGTGATAATCGGAAGTTTTTTTTCCTCCTTAGCAGCCGCCAGAGCCCTACCCATCTCCGCAACCGATGCCGCCGGAGCTCCGCCCGCCATCATCATTTTCAAAAGAGCTGCCATTGGTGAACTGAAAGTACTAATATCAAAATATTATGGATCCTTCAAATAGATCAGGTTTTCAATTTTTTATTATATTAAGCGAAAAAATTGATATTGCTGATATTATGGTAGATTGATATCATTTTGATTATGATTATGAGGATGCCAATCGTGAAACAGCGGAAGAGATTATACAGAGTGAAATGCCCATTTTTGAGAAAAATTAAGATCCTTCGATATAAAGATATCAAAGGATTTATCAAGAAAACGAAGATACGGACTGCTTCGACACAAATGACGACACGTGTTCTGGATGGATATTTCCGACTCGTACTCAGGATTACAGGCAGGGGAGTAGAAAATCCTATGAATCTCAAGTTATTTGGCAACTCCCAAATAACAAAAGCAATCATAAAAACAACTACCGCGGTTCAAACGTTGAAGGAATACATTTTCTTGCGGCATGCCAAAAGTCGTGAGGAAGGGTTGGCTATTGCCGAGAATAAGAGTGTTGTTTGTATGTGTGTTGGCGATGGTATTACACCCCGATGCGGTTATTTGTTAGCCGGATCAACTTCATGGAATGTCACATCCGTTGATCCTGAAATGGGCAAAGAGTGGGTTGCTGATTCCAGGATAAAGAATTTGAGATGTATTCGAGCCTGTATGGAAGATGTTGATATTCCCATCGAAAATAAAGCTAGCCTTTGCCTAATTGTTTCTGTACATGGCCATGCAAATATGGATGTATTATGGAAACGAATGACGACGCGTTATAAGCGGGTCGTCGCCCTATCAATTCCCTGTTGGTGCAAAAAGTTCGTCCATCGCATTGATGGAATTAAACCCATACTCAACTTTGCCGAGAAAGAAATTTTCCCAAAATCAAAACGAACAGTATTCGTTTGGGATTCCGGCTGATAATAAAATTTAAAATGCACACTCTTCGAGTGTCTCGCTACACTCGGCAGACAAGTCTGCTTCCATCGGAATTTTATTAAATTTTGCCCTATTTTCTGGTTTCCATAAAGGTTGCAGGTTGGTATAATTAAAACATTTAAAGATATTTATTTCTTCCTTAAAATCAAAAGAAGATACTGGAATAATATGATCAATCTCCCAGAGACCATAATTATTTAAATCCATGCCCTCAGTCAATTTATCAAGCAAATATGTTTCAAGGAAATTCCTTGAACAAGCTATAATTTCATTATATGAATGATTAAATTTAATGTTGTTGTCTTTGAAAGTCTTATAAATTCTATTGGTAATATTTGCATAAATTTTATTAAATCCACCAAGCTTTCGTTCTTCAATCCTTTTTGTACTTAAATTGGACATTATTTGTTTTCGCTTATATTTATTTCTGTAATACGATTGAATTTTATCTTTTATATATTCAGATTTTTCGTAGCTCATTTCAATTATATATGGATCTATATATACATAAATCTTTAAATAATAACTATAAATATCTTCAATATTATAGCGATGTTATACATCGCCGAGCGGAGCGAGACACTCGAAGAGTGTGCATTGATATTCTCAAATATGGGAAAATATTATGTGCGTGATTTACGGAATAATCAGCCATGAATAGCACATTTCCTTATTTGGAAAAACAGGAATTCCCCTCCGATGACTGATCAGTTCTCCTACTGTAGCTTCCATATTATTTTTATTCCCCAACATATAATCCCTGGCAATTTTTATTACACCTTTTGTGTATAAATTTCCGTCGTCATCTATTATTTTTTTTACACGACCTTCCCAAATTCCCGTGAAGATTGATCCCTTTGAATTAAAACCCAACAACAGCTTAAATTTTTCTATCGAAATAACCATATATGCCATAACATCTGGCAGAAGAAATCTTTTAACTACACAGGGGGCCCAGACATCAGTTATATTAGTCTCAAATAAAACGGATCTTGAAAATCTATCAAATATATCACACACAAATGTGAGCTTGTCATGTAATCTGCTTTTTATTTTTTCAAATTTCTCCGCAATATCACTATGTAATTTGGCATATTCATAACCCTTAATATAACTCAATTCATCTAATCTCTCGTCGGTAAAATCAGTTTTCAACCATTCTTGCTCAAACAATTGTTGAATATATTTTTGTTGGGGAATAATAACGTACCCATCTTTGCCATCCATCCATTCAACGATCAGGTTGCCATCGGAATCATAACCGCGACAATTTCGCCTGCGGGAATGGTTATATTCCCATTCAAATATAATTTTTCCCTCCGAATTCCACTGCTTATATTCACCATCGGGAAGCCCATCTGAAAACTTCATCAGCAGTTTACGATGATACGGAGCCTCCATAAACCATTCCTGATGTACCCCATGATGTTTTCCATTTGCATATTTCATTTGCATTAATTTATGACCATTTCTCTGATGCATAAGACAATCTCCATCTAAAACACCGTTCTTATAGCAACAACGCCTTAGAACTTTCCCCTCCTCATAGAATTCCTCCAACGGGCCGTTAATAATCCCTTCTTTCGAATAACCACAAGATTTCTTAAGAGTTCCATCCCAGTAATATTCTTTATAAGAACCATTGGGTGTTCGCTTTTTTTCATCACAATCAAATATAATATGCAAATGCCCAGGACCATAGAACCTTTTATGAACAGTATCCGAATTTTCATAATATTCGAACAAATCATAATGCGCGGAAAAAAATTTCCCAACAATGCCTCCATCAACATATTCACATTCAATTCGGCTATGCCCTTCTCTATCAAATTCTCTATATGGTCCATGCAACACATCATTTTTATAAAAACATGATATTTGAATTTTACCCTTACTATATTCAAAACCGGTATAGTTTCCATTTATATCATATTTTTCTTTTGCTCTTCGGTACCATTTAGTATATTTGCCTTCCTTGTTCCCTCGTTCATTTGTGCTAAATTCTTCAAAATAGAAAGCGTTTTCTGTGGATTCTAATTTTGACATCCTGCAAACAAAATAAACCAATTCAATATGAATGACCCAATATATTCATTATTTCAATTTTTAGCTGATAACACATTTTGAACGTTTTGCCCGGGGTACTGGTTTTACAATTGTTGTTGGAATTTCGGGCGGCCTAGCTGCGTAATCGTGAAGGATCAATGCATGATCTGGATTAGTCCGATGAACAAAAGCGAGCACTTCGGTATTCTTACAATTGATGTTATGATAAGAGAGTATAAAACCTATTCGGTCGCGATAGTTGAATTTCGGTCCTAAAAAGCACCATAGGTTCAAATTGTCGAAACCCGTCGAATCTTTATTGTCCGGTGTTTCCGATACCAATTTACCAATCGTATTTTTAGCACAATTATCTCTTAACAGAAAAAACATTGTACGAGCATTTTGAATATATGTTTGCACTATCGTCCCATCTGACATGGAAAAAATGTGAATATACGTTCCATCGTACGATAAGATATATTCTGATTTCGGGAAGATTGTTACGTGACCCACTATATTCGAGATCCCGTAAGCTGGATGCATTTCATAATTCGGGTGTCTTAATGTTAACCGCGGGGATAAGTCAGACTGTATATTGGTGAGATCATACAGGAAAATAGTATTAGCAACTGCAATAGCTAGATTATTATCTACGGCGTGAATAGAGCTAATTGGAAGCGCTAATGGTATCAATAATATTTTAACGAGATTTCCTGTCTCACGATCCCAGATTAAAACTTGCCCTGGTGATCCATTACAGATGATTCGATTTGGGGTGCACATTAATTTAAAAATGATCCCTCCAGCTGTATGATCAGTTGCTGGAATACATCGTTTTTCATTACCAGTATCGATTGACCAGATGCGGATAGTTCCGTCTTCTGAGCCACTTACTATCTCTGTATCATCGACATGAATAGTGTTAACAGATCCTGTATGACCCCGAAATACATGCAAACATGAGCGACTGAGGATGTGCCAAACACGAATCGTCTTATCTTTAGAGGCTGAGACGATAAAATGAGGATTACAAGATAGAGCATTAATTGATTCTGTATGGCCTGGCAATTTTATGACTGCATAGTTTCCTATCTTCCAATTGCGTTTGATGCGCATGAGGTCACGACAGCGAGCTCGCCAATCAGCTAATGCGGTGGTGGTTAGCCATTGTGATAGGACATATGATCGCCATATAGCATCATTGGAACTAAAGAGACGTAAATCGGTACACACTGACGCAATATGTGAGAAATCGGAAGGTTCGAACCATGAGAATACTAATTCGAGCACAGATAGGGGAAGGGATAAAACTTTACAAATCATTCCATTAACAGTAACTTGGGAGCTATAGTCCTTAATCATAAAGAGGTTATCATTATAAAAGAATATCAATTTTAAGGGATTGGGTTTATAAAAAATTGAAAATAGTGAGTATTTGGAAGGTTCTTAACATTTGATATTGAATTATCTTGTGGAAGGGTATGAGTCTGGAGTCCAAATTGGGATGGAATTTCTCGCAGAAGCGGGTGAAAAAACTCCTGGAGAAGTGGAAGGATCTTTTTGGGTGGGACTCGAAGACGGAGAAGGTGCTTTACTTTTCCGACTGGCGTGAAGCGGACTTTGCTGCGGTTGCGAACACTTATGAGCATCGTGAGCGGGTGGCCTTTTATGAATTTCTGGTGGAAAAACAGCGCGCGTATTGGTGGGCCTTTGAAGTTCGCGATTCGGTTGAAAAGCCAGAGGACCTTTCACCCGAGGAGGCTAAGCAACTCGAAGCCAAATGGGCCCGCGATGGATCCGTTTGGTATGACGCCGAGTTCAACGATGTCCGTGAAAGCAGTATGGCCGAGGATCTTCCGCACGAAAAGAACTGTTCGCCGGTCGTTCTGAAAGAGTACAAGCTGATTAATGCGATCCTGTATGCACGTCGGGACCGTGTGGCTGAGGAACGAAAACAAGCAGCTGAGGAAAGCAAACGCAAACAACTTCAGAAGACACAAGCAGCTGCTCTGTCGAACGTGATCGATGCCTTGATTGACCAGTGGCGGCCGTTTCTCAGCTCCGATGCCGTGCCTCACGGACCCAACGCAACCGTTATCGATGCGCTTCGATCACGAGCCCGAGCAGCAGGAGCAGCGGAGGCCGGTGATTATCCCTCGCCCTCTAGTGAGATAAAAAGTGAAACAAAAGGTTGCACACGCTGTTAAAATGGTTACCCTACTTTCACAGGAGAAGATCCACGCTATGGAGGGTTAACGACAAATCGAGATAGGATTTGTCATCGTTGCATCAACCGCCGATGCATAGAATGCTGTTGCATGCAGTGTTCATTAGCCGTTTGCAAATTATGCTTGACGATTATTGTCAATGGCCGCGAAGAGCATTTTTGCGTCGAATGTACAAAGCGAAGTTGTAGTGCGCACCGAGAAAGGTTGCCGGGAGGCCATTATACATTTGTTGCAACAAATCGGGCTCTGATGAATTGTCCCGATTGTAAAGCCGCCGCCGCCGCTGCAGCATAAGCATCGAAAATACCATGTAACCACTTCTTTTATTAGCAACTTTAGAAAAATTGAAAATGCATCCAATTAGAAGCTCTTTTGTATTTTACATTATTATGGTCAATCATGGCAGCAGCTATTGATGTTAAAAAAGGACGACGCGTGCTTGTTCCTTACAATGAAGTCTATTCGTTGCAGCTAGAATCAATAATTTTATCGCAGCAGTTCGATGAACTCAATTGGTTGGCTTATGGGACTGTTGATCAAGAGAGGTTTAGAAGAATGGGTTTATTCGTTGAACAAGGGATTGTTACATTAATGCGTGCGAAAGGGCCGCATTCTCGTAAGGTGCGGAAAGATTTTCGTTGTCCACCATGTGCGAAAGACTTTGTTGAGGGTAAACCATTAGCAGAAAGGAAGGCTTTGATGAGTGTGAAAACGGAAAAGCATGAAAGGAAAATGGAGGCGTATAGAATCATGATTGATAAGCTGAATGTGTTGCGGGGGGTTATTAGGGAGAGATTTGAAAAAATTTCTGATAGTTTGAAACCCGGGTTTTGTGATCCGATTTTGGAGATGAAAATAGGTGATTACTTTTGGACGCTTAATCCCCGGACAGGGAAATTAGATAAGTTACCGTGGCGTATAACGATTGGAATAGAGAATTATTGGCTGGTGGTAAAGTTGGATGAATTTTTGTGTAGTTCAATTTCTATTCCTATGGCTGCTGAGGATATTAGGCGGGGTTGTACAGATAAGAAGTGTGTGTATAATAGGGGGAAGTTCTCAATCTTTGATTATGGGAGTGGGCAACTAACTAAAGATGGAGGTGTTATTATGTGTTGTATGAAGGTTAGGGAGTTCAAATTGAGTTCAATATCTGAAGATACGCCTGTTGTTATGTGTTCATTGGGTGATAATCGCATTTTTATAATGTATGGTCAACCTGGTGGGGTTAGTAGAGCATTGTGTGTTGACAGTTTAACATTTTTAGAAGTGGATAAGCCGCTTCATATAATACCGTCGGATATTGTAACGTTTGGTTTCAAGTACGATCGTACGGTATCATTGCGGTTGATTCCTTTTAGTGAAGGTGAAAAGGTAGATGTCATGAAAAAATTGGAAGAAATGATGTCATTGGTACCGATCGTTATTGTACGGATTTGTGTTGATTATTTGGTTTTATAAAGGAATGGCGGGTTTAGATCGCGGTTCGGGCTAGTCGTTGGAGTAGGGGGAGGTAATCGCGGAATACTTCGGCGAGTTTCTGGGTTTCTTGCCATTTTTTGCGGCATTCAATGACGGCGAGGGCTACAGCGACAGCGTCATGGGTGTAAGGGTGCTTAGATGCCCATGCAAAGTGATACGATTCTTCGATGAGGCGGTTTTTCATTTCTGCGATCGTTCGATCCATGGCATCTTTTCCCATGATTTCATCCCAGGATCTTCGAGATGAGGAAAACTTTTCGGAGCAAATCTTGGGATGAGTGGCCAAGAATACGCTTAGGGGCATTTCATCAGCACATAGGCGACAGGAGACAAGTTCTAGCATACACTTGATAGTGTGCTCTGCAAATTCGCAATGGTGTACGATTGCTCCACAGTCTTTGCATTCAATCCGGCGCCACCCACAAAGCTCCCCATGTAGCCCGAGCGCCTTCGATTCTCCAACAAATTCACACGGACGATTACGGCACCGCATAAAAGTGCACTTATGCCTGGAAACGACTGCAAACTTTCCAGCGACCGGGCATCCATATTTCGCACGGGTGCACACAAACTTATCACACTTATGTTGGTGTTTATCCATTTCATCAATCATATCACTTTTGAAATCACATCCCGGAGCCGCACGACAAAAATAAGGCGGTTTCCCATGGTAACCACGATGGCTATGACCCAAAGGCACCCCAACAGGAACAGCCGCAGCGGCCATTCTAAGACAACAGATGATCAAAAAAAAATTATAATGGCTCTTTCAATCTATTAAAATTATCAATTTTTTAACTACCCAGATTAAGAGAAAATTTGAATATCTCTTTAATTGAAATGTCGTTAATTTTTGAAGGGAATAGATGCGAGGGGCGGGTTTGATGAATATAGTTACAAGAATTCGGAAATTGCCAATTCCCCTGATATATGCGGTGTCAACTTTTAATCCGAGAATATTGTTTGTTTTTGGGAGAGAGCAATTAGTTAAATTTGATTGGTTCCTTTTGATGAGAAATAATTTTGGTTTGATATATTCAAAGGGGGAATGTACCAATGAAGAAATAATGATGGTTTATTTGAAGAAGTGTTTGGGTCGGAAGTCAAATATTTTTGTGACAGCGCATAGTTCGTCGGTGTTGAGAGGGGGGAGATTGATGCGTTGTGGGATTAATAGATATGGGGGGTTGGGTGTTGGAGATTGTAAGGATCGATTGACATTTGAGGAAGTGGGGGTGAAAAATATAGTTGAGGTGAAGGGGAATGAACATTATAGTTTTATAAGATTGGGGGATGGAACGGTGATGAGTTGTGGGCTTAATGTTTATGGGCAATTGGGGCATGGGGATTATAGGGGGAGGGAGAGATTTACCGAGGTTAAGGGGGTTGGGAAGGATGTGGAAGAGATAATTTGTCGGACGTTTCATGTCATAATTAGGTTAAGGGATGGGACGTTAATGGTTTGTGGAACCCATGAGCCGAGAGAATTGTATCGTAGGAGGAATAATAAAACGGTATTTGAAGAAATAAGAGGGATACCGAAAAATGTAGAGAAGGTGATGTCAGGAGAGCATCACATTATAATTAAATTAGCAGATGGGAGGTTGATGAGTTGCGGTGCTAATGCTAATGGGCAATTAGGGTTGGGTGATTTCGTAAATAGGGAAGAATTTTGTGAGGTGAAAGGAATAGGGAGGGATGTGGAAGCGGTAGCTTGCGGGAATTATCATAGTGTCGTCAGATTTAAAGATGGATCGTTAATGAGTTGTGGATATAATATGCAGGGACAATTAGGGCTTGGTGATATGATTCAGATAAATGTTTTTACGAAAATAAATTGGTTAGTTGGAAATATTGTGGAAGTGTATTGCCGTGATTTTTATACAATTATTAGATTTGCAGATGGGACGCTAATGACTTCGTATTTAAATTTGTTAGGGCCACTTTGTTTTGTGCATAACAGATCGCAAAGTATATTTTACGAAATAAAAGAGATTCCGAAAAATATTGTTGAAGTGATATGGTCGGGTAGTGCTATAATTATAAGATTAACAGATGGAACATTAATGCATTGCCCGACTAATTACACTTTGGGTTCTGCTTTGTGGATGGCAAATAATAAATTTTTGGAAATAAAGGGAATCGGGAAAAATATTGCGGAAGTTGCTTTGAGTTCGACCCATATAATTGTGAGATTTACGGATGGGAGATTAATGGCGTATGGAATTAACGAGAGCGGACAATTGAGGCTTGGGCATACGGAAGATAGAGACGTGTTTGAGGTAATTAAGAAATCAAAACCTGATGATGAAAAGAGAAAGAGGAGGCTGAAACGTTTGCTAATGGTGGTTGGTGGAGTTATCGCGGTTGGTGTAGTAATAAAAATAACAAGGCATGGTGGAGTTAGTGATAATAAATAACCATCCGTACAAGTTCAACGGGAAAGGTGCGTAGAATCGGCAAAAGGAATTTCAAATAATCATCCCGTTCCTTCTCGGTGGGTTCAATTTCTCCAAAATTATAGTCAACTGCTGTTTCACGAAAATCAAACAGACAAAATCGATCCATCCATTGATCCGGATCAAAATAAACTCTTCGTAGCATCCCCGTGTCTATAATAATGAGTGGTTGCACAGACCCATAAAAATTCGCAACCCAAATTTTTAATATAATAAGAAGGCCACTACGAAGCAAAATGAATTTGTCTTTTTCAAGAGTGCTTGTGTTAATGGGAATCGATTTAATTAAGCGCTCCGTTCTATCAGTTGTTATGCCCCTGAATTCGAGTTTCATATATTTCATCACGCAATACCAGTTTACAAAACCTTCGCGCCTTCTTGACCAATTGAGTTCTAAGGGAATAATATTACTAATTGACTCTGAATCTAATAATTCAAATTCAAAATATGGCTCGGCATTGACATAAGTGTAGATACGAGGGATAAATAGTTCGCTAGAATTTAAGAACCTACTGCCATCTGTGAATGGATTGTTAGCTACTGAATTATTTTTGACATAAATTTTTCCGTGAGTGAGCTCAGCAGGAGATCCTATTTTTTCTATTTTGCATGTTCGATAATTCACAATTATATATTCCGTAGGCTTTTGCACAACGATACGGCTCTCGCAAAAAAAAGTTCCTTTTGATGATTCCATTTCTTCCAAAATCTGGCGGAAAATTTTTTTATAATCATCAATTTCTTTTTTTAGAGCAGCATCAGCACCAGTAGAGGTAATTTCTTTTGAAAGATAACGTGTGATTAGAGATTTGAAATCTATCTCACAGGATGCCCACAGAGCTTTATAAGTGGCCAAAAGTGTTTCCATCGATTTGATCTCACATTGTTGTAAAGAAGCCATTTTTGATCAGAAGCTTAATTCAAGTAAGTATGCATATATTTAGAACTTCAAATTTTCGTTAATAGAGCGCGGCTTTAATTTTTGCACCTTTTAAATATTCTAAACCATCGCGGGTGATTCCATAGGCATAGCGGCACAAATTAATTACTCGAACACCTTTCAAATATTTTAGCCCACGATCTGTTATTTCTGGGCAATTTCGCAAATCAATTGTATTGACACCTTTTAAATGTTCTAAGCCGTCATCTGTTATTTTTTTACATTTAGACAAATTAATAGTGTGAACACCTTTTAAATATTGTAAGCCGTAGTCTGTTATTTGATCGCAATTATGTAAGTTTATTGTATGAACACCTTTTAAATATTTTAAGCCGCCGTCTGTTATTTGAGTACAATTCGATAAATTAATTGTGTGAATGGATTTTAAGTATTTCAAGCCGTAATCCGTTATTTTAGTACATTTGCTTAAATTAATTGTGTGAACACCTTTTAGATATTTTAAGGCGAGGTCTGTGATGGTTTTAGAATTTGTTAGATAAATTGTGTGAATGCCCTGAAAAAATTTGAGATCATCATCCGTTATCGGATAAGAGGGGCAGATCCATTTGAATTCTTTGATATATTTTTGTGTTATTATTCCAAAATTCTTGTGTGATCGGCATAATAATATAACGTCGGATGTATCCATATATGATAAAACTATTGCAACTATCGGTTCAATCATAATTCTGTTATTGGTTGATTGTTTGATAAATGGTTCTTAGATAATTATTTTCAATTTTTCATCGGTCTGTTTCATTGGATAATCTCAAATGGAATATGAGTTGTTGCATTGGGTTGTTACATTGAGTTGTTACATTGAGTGGTTACATTGGTCGTTACATTGAGTTGTTACATTGAATTGTTGCATTGAATGCACTCAAATCCCCCGATGCTATTGCACCGCACCCCTGAACACCCTTCGAGTGTCTCTCTCAAATGATATCATTTAACGTCATCCACCTCACGTTCCATCAGGCGTTACACTTAGATCCACTCAAATCCCCCGCTGCTATCGCATCGACCCCTTCTCTGGGGGGGTCGCTTCGCTCCATTTCAGATGTCCCCATTTAACTAGTTCACCTGACGTTCTATCAGGCGTTACACTTGGATCCACTCAAATCCCCCGCTGCTATCGCATCGACCCCTCAGAGAAGGGGTTGGTCGCTTCGCTCCCTTTCAGATGTTCCTATTAACTAGTTCACCTGACGTTCTATCAGGCGTTACACTTGGATCCACTCAAATCCCCCGCTGCTATCGCATCGACCCCTTCTCTGCGGGGTGGTCGCTCCGCTCCTTTCAGATGATTTCCATTGACGTACTAACCATATAATGATCTGAAAGCGAATCGTTGGGAATCACCGGTAAGGTTTTCGGCTTTAAATCATTTGACGCAACAATATGTGTTTTTTTAGTTAATTTGATTTGTCCACCATACTTAGATATATGGGTATTACCATTTACATAAGGTGTAAAATATTTATTGGGAATTATCTGATCAAGTTCTTTTTTAAGTTGCGTGTAAGACATATTAAGATCTCCAATCAAAAAATATCGTTCCCATTTCTGTTCAGCGAGCTTTTCGAATACTTGTCGCAATGATTTGGAAGCAGCTTTACCAATATTTAGATGTACATTAACGACGCATAGATCGAAACCATTCGAATCTTTGGAAGAGAATTTTATCAATTGTGCGGCTTTACCTTTGTCATCAAATTGAACAATTTTGGTTTCGGTGACAAATTTAACAATGTCGTTAGCTATCAGGATCACTAAATATTCGTCAGTATTTTTATAAGGATTCGTCGCAACTTTTCTCAATTTGGGTTGTCTTTCATATCGATACCCCAAGATAGTATAATTGGGGAACTTTGATTCTAATCTATCATACAGATCACCGGGAACTTCTTGGAAGCACAATATATCGCTAGCTAATTTGACTCTTGCGGTGATATATGTAATAATATCATCCAGCCTCTCATTTTCTTTATCATTATATTTCTCCAGAACTAAACTGTGATCGGCAGCATAATTTAATTCGTGAATAATATGTAAAACGTTCCAGCTGGAGATAAATAATTTTTTTTGATCCGTTGACATTGATTATGTTCTACGTGATGTTATCCATAATATTTAGGTCATTTAGATATCAATTTTATTTTTAGTGCTGCGACAGATGGACCGAAACGTCTTATGTCGGAATGAATTTGTGAAAAAATTCGATCAAAATTCCATAATTGCCATGGGAGATAGCTATAAATTATTGGATGGAGGGCGGTAGATATTCCTATTTCCGTTAATATTTTAGTGATGAATAATATTTCTGATCGAACTGCTGCAAGAATAGGTTCGGTAGGTATTTTGGCTTTTTTGAGTTCTTTTGGAGTTCGTAAGCGGGTCATTCCGAATAACGGTGTGACGTAAAGCATGGTTTGCCATAAATTAGCGATGTAGCGATGAATTGCAGAATTACTTTGGTTTGAATAATGCTGGGGGAAATTTACTTCTTCGAAATAGCTGCGTCGGAGGAGATCGGGGAGGATTTGAGAATAGGGAGTAATATTTTTTTTGAGATGGTCGAAGGAATCGAAGATCATTGCGAGAGGAATGTGGGCTGGTTGAATATAAGGGGGGATTATAGTTTCATGGGTGTATATTGGTGGAAGTGTATGAACGCCTTTTAGAATTTGTTTTGGTAATTTAATTTTGTTTTTGTCCCATGTTTCACATTTAGCACATATTCGATTTTTTATGCAGAATTGGGTGAACTCCATTTTAAAACCGGGGTCAGAGGGTGTCTCTGTTGAGGATGGATTTCTTACGCGGCAGAGGATAGGATTAGCGGTTTTAACTTTTTCATCTGAGACTGATCGAAATTGGACTCGATTATTGTTATCTAGTATGGGTAGTAATGATGGATCCCTTGGTGTTAAAATATGATGACACATAGGGCACCATTCCGATCCCATCATTTTTGGTTCAACAACAATAGGCATAAAAATATTTTTAACGTGAAAAAGGTTAACATGGGTCCAAAAACATTCGCCGCTGCAAACTAGATGAAGACAACAGGGGCAACTCCAAGTTGGTATTTCGATAATTTTATCAGTAGTTTCCTTCCGCCCGCATTCACATAGTTCAGACGGTATAGTTATTTTGTAGCTTTCATTTTTCCTCTCTTTGCATTCACCGCTATAGGGGGTCTCATAATGGTAATTCTCTAATTTTGATAAACCTGGGACCATCTTCTTAATATCCGATGTTGTTAATTTTTTGATCTCATCCGGGGTTCTATTAAGTATCGTTAAGTCTTTCATCAAAATAATATTCCAAGTCGATTCCAATTGTTGATCGCAATTCATGCATGGTTCTTCATAAACAGGAAAAAAATCCCCTGCCGCTGATGCAAAGAAACCACCAATAGTAAATTGACTCATATAATACCATTCGATTAATTTCATAAACATAACACAATTTAAATATATTTCAAATTTTTTTAAGAGTCGTGACCATATTTTATTAACGTACCATCTGTTAACGTGATAGTTGTGCCATTCTTACTACATTTTATTCCAACTATATTTTTCGGAATTCCTTTTATTTCTGTAAACACCTTTCTATTTTCTTTATCTCCAAGACCTAATTGTCCATGGTAATTGTATCCACAACTCATTAATGTCCCGTCTGTTAATCGGATGATACTGTGGCCACCCCACCCACAAATAACGTCCACTATATTTTTCGGAATTCCTTTTATTTCTGTTAAAACATTTCTATTTCGATGATCTCCAAGCCCTAATTGTCCATACCAATTATGTCCGCAAGTCATTAAGGTTCCATCGGTCAATCTGATGAAAATATTGATAGGCCCACTTATAACTTCAACTATATTTTTCGGAATTCCTTTTATTTCAGAAAATATATTTCTGTCTATATCATCTCCAACCCCTAATTGTCCGTGGTTATTTCTTCCACAACTCATTAATGTTCCATCTGTTAATCTTATGATACTATAATTATCTTGGCATATCACCTCGACAATGTTTTTGGGTATTTTTTCAATTTCTGTGAACACTTGTCTGTTTCTATTATCTCCCAACCCTAGTTGTCCACGGTCATTTCGTCCGCACCTCATTAACGTTCCATCTGTCAATCTGATAGTTGTATAAAAGGCACTACATATCACTTCAGCAATATTTTTCGGTATTTCTTTTATTTCTTTAAATAAGCTAATGTTCCTCCAATGTCCCAACCCAAGTTGTCCATACCGATTATGCCCACATCCCATTAATGTCCCATCCTCTAATATTATGAAACTACGATTTCCATTATATTTAATAGCAGCAACATTTTTCGGTATATTTTTAATTTCCTCAAAATCAAATCTGCGTCGATTATCTCCAAAACCCAATAACCCAAAGTCATTATGTCCCCAGCCCATCAATTTGCCATCCATTAGCTGAATAATATTATTTGGATAATCAGCAATATTTTTCGATGCGAATCGCCAATTATCGAAATAAACTCTCATCATTTGTTCATTCGTTGATGAATCTTTTTCATAGATGAGAGAGAAATGCATTTTAATTAATTTGAACCAGTCATATTTTTCAACGTCTGATTGTGATAAGCAGCATAATATTTCGTGAGCATAACCTGCAACAATATATTGAAGATCAATTGGAAGATTTTTAAATAATACAAAAATTTGATCCATATTATAGGTAGATCGATAATTAATATTTATGCCATTTTAATTGGAAATATTTTCAAATTTTTGGGATGGTCGAAAAATTGAATATTTTAGTTATTGAAGAGTCTTTTGGAAAAGGGATAATGAACATTGCTTTTCATTAGAGACGATGGCGGCGGCTGATTTGGCTGTTGGGGAAAAGAAATCAACGGAAGTTGCTGGCGCGGATTGTGGACATTCGTGGACTATTCCGGATGTTAGCAAACTTGTTGACGGCAAATTTAGTTGCTCGGAAGCGTTTAACGTTGATGGCTTTTGGTTTCGATTGCGGGCGCGTCAAAGTAAATGGATGGAATACGCCACGTTCGCATTGTTTCTAGAATGTGACTTAGAAAAAAGCGGAATTGACCCAGGGATGAAGTATTTTGTTCGAGCAGAAACGCAATTTATGTTCAAGAACGTAAAAACAAACGAGATGAAATCATTTCATACCCCCACTTTTGATAATTATGCCAATGATATGCGCGATTGGGGGTATACAGATGCTTTGAATAAAACCTGGTCTGAACTAACTCGTGCGGATTCTGAGTATGTTACTCAGCTGGATACGATGGAGGTTGCAGTCACCGTAAAAGTGATTAGACACGGCATAAACAGCGGAACGCTTTAATATAGCAAGTTTTTTTATTCCACAATATAAGGAGGAGGCGGAATCACTACACCAACCGGTACTGCATCCACGATATCAACTCGTATCGAAGGTTTAACAATTGTCCTTTGTTGCAATATGTCATCAAGCGTATTTTTTAGATCTACAATCTCTTTTTCCAGAATTCCTATTTTCGATTTTACTTCTGGAGTGGGAACACCTAGCTTATTTTCAACTGACCTACGAAATTTTCGAATGTGATCGATATCTTCTAATTCTAATCCCGCGTTTTTAAGTTGCTCGTCACAATATAAAATCGTTAGTTCATAATTTTTTCGAGTTTCATATATTTTCGCAACATGGAAGTAGCCAAGATATATCGTATTTTTCCCAACCAAAAAAATTTTTAAATCATCATCTGATATCGATTCAACACCTATTTTAACCCACACTTCGCAAATTCTTTTTACTGCCTCGCCATTTTTGAGGTTATATGATAATTTATAATTTTTTAAACCAGATAATAGATCTTTCCCAATTCCACGGGCGAATTCGAAATGAAGACCGAGATAGTAATATATTTGTGCGTTATTAAAATGGACAGCGGCTTGCGTGAAATACGCAAATGATTTTTTGTAATCTTGGGGAAGTTCCATATATCCATCCCGGCTCTCTCGCACAAATTCCGCTTTTTTCCAAGTGCTAAATGTCTCCCTCTGATAATGAGCTTCGTAACTACCTAAATAATAGAATAGAGCAAGATAAACGAGAGCATCCTTATTCCCTCCGTCAACTGCCATAATTAAATGTGGTACGGCAATATTCATATCCCATCTTCCATCATAATAACTTAATAAATCTATGTAATATCGGGCCAAAAGATAACATGCATCGGGATTTTTATTTTTTAGAATATGTAACCGGCAGAATTCTATGGATTTTGCGCGCGTTCTGTTGATTCCATCTTCTTTTATTTTGGCAAACTCGACGGCCAAATTAAAATCTGGAAGTGGTGATGGGACTTTTTCAGCTGAGTTTCCCATTTCGTGAGAGATAAGATAATATAAAGAAAATAAAAGGATGGAGCAGCTACTAAAATATTCAATTTTTTTTCAGTAGGTTTCAACAAGCGGGGATATTCTCCCTTTGCTAAAATCTACAATAAAAGCGGGTATCACCTTTGGCGGAGCGCATTTATGGCAAAAATATCGTAGCTCCCATTTTCGTTCTTTCGTAAAAATGAAGCTTCGTACTCCGTTGCACAAAGGAGTAAGACAATCATACGGCGATGGAACTACATTGCCGATCTTGCGGTCGTATTGGTTCAAATCACAATGGCTGCAATGATCTAAGAACGCGATTTTCTTAGTATTTAGTGGGAAGCATTTTTGAATTCCGCATACGTTGCAAGTGGGAGTATGCGTCGGGCAATAGTGGCTCAAATGTTTTAGTTTGACATATTTAGGTGAAATTGGAGAGTAGTATGCGTGGGAGCGTGGTTCGAAGCAGCCTACTTTTCGGCAGATAAGTTCATGAGCGACACATCCGGTACCATAAGCTGCATCCATGACATCAATCATTTTCTGATCGATAGCCTCCTTTCGATAAGGGAATAAAGTCCGGGTTATACGCGGCTTTCCACAACTGCACTTTCTCGCATGATTCTTACAAAAAGGCTGATCCACCGAAAATTGTTTATTAAATACGGCCTTTTCAGCTGGGGTACTGCATCCAGGTATCAAGCAATATCTTACCTCATGAACGCAACTCATGGAAACAAAAGAACTAACGTTTCCAGAATGAATGGAACCAACAGTTAGTAAAATATTTCAATTTTTTCTACAGTTACCCTTTTTATGAAAAGATAAGATGCTGGGACATTATCCCATGACCACTTATATTTATCACCATCTGTAGATATCGATGGTACGTCGGGTAAATATCGTGCTAATGTCGTTACAGAGTAGGTTAATGGAATTAATGGTCCGCAATTATAGTGACTTTCCGAACTGCTTGAGGTCCCAAAACACAAAAATTTGTCAGGGTTAGTTTTTATTTTTGATGCAATTTTCAGCAACAAAGATACGCACTTTTGCTTCTCGTCCTTAACGTCATTATCTTCTCTCTTTTGACAATTGGCAACATCAATCATCAGATAAGCGGCCAATGTGGGTGGTTTAGCGGACAAATCCACGCGAATCAATTCAGGTGAATCACGGAGGAGGTCAAGAAGCTCATGTACATCTGCAGCTGACCAATTGAGGAAGAATTTATTTTTCCTGGAAAAAGAAGACGCTTCATAAGTCCTATATGTATCAGACCGTAATGCTATTTTATGCTCTACCTCAATCGGAACACCACGGGCATTCCACCAAACTGTAAATGGCTCAGCTTCAAGAGAGATTGCTTCTGCTGCGGCCATACTATAAATGAAAGTAAATTAATTTTGACAAGACCAAACAATGCTTCACGATTTCAATTTTTAAATTATTCATCATACCATAAAAAGAAATCACGCACTCGAATAAGTTCCTCAACAAGCGCTTTCTCGCTACCGAAATATTTTATTTTGTCCATATAATACTTAATTTCCGGGAAAGGAACGGCTATCCAACTCGCCGTTCCCTGCTGTTTATTAGTTCGAATCCTCTTCATCAAGGTTGTGTAGACATAACTGAAACGATCGATTGGATTTTCTATTTTTAAGGCGTACTTAGTTCCTTCAAAAATTGCGAGAAATACCGGTTTCATTGGCCCGTGGATATCATCAGAGAGCTCGATGTTTTTCAATTCAGATGGTAGACGGGACAAAAGCGATTTGAAAATCAACTGATTGATAAAAACGCTCGAAACGCAGAATCCAGGATGATTTGAAAGATCTACAGAATATCCGTTATCTACTAATTCTCGAACTTCTGTTTCAAACATATCTTTGCGATAATCCATGATTACCCTAATGGCTTTTTCGTGACTCATCGTTTTACCCCTCTTCAATAGCTAAGCACCAGCGAAATCTTCTGGATAGTACAATTCATTACTATTTCAATTTTTCTCAGACACAATTAAAAATTGAATTATCAACCCGATGATCATTGGTATGTAATATAAATCCTAATACGTAAAATGGGTTGCTTTCCGATTATTTTCGCTTTCTTAGTGAATCTTTTTTTGATCGGAGGACAGGGGTATATCACGTATCTTTGTTCTGTTGCAGTTTTTGAAAATTATTATGAAAATCCGATAGGGATGTCGATGGAGTATAATTGGACGTTCACTTTCTTATGGAACGGAGTGATTGGGATGAATATTTCGCTAATAGTTTCTGGTGTGTATTTAGTGACGGCAATCGGAGAAAAATCAGAACGGTTTCAACTCAACTGTGATTCCATGACAGAGGTGGTTTCTAATTTCTCGGTGTTTCTTCAAGTTATTATGATTGTTGCTTTCCTTGCCTCCACCGCCGGTTGGATAATATTTCTAATCATTGCAGCCTACAGTAACTATGCATCCATCGATTTATATTCTGCCATCATTGCTTTCATAATCACATCCATCGTAGTAAACCTCGCTCAAATCTTTTCCATTCCCTCAATATCCGCTTCAATGCTACTAAATCGGTTCATAAATTTTGACGATAAAGAAAATCTATTACTAGAACCGTAAATAAATGATTTTATGAGATTGTGCAATGATTCCCTTTCGGCGATTTTATATTTGTAAATCGTGGCTGCGTCAATTTAGCAACTTTTTCAATGCCTAATTGACCGGAAGAATTATCGCCGCAACTAAGTATTTTCCCGTTTCTTAATTGGATGAATGTATTTTGGGGTCCGCAATTTATGCGCGCGATATTTTTTGGTGCATGAGGTATTTTTTCGAAATGAATTTTCTGATCACATTCTGGAAAACCTAATTGTCCAAACTGATTAGAACCGCTGCCCATTAATATTCCGTTCGTTAATTTAATTATTGTGAAATTTGAACCGCAAACTACTTGGGCTATATTTTTCGGTACCCCACGTATTTCTTCAAATGTATTACGCGATTTACCGTCTCCAGGGAGATCCTCTCCGCAACTCATTAAAGTTCCATCGCTTAATCTAATAATAGTATGGTTTCCACATACGACTTGAACGATATTTTTTGGGAGTCCCTTTATTTCTTCAAATAAGTTCACACAATGGTTATGGCTGAGCCCTAATTGTCCCTCACTATTGTATCCACATACGAATAGAGTTCCATCAGTTAATTTAATGATACTGTTATTGGCGCCGCATGTCACTGATGAAATATTTTTTGGTATTCCGGGTATTTCGACAAATGTAGATCTGCTTTTATTATCTCCCAGCCCTAATTGGCCGTATTTGTTATATCCACAACCCATCAATGTTCCGTCTGTTAATCTGATAATTATATGCTGATCTCCGCATGTCACTGATGAAATATTTTTGGGTATCCCGCGTATTTCTACTAATGAATAAGGGTCTCGATGATGTTCAGGAGAATCATATGAAAACGATCCACAAATCATCAAAGTCCCATCCTTCTGCCTAATAATTGTGTTGTAACCTCCTGCTATAACTTCAACGATATCTTTTACATCTCCGATATCTATTTTTACAAATATTCCCTTAGAGAATTCTTTTTGCCACTGACCTAATTGCCCACTAGCACCATGCCCGGCCCCCATTAATGTCTTACCATTCACTATAACAGTATGATTTTCATTGCAAGCTATTTTGGATTTTTTAGATCTGCAATTATCATAATAAACTCGCATTATTTCTTCATTCGTGGCTTCCGTTTTCGAGTAAGTCAGAGAAAAATTAATCTTAATTAAATTGAACCAATCGTATTTTTTCAATTCGGACTTTGATAATATCCGGAATGGTGTTGAATGATCATAGTTGGTTACGATGTAGCGTAATTCGAGTGGAAGCTTCTTGAATAAAGTTAAGAGATCCATAAAAGCAAACGTATTTGAGAATTTGTTAAACAGTGCGCAGTGCGTTGGGTTTTCAATTTTTTTCCAGCCAAAAAATTGAAATGGATAATATATTGTCTGGTGTTTTGTATTTTTAGTTTATTGTAGCGAAGGATAGCATGAGTGGGGTATTATTCAAGGTGAAGGGTGTTCCTGATGTGGTGAGGCATGCGAAAGAATTTCATTGGGTTCGTTTGGTTGAGCTGAAAGTTATGCAAGAGTTGGGATTTGGAACTATTGGAAAATTTAATGCTTTTTCGCATGCGCATGCTATTGTTAGTTTTGTCGAATCGAAAGGGGATGCGGTCAAAGATGCGCTTCCAGCTGCTTATACGGTTAGTGATGAACCTGACGATGTTTCAGATGCGATCGCTTTTCATCAAAAGAGAATTTTTTATTTGTATGAGATACCGAGTCATATTATGAGTGTATCATTGTATAAGCAGTATATTGAGAGCAAAAGTCTACTTGAGAAGCATCGTATGGAAAAGCTCGTTCGGAAGTCAGAAACCGAGGTACTCAAGGAATGGGCTCCGTACATGGAGTGGTGTTTAGGCAGGGACAAAGGATCGGATGTGACTTGGCGTAGGCATCCTGCTTTGAGTAGCGAAGAATATTTGAGTAAGTGGCTTGGTACCTTCAGCATGGATCTAGGAAAATACAAGAGAATTAGTTAGTACACCTGAACTTCCGAGTGTTGTTCTTGTTGGATTAAAAATTGAAATACTGAATTATTGTAGGGCTGATAAATTTTCTGATCTTATTCACAGAGCGGTTGTTTCGACACGCGTGCATGAGTGATAAACAGGCTATTGTTGCGATTAAGGAACTAACGGATGAGGAGATGGATAAATTGGAGGAGGAGCTTAAATTGGCACAGGCTGGTTTACTTGATCCTGCACTTCTGGAGATTCCCCCACTTCCGCCTGCGGAACTACCGGTGATCAAGGGAGTCAAATACGGATGTCACACGGCATGCGAAGCCAAAATAATGAATATTATCCAAGAATGGATTCGACTGCATCAGAAAAATGATTGGACAATCCACTTCGAGGAGATCGAGTGCGAGTTTATGCTGGTCGATGAGCGTCCAGTGCTTGTTCCATATCAATCGCTGACACTTAAACCACCCATGCGCCATGCGGATCGTCCAGAATTTCCAGCTCATCGCACCATATGCTTCCCATATGCAACCCTTCTTGATATGGAAGTCGGAGAACTAAAAATGACACGATTCGCTTTAGCCGAAGCAAAACTCTTGGACATTCCGCCACCAGTTCCTCGAGACCTACCAATCATCCACGGAGATGCCCTAGAGTACGGATCCCAAACGCCATGCCCAACTCAAACCCTCTATATTATCCAAGGATGGATTCAATTTCACCAAAAGAATGAGTGGACAATTCACTTCAAAGCGATCGAATCAACGAAAGGACTTCTATACCAATCCCTCATCCTCGCACCACCTCGCCGCTACGCCAAACATCCGGGATTTCCGATCCATCGTATCATATGTTTCCCCTACGCAACCCTAATCTAAACTAATTTTTGGCATCTTTTATTAGCTTGTAACAATTGTTACTGCAAGTCCTGTTTGTTCTTGCTTGTTTGTTAATTCTATTTAAAAATTGATTGATTTCTCCAAATGCAGCCTTTAAATCTTTTTTGGCTCGAATCAGTTTTTTGTTTGAATCAGTATTCTTAGATTCGATGGCTTCCGCTTGTGCTAGCTTAAAGTGAATTTGAAAAGAAGAATATCTGCTTTGGAGGTCCAATAGTTCTTTCCCATTGAAGTCTCTCGAAATATTTGATAAAGTTCTGATATTAGTTTTCCTCGTAATATATTTTCTTGGATTGAGTGTTGTTTTATTATTTCTGCTGTTTTTGCGCTGGATATGGTTCGTATGGCGGCAGCTCTTACCGGGGCCGCAATGCGTACGCCTAGCGGGACTTGAACAATTAATGAACTCGCAAACTTCCGGAACATATGAGAATAATAGTAATCATTACAAATTATGAAATGGTCATCGCTTTGAGATTTCAATTTTTTCAATGCATGTTGATTGAGGAAGTAGAACCCACAAGCCATCTATTATACTGGTGTGACCCTTAGGTACATAACTTCAAGTTGCGCTAAATCCGGACTGTATTTGAATATTGCATCTACATGACCAACAATATCAAATCCAATCTTAAGGTTTGCTTCCTTTGCGTCATATACATCAAGATCAGGAAGATATTCGATTACGGCTTCCCCCATAACAATATGTTCGTTATTATGTTTTTTATTTTGTGATAGATATCACCCGCGGAGGATCGTCCAAGTTATCTTTGTATTGACGCCAAGCAAGCTTCATTGAAAAAGAAACTAACGTTGAAATTAGATAGAACCCGATACACATAAGGGATGCAGATGAAATATATATTAGTGCTGTCGTTAAATCCAACCACTCGTCAATTAAATAGTTTGACAGAATTAAATCTAGATGAATCATGATAACGGAAGAGAGAATCAATATATGCGCCCTAGGAAATGCGCCGCTTTTTCTTAGGATGATCTGATGAATGACATATGCTATTCCGCCGAAAATTAACGTATCGATGTTAATGATAAGGAAGGGGTTAAATAATTTTGATAGACATGGAATTTCGTAAATGTGACTGAATGCATGAGTCGAGAAAAAGGTTATGGCTAATAAAATTGAGTAGATTATTATGATATAGCCCATATGGTCATTGAAATAATGAAGGTATGATCTTTTTTTATCGTAAACGTAGGTAAATCCGCAAGCATTGCATGATGGAGATTTGATGCATTGAGAGTGGATATATTTGTTTGGGCCATCGCATTTGCATGGTGAAATTAAATAATATTTTTTTATCTCGTCTTTACATTCGCGGCAGATCTTATTGTTCATTTGTGGTATCGGTGAATGATATCATGATGATGAAAAACGTTTTAATTTCAAATTTTGGTAGAGAAAATTGAATGTTTGGATGGTTTGATTATTCGTTATATAGAATGGGTCGGTTAGGTAGTATGTTTTCAGCGGAGGAAATCAAAAGGTTGGGGGATTTATGTTATAAGAGTAATAATCGATTTGCGTATAAATATGATTTGACAGGAAGGGTACCGGAGGGGGAATTGAAAATATTTAATTTTGTTCCGACGTATGATAAGTGGTGTCTTTTTTGTGATAAGAAGGAATGTAAGCAGCGATGTTCAATTTGTATTGCATGCGGGTCAGATGCTGTGAAGACGAAATGTGCGAAATGTCCGGTGAAATACTGTGGTAATGATAAATGTAAAAAAAATATTGAGAAAGCGCATGAAGAGTTCGATTGTAATCATTTCAGCATAATATTTAAAAATTTGAATATATTATGATTGGATGTGACTATCGAATAGAGAATGGTCAATAGAAATAATGGAAGGTTCGAAAAAAGATGCTGGGCAAATTTTAAGGCAATTGACTCTCGTTAAATGTGAAAATTATCTTATTGAGAATTTGATTCCTTTTAAAAAGAACATTGACGTTCAGATATGCAGGTTTCATTTTTTGATACCGGGGAGTGTTATAATTATAAAATCAGTGAGTGATCATCAATCATTTGCGAAAAGGCTTTTGCGTGTCTATGAGACTATTCCAGATTCGTGGGATATTTATGTGTTGGACGAATTAAATGAAAAGAATGAGTCGCCCTTAAAGTGTGATGAGGTTAGTGACAGGTATCATTTTATTCATGATGTGAAGGAGATAAAATATGATGATGGGAAACGTAATTATGTGTGTGTTGATAGAGGGGTGCTTCGGACTTTTGGTTCAGAGAAGAATAAGATGCATGGGAAACAAGTTGCTATTTTCAAAAATATCAGTACGAGCGCGGATTGTTATAATAGAGCCATTAGGATGATGAATGCGAAAGAACTCGAATTATTTAAAGAATTTAAAATTAATGTTGGTGAGCCAGTTATTGATGATAATACGGTGTTGATAGTCGGGAGGAAATATCCGAAAAGTCATCGGGTTGATCTGAACAATGCATTTACTAATTTTGATATTGTGATACAATATTATCCACTCGTTGGAAGAGCTGGTTTTATTTCGAAGCGATCATGATTCCATATTTAAGAATATCACTGTTAAGGATTAAAATTAATTTTCCGAAAATATCTGCAGGGGAATAACCGTATGAGTAAATTATTTTTATCAAATCGAATGGCATTGGTTCATGTAAAACTGATTTGATTTCACTTTCGAATCTATCAATATTTTCATTCAATATTGAGAGAAAATTTGTTTCCGGTAGATTGGTCACGGAGTCTTTTATTTCAGTAGAAGTTAAGAAGCGTCGTTGGCTAAACGAGTACCAATCATAAACGGAACTGGCCCAATAATCAGAAATAAAACTAGCTAGACGGGTTCCAATTGGTAAATAGTCCATTTGGTTGAAGTGTGCTTGTATTAAATTTTTTGTCGGTTCGTCGATTTGTTTCAATCTTGATCGTTGATAAGGTCGTAAGTTATAATAAAAGTCTTTTGATCCGCTATTTATGTATATGTGTATATGTTCACAGGGAGTGGTTTGTCTTTTAATTTCAAAATGGGGAATTAAAATGAGGCATTGATCGTAGGGTGTGTTTTCATTTATTAGTTTTTGGAATTTAATTAAATATTTGGGAAGGAATAAGTTGGGATGGTGGAATCCGCTCCAAACTATGTAATGTTGGAAATCGCAGGGACATTTGAAAGTGTATACGGGTAGAATGTACATTTCTTTGGGCGTTGCTGAAGGGAAAATTTTAAATCCGCCAAGTGTTATATCCGTCATTTTATATTAAATATTTGAGACTGTTAAAGCTTAACACAATGGTATTTCAATTTTTTTCGATTGGAATTACATAAAAAGAAAAGAAGTTCGGTAGAGTTATGAACTGGTGGTATGGATGAGTCGGATTTGATTTGGGGGGTCGTCGGGATTGAGGGAGAGCTTTCCCGCTGTGTGCCAGTCGATTCCGCTTTTGAGATAATACTGGGAATGGTCTGGCGTTCTCCAAATTTCGGGGAAGTAATGATAGCCGAATGTGCGGAGAAGAATACAGGTCAGGGTGTGGTTCCAATCGCCGCGATTCTTGCCGAGGAAGATGACTTCCATGCCTAGTTGCCTGAGTTGATGAAGGATCGCAAGACTGCCTGCTTCCTTTTCAACATAGTTGATCTCAGCGACGGTTTTCATTTCGGGGATTGGTTCGAATTCATGAAGCTTGAATACCAAGTCGAGGTGGACTATCAATTTCTTAGTTGATTTCATACACTGGGAGTGATAGGGTTTTGGTCCCATCGTTTTTGCTTCCGTGAATGAATATTGAATGGCTGGTTCATTTGGTAGGAAGTGAATGGATGGGAGATGGGTAAGAATTGGCGCGAGAGGTTTGGGCGATGACCATTTGGATATTAGCGTCTGAAGGCCTTTGTACAAGAGCCCCAAAAGAACGAGTAGGAGTATGATTGGTGCCATTCAAATGGCAGCTGTTAAAGCAGTAATCATGATGTTCTGAAGTTATGGACCTTTGAAGGAGTACGAAATTTCAATTTTTTGGGATAAAAGAACATAAATACATCCGTTTCAGAATAGGCGGTAAGGTCCAAACGTCAAGTTCATTTGGGTTTGAACGAATGGGGAGGTTGAAGCGGCGCCGGGCTTTGCCTTTAGCTCTAGGCATCCGCAACATTCGGGGAAATATCCCTTGTGTTTGTCGTTGTGTGAGAGACAGGGTTGACCGCAACCACATTTCGGTGCGCAGTGATCGCAAGCTATTTGGGGTAACCACTTGTTCTCAGTTATGACGACGTAGCGCTTCTTGACCTGGTCAAACACACGAGTGTGTAACGGTCGATAGATGACTTGAACAGGCCGGGGACAGCTGGATAGATGGCACTTTATGCGGCTGGGACGTGATGTTCCGAAAACTGTTGTCTTCATGAATTCGTCAAGACAGCGGCGGCATTTGGCGTCATAGGAAGTGATCATGGCGTCCAAGTCAGCCGGCGAATGGACCGGGAATGCGAAATTGCCTTTCGTCCAACCGTCCACAATGTGAGTAGGAGCTCCGCAATGGCACTTCGGAGCATGAACTGTGCAGAAAGGCCATTGGTAGAAAGCCCGTTCCATCTTACATTCCGGGACAGAGCAACAATTATCGCATTTGGCATAGTACGAAAGTTTCATCTCATCCAATTCTAGCTGCGTTGGATTGGCCATTGATGTCCAATCCTTGTTCGTGTGAGTTGGCTTTCCGCAAATACACTTCCGTGCATGGTCTTTACAGAAGGCGTGTGCTTTACGTAAATTGTTCTTTGAGATGCGAAGCTTTTCGCAATGAGGCATGTTGCAGCGGGTTCGTTCATAATTGTAACAGCGAATACATTTGGCCTCGTATGAAGCGGTCATGGAAGCCAATTCCGCTTCATTTGGAGTAACGTAGACGGCCGAACTCTCTTGCGTAAAAGCCGGGAGACCGCAAGCACATTTGGGTGCATGGTGCTTGCAGAAAGGATGTGCGACGAGGCTATAGTCATCGCCATTGGTATCACATTGCCTTTCACAACCCGGCATATTGCAACGCGAATGCTCGTGATAACATCCGCTCGCACCTCGCTCCCCATGCGTGCCATTGTACATTCCTTTTCCTTGTCGGCAACTGGAAGTGAAACCACCGCATTGATCGCTACACCAAAGGTTACTGCCTACCATCCGCTCATGACAACGAGCGCAATAACACTTGTGACGAACCATATTATGCTCACTATCGATCGAATTATCAACAGATGCTCGCGTAAAAGTGGTAGCGAACGCCAAGGCAGGACGTTCTTTTGCCAAACGTAAATAATACTCCTCTTTCGACTCGTGCTTCCGCTCACACGTTTTCTTCGAGGAGCATTCAAAACCAAAGTAACATGGCGATGGAAGCGGATGGGAATATAGGCACCTGCCAATCTTGTCGCAATACTCCCCGTCCCGACATTCACCCCTACGACGCCGAGGATGAAGCAATTTGCACTCGCCACGACAAAGCAAAGCCTTCGGACAAATATCAGCCGCCTTCATTACCGGATGCGTATACCAACAATCCAAACGCGAACAACCCTTCCCGTTTCGACACAGACCCGGCCGACGCCCTTCATGAACACGCTTGCATTCATCACGACAAGCAAGCCCTTTCGGACAAATGTTAGCCCGCGACCCCGCACCATAACTCGATCGCACAGCTGAACGACTCCAATAAGCCAACATGACAAAGACTACTACCACTAATCCGGTTCCAAATCTAAAGGATCTTTCAGCAAATTCACATATTCAATTTTTTTTAAGAACAAAATCAACCGATCTAATAAAAAACCTGAACTCCCCTTAAATCTAAATAATCTCTCCCACGATCTGTTACATTATCACAAAAACTCAAATTAATTGACCGAACGCCCTTTAAATATTTTAACCCAAGATCTGTTATTTTATTGCAACCATGCAAACAAATTGATTTAACATCTTCTAAATATTCCAACCCACGATCGGTTATTTCTTTACAATAACTCAAATCGATAGTATGAACACCTTTTAAATATTGTAGGCCATCATCTGTTATTTGAGTGCAATTAAACAAATTAATTGTATGAACACCTTTTAGATATGTTAAGCCATCATCCGTTATTTTAAAACATTGGGACAAATTAATTCGATGAACACCTTTTAGATATGATAAGCCCTCATCTGTTATTTTAGGGGAGTGAGACAAATTAATTGTATGAACACCTTTTAAATATTCTAAGCCACGATCTGTTATCTTGTGGCAATTACACAAATTAATAGTGTGGACACCTTTTAGATAAGACAAACTATAGTCCGTTATAGCACGGCCCTTATGCAAATTAATTGTGTGAATACCTTTTAGATTTATTATATCCTGTCGCGATATTGAAGGGAAAGGATCTTTCAATCGAAATTCTTTGATAAATTTTTGGGTTATTTTTCTAAATTTCTTCTCTTGTCTACATAACGGTATCAGTTCCCTTGTTTCCAAATATGATAAGACAATTGCAATTATCGGATCAATCATTCGGTCAATATTAGCATAATTTTTATATTTGATGGTTAATTCATAATTTTTTCAATTTTTTATCAATCTAATATAATATGCCATGGACAGATACAATAGTAGCAAACGACGTTAATAGAAGAGCGAAAAAATATATATCGAATTATGATTTTATAACAACTGCTGCCTTTGAGGAAAATTTTATTAGGGTTACGCAAACCGATCAGAAGCCCGTCGATGTTGCACGGTTGAATAATTTTTTTCGAGAAGGACTGATGAGTCGTATAACTACTAATACTTTATACGGATACCTCGACTCGACTCGGACTTTTCATAAAAATGAATCAATTGTGTTCCCTGATATTACTAACAATTATAAAACGATCGATATTGAAAATTATTTTTTAGTTCCGTATCAAAAATGTTTCGATAGTGAACCAAATGTCAAGTTTTGTGATATTGCGAAAATTCAGAACAATCAACCGAAGATAGCGAATGATGGGACGTTAAATGCTAAGTTTGTAATATTGTCAAAAAATTTCGAAGATGCCAAGAAGGAAAAAAGTGGCGATCGCTGCCATTCGATTAGCAAGTATGCCAGCGGGGTATTTGGATTCGGCTTTATTCGGATTGATACTGAATATATCAATTCGATTGACGAGCTGGCAGATATTTTCGATAAAATATACCGGGGGAATCATTATTGGATAGACAAAACACCAGGACAATATATGGAAACTATCGAAGAGCAACCGGAAAAGATAATTACGTATCGGCTTTATGATGTTAATTCCGATATGTTTCCGAAAATTGAGAAACTAAGTTTAGCAACCAATTATAATAAAAAATTGGATAAATTGGAGTCGGGGTTATATAAGAGACTTTTGTATGATGATAGGGTTGCGTATATGAGTGGTGCGGGAATTTCAAATAGGGATTTTTTGGCCCCGGGTTTAACGACTGATATATTTGCTATGCATGGGCCCATCGTTGATGACGTGATTAATTTATTTCTTAATGTCGGCAAATCGTTGGCGGCCCCTGAAATAAAGTTAACGTTGTTCGATTTTAATCATATGCATGTCTCGTATAATTTCAAAAAAGATCAATTTGTGTTTATTTTTCATACCTTGGAATATCCGGCAGATTTGGAAGTTGGACTCGTTTGCCACGACAGTAGTTCCTCCCGACAGGAAATGACAATTGGATCGGAAGCAATCAAGTATCCGCTTTATCGTTATGGGACATCGCCGACGGATTATGTAGTCAAGCACAATATTATAGTTATTTTGACTACGACGACGATAGAATATTATAGGATTGATCGTAAAAAAATAACGAATGGAAATTTGAATAGTTCACCAATTCTTAAATTATTAGGTGAGAAAACAGAACCATCACTTGCGATTAATCCCTCGGCATTTGGCTATCAGTTTGCAGATATCAATTTTGAAGATGATACAGCAATTGGAAGAAAGAGAATGCTTCCTTCAATCGCAATTATTAATCGAAATGCAACATGTGACTAAATATGCTCAGATGCGAACAAAATTTATTTCGTTTATTCGATATTCATTCCGTTCTATTACTTCTTCAAACTTTTCGGAAATGGATCTCATTAATGTTCCATCCTTGAGACTCACTATGACATGAGGATAACCACATATTACTTCTTCAATATTTTCGGCGGTTCCATATGTAAATACTTGCGAGTCTGGTTTGAGTCTATTTATTCCCCAATCTATCGATGTTCCATTCGTTAATTTTAGAATTGTTCGGTCTTTACAAATTACTCGAGCGATATTTTTGGGTATACCCTTTATTTCTTCAAATTTCCGTATGAGAGATTTATCTGACCCAAATCGATTAAATCCACAACCCATTAATGTTCCATCCGTTAATCTGATAATTGAATAAGAGATACCACAAGCTACTTCTGCAATATTTTTTGGAATTCCGGGTATTTCTAAAAATTTACTACCCGTGTGCTCCTCTTTAATATTCAATCCTGCGTACAAACTATTTCCACTAGCGATTAATTTTCCATCTGCTAATCTGACGATAACATGTGAATGACCACCTTGTACTTCGACAATATTTTTCGGAATTCCTTCGATTGTTTGAAAAATGTTTCTTTCAAATCGTCCAACATCTCGATTAACATATCCATTTATTCCACAAGACATTAATGTCCCATCCGTCAATCTGATAAAAGTGTCATAATAACCACATGTCACTTTTGTTATATTTCTTGGTATATTTTTTATTTCTACAAATTGGGATCTATTATCATTATTTCCCAGCCCCAATTGTCCATATAAATTGTCTCCACATCCCAATAATCTCCCATCCGTTAATCTAATAATTGTATGAGCATAACCACATACCACTTCAGCTATATTTTTACCTATTCCGCGTATTTCAGTAAATATGTTTTTCGATTTATAATCTCCTACACCTAATTGTCCACACGCGTTAGCCCCGGAACCCATTAAAGTTCCATCCGATAAGATAATAATTATATGACGATAACCGTAGACAATTTTTATTTTTTCGCTTATGCAATTTTCCCAATAAACTTTCATTATTTGTTCATTCGTGCTGGTTTTCTTATCGTATGTGAGAGAAAAATTCATTTTGATTAATTTGAACCAATCATATTTTGACAATATAATTTTTGGCAAAATGAATAATGTTCGTGGATCATAATTCGTTATTTTATATTGTAAATCTGTTGGGAGATTTTTAATTCGTGAGAGTAGATCCATTCGAAATGTGTTATGTTGAATGCTAATGTTACAGTTAGATATGTTTTCAATTTTTTGATGCGACTGTTGTTATGGAATAATATTCTATTCCAATGGATGTGTTTAGATTGTTGATGAAGATGATGTGATATTTGGAGTTACCAGGAATTGGTTTATTGTCGATGATTGTTAAATTTTTATTAAATTTGCCTGAACCGGTTCCGAGATATACTGATAAATTTTGTGGGCCGTTGATGATTGATTCATTGGCTGGATTTAGAATATCAAATTGTGTGAAGGATGAGGTAGGTGGGATATTTAGACGAACATTGATATTGATAGCTACTTTGGAATCAGTATTGTGAATAGATGCCCTGATTGGAATTGATAGCCGTCTGTTGTTCGGGATAGTTTTCACCTGTTGTGGCGGAATTGTTGTTGGCAAATATTTTTCCTTTGAAGAAAAATCTAAGCCACATTGGGGGTTGAGAGTTACGGCAGCGTTAAATGAATAATATGATATTGTGATGGGGCCCGTTCCTCGATTGATTAAGTTAACAGAATAATTATGTGTGCCTGGTTTGACATGGGAATCTAATAGGTTCCATCCGACGCTATAGCCTGTTCCGTCTCCTGTTGCATTTACAAATAATTGTGGGCCGGCATTCAAGGTTTTACCATCACGTAAGAAATCAAAATATACATTTCCTGTTGTATTTTGAAATTGGTAACCTGTCAAAAGCCATAACATTACGCTATTATGCTTCTTAACTTCGATGTTAGATTCAATAGGTATCGGAACGGAGCTACCGGGCTGCAATGTAATTGCAAATTCGCGTGGAGGAGGAAATAATTGGTTATTAAATAGTTTTCCATCATTATCAAATGCTGTTGCGGTGAAAGATAAACCGTATATGAATTGCGTGCCTGCGTTGGTGTTTTCCAATTGTAAAATATATTGATGTTCTCCCGATGAAACATTGGGGTCCGCGATAGTCCATCCCAGACTATAAAACCCTGAAATATACGTTGGAGGGCCAAATAATATTGGTCGCGGTCCATCCGTTACAGCATTACCATCTCTGGTAATATCAAAAGAAAAACTACCCGGAAGACTTGATGCATCACTAATATTGAACAGAACATGAATAGTTAATAGAACCTGCCCAGGCTGATGAACATTAACCTTCAACGGTATACTTTTCCTAGTGTTTGGATCAATCGTGTACAAAACCGAACCCAACGGTTTATAATCTTGTTTGTCCTGAATTGTCGTCATTTATATTGTGTATATATATAATAAATGAAATATGTTATCATTGGTGGAGGTATAAGCGGTTTGTATTGTGCTTATCAGTTAAGCAAGAGAAGCAATGATATTATTGTGATAGAAAAAGCGGATCGATTAGGGGGGCGTATATTTTCTAAAAATTTCGGTAGAACGATTGTTGAAGCTGGAGCAGGGGGAATTAATAGTAATCATTATATTTTGATCAATTTGCTGAAAGAATTAGGATTGGAGCGAAATTTGCATTTGCCCAATCCATCGGAACGATCATCGGAGCGATCATATGGACAGATTGACCCGATGACAGGGAAAATAATTAAATTGATTGAGTTGAAGGAATTTTATAAATTAATTGATAATTTGAATGGTTTGGTTAGAGATGATCCATTTGAGAGGAAATTTGCGGGGAGTAGTACGTTGTTTAGGTTTGTGGAGAGGGTGTATGGAATCAATGTTGCGGAGGGGATGAGAAACGAATTTGGGTATCATAATGATTTCATGGAGCAAAATGCTTTGGATGGGCTTGGGATGTTTCAAAGGGGGAAACCTTTTGATCCAGCCAGCAGATTTGGGCATTTGATAGGGGGGATGAGTACGATTATAGATCGTTTGAAGATAAATTTGGAAAATAAAAATATAGAAATAAGGAAAAATACCGAATGTGTCGATATTGTGAAATCGGATGATAAATATTTATGTCGTTTGTCCAATGGTGGAACAATAGAAGGGGAGAATATAATATTGGCCGTTCCGAAAAAAGCTTTGATTAAATTTAAAATTTTGGAGAAGGTTCATTATTTGCTTGAGAAGGTGATATCGAAAGCATTGATGAGAGTGTATTTAGTTTTTCCATTGGATCGGCTTTGGTTCCGGGATATGGAAGGAGTGGTTACGACGAAAACTATTTTGAGGCAAATTATTCCCGTTGATAAGGAGAGAGGGATTATAATGATTTATGTTGATGGCGAAGCGGCGAGATCGTTGTTTTATTTGAAAAAGGCGAAGCTGTTAGCGGAGTACATAACTAAATTATTGAGGAGGTTATTTGATTTATATATACCTGATCCGGTTCAAATATTCAGCAAATTTTGGAATGAAGCGACACATGTTTGGAAACCTTTAGCGGATTCAGAAACGGATAGCAAGAGGATTCTAAAGCCATTGCCAGAGGAGAAAATTTATATAATTGGGGAAGCTTATTCGACAATGCAACAATGGTCTGAGGGAGCATTATCTACTGTTAATCAATTATTGGATCAACTGAGTCGGTAAAGATTTAACAGTTTGTTGCCGGAAGTGTAATCAACGCAAAATAAATTATATTTTTGCAGGGAATCCAATAAGTTCCAGTGATGTCAATAATTTTAATATATCCTCTGTTCCCTGGCAAAGAAAGAAGTCTAGAGAATGGAAATGATGCAGAGTCTAGTGATAATCTAAAAAAGCTTGATTTATTAGCAAAAGGTATTATTTTTTCCACAAGTGGGCAGCATTGTTCTCTATTTTTACAAATATCAAAACAACTGTGTTTTTCATTTCCTGATGATGCCTTTAATCTCTCACTACCTAATACAAGAATGTATTCAATATTATCTGAATAAAAAGAAAATGTATTAAATGCATCCGGTGATTGAAGTACAAAAACTCCACTTTCTTTGTCGAAAGAAACAAGTGTCCCTTGTTGGGATAATCCTGTAGAAAAACCAACAAATAGATCTATACTAGCATGCGAGTAAGTTTTCAAAATATTCTTCATAATATTCCTTATTTGCTCCAAATGATCTAAGCAATTTTTCATTATAATATTAATGTATTTGTTAATTATTTTTTCGATGGGGGCAATGCAACAATGCTGGGAGGGAGCTTTATATACTGTTAATCAATTATTGGATCACCTTCGTTAAAGATAAGAAATTTTTATGAGCGTCATCATATCCGCTTCCACCGGGGCTATAGCGTTGTTCACATTTAATATTATATATCATAGTTAATCTGCCGATGATACGAATCAATGATTTAATTCGCTTCTTCAGGAGTATCGATTTTATTTGAATTATTTCTTCTGGGGTATATATCAACTGAATAATAAACGTTTCTTCATGAAGAAGCGATATTAAAACATGATCATTTTTATCTAACCAAAGTGGTCGGAATCTTCCGGGGTTAATAGCCTTCCTTTCTTTCCCATCGGAACATGCTACTCCCCAAAAAGAACGTTCATATTTTTTAGTGATGATACCATAATATTCCCCTAAGTGAGCATTAGGTATAAATAATAGACGGATAGACTTTTTCTCTTTTTTCTTAAAAGACATTCGCCGATCCATCATGAAGGCCAATAATGTATATACTGATGTCTAATCTAATTTATTTTCAACTTTTAAGGAGCTCTGAAAAGTTGATATATCATTCGCTTGCACAATAATTAAATAAATTTCAAATTAGCTACAATGGCGGCGAGAGAATCAAAGGGATTAACTGTTCTTAAATCTCTTGCGATCGGTTGTTGTGCGGGGGCTTTGGTGTTAGCGGTACCCATATGTATTGATCGAATTAATTTGCGGGTGAAAAATAAAATAACATTGAGGAGCAAATTTAATTTTCAAAAATGGATTAAGCTATTTGATAAATTGAATTTTACGAAAGATGTGATTATTGAAATACAATCGTTTGGTGGTTCTGTTGATATCTTTGTGTTCTTGGCGAAACATATTATTAAGCGGAAGATGAAATATAAGTTTAGATTAATTTGTCATATCCCTGAGTATGCTTGTTCGGGGGCATGGTTGATTGCAAATTGTGCTGATAGTTTCGAAGTGAATGAGCATACTTTTGTGTCTCCGTTCGATCCGTTGATGATTTTGGGGGAGAAGAAAAAAGCTTTATATCCAATTGCTTTGACTGAGAACAAGGATGCGCAAGAAATTTGGTTGAAGCGTGGACTGCATGAAGCGAATTTTAAACATCATGCGGATATTTATAGAAAAAAAGTGGGGGAAATCTTAGATATGATTGCGACCATGCATGAATGGGACGAAGCTCGTAAAGGAAGAATTTGCGATGAATTTCTCAGCGGAAAGAACAGTCATTGCAATCTCTATTCGCCAACGGATTTGGAACGATTCGGATATAAAATCAATTATATCCCTAAATAAAAATAAATTCTAATTCGCTAAACGTTTTTTTTATCACTATGTAATCATCTGTTGATTGCAATTTAAGGATATCCGTGCCATCAATCCAATGATAGTTTTGCCCTTGTACCCATTTAAAAATCGGTTTGATTTGTGGGTACATTTCAAATATTTTTCCGTCAGTTTTATATATATTCGGGTATTCATCACAATAGCGCGTTAATGGTACTCTGACGAGCAATACACAATATTCTCTCATTATTCTTTCTAACATATTTAAGCGCAGCTGATCGGTGACACTTTCAAAATCTTCTTCCGCTTTCTTTGATTCTAAACCATCCGTTATATCTGTTAATTGAAAATATGTTTTCATCACGGATGTTATTTTTTCAAATAAAATCTTTTTGGCAACTCTTCGTATCGTTATCTTGCTAGCAGTACTTATGCGTATGTAGTGATCGCATAAGCATAAAATGTTGATCGCATTTTCTTCCGTGGTGTAATCGTGAATGATTTCGATGAGATAGGACAGATATTTCTTTAGACCGTACATTTCACATAATTCCATTAGATCGAACGTGTCTGTATAAGTTATTGGAGACCTTAGCATATCACCGTGAATGTAAAATATAAAAAATCTGACGGCTTGGTAGCCATAATTTTCGAAGGATATTATTTTTTCATGTTGTTCTTTGAATTTGTCGCCCAGCATTTTTCGTAATGGTTCAGATGTGGCGCTTAATATCGCCGAGAAGGCCGTGACGGATCGGGTTCGAGATTTGACTGTTATGTCACCGCCGCCTGATTCTAATATTTTTAGCATTTTATCAACCAGTGAGCTCTCATCGGCGACAAATCCTTGATCATCCGAAGTGGGTGGCTTAATTTTCGTTTCTAATAAAGCGCCCATATTTAAAATGGATGGTGTACATGAAAAAAGAAGGGGCAATGGATTTAGATTTCAAATTTTCTGCGAAAGAGATGATTAAAAAAAGTTGAAATTCATGAATGTTTGAAGGGTTCATATCATTTACGATAATTAGTAGATTCGAATCGCTCAAGGAGAATGAGTCAAGAAGCTGTTGTCAAAGAACTTTTGGCTGAATATCGGTTGAGATTTTTGGGGAATTATAATCAGGTGCAGGGGGCTCCTTTTTCTCTTCAGGATGACTTCCGATTTGAAATGGAAGCGGGGCGTACGTTAGCGAGGATCAATCAGCTTGTTAATCAATCACTTCGTAGTAAGCGAGCTGAGTTGAAGGGCGTCACCATTGGAGAATCGACACGTGGAAGGACGCGCGCTACTTTCGACGGTTCTGATTTCGGACTATCAATCGTCAATCCGAGCGGGGTTTTCCAGTACGTGGAAACAGCTGTTGTTCAGCGATATGAAGCGAAAGATGATCCGGATGCTTACCATCTCACGTATCTCAATTGCATCGCCTATCCGGATGTCGGGCGCTTTTCAGATGAAAATGAGTTGGTTGATGAACTGAATCGGCTTCAGAAGTTCTTCGGGAATCGCACAACTGAGGATATTATGCTTGAGGAAGACCGTTTTAATACCGAACGGCACAAAACTCATGCATCGCCGCCGCGGGGAAAGGGTTCTCCCAGCCGCCGACGTCACAACAGCAGTAACCAGCGGCGCCAACGAGCGAAAGCCCAGCGGATATAACATTCGCTTGTTCATTTATTCATCACTACTGCACCAATTGCCATATATAACATTTGCAATTTGAAGCTATCGTCAAAGATTAATTCATCTTTTTGGTCATGAAAAATTGAAATATAATATTTATGGAAGGCGCACATATATAAATTTAATTAGGAGTTCGCAAATGGCCATTGCTTGTCCCAAGTGTGTGGTGTTAGGTTACCCGTTTAATACGGAGCAGTGGTTTTGTATAGAATGCAAAGAAATGGTTGCGTCGAAAAAATATTGTAATAAATGCGCTGATAGATTAAACAAATGTTACGGGTGCGGCAATGACGTTAAAGCATGTCGGGAATATCTATCAGATTTTAAAATTGCTTTTGAGAAAGATATTAAGGGATGGAATGAATTTGCGAATCGGGAGGTCCTTGGGTTTAGAAAAATGGCCATAGATTCAGCGCGGAAGAAAAAAGGGGAATATGAAATGATTCTGAAATTTTTTAATAATGATGAACCGGCTTCGGAGACAAAAAAAGTGATTCGGGCATATCTCAATCATTTGTTACGCACTAACAATAACAAATAATGATATCAATCAAAACTGCAGGAAAATGAACATATAGTATCTCCCAAGCCCGTTTCTTTCTATCGTTATATTTCTCCATATCGAATTCACGCATCATTCGCAGTTTAACTTTATTTCTTTCATGTTTCATGCATCTCAAGATATTTGCTTCTTGGTTAAGAAACTCATCGATAAAATAGCTATATATATAAAGGGGATGGGCCGATATTAATATTTCATCGACAATCCATATCTCATTTATCTCGTGGTGATCGCTTACGCGTGATAAATTATATAAAAATACGTAAGCTGAATCATAATCTATATTTCCGTATATTTTTATTAATTTATGTACAATTGACCATCGACTATTGTGGACAGCTGTTTTGAAACAGTCGGTTAATTCTACATGACTCGAGAGAGAATATACACTTGCACATGTCAAAATTGGAACGACGAGCGATAATATATATAATGCCGTATGTTCAAGATTAAAATATATGGCACCGTGAGCTAATTGAAATAGATCGGCAGATGTTATCATATTTTTTGCATGAGTATATATACATTCAAATACATTGCGTCTTACTATATCCTCGTTGATAAATTTGTAGGGGACACTCATATGTTTATATTTAGCATAGCGCACTTCTGGGTATCCCGTCCACACGTATTGCCACAAAATATACCGTTTATTCTGCGTACAACCAAAACAACTTTGTAATAAATCTATATACTCTTCAGGAAAAACATAATATTCCAACTCACGTTGATGTTTTGGAAAATATTTGCATTTCAAAAGATAATTAACTATATAAATCTCACCATATTGAGCTGCTTTTTTTATTCCATCCCAATAGTGTCTTCTCGTAAAAATACAATCATGCCCCAAATTATCTAAACGCTTAACTACCAACAATCTCCCTAATGCACACGCAGTCAAAAATATATATTCCATCTGCTCATTACTCAATGATTCCCTCAGAAGCGGAATATTTTTGAATAGCTGCTCGATTTTCTCATTATTATAATAATAAATCGCATCCATAAAGGTATAATATAATCTTGACTTGTCCAAGTCATTTTGGTATCGCACAATAGGAAAAAACCTTTGCTCAAATTTATTGAATTGTTTATTTAATAACATCCCCCTAGAATATTCGGCAAGAATCCTTTCGAAATCATCTGATAATCTAACAAGATCCATAACATAACTATTTCACAACACGCTCTTAATCCACCATGGCAAAATATTAATCAAATTTTTGGGTTATTATTCTATATAATTCGTTTCGGATTTACATAACGGGAGAAGCTCTGAAGTCTCCAAATATGATAAAACAATTGCGATTATTGCATCAATCATTCAATAATTCATCAGTATGAAGATAATATTATTAGTTCATTTTTCAATATTTTTTTACTTTAATTCCTCGCTTGGTCAATGAATCGAGAGAATCTGATGATAATGTATTGTGTTCGCTGATTGTTAATGATAATAGGTGATGCAAATTTTTAAAACACGAACCCGTTACTTCGCGGGGGGAACTATTTCCGAGACATAGATATTTCAAATTTGGGATAGCATTTAGTGATCGGTCATCAATATTTGGATTTAATGTTACAATGGTTAAACTTTCTAAACTATTCGAAATCAGGCCGCCTATTGGGTAGCACAAACGTATATCACAATAGCTGATTTCTAGCGAAGTCAGCGAAGTTAAGAGAGAAATATCAATACCTTCGGTGCAGCGACAATATTTTTTATAGTTATCAATTGAACAATTAGTGTAGTAGTCGTCAATTATTAAATTCTTTAAATTTTTTAGTTCAGGTAATAGGCGATTAGAGGGTAGGCGGATTATTTTTATTTGTAAATGGGTTAAATTTTTTAGGTGATTGACATTTAGGTCTGCGTTTATTTCTAATTTGGATAGATTGGGTAATGGTACGGTGGGGAATATGGTTTCCGATTTTCCGAATATGATTAGGGTTTGTAAGGATGTTGAGGTCGATATGTCGAGAATGTTGTTGAGGTATCTTGTTTCGAGGTAGGTGAGATTTATTAGATCGCGAGGCCAATTGAAGAATATTTGGGTAGGGGCTTCGATGGTGAGTTTGCGGAGCCATGTTAGTTTGGAGATTGTTGAGAGATCTTTTGTTCGGTGGTAGGAGACGCGGAAATCTAATTCTGTGAGGGTTGTGCAATTAATGAGTTCGGTTGTTAAGGTGGGGAGGCTGTAGTTTATGTTGAGGTATGTTAGGGGTAGGTGGGTGAGTATGAAAGGGGTGAGTGCGGTGTTTCTGAGGAGGGAGAGGGAGCGTAAGGGTAGGGTGAGAATATCGAAATCTGTAATTGTGTTTTCGTCGTTTAAAATTAATGTTTGTAGGTTTGTCAATTTTTGGAGTGATGATCCTTTTATTTTGTGAGTGAGACCGAGAGAGAGTTCGAGTAATTGTGTCATGTTGGAAAGGATGTCTGATTTGAGGTAGAGTGATTTATCGAGATGCAGGGATGTTAAATTAGGCATCTTTGTAAAATCTGGAACATAGTCGATGCAATAGTTTAGATCGAGAGAAGTTATGTTGGATAGTAGGGTTAATTTAGATGATGGATCGCCAAAAAATATCACTTTTAGTTTGGCTTTTGGGAATTGGAAGAGTATATGGCGGTAATTGAAACAGTTGTATATGGATAAATTTATGATAGGTGATGAAATGTGGCAGAATTTTTGAGAATAGGATGGATGTGTTTGGCGTAAGAGAACGAGATCCTGTATGTCAAAATAGCCGGAGATTGCATAAGGGGGGATAATAGTCAAAAGGGGGGTTGAAAAACGTGGCTCGGATATTCGTATGAGCTTCATCTAAAATATTTTAATTGGGATGCTGTTATATTTTATAATTAATAATTTTTTCAATTTTTTGGTCAGGGGTCTTCAAAATAATATTAGCGTATTATCCAATAAAATGTCAAGTCTTGCAAGGAATATAGCGAGGGATGGTCCATATTGCGTTACATCCGTATGAATACATGACATGAGACGTTCAAGATTCCATAACTGCCACGGTAAATAAGTTCGAATAATATTGCGCAGAGGTGGGAGAATTCCTGTTTCGGTTAATATAACTTCTAAAAGATTAATTTCTTCTCGGATTTTTGCAAGAACTTTTGCACCAGGGAGCGGTGTTGCTTTTACTTCTTCCGGTGTACGTAATCGTCGGTCTTTACTCCCAAATTTGGCGGTATATAACACTCGATCCCAAACGCTAGAAGAATAATATTCGCGTAAAAAAGAATCGGGGATTTCTTCAAGCATGTTGTGTTTCAATAAATCCACGAAAAACTGTGAATCTTCATCATAATCACCAATTAGACCTAATTCAGAAACATAAAATGTAACGTTAGGTGGTACCCATACATCTAATGGAGATAGTTGCATTTTATTTATGGTCTTCTGCAATTTTTTATTTAACGATGCAGGAATTTCTAATCTTTTTTTCTCCATTATCCATTGGGTACATCGAGAACATACGGCATTATTTATTAAGTATTCTTCGATTCCTTTTCCCCCGTGAAACCATTTCTGATCGATCAAATCGCTTAATTGCTGTGGAGTTATTGTTTCGCGCCAATCAACGGTACCGGGAGGAATAGTAGCTTTACGAACAACTGTTTCACATAAGGGGCACCAAGAACCACCCAATAAAGAATGATCGACAACGATTAATTTGTTAGATTTATTAGGGTGAGATTGTCTAATGTGAAAAATAAAATCCTTTATGGACCACATTATTTCGCAGCAAAACGGACATGACCATGATACGCGGTTAATTAATGATGTAAAGGCTTGGCGTCCACGACAATTCCTAAACCAATATGTATGCGGTTTCTTTGGAATCATGGATTTCGGTTCCGTAGGGCAAGAACATTTTGTTTCAGCAGCTGGTGTCCATGAGAGTGTTACTTTTAAGAGTGAACGCATGCGTGATATTTCAGTTTCGGGTATTTGTTTTATCTCATCGGGTGTCTGTCTAAGTAATGTAAGATCACGCAGAACCTTAGTACATCGCACGGAAGACAAAGTCAGGTGTTGATCACATTGTTTGTTATAAACCGGCACAATTCCGTATTCAATATTCAATAGTTGAAACCCGACTAATTGCTTGGTCATCGAACGAAATAGTAATGGTATAAAATTGAAAGATTATGCAATTATTATTCTATTCAATTTTTAATGTCAGCTTTCAAACTTTGTAGGGTAGGATAGATTCGCCCTGAACGGATCTTTTGAGCGAGATCGTTTGCGATCAATTGATCGCTGTCTTTTTTCTTGGTAGCAGATGCTGATTCTAAACGGAGAGCTTTGTCGTGATCATTGGATGTGAATTTGATGAAAAAATTATGTCCTGGGCGAACTACGTGGAGAATGATGTTTTGATGTAAATGATTAGGGCCCCGCATGGGTTCAACTGTTGAACCGGGAATGTATTTGTAAAGGTCTTCGATTGCTACCGGTTCGTCTAGTTCGGAATTTTTTGTGTTATCATCAACAGCCCACCATTTCCACTGAGTAGCGCGCTTGTTCATCAATTGCTTTTTCGCTGATTCGACAAATTGTTCCATGAACTTTAAATCATCTTTACGTCGTTTCCTCTCAAACTGAACGCTTGAAATATCTGTTCGCTCTTGGTTCAAAAGATATACGGACTCATGTACACGGCTGACGATTTCCATCAATTCATCAGGCTCATAAAACATGTACGAATCTGAACGACTCTTATCCTCTAAACTAATTTCTTTCAATAAATCGGGCAAACTCCGCGATGTTTTCGCTTCGATCCAATCACGCAGAGTCTTCGAGGGAATCAGTTTTTTATTCCATTCCGCCTGCCATTCTTCGATGCTGTATTCCAATAACGCGAATTGATCATCCTTAATAGTGACCAGAACGGTTCCATTCTCATCGTACGAAATAGTAAACCGAGATTTTAAATGCTTCACTAACACTGGCGAAACACGCGAATGAAGAAGCACCGCCTCGCAGACCCTAGACAAAGACAAAACCTTTAACCCTGCCATCTCAAAACTAAATCACACAACATTATTTTCAAACATCGCAAGCAGTTCCAGTATTCATCTTTTTTTATTTCGGATTAATTTGTGGAATATGTTTTTTATGGATTCGTTCGTTGGATAAGAAATTGAGAATGTGGGATAATCCAGAAAGAGTTCCATTAGTGCAGGCAGCTGTGGTTTAGGGCGTTGCAAAAATTGAATTTATTTACAAAAATAATGTCTCTCTAATTGTTATACAAAATAGCATAACATCCTGTATGATATGAGATCTATCGTACTAGATATCATATCATTAACAACATGGCAAAAAATATTACTGCTTCTGCTATCACTGTCGAACATATTATTTTCTGTGATTGATTTCAATCATTTTTATAATCCGCACGCTTATCCTTATGTGCTTCAATGGGATAATAACGTAGCGAAAGGCATTGAAGGATGGAGATTGTACTTCATCCTGCTATCTGGAGTTGCTGCATTCTCTGGAGTAATATCGGTTGTACTTATAATGTTTGGCAAATATTCGAATTTTTTCTGGGGAATTATTAATTGTTTAACATATGGGGCTTTTGCCATTGCGTATTCGTTTGGCGGTGATGCCCAATTTAAATTGTTTGTATCCCTTCCACTTCAATTCTTCGGTTTATGGAAATGGAATAAATCAAAAGAGGGGAGTTCTGTACGTAGCTGTTCGGTTTTTCAGATGGCTATATTATTTATTATTGGTGGCGGGCTTGCTTCTGGATTATATTATGAGATACCGATATTTACCAAAAGTATCACGGGGACGTATCCATATTTAGTATACCAAACTCCACGGATTCTGGATTCTATTTCGACCGCGTGTAATATAATTGGAATGTTCTTATTGGTATACGAATGTTGGCAACAATATATATTTTGGCTTATTGTTGATTCAATTCAAATAGCAATTTATGCTGGTGTTGGGCATTTCGGACTGAATATCAATATTTTGATGATGTGGTCCGTATATTGGATAAGCTGTATTTGTGGAGGAATAATTTGGTACAGGAGATATCAGACAGAGAAGACGGCGAATAATTGATTTCAAGCGCATATAATTCCCGGTATGGCCTCAAATTCTGTTCTATCTCTATAATCCCCCAAACCTAACGCACCACATGCATTATTTCCAAAACCCATCAATGTTCCATCTGATAATCTTAACACAGCATGATAACGACCACAGCTAACTTCCGTAATATTTTTTGGTATATTATTTATCGAATCAAACAAACACATTTTACCCCGCCCTTTTACAAACCAGCCACAACTCATTAATGTTCCATCCATCAATCTAATAATCGTACCATAAGAAGCACAAGCGATTTCAGCAACATCCTTAACTTTTTCTATTTTTGTAAAAACATGTCTATCTTGATAATCACCTAACCCAAGTTGTCCGTGGCCATTAACTCCGCAACCCATTAATGTCCCATCGGTTAATCTAATAATTGTATGAAATTCTCCACATGCAACATCTACTATATTCTTCGGCACATTTGCTATTTCTTCAAACGTATTTTTCGAATTAATTATTACATTCCCTAGTTGTCCATGAGAGTTACTCCCACAACCCATTAGCGCACCATCTGTTAATCTGATGATTGTATGAAATCCTCCACAAGCAACATCGACAATATTCTTCGGTATTCCTCTTATTTCTTCAAACAAATTTTTTTTTTTATTATCTCCCAAACCCAATTCTCCAGCGTAATTATCTCCGCAACCCATCAATGTCCCATCCGTCAATCTGATGATTCTATGAAATTTCCCACATACCACTTGTGTAATATTTTTTGGTATTCCCGATATCTCTCTAAACTCATTTCTACTATCGGTATTCCCACGCCCCCATCCCCCACTCGCATTCGAGCCACAACTCATCAACGTTCCATCTGTCAATCGAATTATTGTAAACCCATAACCACAAGCTACTTCCGCAACATTCTTTGGTATTTTTGGTATAGGCTCAAACTTATTTATTTTATTTTTACCCTCAATACCCAATCCCCTTAACTCATTATATCCAGAACCCATTAATGTCCCATCCTCTAACCTAACAATCGTAAATGAAAATCCGCATACAATCTTTGATCGCGATCGACAATTACCCAAATAAACTTTCATCATTTGATCACCACTCGACGAATCTTTCGAATACTGCAACCCAAAATTCATTCTAATTAATTTAAACCAATCATACCCTACCAATTCCGATCTCAAGAATAACATTTCATGGTTATAACCAATTATTTTATATTGCAGATCAATCGGAAGATTTCTAAATAAGGAAATAAAATTCATGATTTAATGGTTTTAGATCTCCCAATCACTATCTTAGGCGATATCTTTTCAAATTTTTAATTCATTGTAATTCATAATAGATTTTTCGTGCATTAATCCATATAGAATTTTCAACGTTTCAATATTGTATCTAATAAATGTTTCAAACCCAAAAGCAAAAATTATTGCACCCACAATAAGAAAATATCTATCTACATCAGGATGGATCAGCCCTGGAGAGCAGTTGCTAAATGGATATATTGACAACGTCGAAAAAACTGCTCCGAAAAATAATAAGCCGCCGAAACCATTGTTAAGCTTCAACCGATTCAATCCTATCCAACACATATGACTAATAAATGTTACAATCATATAATACAACATTCTCCAAAAAAACCAATAATTAAACATATTAACAATATATTTTTTCTCCTTTTTCGAGCAATAGTATCTCCAATCATATTCCAAACTAAAACTTGCCATTAACAATATGAAACACATTAAGACGGAAAATAATAGACCTGATAGATTGCGAGCTAAAAAATACTCAAAAAACATTCTATTGCATCTTATTCGACCATATTTAAATTTATAAAATGTATTACAGATCTTACATTTCAAGTTAGCATCAATCCCCGTTGATCTAAATCTATCAAGACAATCAACATGAACATATTTCATCGACCCAGCACATTTACACGGTGAGATCAATATATTCCTATTTTCGCCCCTTTCCTGCTCGGAGAAACAAATATAACATTGATTCGACATAGAACATACCATTGTTAATCTCCACCAACCTATTCACAAAATATAATAACATCAAATTTTTTATTATCCATACGCCAAGGTTATATTCGCATTACCTCTTAAACATTCTAAACCGCGATCTCTTATTCCGTTACCATGATCCAAAGAAATTTCATAAACACCTTTTAAATATTCCAAAGTTTCCAAATATGATAACACAATTGCTATTATCGGATCAATCATTTAATGATACATCTAATTATTTCATCCGCATTTAATTATTTTTTTCAATTTTAAATTAGCTAAAAAATTGATTATCTAACTGTGAAAACAACTAGTAGTAAACCATATCCAATAATATATGGGCAATACTACTTTCACGGGAGTTGAATTCTTAAAAGTTGCCGCTAACGAGACATTTGTCGTTATTAAGTCAACACCAGATGAAATAATCACTGAAGGCTATTTCACAAAATCGATTGATATATTTAAACTAATCGGTTTTCTAAAAGCAGACAAAGATTATATTCATAGGGATAAATTATTGAATTACTATCAAGTAGTTAAGGTTCCAGAAGACGCAGTAGTTACGAAGAATGATTTTTTTCGTTCTAGCAAGTTTGTCCCGGGTGAAACAAAAAAAATATCTGATTTAGCGCATTTTATTTTAAGCGATAAGAAGAGTTGTGAAGTGACATTGGCTGCTATATTCGTCGACACAGCGTATGTGAATTTTATTCATGATATCGCAAATTTAAAATATTGTCTAAAACGATTCCCGCGAGCTATAATCGCTCTAAACGACCTATCAGAAGCTGACGGAGAGATAGAAGATTTATGTTTGCGTTTTGACCCGGGTGCTCTCAAGAAATTTAAGAATCATAGCTTCAATATTTGTCAAAAATCTATAAATCATTTTCCAATAAGCATTAGATTTATAGATCCAGAAAAAGTCGTTATCGATCAATATTGTATCACGGATATTACAGACAAGAAAATTTTTATGGATTGGTTTGTTAAGTATGCCATCGATGTTTCTTATGCCCAAGGGAGACATGATGGAGGAAATTGGGGAGATGATGGGATACCAAATGCAAGTGTTGTTTCTTTTGGCCATCGTCCCTTTAGAGCTGTGAATAGATGGACCAAGTGTGATTGCAAATCTAATTGTACGTGATTGAGTTACATACTTTTAAATTTATATATTCTCATTTTATTACCACCAATCATCGGCGGTCGAGAATATTGAAATAAATATGTCTCCAATGTACGAGAATCGGGAATTTTCTCATTCTTGTCCATAGCGATACAAACATTCTGGGTCCATAAAATGAATGCCTCAATTCGTTTCCTGATATCACATGTAGGCAATGCTGTATATTTATTATTCAATTCATCGTGTGGGGCTAATTTACTATGATCACTATATAAAAACGATGGATTGATAGCACCTTTTATCATCGCTTCAACCTCTTCAAAAGATTTATCCGGGTTAATCAATCTCGTGAACATAAAAAAATAAGACCATGCTAAACAATATGAATCCCTCGATAAAGCTTGCGGCCCCAACCCATCAAAAGCAATCGTATTATTCACAGCATGAATGAATTTATAACTACTAATAGATTTCACATCACTAATAAACTCTTTCAAAGCACCATAAACTTTATGAGCATTATAATAAGCCATTACCGACCCATGTGGTTCAAAATGTTCGATCGTCTCACTCTTAACATTGATCAAAATAATATTGCTATGTAACGCATATTTATAAAATATTTCATCTACATCCTCTTGCCCTCCTACTAACTCACTCTCATCGACCAACTTGAACAAAAGAATCTCTAACACCACAAATTCCTTCCCCTCCTTCTTACTCTCCACGATTTGTTTATCCAGCAACCCCAATTTCCCAACATCATACGGATCAATATATTTCCTCAATTCCCTAATCTCCCTCTTCAACCCACTATATTTCTCCCTAAACTCCCTCTTCTCTTTATCTAAACTCTTAACTTTCTCATCATACAAACTATATACAAAATTCACCTTACTCTTAAACCCCGCATATCTCTCCACTAAGCTCGATCTATAATTATCTATCGTCGAACTAACAAAAGAATTAACCGGAACAAATAGTTTAAGAATTGACGAAATACTTTCCTCGTTATCCTTAATTATCTTATCTAACTTCGAAAATTTGTCTAATTTCGGTTTTTCTGTCGTTGATTTTAATTCACTCAATACGCGGCTCATTTTTTCTTTGTCCGTTAGCTTTTCATCTTTGGCTGCTTTCCGTTGAACCAGTTTTTGTTCCTGAAATTCTGCCAATAAATTTTTGATCCCTTCATTCCTGCGCTGTATACTTTTCTCAATATCGGTAATATCTGGCGTAAAAAGAAATTCCGGCGGCCGCCCTGGCACAACAACCGGTGTCCCCCTCAACACTGGAATCTTACTAGGCGCAAATTTGGGCGCAACCCCCATCGCGACACGCTTCTCATTATGCACCTTCCTCAACTCTCCAATATTTCTCTCAAACTCATTCCTTACAAGAGTATCATCATACGACAGCTCTTTTATAAAATCCTTTATATACCGCCCCACCTCATCATTTAAATTCTTCTGCAATTTATCATATTCCCCTTTCAAATCTTGATATTCTTTGATCATCTTACTTTGCTTCGTTTCCAGCTCACTCCCTGAATAAGTCACACCCAACACAGAATACACCGTCTCCCCATATTTCTTTCTTTCAGCCTCGCTCATTTTGTAAACCAATTTAATAGATGTATCAGGCATCCGAACTAAAATAATTGGTAACGAATAAAATTTTGGCTCCGTCTCATGAAACGAATAAGTATCCTCTTTGAGACCTACTCTATTTATCAAATTAACAACCGGAATCAAATGCGATAATGCGTCTAAAATTCTCACAGCATTTATCCCATTCAGAAGCGCATAGGCCCGCCTCAAAATCGACCCCATTTCAGGCGTATCAAAAAATGAGAACATAATCCCCATATTTTTAGTAACATTATATCTCTTTTGTGCCATCTCATCATTCTCCCCTTTGCTAGGACCAACGAATTCAATATACGAACATAAATCCAGCCGCAACCTTTCCTCTTTCAACATACTCGTGTAAAAATTTCTAATCGCCCCTTCGATCTCACTTAGATTCGTCACGAGCTTCATTTGCGTGATGAGCGGTTTTTCAACTAACCCAATCAAATCATTAACATCATTGTCAAAATGATTGTCGATCATAAACATGATAATATTTCTTTTCAATTGTTCCTCTTCAATTTTGATCCCAATTTCAGCAAATTTCACAGAAACATTCGCCCGTAGCACATTGAATTTCTCCTCATACAATTGCTTAATATAATCCTTCACAAATGATTCCCACTTGTTCCCAGCCGTATCGATCAACGTGTAGATATTATTCGAACAATCCAATGTTGTCATTACTATATATATCTATATGAAATATAAAACGATCTGATTTGTTAATTTGTTATTTGCGACCTGTGTATAGCATCCAAAGCCCTATTTTGTCCCCGTACTTGTTCACCCAATTCCAAGTTCCCTTCACATCAATAGCCACCGACGCATCATCTAAATATAATAATAATTCCCCAAGAGGATAGTTTTTTGGAATTAAAGTTTCGCAACTATAAATATATCGAGAATCCGAAAGATACCGAAATCGCTCGGGAGTTGCCCTGACTTTCTCTGCGATTGAGATCAATATAGCCACGTTCTTTTCCTTCTCGACTCGATTACATTCACCATCGATCACCAAATAATCAGCCAATTTTTTAACATTCTCCGACATATTCTTACTATCTAACATTGGTGAATCACGCAGTCCATCAAGCAGCGTATGGACATCTATCGCCGCCCAATCAAGATAAAATAGATCTTTCTTATCAAAACTTCCCGACTTTGAATAACTCTTAAAAATCTCTGACCGTAAAGCCGATCGCCCATATACTTCGATCTCACTCCCCCGAGCGTTCCACTTAACAGTATGCGGATCTTTAACCTCCTCCCCTGCAGCCATCGTTAAAAAATCATAACAATCTAAATCTAAAAAGACCATACAATATAATCATTATTTCAATTTTTAAAATTGAAAACATATCACTAAAAATACTGCATATAAAATAATTTGGGTATCTAAAATATGGATTTGGTTACCCTATTTAAAAATCTTCCAACTGATATTCAATATCTAATAACGAATTACTATCCAAAAATATTATTTATTCTACCAAAAGCAGATCTTATTAAATATGATTGGTTCAAGTTAATTAAAATGAATTTCTCTCTTAACTATGAAAGAGAAATGTCAACGAATGAAGAAATAATGAAAGTTTATTCAGATAATTGTACGAAATCTAAGATTGTGTGTGGTGATAGTCATACTATTATATTGATCGATGGGAAAATATTTGGTTGTGGAAAGAATCACTGTGGACAATTAGGGGAGGGATCTGTTTATGCCTATGCTATATGTAGGTTTAGGGAAATAAATGGAATAACTAAAAAAATAGTAGAAGTCGCATGTGGTATAAATCATACAATGATCAGATTAAAGGATGGAACATTAATGGCCTGTGGAAATAATTCCTGTGGACAATTAGGAATTGGAGATTTGATAGAAAAATGGGTATTTACCGAAATAAAAGGAATAGACAAATATGTTACCCATGTAGCGTGTGGTGATTATCACACAATCATAAGATTAATAGATGGGAGATTGATGAGTTGTGGAAGAAATGAACAAGGACAACTAGGTCATGGTGATGAGAGAAATAGAAATATGTTTACCGAAATAAAAGAATCGCCAAGGAATATTGCTTCCGTAATATGTGGTGGATTTCATAGCTTTATCTTATTAACCGATGGAACATTGATGAGTACGGGATTTAATTCAGCAGGAGCATTAGGACTCGGAGATAAACTAAATAGAAATACATTTACCAAAATACCCGGAATACCAAAAAATATTGCAAAGGTGAAATGTGGTACTTACCATACAATTATAAGATTAACAGATGGAACATTAATGGCTTCCGGAAAAAATGCCTCGGGAGAATTAGTTCTGGGAGATTATATAGATAGATATGTGTTTACCAAAATCAAAATGATAAAAAATATAATCGATGTAACGTGTGGTGTTTTTCATACAATTGTCACATTAGCGGATGGAACATTAATGAGTTATGGGGACAATAGATATGGACAATTAGGTCTCGGAGACAAACTCGATAGAAACATGTTTTGTAAAATAAAAGAACCCCGGAAAAATATTGCTGAAGTTAGTTGTGGTTCTTATCATACACTTATAAGATTAACAGATGGAACCTTGATGGGTTGCGGAAATAATTATTATGGTCAATTATCTCTTGGGTTTGATATCAACAACCATAGAGATAAATTTGTCGAAATAACTTGTCACATTCTTCCCAAACGTTTTAGTTTTTTATGAGACGCAGGTGTTATCGCAGCACCTTTTAAAAGTTCATACCCATGGATAGTTATTTTATAGCAACCAGCCAAATTAATTGTATGAACACCTCTCAAATATTCCACCCCCCGATCTGTTATTTGATAACATCTGAACAGATCAATTCTTTGGACACCTCCCAAATATTCCAAACCACGATCTGTCACCTTATCGCAACCAGACAAATTGATTATTTGAACACCTTTTAAATATTCCAAACCACGATCTGTTATATTACATCTAGTCAAATCAATACTCTTAACACCTTTCAAGTATTCCAAACCCCGGTCCGTCACCCGATGACAATCATACAAATTAATCGCAGCAACACCTTTTAAATATTTTAACCCATGATCCGTTATATAATAACAACCAGTCAAATCAATTTCCTGAACTCCCTCTAAATATTCTAACCCCTGATCAGTCACCTGATGACAATAAGACAAATCGATTACACGAACACCTTTTAAATATTCTAACCCCTGATCCGTCACCTGACGACAATCATACAAATCAATCGTATCAACACCTTTTAAATATTCTAACCCCCGATCTGTTATTTGTAAACAACGACACAAATTAATTTCATGAACTCCCTTCAAATATCCTAAACCATAATCACTTATGTAGCAATATGACAAATCAATTGTCTGAACAGCCCCCAAATATTTCAAACCGCGATCTGTTATTTGATAACAACCACTCAAATAAATTATACTCATACCCTCCAAATATTTCAAACCGCAATCTGTTATTTGATCACAACCACTCAAATTAATTATATTCACACCCTTCAAAAATTCTAATCCCCGATCTGTTATTTTCTTGCAACGATCCAAATCAATCGATTGAACACCCTTTAAATATGACAAACCTTGATCAGTTATTTGGTTGCATCCAGACAAATTAATAGTGTGTATACCTTGAAAAATTTTTATATCATCATCCGTGATTCCAACATATGAATCTTTCAATTTGAATTCGTTGATATATTTTTTTATTATTCTTCTAAAATTTTTCCCGCGATGACATAAAAATAGAACCTCTGAAGTCCACAAATATGATAAAGTAATCGCAATTATCGGGTCAATCATTCATTCTGAAATAGCATTTAATGATAATACTATTTCAGAATTTAATTCAATTTTAATTGTTATTGTAATATATAGCTTGATTTTATGGTTGAAGGCGTAATGGTTATAATTGTATTGGCGTTGCTTCTTGTTATTGCGGGTATATGTTATTTAATTTATAGAACATTTCAGAGTCAAAATTGTGATGTTTCGTCGATTGTGGGGATAGGATCGTGTCCGAGTCCATGTCCAGCGCCGCAGCCATGTCCACAGCCGCCGCCTTGTCCAACGCCGGAACCGTGTCCCGGTCCGGGGCCAGGTCCAGGTCCAGGTCCGGGTCCTTCTCCGACACCTTCGCAAGGGCCTCGAATGGTCACATTTATTGAAGGGTGGGGAGATAAACAAGTAATTGGAACGCCCGAGAACTACACGCACGCTGTACTTGCATTTGCCGTTCCATATCGCTTCTGGGGCGGTTTATGTTCAGGGAACTGTTCACCGTGGCTTGCATGGTATTTCAACAATGATCCTAGTCGAACGGCCGCGGACACTATAAGAGATCTCAAAAGTAAAAATCCCAATATCAAAATAATCATTTCTCTAGGCGGATGGAGTTTTGATCATTTCAATTGGGGCGGAGCAGGAAATAATCCAGGGTACAATGTCGCCACAGATGCTTGCGGATACATATGCAAGCCAACGAATTTAGAAACAGATAATCCAATGAATTATGTGAATAATGATTTATCACAGTTTAATTGTAGGGCAAATTCCGATTCAACGATTCAGCCTGGGTCGTTATGTTATGGGCCTAAAGCTGATCCTGGTGCTATGACCAATTTGTGCCAAAAACTGATTAAAATTGTAACTGATTTAGGGGCAGATGGAGTCGATCTAGACATGGAGAATACAAACATATTAGTTACGGCGGATGCTCATTATCTTACCGATTTCGTGAAAAATGTCACTAATTGCCTCAAAAATCAAAAACCATCATTGATAATAACACAATCACCCATGAATGCTTACATGATCACCGATCCAAAATTAAACCCATCGTTCTACAAACATGCTGAAATATATACGAAGATGGTTAAAGAGATTAGAGATAAAACAGATTTCGTTATGGTGCAGTTTTATAATACGGAGCCATCGGATTTCACGGATCCTCAAAATGTTGTTGAGAGTTATAATAAGATTGTTAGTGATATTTTCGGGGGCGATAGCACAAAAGTCGTTGTCGGAATGTGTAGTTTTGCTGAACCCGGGACTTGTACTAATTGCGGTACCGGTTGCGGGAATGGAACTTCTCGAGCGAATTCAATCGTGAAGCCATTAATGGCACGTTATTCTAATAAGTTCGGCGGGGTTATGCAATGGGCCGCAAATGGTGATATCAACGGATCTTTCTCGACCCCAATCATCGCCGCGTTCAATACATGAAATAAGGGGATCAACTGTTAAAAGTTGAATATTTGATTAATTGAAGGAGTCGTTATGCTGAGGGGTTATTAGTTTCATTTCGAAGGCAATGGCCACATCAAAGGCAATGGCCGGGGCAATAGCGGAGGCAACAGTAATAGCAATGATGGCTGCAAAGACAAATGCGACTGAAGCAGCAAAGATAGTGGCAGCGGCGGAGGCAGATGCAAAGTCAATGTTGGCGATGGCAGAAGAAGCGAAGCAAGAGAGAATGGAAATTGCGATGGCTATAGCAACAGCAAGGATGGATGCGCATAAAGCAGCAGAAGAATACGCCGCGGCAATGGCAACGGCAGAGAAAGAATCAGAAATAATGATAAGGGCAGCAGCTATTACGATGGCAATTGAAACCGCCAAGGAACAGGTAGAAGAAACTGCAAAGGCATTAGAAATGGTAACGGCAGATGCACAAGAAGTTGCCGATGCATCAGCAACGCTTAGTTCACTGGTCCACCAAGCCACAGCAGCACTCAAAGAAGCAGAAGCAGAAGCAACAGCATCAACCGAAAAAGCATCAGAAGCCGAAAAAGTAGCTGCCGCAGCAACACATTGGGCGGCAACTTTATCAGATTGATTATAAAAATTAACAAACCTATCATTTAAAATTTTCTAATGTGTTATATTATGACGAACGAACTTGAAATCCGCAGATTTGAAGCATTAACGAAAGGGAAAGGAACTCTCGAAGAATTGAAAAATAAATATATCTCCATGTATTATCCGGAAATTAACTTGCTTAAGAAATCGCTTGAATCAAAGGCGGTCCCGGAAACCCAAAATTGTATTTGTAAAAAAAGATTGGGAAAACGCAAGATTACCCAAAGGGATTTCAGATCAGGTGGCTATATAATTGATCGGCCCGGTAATTACTATTTTGGTGAAGATATTGTATTTTCTGCTAAAAATGATAATTTGGTTGCTATTACGATCACTGCTTCCAATGTTAATTTAGATTTAAACTCACGCAGTTTACAAGGGGTAAATAATGCAACGATTGGGATATTTGTTGGGAATCAAAATAATATTACCATCAGAAATGGTTTAATCACGGGTTTTCTTATCTATGGAATAAGTGTGTTGCCAAACTCAAATTTTTTTATCCTGGAAAATTTATTCTTTAGTTTAATAGGTGGTTTCACATCGTTCGTGACTATTATCGCCGCTGTGTTATTAGCTGGTTGTTCAAATATAACAATCTCAAAATGCAAAATATATCAGTTAGTTAATGTTAGTGAAGATATTCCAAATCTTTATGGATTGTTCCTTTTTAATTGTACGGAGTTCTATATCGACCAAACAACGATTGCATTTTGTCAATCGAGTACTGGGTCAACCGGATTATTTCTAAATTTATGTCAATCGGGGAAGATAAATAATTGTATTGTCAATAGAATTCAAAGTCAAGGAAGTTTAATATCTGAACAAATACAATTTTTCACTATTGGTATCAATGTTCTTCAATGCAGTGATATCAGTATAGATGGCAGTAATGTGAGTCTTCTTAGTGTCAATGGTGGTATTGCTTGGGGAATCAATATCGAGTTATCGTTGGAGCCATTTGCTTCTTGTACCGTTAACAATTCAAATATAAGTCAAATATTTTGCTTTAATGGAATTGAAGGATCAATTGCAAGCGGAATGCGGATTTTTAATTTTAGAACAGTCAATGTGCAAAATACATCGGTAACCGCTATATTGGCTAATGGGGGTATTGGGATTGGTTTTTCAGAAAATGCATCTACTGTGAATTTCACAAATTGTCATGCTTCCCATATTCAATCGACTGATAAAGCTATTGGCTTTGGCTACGATACCAGTCGTGCAACAGATGATGAATTTTCGATTAGTCTTGGAACAGTATGGAAAGAATGTATAGCTGACAGCTGTGAAATTGTAAATACTCCAAATAAGGGTATTACAAGCGGGTTTGATTTATTTAGGCATATAGGATCAACGCTAAAAGATTCTATCAGTCAAAATAACCAATATGGCTTACTGAACGATGGTGGCGTTATTATACCCCCCGTGCTACCCAATAATAGCTCAAAAAATATCGTCCAGGGAAATACATTCACAAACAATACAATTGGAATATTCGATAACAAAGGACAAACTACATACGTAAATAATACCATAAATTAAAATTTGAATATATATTTCATTGTTATATATATTCATGCTTCAAAGGCTCTTAAATCAATGGATGTGATTAAGTTAGTTAAGGCACTACCCATTGATTTACTAAATGTTGTATCGAATTATTGTCCGATGGTGTTTTTTCTTTTGTCCGAATCAGAATGGGTGAAAATTGATTGGTTTAAATTGATTAGATTCAATTTTGGTTTGATTTATTCGAAGGATGAATGTACGAATGAGGAAATAATGAGAGTTTATTTGGAATGTTGTGAGAAGAGAAAATCAATTTTTATGTCTAGTGATAGATCTTGTTTATTGAGGAATGGTGTTTTATTGAGTTGTGGGATTAATAATTTCGGACAATTGGGGATGGGAGATTTGGTAGATAGGCATAAGTTTGAAAAAATACAATTATCGAAAAAAATTGTTGAAGTGAAATGTTTAGGTAATTATACTATTGTTAGATTGATAGATGGAACGTTGATGAGTTGTGGGCATGCTATGTATGGAGCATTAGGTCTTGGGCATTTGAGGGATAGGAATAAATTTTGCAAAGTTGGGGGGATCAAAGGGAATGTGGCGGAATTGATATGTAAGGAAGGTCATACAATTCTGAGATTTGAGGATGGGACATTGATGAGTGTTGGGTATAATTCTTATGGGGGGTTAGGTTTGGGGGATAGGGGTGAGATACGATATACATTTAATGAGATAAAAGGGCTGCCGAGAGGGGTAGAAAAAGTGATATGTAGTGAGATGCATACAATTATTATTTTGGCAGATGGGATACTAATGAGTTGCGGGCTAAATAGTGCAGGCCAGTTGGGGGTTGGGGATAATAGGAATAGAGATAGATTTTCCGAAATAAAGGGTGTGGGGGGAAATATTGCGGAAGTAAGTTGTGGTGCAGAGTTTAGTATGATCAGATTAGCAGATGGGGGGTTAATGAGTTGCGGGATTAATGTGCATGGACAATTAGGTGTGGGGGATAATGTCGAGAGAAATGTGTTTTCGAAAATAAATGATATCGGGGGAAATGTCGTTGAAATGATTTGTAGTTCACATCATACTATCATCAGATTAAACGATGGGACATTAATGGGTTGCGGTTATAATTTCGATAATCAATTGGGGCTTGGAGATTGTTGGTCCAGAGTTGTATTTTGTAAAATACCATTTATTCCGAAAAATATTGTGGAAGTGACATGTTCTAATTCTCATACATTCATAAGATTAACGGATGGAACAATAATGTCTTGCGGACACAATGGTAATGGGGAATTAGGGTTAGGAGATAATTTCAATAGAAGTCGATTTTGGAAAATAACCGGGATTAAAAATGTCAGTGAGGTCATGGCGGCTTCAGGACAGACGATTATAAAGTTGATGGATGGGGAGATAATGACATGCGGAAAAAACAATTACGGACAATTAGGTCTCGGAGATACTATACCGAGAAATGTCTTTCAAATAGTCGATTTATGAATGTATTCAAAAAATTGAATTGATTATTTTTTTGATATATAAATGTATCATGAATAATTTTGAAGTGAAAGCGAAGAGTTATAAGTTTATTGATTTAGGGGATAAGGGAACTGATTTGAAGGAGAAATGTAATTTCCCTGATATGTTTCCTGCACAACATCAGGAAAGGCAACCGGGATTAGAATATCTGATGAATCCGTTGCCTATTTTTGATAATCCGAAGTATAAGGGTTCTGGTAAATTGAAAGGGCGGGTGGCTTTGGTAACTGGAGGCGATAGTGGTATCGGTAGAGCAGTCTGCGTTGCTTTCGCAAAAGAAGGTGCGGAAGTTGCTATAGCGTATTTATACGAAGATAAAGATGCAGAATTAACAAAATCATATATTGAGGGATATGGATCAAAATGTTTGTTAATCAAAGGAGATTTAACTTTGAAGGGAGCAGAAGTTGATGTGATCAAGAAAGTGTTAGATTATTTTGGTTCGTTAGATGTATTGGTTTTAAATCATGGGGTGCAATTTCCGCAACATGATATTAGAGATATATCAGATGAACAATTAGAGTTAACTTTTAAGACAAACATTATTTCTTATTTTAAAATTGTTAGAGCAGCTATTCCGTATTTGAAAAACGGCGCGGCTATTGTGTGTACTGCGTCGATAACAGCTTATGAGGGACCATCTGTTTTGATTGATTACGCTTCTACGAAAGGGGCCGTAGTATCATTTGTTAGAGCTTTGTCTCACCAATTAGTTGGTAAGGGAATTCGTGTCAATGCGGTAGGACCCGGGCCGGTCTGGACCAGCCTAATCGTGTCCAGTTATTCAGCTGATTATGTGAAGACTTTTGGAACCGATACACCGATGAAACGGGCCGGGCAACCTTATGAATTAGCACCGACATATGTTTATCTGGCATGTGACGATTCTTCGTTTGTAACTGGTCAAGTATTACATGTAAATGGCGGCAAGCAAACAAGTTCTTAGAATGAATGGGAATATTCCGAAATCAATTTTTTTATCTTCGTATTATTTATCTGATATGAATAAAGATAAATATACAAAATATAAATTCAAGTATTTGAATGACAAATCTGATGATTGGGCGGATTACATTGTGGTGGGCGCAGGTGCTGCGGGATGTGTTGTTGCGGGAAGATTGGCGGAATCGATGGATGCTAATGTATTAGTGTTGGAGTTAGGTCCTGATAATGGCGAAAATCCCGATATTCTCGATCCATCTGAGCCGTCATTATTGTGGAATCATCCCGATGGGCCGAATCCATCGCCGACGTGTCTTAATTTCAAAACAAATGTTCAGTTAGACCGTACGTATCATTATCCGAGAGGGAATGGTGCTGGTGGGTCCGTTAACCATCATGCTCTTATCGATGGTTTGGGGTCGTATAAAATCTATGATAACATTGGGAAACTAGTCAATGATGAAGCAACGTGGGGTTCCGAAAATGTGTGGAAATATTTTAAAAAAATGGAATCATACAACAATATATACAACACAAGCAACGATCATGGCCACGATGGTTGGCTCCAACTCAAGCCCTGTAATGTAACTTCGCCTGTTCAAAAAGATTTTATATTTGCAGCTAATAAGCTTTTTTCAGCTCCGATACGTTATGATTTCGCGTCAAATCGTCATGATGTTGCCGGAGTTGGTCTAGGGAACATACAAATTGATCAGAACGGTTTACGTTCAAATTCTTTTAGCGGACTTTTAAAACCGTTATTGAAGCGCGGTAATGTTAAGATCATGTATAATACCATCGTTTCGAGAGTAGTTCTTGATGAGGGAACCCATAGAGCTGTCGGAGTAGAAGCATTAATGAATGATCATTATTCGGTTGATTGTACTGTTCATAAAGAAAATCCATTGGGTCGCCATTTTTTCAATGCTAGGAAAGAAATTATTTTATGTGGTGGTGCAATTAACACTCCGCAATTGCTGATGCTTTCTGGGATTGGGCCGAAGGATCACTTAAAAGAACATCATATTAAGCCAGTGATAGATCTTCCTGGGGTTGGAACTGATGTGATGGATCATCATGAGTGCGGACTTACGTTTGAAATAGATCCAACTAAATATGTGTGGGCGGCTCAAGCAGCAAAAATAATAAAAAATAAACCGAACGCAAAATTGAAACAATATCTTGAACAATTTATCAGAAACGAAAGCCCCGATGTCGGTGACAATCAAGTATTTTTTGATTGGTTCTCTGGCCTCGATTCCGATGGGAAGATGAAAGAGCATATCGTTAATGATGACGACCCAGATCTTCACATACACTCGGCAGCTGGATTCTTCTTTGATTTCGATTTCAAAAGCACACAACCATTACCAAACGGTAAACAGCGGATAGATTATTTCCATAGTCAAACGGATTTGAACCATCCTGAATTCCCGAGAGTATTCCACAATTTCCTCTTAGAATCGCTGAAATTAAATCGCGCAGACGGAACAATACGTCTAGCGAGCTCGGACCCCAAAACACCCCCTATAATCGACATAGCCCTCTACAAAGATGATATAGCTTGCGAAAGACTCGCACGAGGCATACTAATGATTCGCGCAATAGTAAATCACCCAACTCTTAAAAAATATTATAAACTTGACGACCAAAATCGCGTAACAGAAATTCTCCCGGGATATAAATACGAAACTATTCCTCAATTAAAAGATTACCTGAAACGTTTCTCTTCGATTGGTCATCATATTTCGGGTAGTTGTGCCATGAAGGTCCACAATGGTTCAAACAAACAAGGGGTCGTGGATTCCAAATTAAGGGTATTGGGGGTAGAAAATCTTCGGATAGCCGATACTTCTATATACCCATATCCGTTTCTCCACGGCTACAATACATCGAGGGGAGCCTATGTTGTAGGAGAAATAGCAGCTGATTTAATTAAAATTTGAATATATATTTCATTGTTACATATATTCTTGCTTCAAGCGATTAGCTCAATGGATCTGACTAAGTTAGTTGGGACATTGCCAATCGATTTATTAAATGTTGTAGCGAATTATTGTCCGATGGTATTTTTCATTTTACCGGAATCAATTTGGGTAAAATATGATTGGTTTAAACTAATTAGGTTAAATTTTGGTTTGGTGTATTCAAGGGAGACGTGTTCAAATGAGGAAATAATGAGGGTTTATTTGGATTGTTGCGGGAGGAAAAAATCAATTTTTTCATCTGGTTGCAGATCGTGTGTTTTGGTAAATGGTGTTTTGATGAGTTGTGGGAATAATAATAGTGGGCAATTGGGGGTTGGAGATAAGCGGCATAGGGTGAAGTTTGAAAAAGTAAGGTTGGGGAAATATATTTCAGAGGTGAAATGTTTAGGTATGTATACTGTTGTTAGATTAATGGATGGAAAGTTAATGAGTTGTGGGGATGGTATGCATGGGGTATTAGGTCATGGGGGGTATCGGGATAGGAAGAAATTTTACAAAGTTGAAGGAATAAAAAGTAATATAGCCGAAATAATATGTAAGGAATTTCATATAATGGTTCGATTTGAGGATGGGAGATTGATGGGTTGTGGGAATAATAGTTATGGACAATTAGGTTTGGGGGATAGGCTGCTTCGATATACATTTAATGAAATAAATGGGCCGATCGATGTTGAAAAAGTAATATGTAGTGAGAAGCATACTATTATAAAATTGAGAGATGGGAGATTGATGAGTTGTGGGTTTAATCGAGGAGGGCAGTTAGGTCTTGGGGATAATTATTATAGAAATACATTTAATGAAATAAAGGGTGTGGGAAGTAATGTGGTTGAGGTTAGCTGTGGTGGAGAGTTTAGTGTTGTTAGATTAAGAGATGGGGGGTTAATGAGTTGTGGAAGAAATGTGCATGGAGAGTTGGGCGTGGGCGATAATAGGGATAGAAATGTGTTTAGCAAAATAGATGATATTGGGGGAAATATTGTTGAGGTCATATGTAGTTCATGCTATTGTATCATCAGATTGGCTGATGGAACATTAATGGGTTGCGGTGGTAATTTCTATGGACAATTGGGTCTTGGAGATGATTTGGCTCGAAATGTATTTTGCGAAATAAAAGGAATTCCGAAAAATATTGTGGAAGTGATATGTTGTAATTCCAATTTGCGTATATTCATTAGATTAACGGATGGAACATTGATGTGTTCCGGATTTAATGATTGTGGGCAATTAGGTTTAGGAGATTACTTAAATAGGAGTAGATTTTGTAAAATAACCGGGATTAAAAATGTTAGGGAGATAATGACGGGTTTGGACCACACGATTATTAGGTTGATGGATGGGACGATAATGACATGCGGAAATAACTCTTGCGGAGAATTGGGTTTGGGAGATACTCGATCGAGAAATGTCTTTGAAATAGTCAATTTGTGAAGCCACGTATCAATATGATAATATTGAATTATTATTAAAAATGGGTGGGAAGTGTTATATTGAGTTGTTAAAGATGAAAATTGGGTGTGACATCGGTGGGGTTTTGAAGGAGATGATTAGTGATGAACCGATAGTTGATGCGCTTGAGACAATTAGGAAATTAGTTGAGTTGAAGCATCAAATTATTTTAATTTCGAAATGTAAGGAGGGATATCGAACGTATATTCAGGAATGGTTGAAGGAACATAAATTGGATAATTTAGAGGTTTATTATTGTGATGAATATGGGGAGAAAATTGATATTGGCATGAAGGAAAAAATAGATGTGATGATCGATGATAAAATACAAGTGTTGAATTCTTTTGAGAGGAATAGGGATATTAAGAAAATTTGGTTTTGTTGTGATAGTAAGAAGATCAATGGTGCGAAAAAATATCAGAGCGAATTATTGAAAAATATTTTTATTGCTGGGGATTGGAAAATTGTTTTTGAGATTATTTGTATAAAAAATTGAAATGGTGAGTGTATTGAAGGCATGGTTTAGTATTGATCATTGATTAATGGCGGGGCGTGAAAAAGTTTGTTCTTGTTCGCGTGAGATTAAGGGGGGTGGTGGTTGCGGCGGAAGTGAGGCCGGCGGGTCTTTCAGAAGGATGCGATCATTGTATTTGCACTGAGAGCGATGAAGATGGGATATGTGATCGTTGTCACGGGAGTCATCCGCCGAGGCCTAATGGAAAGTGCAATTATTGTACGGATGAGAAAGGAAATCCGAGGGAGCCGTGCTTTATCTGTGGGAACCGGCTTCATAAGACGGAAGCACATGAGTGTAAATATTGTGGGGGGTTCCACAAAACGTTTGAACACATTCATCCATGTGGAAAATGCGGTTTGCCATTGGAAGAAAGTTTTGGGCAGGTTCAATCCTATCTGGTGAGGTTCAAGTTTAGGTAGCAAAAAATTGAAAATTTCGTTTATTTGGAGAGCTCATAACTTTTGAGAGACATATTAGTCGTTGCGGAGCCATATGAGTTTCGAAGGGAAGGAAACGAAATTGGCGGAGGAGTGGAAGGATTATTTTGTTTGGAATGAAGGAACGCATCGTATTGTTCATGGGAAAATGTGGTACGATGGTTATCTTTTCTCAGTAATTTTCGAACATGATCCGAAAATTAAAGAGGGGTGCGAGTATTTGCGAATGTTGGAGAGAAAGCAAGCCGATTTTGCTGAGCGTGTGGAGAACTTCAAGGTTCGTACGGAGGTCAAAACTTTTGAGGATATGACAGCGGATGAAGTTATTTTGCTCGAAGCCAAATGGAGCGGGAAGGGGCTCATGTGGCATGTTTCGCCGGAGAATGACCCCGAGAGCGCTTTTAACCGCAACATCATAGAGAAGTGGCTGGCTACGGTAAAGGATCCGGCAGCCACTCGAAAAGAAGTTATGTTGCTGAAAGATATTCTCTATGCACAAAAACATCCTGAGGATAAAATCAACAAGGAAATCAACGAAATGGTGGAGCGTTTGGGATCAATGCTTGACGGCTCCATAACCATATCCGGATCAAATGCGGAGGTGTTCGCGGCTTTAAAAAAACGTCATCAAAAGGCGGAATAATTTCTTTATTGCTTCGGTTGGGATCATAGCATAAATCATCTCTTATTTCATATGCTGTGATCGCAAAAAATTGAATTAACCATGTTTAACCATTCTTGAATTTATGTTCACTTCTCATTAACTGACAAGCAACACATGCTGCGCGCGATTGTCGCGAGTCGGCGGGCATGGCGGGCAGTACCCTTCCTTAGCATTAAGAAAGTCCACTCGACCGAAATTTCACGCATGGTAATTCGCGCTGCTGCTTCTGCCGTATTGCCAGTGAAGCCGGCAGTAGCATTGAAGGCTTATTTTGAGGCTGTCAATGCGCAGTGCGACCGGGAGCGGAAGGTTGAGCGCATCTCTGACACTTTCGCTGATGATACTGAGATCGTTTCGCAAAATGGCCAGCGATGGCGCGGTCGCGACGGTGTGAAACGGTTCTACTATCCACGACGTCGCCCGTGTGTGAACTTGGCTTTCGTGCTATTCCGTGCTATGAAACGATGATGAGTAGCGCAAGCACCAGTGGAACGATGATCGCTCCTGAAATCGTACTCACTTCCCACAAGAGAACGATGCGCGTCGGCGACTGGTTTCATCTCGACTCCAACGGCAAATTATCCGCCTTGTTATCTACAGCGGTGCGCCTATCCAATGATCTCTCGCTATTCCATCCGCCCTTTAGAATTATCTCTTACACCAATAAATTCCTGTTCCTCCCATACTACCCTCAGATTCGTGGCTTTCACCATGACCCAATTTTTGATTACAACAAGAGCATATAATCGTCGGTTCATGTCTCCCTTCAGACGACGCTCTCCTGACTACTTTTGTTGCATTCTCTTCATCAAACGAAATAGATTTTTTCATCGCCTTCACGCGCGCCATTTCATCATCTATTTTACTTAATTCTCGTGTCAATTTCCGTTTCTTATTATTGATCGCCTTTAATCTCTCTTTTTGGTCACCCACACTCTTCACAAATCCGTCAAAATCTAACTCCAACAAATTTATCAAATTAATCTTGTTCAAACTAACCGTACTTTTTGGTCTCTTATATTTCTCAACCGCACCACGAACCCCATCATCACTCCCCTTGAAATATTTAATATAAGTCTCATTAACATAAAAACGATCTTCAACAACAAGATAGAAATAATCATCCCCTTCATCAATTATCTCTATCTCATCGGCATCAATTGATTTCATCACGATATTCGAATATTTTTCATCTAAAACAATTTTCCTAAGGTCCGCCATTTGCTTCATATCTCTCCCTTCAACGAACCACGTATATTTACCTCCACAGCTACCCGTAATCTTGTAAATCATCCAATCATACCACAATCTCTCAAATAATAAATATTTAAAATTTATATTTTCAATCTTTTCCAAACTAAAAATTGAATACACGACTCCATATCATCCCCATTATTAAAATCAACTCATTCGATCAATGATCTGCTTAATATGTATTCTGATTTCAGCATGGGTTATTCTATTCTTCCCCAAATCACAAAAGAATGGTTTACAGAGAATAATTCAATCGTTTCGTTTTGCTGATTATTTGAATACTAAAAAATGTAAAACGTGTCATAATGTCGGTAAGGGAATTCCCTTTATTCCGGGTGTAATTATTATTGATGGCCATATTGATAGGCTTATGGGACAATCATTCATGTATCAATATCAAAAAAATATTAAGATCGACGAAGATTATTCAAAATGTTCATGCGATAGAACCAAACCGTTGACAATAATTATTAGAACAACAGGGGGAAAATGCAGTACTATTCTACAAACTCTGTATAAACACAAAGGTCACAAAACTTGTTATGTATATGATTATTCATATTCATTAGGAACGTTAATAGCATTGTTCTGTGATACGATATATTTTACAAAAGGGGCGGAATTATCTCCAGTTGATATCCAAAACCACGGGAAACCCCTTTTAGGAACATTACAGATAACATTAAATGAATTATTGTACGACCCACAAGCGGTTATTAAAAAAATATCACCGTATCCTAAACTCTCCAAATTATTCATTAGTGATCTCGAAACTATATTGCATGTGTTTAAAATTCACAAAAGTATCGATAAAATAAAATTCCTCGAATTGTTCTTTAACAACGCTGTTAGTCATCACGTAGAATATGGATTAGACGAAATAAAAGCGATCGGATTTAATGTAGGAAGATTTAGTACGTCGCCGGATTATTCCAAGATACGGCGAATTATCATGGAAAATTTTACGTTGAATTCGAACGACGCTTCTTTCTGATTTGTTTCACCACATGAATGATGGTAACACCAAGAAAGCCTAGAAATAATGTCAGTGAACTGCCAACAATAACGCCCTCATGAAATTGTGAGATCCGACCTTTGCCGGCGCCAGCAGCCATATTTTCTTGGTGGGCCACGATTGCTTCCCGCGCCATCCTCGTTCCAGGAGAAGACATCACGCGCGCGGCGAAGTGATACTCATACCGATAATGCAATGGAATAATCATTCTCTCAGAACTTCAATTTTTATGCTTTCCCCGTTGTACTCTTATGTAGAATAAGTGTCATGCGTTTGGGATCAAAGACGACGGGATTAATACATTCGTGTTTGGGGCGATAATAATCTTCGACGAGAAAGATTTGTCCACGCCGAATGTTCACAATTTCTTCTATATCGTCTAGCATACATATTTCTGGAGCAATATAACCGCTTTCTTCGAGGAGCGCGTTATAATCTTTCCAAAAAAATATATTTTCGGTGTAAAAGACGACTAGCATTTTTTTCTGGCGAAGTGTATCAAAAATTTTTAGGCTCGCTGGCTCTAACAAAGTTGTTTCTATATCAAACAACTTACCTTTCAATTCACGAGATTCAGGATAGAACACTTCAGGTGACCGACCACGACATTCTTTGACCAATGACGTGCTTTTAAATATCGTGTAAGCATCAACGAATAACGTCGACTCCGCCGCTTCAGAATCAGTTAATACGAGCTTTTCAAATCGATGACGAATAATAGTTGGTAATAGGTCGTATTTACTGATCTCGATTGGAGTTATTTCTGTTGGTGCTAACACTTTTGGTTTGCTTCTTAAGTTCCCCATCTTCGATAAGATCGTGTGCAATTGATAAAAAATTATGCGATGTTCTATCTGTCAGTTTTTCAATTTTTTGATACAATAAATAAAAGTTAGACCCGAATAGACCCCAGATCTTTCAGGAATCGGTGATGTACCGCGCGCTGACGTTCTGAACAGTCGCTCTCGGGATCACAAGTCAGATACGCCAGAGAAGGTTGATAGCCGGTTTGAGCGGACTTGATCAAATACTCGTAAGCCTTTCCGTCATCTTTGATCAAATAATCATATGTGAAGCGATAAGGAGGGCGGGTTTCTTTCTCATCTGCCAATGCCGCTGCTGCATTAGATGAGATAGAAGCATGTGTTGCAAGCAGAAAGGATACGATGGGAAACACCAGCTTGTTCGATAGATGGTTGATCAACAGAGGAACAACATTTTGGCCATGATGATTCAATATCGATCCCAAAGTAGAAAGCAAAAGATCATAATGCTTCGTAAACTTTGCCATCACTCGATACGACTCTTCTTCTTCGTCACCGTATTGACCCACAACCATTTTCCGCTCGGTGATTTCATTATGACGCTGGATGACCTCACGAGCCAAAAGGTCCTCAACTGAACAATACAGAGCAACGACAGACTCAACGATCGAATTAGTTGTCTCCATGCTAACCAACTCCGAATCATCAAAGTACGTTTGATAGAGAGCATCCGGATTCGATGACTCCGAAAATAAGTCTAGTTCTCCCAGCGAAACATATCGTGCGATGTATACCCGAGCGCTTCCATAATCTTTCCGATCGTGTTGGAGATAACGAATATACATCTCGATGGCATCCGGATTCCCTGCTTCGCATGATTGAATGATTAGTGCAACTATTTTTTCAATCGTCATATCGCCAGCCTGGTCTTTCCATTCAGACGGCTTGAAAATTGGACCACTTGTGTCACAATGACCGTAACGATTGCCGGCGTACTGCCACATGTAGCGAATGTAATAACACACCATACCCATGGGAGAATAAAATCGTTCCCCGCGTTTGTAGGCCGTTGACCATGGCTCCAGATTTTCAGTGTGATCACCACCTATAGGTATGTCACGAACAATTCGCCCCATGCTTCGCCGATCAACGGAAAGATACTTCCCATAAAATGCCAACCCAAGTGAATGGTCGCACGCTGATAACCACCGGATGATCCGAAATACCTTTTCCTCATCGAGACCTCTAATTGCAGCTTTCAACAGAAGTTCCCCCGACTTTCGCCAATAGTAACTCAGCCCTGACAATGATTTGATCAGGCCGATAACGCCGCTGGCAGACATGGTCCCCAACAAAAGCAGCGTTTTCCGGAACTTATCCAACGGATCAGCTAACTTGCAATCAGCGGCAGCAGCAGCAGCAGCAGCCATGTTCAGGCAATCAGATCACATGGTGAAGTGTTCAAGGTTATGAATCTTTCAATAAATTGCTATTTTCAATTTTTTTGAATGTAATACCATTAACAACAGATATTAATAAAAATTGAAATATTGGATTACTTGGAAGATCTATTATTTTTGTATGCAGTTATCTGATTTTTAAACGTTTACTGCGATGCTCGGGGTATCTAAAGTCATTAGGCGATTAACTACGCCGCCGATCGTAATGCAAGCGGGTATTGAGAGGGCGAAAAATGCCTTCAAAGAAAGTGTTGATGATTATAAACAACTGGTAAACACATTGGCAACGCTGGTTAAATCAGACAGTGGGAGCGATTTTACCGCAATTGAAATTCGTAACCTATTCAAAATTATGGTTACGAATTTCCGTTTGGTCACTACCGATGATTTTCGCGAAACATATCAAACTCTTGCAAACATTTGTGAAAAAATCGTCCTTGCTTTTGAAGTTTTTGGAATCGCTCAAAGTGACATTTTGCGGACTTGGGGAAAAATCCGCTCTGTAGAATGTGAAGCGTGTCGTCCTCATTTATCTTTAAAGAATGTCATTGAAATCGATATCAAGGCAAAGGACCAAAATCTTGAGGTTTTACAAACTATTGGAAGAATGCTTGAGAGCGCCAAAGATGCATTTACTTTGGCGGAAAATATCCGTACCGAATTGAGTAGCAAGTTATTCGAAGATAATATCCCCGTTATATCTTTCCACGCAGGAGAAGTCGAGAAGTTGCAAAATGATGTTTTTTTTGCTGCCCAAAACGTATTAACGTATACCGCAAAAGCCAATAGGAAACTAGCAGAGCAAGTCGGTAAAATAACAAAGCCGTGTTACTATGAGAAAAAAAAAATTGATGAATTGCCTAAAATATTTTTTAGTGAAGCCGCTGCAGAGGATCTCAGAAAATGTAATATACCTACTGATTACTCCCTCTTAAGAGACGGAGGTGCAGCAGGACCAGCAGCAGCAGCAGCAGCAGCAGCGGCGGCACTACCACCTACCGAAATGAAAAAAGCAATTCCCACATTGCGTCAATATCTGCATGATAAAATAGAAGAATTCTCGCAACATTGCGCACATGACTTAACATTTAAAAAAACACCCCAAGTGATCAAGACAGCATTAAGCGGTTTTGACGAGTTCGCAGATGCTGAATTATATAAATTTTTTAAAGATCGTTCAGAAGATAGAAACACATATTCTCTCATATGGGATGAGAATCCGGGTGAAACCAATTGGCCGGATCTATCAAAAGGACCCCCATACATCGAAGATCATCGCATGAAACTCGCTAACGAACTTTTCAAAATATTACTGGGTTATTACACCCATTTCACCACTTAATATCAATTCTTTCAAATGACATCCTATCTCCTTCATCTCGCAACCCTAATTGTCTATACCGATTTGACCCACAACTCATTATCCCCCCATCCCTTAATCTAATAATCGTATGATCACACCCACATACCACTTCCGCAATATTTTTCCAACGACGATTTATCCAAATGGAATAACATTATGGGATCATAACTCGATACCAAGTATAATAAATCAATAGGCAAATTTTTAATTAACGGTAACATTAACATTACAATTACAAAATGAGATCCACTCAAGCTAATAGAATGATTATTATCATTTCAGTCATACATATTTTCAATTTTTTGCGATTAAGGTAACATTCCACCTTTCATTGTAGCCATCTCTTTCGACATTTGTACGTATTTTGCGGTCAACTCGATGATTGCATTTGCGCAATCCCTATTATTCGACTTAAGTTCTTCTATTTGCTTGGCACTAACACGTTGGGCAGCATTCATTCTTCCAGCATATGATTCAAGACGATCTTCTAAAATCTTGAAATCATTTGCACTCTTCTCCATTAGTTCGACAGCTTTGAATACATGTTCCGCAGACTTCTTGTGCTGAACAGTATCTTCCTTACGAAATGGATTCCCACAGATATGACAAACTGTAACAAAATCAGGGCACACTTCAGCATTCGGCTTATGTATCGTATAAGCCGCTTTCGACATAACCGCATTACAATCTACGCATCCAACCAAAGCGAATTTACAATCTTTCAAATGAGCAAAGAACCTCTCCCCATTAATTCCATATATAATTTTCTCTTTGCATCCCCGACCTTCATGCAAACACTTAACCTCCTGATTCTTCAACTTCCCGGTAATCATAAACGCCGGTGCCGTGATAATCTTCTTCTCTTCACGAGCAAATGGTGAATCACATGAACTGCACTTTTCCAACAAAACAAGTTTATCAAAGCAGCCTTTACAAAATGCACATCCACATGGCAACGAGATCGGAATCAACGGGACTTCATCACATTTACGACACGTCATATCACACATCCTATCTTCAAAATTCACAAAAATATCACTCGGCACACTATGCATCAACGACGGATCAATCGAAGGAACCAATTTTTCTACCTTCGCAACTGGCGCCGGATCCGATCCAGCCGGCGCAGCTCCAGCCGGGGCAGCAACAGGGATAAGTACGGGATCACTCATAGGTTTCGCAATGATAAAGGGTACCAGCCAAAAATATTATATACTATTCAATCCATTTATAATTCAATTTTTTTCACAGATAACGGCAGCAGCTTGTTCCCGAGCCACTAAAGTATTATACACCAAAGTCAATTCAGCAAAAGGCAATCTATGGAATTTTTCTGGCGCAAAAAAGAATTCATCCCCTAATTCCGTGATCCGCACCTCCTTTGCGACCTCATCAAACCAAATATACATTTCCCATTTCTTGATCAAAGCCTCCACCATCATACAACCATATCTCTCAATATTCCATCCTCCACCCTTCAATCAATCACCAACTACAATTTTTTATAACCTACTTATCCTCGCCCCTCTCAAACATTCTAACCCCTCATCCGTTACCTCCGAATAAAAAGTCAACACAATTTCCTCAACACCTCTCAAATGTTCCAACCCCGCATCCGTTATTTCATAACAACAGAACAAATTAATTCTCCTCACCCCTTTTAAATGTCCCAACCCACGATCCGTTATTTTACCACAAAAAGACAAATCAATATTATCAACACCACTCAAATATTCTAACCCTGCATCCGTCACCTGCTTACAAAAGGACAAATTAATTCTGCTGACCCCTTTTAAATATTCCAACCCCGCATCAGTTATCTTATCACAATTAGATAAATCAATTATCTCAACACCTTTTAAATATTCCAACCCCCTATCAGTAATTTGATAACATCTTGACAAATCAATAGACCGAACACCTTTCAAATATTCCAACCCCCTATCTGTTATCATCCTTGAATTGAACAAATTAATTGTATGCACTCCCTGAAAAAATTTTATATCATCGTTCGTTATCAAACCATATGAATCGTTCAATCTGAATTCTCTGATATATTTTTTTATTAACATTCGGATACTCTCATGCGATTTACATAACGATATCAGCGTATAAGTCGAAAAATAAGATAAAACAATTGCAACAATTGGATCAATCATTTCTTAATCATTCATTTGAGTTATTTATGATCCTTATATAATGATTTTCAATTTTTAATTAAAAGATTGAATGTGTTTTTGCTTGTGTGGTCGTTCTATTTTGTTCTGATTTTAAATTCGTTATGGCGACAAAGTTAGTTGGGTTTTGGTTGCATGCGGATGCCGTTTATCCGTTTTATTATAAACAATGTATGCAGTGTCCGGGACCAGGGGAAACGTATGGTGTTTCTATTGATAAATTAACTATTCTTAATCAGACGCCCGAAGAAATAAAGGGATTATCTCTATCAAAAATAAGAGAATTGCGTTCGATGGTGCCCTTTTTGGGATGGCAGCTATGGAATTTCGAACGTCTCATGTCGCGTATTCATGATGACGTTATCCGATATGCACCCTCACTCGCTGCTCTAATATCTATCATCGGACCGTTATATTAAGTTTTTCAAATGTCCATCTATCTCGCCGATCTCCGAACCCTAATTGTCCGTGCGCATTACTCCCACAACCCATAAATGTCCCATCTTTAAATTTGATGATACCATGATCAAAACCAAACGATACTTCTGCGATATTTTTCGGTATTCCTTTTATTTCTACAAACGAGTTTCTGGATACCGTATCTCCTAACCCCAACTGTCCTGATCCATTACGCCCACACCCCATTAATGTCCCATCCGTTAATATAATAACTGTATTATAATGACTACTTATCACTTTTGCGATATTTTTAGGAATTCCTTTTATTTCATAAAACGTGTCTCTCAGAACATTATCTTCAGTACCCAATATTCCCCACGAACTAGAGCCACAGACCATTAATGTTCCATTCCCAAATCTAATCATTGTGTGATATTCACCGCATGTTACTTCTACGATATTTTTATCAATCCCCTTTATTTTTTCGAACGAATATCTATTCACCCTATCTCCTAAACCTAATTGTCCATACCCATTACTACCACAAGTCATTAATGTCCCATCTGTCAAAACTATAATTGTATGTAATGCCCCACAGATCACTTTCGTTATATTTTTTGGTATCCCACCTATTTCTCTGAACACATTTCGCTGTATACATGGTTCCATCCCTAACTGCCCATATTCATTATAACCACAACCCATTAAAGTCCCGTCATCCAATCTAATAATTGTGCGATGACAATTACTTATCACTTCAACTATATTTTTGGGAATCCCACGTATTTTGGTAAACCACCCCCTATTGCCCGTATCACCCAAACCTAATTGTCCAAATTGATTATATCCACAACTCATTAAAGTTCCATCTGATAATTTAAGAATTGTATAATAACTATTAACTATTATTTCGACAACATTGTTTGGTATATTGGGTATTTTTGAAAACTGCCTTATGTATATTCCGGCACCCATGGCCAAATGTCCATTATTATTATACCCACAAGCCATTAATGTTCCATCTGTTAACCTAATAATCGTCCCATACTGAGTATCCAGCATTTCTACAATATTTTTGTCTATTCCCTTTATTTCATTAAAAATTTCTCGGTCACCCTGATCGCCTAAACCTAATTCTCCATATTGATTCCGCCCGCAACACATTAATGTACCATCCTCCAATTTTATAATTGTATAATAATAACCAGCAATAACCGTTGTTTTTTCGCGGGAACAATGATCCAAATAAACTCGCATTATTTCTTCATTCGTACACAAATCACGCTGATACCTAAGAGAAAAATTCATTCTAATCAATTTGAACCAATCATATTTTATGAATTTATCTACATGAAATATAACCAATGGATCATAATTAGTAACCAAATATAATAGATCAATGGGAAGATTTTCAATTAACGAAATTAGATCCATTTGAGTTAATTGATTCATAATTATTGTTGCAATGATACATATTTTCAATTTTTTCAATAAAATTGTTAATTGGATTGAAAATATTATGGATGAATAGAGTATATACATAGGATGGACGATTCAAAGATATTGCGAACGTTGCTTGTTCATGAGAGGGAATTATTGAAATCAGGGAAGATTGGGAATCTGACTCATAAAGGTGCAACGTCGGCTTGGCTTGATGCTCCGTCGTCAGTTGCTGAGAATGGAATGACAACTGTTTATCGTGTCATGGGGGATGCGGAATTTTTATATTTGTTGGAAAAGAATGAACTTCCCGATACGCAACCATATCAGGCGATAATGGAAGGTCCGCGCGGGAGGGTGTATGCTGAGAAATATCTCAATGGAAAAAAATATGTTAATACATCGCCGACAACTGTTGTTGAATTTTTATGTCCGGAAAACCTTATCACCGAACTATTCAAAATCCAACACAAAGCTGAAGACGGCGCACTTTCTATCGGTTTAGGCAATAAAGCTGGCAACGGACTGAAAAAATTCAATGAATCACTCACAATAGGCAACACGAAATGGAAAATTGTAAAAGTCAAACGGCCGCTTTTTTGATGTAAAAAATTAAGGATAAACAAATTTGGATACGATTGAGCAAGATAACTCCATTTTTGAATGAGCGGTGTCTAATATCATTCCTTCAACCATGAATAGCGGCACTAGTAATCCCATTAATTCCCACCAGCCATCAACACCAAATTGTTCCGCATGGTCCCGGACCCAATTGGCCACGACTCCATGGTCTCCCCTTCCCCGATGATCAAACGTTTTTTTATAATCCGGATCACGCGAAGCAATATATTGCTCCAAATCGCAGAAATTATACTCCGGATCCAGACTGAACAAATTAAATCCTTTCACAACCTCAAACACCTCCAAGCGAATCCCTTCAGCCCGACATTGCTTATAAAAATCTTTCATCACCTTAATATCTTTCTCTTCGTCGAGGTACCATCCCACCCCTTTAATCTCCCTCTCCGTACATCCAATTGGAGAAACTTTATACAACTTCGTCCCAGCACGAACAACCCTCTTAGGCGGCGCCATGATTGGTTTTTCACGAGTCATCTTCAGATCCAATTCTTCCAACTCTTCCAAACTCAAAGTTGCCACCTTCTCCTCAGACAACTTCAACCGAATCTGATATTGAAACGCAACAGTATCATTCATCGCTCACACCTACCCCCCATAACTTAATAACAGACCCTTCAATAAATTAAGAACATCAATTTTTTCGCTAATCGCCAATTTTTATTTCGCGTTTCATTTCTTCCATTAGTTGCCCATATTTTACATTATTTTTCATCAGTTGGTCAATTATATTTCCCATCACATGGACTGGCGTATAACTATACGTGTGAATAATATCGATCAAGTCGGTTATTTCTATAGTTTCATCTAAAGCATCATAAATTTCTTTCTTAAATTCATCTCTATAAGGCTTCATTAACGCAAGCAATTTCATCTCAGGGTATGATGCATTTAATTCTTGACATTCTGAAAATTTCATATTTAGATCCGGTCCCTGCAATCGATACCAGCCATAATGATAATTGGCCCATCCATCCACTATCCACCGACTTAACCAATATCCATTGAAAAAATATTGTTCATCCTTTAATGCTGAAAAAATATCTTTTATGAATGGGTCACCTATAGCATTTCTTTGCATCGCTATATTTTTCATAAAGATATTGGCCGATCCAGAAATAAATTTGCGAGATGGGCAAATACAGGGGTTCGTCAATTCGTCATAAGGTATTGACCCCCGAATTTCTTTATATCCTAACTTTTTATGATGCTGCAACCATAAATATTTTTTAAGATATTCAATCTTATACATCCGAAATTGGTTTGTAAGATAACAATCAACACTCAGATATTTTTCTAAATTGCAGTCACACATACAAGAATAAATCGGTACAATATACGTCCGATCCACAGTATGCAAAGGATTTTCATATATATTAAATCCGACCAATTCTAATTTGACCATTGTTTATATGCCTATTCACTATTTAAGATTTTTCGAGAGAATTAATTTCAATTTTTCCCCCAAAAATTTGAATTAAAATATATTTGTTGGCTCCTTTATGTTATATACTTAATTTTTATCCTATAAGATGAAACCACGAGCTCGTCTAAAGCGTTTCTCCTGCCAAAATTTGGGATGCCCCTTTCTCGTAGCATCTAGAATAGAATTAATAATGCATAAAAAGAAGTGCCCCTTCCAAAGGAAATTTAATGTTCGCCCTTCAGACGAACCACGCGTTAAACCATCGATTCCTTTCCTGGAATATCCGGATAATAAATTTTGTGAAGCGATTGATCGAGAATATGATTCATTATCATATGATATTAAATGGATAACCCGAAATTTATCGGATTCAACATTTCTTGATAGAACCGTTTTTATCGTTGAAGTAGCGAAGGCAAAGCAAATTGTATATTATATTCATCTTGATCCATCAGCCGCTGCTAAACCAGATTGCAAATTTGGGTATATTGCTACGTTAACAATGGATGAAAGTAAAGTATTAACGTTAAAACCGCATGTCATGAGAAAGACCAGAGGAGGGAATGAAAATATCAAAAGAAGGATACCGGAATCGGCTACATTTGTGGATTTTGTCAAAGATAACCCAGAGAGATCAGTAATTCACAGAAACCTATCAATTAGAAATTTGATTCGCGCAGATATTATTTCCCATGATAGATGGTTCTTGACAGCCTTTGATAAAGAAAAAGGATATCTAAAGTGTTTATTCCAACGAATGCAGGCTATACTAACAAGCAATTGGTCCCGCGGGGCAGTAGCACTAGTTGGCATCATCATGGAATATTCATTCATGAAAATCGATTAAATATTCTATCACAATACCACATAACGGCAGAAGAATAATCGGGCAGATGCTATTAAAAAAAGCAACTATTTTCGTTTTATCGCTTTTTAATGGATTTAAAATAGAAATGCGTGGATATGTATACGGATCACTTAATTTTTCACTTCCAACAACACGGTTGAATAATATTTGTTTACAAGAATTAGCATCAATAACATGCATAAATATCCCATGATACGTTGGAAAAGTATCACCCGGAAAACACATACATCCAACAAAATTTAGAGTTACATTTTTTTTCCTTACGCTCTTTGGATATCTACCCCGCCTGTCAGGGTTCGAATCATTAAAATCAGTCACAAGCACAAAAAATAAAATCCTGTCGTCACCTAAAAATATTGGTTCAGTCAGATATTGCTTACTAAAATTATGAATTTCAGGGAACAAATTAAATTTAAACTCTATATCCCTCTTAAACGAATGTTGCTCCTGGGTTACTTTTATTGAAAATTTCTTATCCGAATACTCTAAAAATGCATTTCTCGCCCCCATATTCCGCGCAGCAATTGGTACTCGCGGCATTTCCTTCAAAAATATTGATCCAGCCGAACGCCATAAATAGTGTTCGATATCACTCACCATATTCGCCGGATAAATAATCCCAGGAAGTTCAATGCCCCGAGAATCATACACTAAATATTTAGCTCTCAATTCTTCCTTCTTAGCCACAATGAATTTAAAATCGCATATGATCGCTTCTTTATCAGACGAATTAAACATCGGTTCTACAGTCATTAAGATCAAAAGCCCTTGTAATCATATTTATTTTCAATATTTATATAACGCGAAAATTATTTTTTTTCCATGTGAATCCACCGTTGTATAGCCATCGATTTCGGGAGTGAGTGTCTTTAACCCAAATACCAATTCACGATAATCTTTACAATATCCCTCCATTTCCTTATCTAGTTCGACATTTACGATATACCGTGATGTATCTGTATCAATGATAAGCACATCGTAAATTGTTGGTATCTTTACATTGATTGGAACTTTCAAAGAGCATTTTTTCCCACCGATGTTAAAATAGTACAACATGTCTCCCCCGATTAAAACTCCGTTGACTTTATACGCGCTTTTAATTTCGGTAACTTCATTATTTTGGATTAAATAGCTGAACTCTAATTTCCCCTTTCGATTTAGACCATGATGAACATCAACTTCTTGCGCTTCTAACACTTTCCCTTGTGGCGGATCCAATATCATCGTCGATATCCGTTTCGTCAGTTTCCGTTGACGAAACAACCGCCCTAACTCATCAACTGATCCCAGCGTTGCCAAAGCTACCACGGGAACGAATGGTTCTTTCACATCATCCAAAGTACTCCCCGGATGCCCGCTCGCCATTCCCCACCGTGATAATTAAATATAGCGAATTCATGGATTTCCCAAACCACGGACATTTCAATTTTTATTCCCCAGCCCTATTAACCAATTTGAAATATTTAAATGCCCACCCGCACAAGCACCAACGAATGCTGGATGGTGGATATCAACTTTTACATCTGATCACGAAAAGTTGAAATATATTTTCTCAAAATCATCGATTATAATTGTAAATTGTACATTGACCAACATGTCGAACGCTCCCGCACCATTGGAAACATCGACAGACCTTGAAACAATTGTCTTACCAATACGATCAGATGAATCAAAAGGTCAGAGACAAAATTGCAACTATTCGTGGGTAACTCTATTTTGTGTGTGCATCATAATAAATGTTCTAATTTTTATAGTCACAGGCATAGGATGGCTAGAGTGTTACGGTTCAGTATATTGCGAAAATCCCCAATATCCATACGGCCCAAAAAATGATGGCGGTGGCAACACACCCTACACATGTTGCAAAACAGATAATACCTGGTTTGACGACTCAACTTGTGACCGTTTATCAGTTACCATTAAAAATTGCTCCCTCTACGACAATTGGATGTGGACTTTCATCGCAAATATAATCACTCTCACCATCATATCATTAACAGCCTTATGCATATATTGTATAAAACAAACTTAATTATTTTTCCGTTTCTTCATCGGACTCGCACCTTCTTCTTCTTTCACAAGCAATTTATTCTTCTTAAAATTATTATATGAATATCTAAACGAGCTATCTTTCCTAACGAAACAATTATCTTTATGACAAACTGCCAGCCTCATTTTTGCATTAGAATTACTCTCAATCAACAACAAATAATTATTCTTCTCCAACTCCCTCCTCACATATTGAATAGGCGGTTCAATCCCCAAATGTTCAAAATGTTCAAACGTAAACCCAATGACATTATTCATCAATTTCGGACGACCCAAAATTATATTCCTAAATGAATAACCTCCCCCTAAACCATTAATCCTAATTTTCTTCCCCATAAATGGCAACGGCACAATACTATGTTTATTCCTAACGATCTCCCCCGTAACATTAAACATAAATTTCTGCACCTTCTCAACAAAAGAATTAAATATCGTAATATAATCATTTTTCTTCTTATCAAAAGCTATTTTAATTTCTTCCTTCGTCGGCAACAACGGAATTTTGATCTCGTACCCCATCATATCAAAATCCAAAATTGTCTCCGGAACGAAATTCAATGAATGCCAACTCTTATTCATACTTGTGGACCTCACTTTCGAAACAGTAAACGGCGGAATAAATTTATCAAATTTCTCAATCGTTAAATAAAACCCATTCACAACGCAAATTTTTTGCATAACCCTAAACGGCAACGTTATTTTATTTCTCGTAAACATCTCAATTGAAAAATCTGTCGGATCACTAGACATATGCATCCCAAACAACAAAGTATTAACCGAAAATATATATTCCTTTTCCAACTCCTTCACGATAATATTTTTTTTACAAAATTCCCCACTAATATGATAAGTATCTATATTTTTCATGAGCACAGCCATTTTACCAAATATTACACCCATATTTTCTCGAATAAATAATTCACTCGCCCGCCTAATAACATCCGGATGATCCACAATCGTTTCATCTACATTTTCAACCGGGATCAATTTTAATTCTCTCAAAATTAACTTCTCCTCAACTTTCTCCAATGTCGGCATCACCTCAGATAATTCCGCCATTGCCTTATGATAATTCTTTTAAATCCTACGAACATCCCAAATATTTATAAATCAATTTTTCCGATAGCTAACAATTTTCGAGACACATGCCGATGCGGTTTTCTTTTTTAGATAGATCAACAGGAACGACTTTTAGGTAGCCAAACTTTTTTGCGCATTTTGAAATTTGCAAAGGATTCATCGAATCGCAGCACAACGTGAGTTTATCATCGCGATGCCGATAGTTATTATCATCATCATCTTCATTACAAGCATCACAAATTGGATGCCACCCACTACATTTAAAGCAATTTTTCGGATCTCTCAGCGGATAATGTGCCAAAACGAATTCTCTATATTTCGGCCTAAATATCGCACCGTTCTCTTCAATTGGCGGGTCATATCTTAAAATACTTTTAGGAGGTGTCATATTACATACCAACAATTCTTGCAGTTTCTCATTAATAGCGAAAATTTTAATCGCTGGATTTTTTGTTAGAGGGACCAAGTCTTTTAAAATATTGTTGAAGCATAATTGGCATGCTGATTGCGGTCTGGGTAATCCATTCGACCAATCAAGTTGGGATGCATCTATTCCTGTCATGAAAGGTAATCCATCGTTGCTCGCAGAAGAAATTATTGAATGCATTTCAAATGGATTATGACATTCGCGCGAATCATGGGCACTAAATCCATGATCCTCAAGACAATTCTGACAAAATGGGACTTTCCCAGGTGATACTTCACGCACATATAATAGACATATGTTTGCTTTTCCTTTGCATGTATAACAAACAGTATCGTGAAAATTAACTTCGCGCCTGAAGAAAGGGATATCCGCTGATGTTTTTAAACCAAGATCTTTACAGCACTTACAATAAAATGTACGACTCCAAACTCCCTGAAAGAAGAAACCGCGATCAGGCAAATATAACTCCGGCTTGAGACGAGGTACTTTAATTCTGCAATAATCACTAATTAAACCGGCGAGATTTGTTAATTGAGGCACATCATCTCTAATTAGTAAGGTTAAGAGATTTTCTAATATGATTGAATTTTGATTAGTAAAATAGAATTTAGCATCTCGAAAAGAATCAACTGCATTTTCATCAGCAGCAGAATATCTCATCTTCCATCTGTATTCAACGCCATGATGAAACCAACAATTCTGTATATTGCAATCACCCCAAAAACTTTTATGGCAGAACGGATGGTAATATTCGCAGTTATTCCAATTCGGACATTGCCCCAGAGAAATCAAATTTGTACAAATGGAGTAAGCCATAGATCACACAGAGAAAATTTAACAAATCAAATAAATTAAATGAATATATAAACGAATTATAATTCAATTTTTTATGCTTGGAAAAATTGAATAATTAATAAATTGAAAGGCCCCTTTTGTATGAATGTTGTTGTTAGAGGAGATATGAGTCTCTTTGCTTTTGGAGCTGTTGAATGGAAAACTGATCAATCGGGCTTTCGATCGGCTAGTATTATTCCAGCGTTAGACATGTTTGGAAATTTGACTGTGATGGATGATAAGGGATGTTTTTTTAAAGTGCCTTCCCGTTTTCGAGTGGCTTCTTTGAGTGGTAATGGAGAACCGTTGATACCGATGATACCTATGGATCACCCACCACACATGATTTGCTCAAAAGAACTTGTGTCTCGTTCTTTGTCTGAAGGTAGAGTACCCGGATCAGCAGCAGCAGCGGCGGCGGCAGCGGTATCAACCGTCGATGCAGCACCGAGTGGAATTGAACTTGGACAAAAACGAAAGCTAATTAAATATGAGCCGACATTTCATCCAGAAGAAAAAGTGTTAGTAAAATTGAGAGACGGAAAGTTCCACGAAGGAATCGTTATCTCTGCTACAAACGGATACAATCTCATTGAATTACCGGACAAAACAGAATGGTACAGTCCATCAATTAATATCAAAAAAATAGATGACCCCGAGATGACCGCTGCAGCATTATTGCAGCAGATCATGCAGCATGATATCAAGAGGCAAAAAATATTGGATGATGTCGCTTAGATATAAATCTTAATTACAGTTGATGTCTTCATTAGCTGTGAATTTATGGGTGGGAATTTCAATGCCTTCTGCTTCGAATTTAAAAAACTGAAAATCAATTAGAATACAATATTAGTTGTATTTAGATATTCTTCTACCAATGACCGATTCAGAGGGTTCAGATGATGAACTTGTTAAAAATTACTGTGATTTTTGTTCGTACACAGCTTCGCCAGATTATAATGATATCCGGGAGCATGAAGCGAAACATTTAACTTGTCCAAAGTGTTCGAGAAATACTAATGTATATAATGGGCCGTATTTATTCTATGAGCAGGAATATAATATAAACTCGATTTGTGGTATTTTTGTTCAATATGAGGATGAATTTTTGGATATTTTAGGTGCAGATGCAAGAATGTGTTGTGGATGTTTTGAAATTAGTCATTGGAATGGTCCGATATGCTGTTGGAATAAGATAGGAGATTACCCTGCAGACTATGAGCGAGCGGCTGAGCATAGCTGTAGTTTTTGTTTTGAAGAAATACCAAAATTGCAAAAGGGAGTGAGTATATCATTTAGAATTCTCGGCAAAATGCAGGTATCAAAAACTAAATTTATCAAACCGCAAGGGTGCGAAAGATGTTGGAGATATATAAACGTTCTGCGGGAATCGGAAAAATTATTGATTGATGGTAAATGGTTATATGGTTTGGATGAATCGGAATTACAGTATGAGAGTCGGATACACGTTAATGTACCGTTATTTGGGCATTTCGAAACTCACCTTTGTAGATATGTGACACGATATTATGATGATGTTTCAAAAAAGTTTTTCAAAATAGATTTTAGAATCAATAATTTGATCGCGCTGCTTCGGCATGTATCAACGATAGAATTCTCGGATATGGATGAATTATACAAAAGAGTAGTTGCTGAACACAAGCGTTACATAGATTGGTCAAATTATAAAATTCGGATGATGCCTAAAAGTTTTACGGTAGCATTTGTTGAGGAGATTAAGAGGATTTCGAACCAGACGGCGGAAGAATATGTGAAGGATCAATTGAAAATTTTGAATGTTGGGATAGAGAGAAATTTAATGGAAACGAAAAAGTTGCTGGATGTCGTTATTCCTCCTTTGAGGGAGATTGTGATGGAGTATGTGGATTGCCGTTATATATTTTCGAGAATGATTAACAATAGCCAAAAATCCTGAGATTGGTATCATAATTACTTTGTTTATACCTTCAGTAGATTAAGCCCCGGAATTCATATATTGTTAATAGTTGAGGTTCCGCGATCAAAGAATATTTTGTACTGTATGTCCCCCTGGGACGAGCGAACTATATACTTTTTACGTTTAACAGATTGGGCCTTTAGAATTCATATTTTGTCATAGTTCAGCCCCGGGGATAAAAGAATATTGTTACTACAGAATCTAATAAATCTATGTTTTTTCAAAAGTTATCTGCCTGCAATAATGTAAGGTAAAAAATCAGTAGAAAATTTTTAATAAAACACAATTTGGGTATATCATGTAATTGGAGGCAGCTGCTTTTATGATAACAACTTGTGAAATTAGAGATGATTTTTGTATTGATACGCGACTCTTTATAAATTAAACTGTATTCATGCGTTGTAGTCGTTGCATTGCATTCGTTGCGTTGCGTTGCGTTGCATTCGTTGCGTTCCATTCGTTGTATTCGATTTGCGTTGCATTCGTTGTATTTGATTTGTGTTGCATTCATTGGATTTGATTTGTGTTGCATTCATTGTATTTGATTTGTGTTGCATTCATTGTATTCGATTTGCGTTGGATTCGTTGTATTTGATTTGTGTTGCATTCATTGTATTCGATTTGCGTTGCATTCGTTGTATTCGATTTGCGTTGCATTCGTTGTATTTGATTTGTGTTGCATTCATTGTATTTGATTTGCGTTGCATTCGTTGTATTTGATTTGTGTTGCATTCATTGTATTTGATTTGTGTTGCATTCGTTGGATTTGATTTGCGTTGCATTCGTTGTATTCGATTTGCATTGCATTCGTTGTATTTGATTTGCGTTGCATTCGTTGTATTTGATTTGCGTTGCTTTGGATGCACTCAAATCCCCCGATGCTATCGCATCGACCCCTTCTCTGAGGGGTGTCGCTTCGCTCCCCATCAGATGCGATCATGTTTTGCATTTGGTTTAAATATTACAGAATTTATGCATTGAGTGGTTCGCATCGCATAAAAATGGTAAACAAGCAGAGCATAAAGATATATTAACTTTTACCCATATTTCCACCGGGCACACTGGCTGGTGCTCCAGCTAAATTTGACAGAATAGACAAATTCCTAGCAACAATGTCATTAAAGTCATCCTCCATAATCTTTTTTAAACTGGGGCTTGCCATATCCGCTGCTTCATGCTTTATACGTTCGGCTTCCCGATGCCAATCATACACTTTGAACGGACAACAAAACGTATCAAAATATTTGGCTCCCGAATGTTTATATGTCCCCAAAACGTTTCGTTTAACATCCATCGCAGTTCCACAATACGGACATTTTGGTATATTAACTATCTGATTCGGCAACGTAGTAAAGCTCGACATAATTATAAAATTATATATATCACAATCAACACCCCCAACGAAATTAAATTCAATTTTTTTAAAACGTACATTCTTGATTCCGTTTCAGCGCAATATTTCCCATCAGAATTATTGCGCGCGCAACCGTTTGTCGCCTAAACAATATTTGACATTTCCTTTGATAATATCTAGACCGCTTTCTTTATCTCTATTGAGGGATACCTCGAATGATTTATTTTTGTTTGGAACATATGATTTAATGAATGATTCGACATCTATTTTTCCGTCTAGATCAATAAAAGTTCGATTAGCCAGCGTCAAGAAATCAAGTTCAAGGGTAAATTCATCTCTGTAGTAGGCATCCGTTGGTTCACCTTTTTTAATTGTTAGTGTGGAATTAAATGCATCAGCCATCACACCACGTAAAAAGGGAGTTATTTCGCGTAATCGCTTTTCTTCGGTATCATCCAAAAAATGTGCCATTGGTTCTTTAGCACCGGCAGTAGAAAATGTTCGCCGCGCAACTGGAAATTGCGGAACTGAACAAATTGGTCTTTTTGCCGCCTGACCTAATTTCGCTCCCAATCCTTTACCCAATCGATTAAAAGCAGCAACCGATCTCAACATGGTAATGGTATTCGATTATGCAAATATCAATTCCTTTATAGATAAAGCAAAATATAAAATAATCAATTTTTTGCAAATTAAACCTGCTGTGATATTGGTCTGTGTGTTTCATTCCGCAACGACGAGGGCTCCTTCGACATTGATAACCACATCACACAGCAAAGAAAGATGAACCCCAAGCTAAAAATAAATACTATAAAGCTCCATGAAAAAACAAATAAAGTATACAACGAACTCCCATTCGTTTCATACGTAGCTATACAATCAGCAGAAATTTGTGCTTTTATAATAATACCCCAGATCAACAACACCAAAGCAATTACAGAAGGCAAAGATGTTTTCGCTTTTTTATTATTCTCCCCCGAAATAGGAACCTCCAAAACAATTTTAACCGCCTCCAATAAAGTCCCAACCCCCGTCAATGTCGTAAAAATAACAGCAACTAAACAATACGGCCACAAATGTACGCATGCATCCTCCAAATTCCCATTCACTCCTAAAATTATTGTCCCCGCAAGAGCATGCAACAACAACAAAACTCCGACCCCAAAAAAGAAACAACCAACAGTTTTATTCGCTTCGGACATTTTTGTTGTATGCTACAAAAATGTTTAATAAACTATTCAAAACGATAGATTTTCAAATTTTAAGAGTTTGCGGTTCTATAATAATGCTAAATTATCTCTGTTAATCACTTCATCGTCGGCTATGTAACCGAGTATGGTGATATATTCGCGTGAACATTTTCCTTTGATCTTTTGGAGTTGTTCTGCATTGTAATTGACTAAACCACGAGCGAATTCATGACCGTTATTATCATAGAGAGCAACGTTAAGATGGGCAGAAAAGTTCCCTTCGACAGAAACGATGCCGGGCCCGAAGAGAGATTTATGTTGTTTTACTGCCTGAACGGCGCCAGGGTCGAGAAAGAGTTTGCCTGATGGGACAAAACCATGAGCGATCCAACGTTTACGGCCTGCGAGTGGCTTAGCCTGAGGTAAAAACTGGGTTCCAATATTGGGGTCATGACCTTTTATTATTTTCAGAATATTTTCCGGTTGAGCTGATTTAGTAATAACCGTTCGAACTCCTGCAGCTGTTGCGATGCGGGCGGCCTGAATTTTCGTTGACATTCCACCAATTCCCCAATCACCTGGGCTGCCGATCTGAACTGTTAATTCTTCAACATTCGGAACCATATGAATGGGCTTCGCGTCCGTGTTTTTTGTCGGATCCTTATCATAAAGTGCATCGACATCAGTTAACAAAAATAGCCAATCTGCCTGCACCAATGAAGCAACAAGAGCCGACAAAGTATCATTATCACCAACTCTAAGCTCTTCTACAGCCACAGTATCATTCTCATTAATAATGGGCACAACTCCAAGCCTAAACAACTCCTTCAACGTATTGAATGCATTCTGATAATGATTCGACTTCGACAGATTCTCACGTGTCAATAACACCTGCGCGATCGGTTGCTCCACCAAAGAAAAAAAATCATCATACAACCTCATTAATCGACTTTGCCCAATAGCTGCAATGGCTTGCCTCGCAATCAAATCTTTCGGCCGCTCCCCCAATCGCATTCTAGCACACCCTATCGAAACAGCACCCGATGTCACCAATATAACATTATAATTCAATTTCCTAAGCTTCATAATAGTCTCCACCAACCCTGATATCACACATAAATTAACATTCTTATCCCCACTACTCACAGACGACGAACCAATTTTCAACACAATAGTACCCTCCATATATCTATATATAACGCAACAATATATTTAACTCGTATTCAATTCATCAATATTCGCAATCATCTTTTCTAACGGATTCTCATCAAAAAGATACCTAATCGAATATGAAATAAACGGCCTCATTGAAATATTCTTCTCTGCAATCATATCAACATACTCATCTATCTTCGCCTGATCTTTATTCACCGTATGCTGCAACAGCCGCAACAATTTCACCTTAAACATATCTCTCGTCGGATAATCAAACTTAAATTTCGCGCTCATTCGATTTATCAACGCTTTATTATTAAAAATAACGTCACAATCGTTTCCGGTGAAAAATCTTATTACGTTCGATGAATCCTGTAAGCCATCTAAAGAGTTCAATATCTGAGACATCACGGGAGCGGCTTTTCTATTTTCTAAAAAGCGATCGAAATCTTCGAAAACGAGAATTATTGTTTCGTTCGATGATTTAGGGGATAGGATTTTGTCTAGATAGTCTAAGTTTATGTTCCCGGGGTTGACAATGTAGATTGGATAGTTATATTTTGATGCGAAAGCGCGGATCATGGTCGTTTTTCCTGTTCCGGGTGGGCCATAGAGGAGATAGTTGAGAGATTTCGTTTCACCGATCGTTTGTAGAATTTTCCATTGATCGCGTGCTATTTGAACATCTTTGATGATCGTTTCGAAATATTTTTCACAGCCGATTAATTCTTCGATGGGTTTAAATTTGTATCGTTCTTCGGCGTACCATCGCTTATATTCTTTATCGAATTTGTAGAGTGCTTGGGTAGGGATTATTTTTTTGAATGAATTTATTTTGTGGTTGAGTTTTAGCCAGTCGGCTTCTGATTCGAAGTTTAGAGTAAATGTGTCGCCGTCTTTTGTTACGAAGCATTTTGTTTCGGATATTAGTAGTTCGCCAGGTCGGGGATAAAGATAGAGGTCGCCGCAACTGTGAATGTCTATGAAAGAGTCATATTCGTAGTAAGAAGCAAGGTCGGAGAAAAAAGATGATTTTTTGGGGAAGACGATTTGATATTTATAGTCGCGTGGAACTTTTGTCGTTGTGCTAATTTGTTTGATGGGTGGTTTAATCTCACATGGTGCGGCCGCTGCTGCCGCGGAAAGTGATAACGCGGATGCGAATGATGCTGCGAAAATTAATCTCTTTGGGGGATATCTTTTTACAACTTTTACTGAGCGCGATAGAAAACGTCTGGGAACGGACGCAAATAAATTAGGCCTGGCAATCACACGAATGCAAGCACGAAGTAACGACATTTTGTAAATAGATGAACAAATTTATTGATATGGCAAATGATTTACATTTCAATTTTTTTAGGTTAAAATTGATTATTTAACTTTTTGATGGGTTTATTGGTTTTATGGTTGGTTTTAGATCCTTTGAGCGATATGTTGCGGGTGATTCCGAGAATTGGGGGGTTCATGCGTAGATCTCCTATGGGGAGGGATTGTGTTAGGGCGGTCCATATTTTAGCGCCTAAATCGGGGGTTGGGTATAAAGTGGTTGATAAGGATGGGCGCGATCTTTGGGGGAAAACATTCAAGGTTGGCGAAAGTGTAAAAGGTAGCGCATCAAATTTCAGCTATTTGGCATGGGCTTGTACGGATCTTGTTCATGGTATTAGCAAACCTTATCGTTATCTGGAAGTTTCATTCCGGCCAGAAGATGTTATTGACGATAAATTATCTGATAATCCGTATTTCAGTATAACGCAGGCTCTTAAGGTAGAACGGGAAATTGCCAAAGATGAATGGTCAAAACTAACTACAGGAATGGTTATCCTTCGTGGATGTAAGAGGCACTACAAAGATGGTTTGTTAAATGATCCAGCGCCCGATTCCCCTGCAGTAATCAATCCAGGGAAATGTGAGGGACATTTTAAAGATGGTGTAGTCCATCGAGACAAAGGACCAGCAATAATTTATGCATCCGGGTGGACAAGTTATTATACTTTTGGGAAATTCATTAAAGGCGAAGATAAAGTCGAATATGTCGCTCATTTGAAGGAAATTCCCGCTAAAAGTATCGAAAAATGATTTTTTTATTAAAATTGAAATAACGAATATTTTGGAAGATTCGTGGGGGATTGTTATTGGTTAGGCGGGATAGGAATGGCGGCGAGCTGGAAGAAAAGACGGCTAGATGATGAAGTTCCGGTCGTCATCGAAAGGTGTCGGGGGCTGGATTTGAGTGGGGGAGGTGATATGGGAATTCGTACGATTATGATTGATTGGGAAATGGTGAAGGCGAACTTGCCATTTGGTTCGAAACATGGGATTTATCGGGCGGGCGATGCTGGTGAAGCGTTGAAGAAATATCAATTGATTACGGATTATTTGGAAAAGGTTTGTAAATTCGTGCGGGACGTTTGCTTAACTGATGACGTTTTGGCATTGGTTGGGATGGGGAGCTATTTCATGGGGGACCCGAATCCAACTTTGGATATTTCGTTTCGCTATTGGATGCGTGATGGAAAGCAAATAGAGTTTTGGGGAATGATTAGTAAGTTGGATGAGTTTTACGATAATCGTAATAATTCGCCCGAACATTTCATGATACCGGGAGATTCGTTAGATACGCCGAGGAAAGCTTTTGAAGTGATGGTGCCAGAAATTCGTGAGAGGTGGTTGTCGATGGGTTTGGAAAATAGCGCGAATGTTCATGCTACTTTCGTAGGTTGGCTTGAATGTTTGTTTCCTACTTGGGACAAATTAAAGGCGGGAAGAAAGACGCATAATTTTTGGAAAGGGGCTGTGAAGATAATTTTGTTGTCTCGTTTGGGGGATCCGCCGGCAGGGATGACTGTGGATGTTAAGGGGGTGTCTGATTCATTTCGTGGGGGGATTACGGTTCCGATGGTATGTATTGATACGATGCTTCCAGAACGATTGCTTCCTTTTGGTATTCATTGTCAGGCGCACTTTGATTTGGTCAGTGCGGAAGATAAACTTGGGTATCTGCTTCTTAAACAGGAGTGTATCGATTATTTGGTGAATCGATTGATTGGTGTTACCGAGCCCGCGGAGTATACATGCCTCCAAAGTGGATTTGTTGAATGGAGTGAGGGGGTTATTATCAATTGGTTAGGTACGACAGCATCAGATCATATTCGCGTTCTGAAATCGAAACCATTACCGCAAGCCATTGCAATATTTATGCGGTCGCTGCTGCCAGGTAGGGCGGTTAAGGCAGCTGGTTTAGATTTACGTATTGTTCGTTGGCGAGAGATGCCACTTGTTGCCGCTCCAGCCGTGACACCTGTGATTGTAACTGAGGCTGATGAGTTACTACTGGCTCCAATTCGCCGCCGTATTCTTGAAGCTGAAGGGGTATACGAAGCTTATAAAAAGAAATGTTGCGAGCTTTCACTATTTGACATCCACCGTCTTACTTCAATCTGCAGAAACCGTATGGATCCAACCAATGAGATGCTAAAGGCAACGGCGTGGGTGTGGGCTTGTAGTCAATGGACGAAGCGGCGCCATAGGTCACCAGACGCAATTATTACACGCCTTGGACCCCAACTATTGAATGTTCCTTTTGGTACCACACGAATAATAGAATCAAAACGCGGTGAAGTACTTGTCCGCCTCATACAATACATCAAACCCGGTGCCGTTGCTGGAAATCCGATACATGAAAAAATTATCAATGATCGCAACATAACGGCCCTTATTAGTTTAGAGTCCGCACCGAATGAACCAGATGCAGTACCACCTAGTTCTCGCCCACTCCCTCCATCATTAACCCTTATCGCTGGAGCACTCGAAAGATACTCCATGCCAAATTCCATGCCATTCCTCACTGCCAATCTGCGATTCCCACTCCAATCACAAAAACAATTACGCTGGAATCGCCGCCGATGGATATTTCTGATCCGATTTTCTCGCCCCGGATCGAATCATATCTCAATTCTCCCGAAAGACCTCTTCCGACTGATCACCGGCTTTCTATAATTATTTTATATCTAAAACGACATCATCTATTAAATCTTCAATGAATGAGCGCGAGTTATGAATACAACTGCCACCCAAAATGATTTTCGTATTGCGCCAAGCGGGTTCCGACTCCATGTTATGAATGGCAAGGGATTCTTCGTAAGTGACTCCGCCGATGATATATACTACGATTAACGGCCACCCTGCTTCCGGAGTCACAGCCCCGTGAGCAAAAGGATACGCTGCCGCTTTCGGAGTCGTTCTCAGAAAATTCAAAATATCGCACAAATAGGGCTTATGCTGAGTGAAAATATTATTAACTTCCTTAAACATCGCCGCTAAGGTCGCAACAGGCGTCTTCCATCCCCTGCCACCCAAAATATCCGGCCCCCTTGCCTTCGAACCCATCTTATTCATCAAATTCACAAACACCGAGTGCGCCCCCAATGTCAAATCAAACTTACCCACCTGATTGCCCTCCTCATTTTCATACCTAATGGCATACAACAACGCCAACCTCAATTTATCCCTCACATCAATACTATCATCCACAATAAACTTCTCAACCTTCTCCAAAGCAACCTTATGATCATGCTTACACGCCAATTCTTGCTCCAACTCCCCAATCTCAAATAATTTCCTCTTATTCGCCACATCGGCCACTTTCGTCAAAACAGTCAAGTGCTTCGTCGTCGTCAGCTGTTTCTTGTTAAACTCCGCATAATTCTCCGTAAATTTCATCAACTCTTTAATATCATGCATCCCCTGAACCCTCTTCTTTTCAGCCCCATACTCTGCCGCAACCTTATTAATCCCTCCAATAACATCATTAAACAATGAATAAATCGACCTCCCGAAAAATTCATCCTGACTCGGCGATAACACCATCTCCTTATGATCTTTATGCAATGATTCAACACTACTCATATCTACAATATTATTCTTAATCCCCAACAATTCATGCACCATCGCCTGATATGTCCATTGCGATAACAACGGCGTAATCGGATCATCCTTCCGATCAATGACCAACAACAACGCCCGCGCCTCACCACCATAATCAAACAACCCCTTCTCCTCCATAATCCTTTTCGTCACCTCCTGTGCAAACACTGTCGCCAATTTCGAATAATTCGCATACCTAATCGCAAATTTCGTCCGAAAAGATAGCATACATGCCAACGCCCCATCCACATTTCTCCCGAACGACTCGTGCGTCGTCTTCATCCAAAAAGCCGGATCATCCAACAAACGAAAATTCTTCGACAAATTCAAATGCCACAAATTATCATTCACAGCATAATAATCAGCATAATATTCCTGCACCTGCCTCACAACAGAATAAACATCCGCATCAGCCAACTCTTGCAAATATTTCTGTGGAACCAAATTACTAAAAAATATATGATACTCCGAGTACTTCGGATTCTCCAACAATATCTTGATATTTTTTAAGTTAATATCAGTCGGCCTCACAAATACCACCGCTTTCAAATGCCCCGTCGTTGATTTCTTCCCCGTCTCCAACTCACCCACTTCCAAATTCAAAGTTCGACTCAACATAGCATTATGGCTAACCAACTCAGTTTGTGAATATACTAGCGAAACAATCCCGCAGGTCTCCTCGTCCAACAAAAAGACTTTCATACCATGTACTCCCAACATTTTGTTAACATACCATCGCACATTATCAATCACAGAGAATTTTGCCAAAGGCGCCGCAGCTGCCATCGTTTACGTACGTTCTACATCAACTCCCTTCTACTAAAAGTTCAACAAATGGTCACTATTTCAATTTTTTAATGTGTAGTCACCCATTGAAATCGATAAAAAAATTGAAAATATGAACTATCTGTAATCTCTATTACTTTTCATTCTAAAATATCACTTCCCTTGCCTCGAACAAGCATGACTGATTGCTGCGGAAGTCGCGATGGTCATTTTTTCGTCTTTGGCGAACGCAAGGCTACTAAGAGTGCGCTTGGCACGCACAGGGCGGCGTGCGCTCATTGTTCGCGAAACTATTTTCAGGAGGCGTCAGATTGGCATACCAAATTCCTCAAAGGGCCGTTGTTTGATTCTGATGAAATCAAACGGGCCATCCACATTCATTGTTGGGAGGAAGTTCCCCTAGCTGCCGGTGCTGCTGCTGCTGCCCCCAAAAAAACATTATGGCGATGCAATGCGGCATTGGTGCATGAAACAGACAGCGGGTACAATGACTGCGATATGCTGATCCGCAAAGAGTTGAAACCCCGTCCTACCTCTTGGCAAACCATCGAGGTAATAGAAGGACCATCGGCAGTAACTGTATTTCGGTGGCCGACATTTGGCTCGATCACAGGCAATATTGCTTTTGAAGAAATGTACAACACCAAAACCAAGCAATACCTCTGCAATAACGAGGGTTACAACCCCGCAAATGATTCATTCAATGTCTATCACGTGATCGATCAACGCCACGATGAAAAAAATCCGGACCAATCAATGATACGCATAACCTGCGCCGATTTCACCGGTTGGATTCATTCATTCGAACTCGCGAAATTCAAATTCGTCGATCTCGAAACCCGCAAACCCATTTCCTTTTCACCAGCTGCAGCCGCGCCACCCAAACCTTAGTTTATTCTAACTTGATCACATCACTCAACCCAAGTGGTATTTTTTCATCCATCGATTCTTTTTTCCATAAATATTTATCACACTCATTCCAAGTCTTCGGTTTTTTAAACGGATATAAAATTTTTTTAAACTTATATTTTTTATTACTCTTCCTAATAAATTGGCTACTCACTTCCCCACCACCGCCATTGCCGATACATGCATACTTTTTATTCTGAAACTCCAATACTGAATAAAAATCTAACGTCTCGGCTTCCAAATCCAAACCATTATGTTCCTCAACTAACTTCAATAAATTCTCCAAATCAGTTTTACTCTCCAACAAAATACCCCATTCACTAAATCCCATTTTATTTTTCAAACATTCATTGACTTTATTGTTATAATTGTTTTATTATCAATTTTATTTGTTACGCTGGCACTTTTTTCATAAAAAGTCCTTCTCTTTGAATATATTCCCATTCCCACCGGTACCATTTGCCTTCAGACGGGCTAAATGGTACCTCGGATAAATATCGGCTTAATTCAGTAGTTAAATGAGTCGCAGGAATTAACGATTCGCACGTATAGTAGTTAGGAAGTGCTACCGAATTAAGCCGATATTTGCCAGGATTCCTTCTAATCTCTTTTGCGATTTCTTTCAATACAGCTAAGCACTTCTCCTTCCTTTCTGCCGCATACTTTTGATAACTGGCAACATCAATCATTAAATACGCGGCCAATGTAGACGGGCGACTGTGTAGATTCACATGGATCAATCCAGGAGAATCACGGAGGAGATCAATAACTTTGTGTACATCCTCTGGCGACCAATTGATGTAAAATTTATCTTTGCAAAAAGATGACTCACAATACGCCCGATAAGTATCCGAACGTAATGCTAATTCACGCAACACCGCAATATTCTGACCCCGAGCATCCCAAATAACAGTATATTGAGGAACACTATCAACGCCCAGGGGCTGAGTAACTTTCTTCTCTGAATGCTCATCAAGACTTCCTGCCGCGGCCATCGTGTTCTTAGAAATAAAATCCAGCTGAATGTGAAGAGACCGATAATATATCTCTTATTTCAATTTTATGGACATATATATATATGTCATATTATCAAAAATATTTAAAATATAAGAGAAAATATCAAATTGCTAAATTACTGCATCAAAAGGGTGGTGATACATTTACAGCACTCATGGCAAGGACCAAAGAAGGAATTAAAGGATTCCCGACAAACAATGCGCCACTTGGATATTTCGTTAGCACATTAGATACTGCTAATTGGAACGGAACACTTGATTTAACCAACAATGAACATACTGATTCATTATGGGATATGGGTCAATTCTTACAAGAAAAAGTTCCAACAACAAAACTTGATTATGTTAAAACAAAAATTGCCGCCATTCCGAAAAATATTAAAACAGATGTTGGCGGAAATGAAATATTAGAAGCGATATTTGGGGAAGGAACTGTAGTCAGAAAAACATGTTCCGTTGATGAACTGATGAGTTTCGTCCCTGCGAAATTAAACAACGTGTGCGAGAATTTAACTAAGGTATCTGGAAGTTGCGGGACTCCGAGTTACTTGGATTCGATTAAATCTGATATATCTGAGGGAGATCAAAAATCTTTTTTAGAATTATTTAGTGCGATAAGAACGAAGTTGGGAGGCATAAAACCAGAGAAATTGATTCTAGATATTGGGGCTACTTCTGAAGGTGCTCCTGCGGCGGGGGGAAATTTAGTCTTAAGATTTATCCCAGGTAACCCACAGGCTGAGAAAATTGGAGCAATAATCGATCAAATAAATACCGCCGATAATTTAAAGGGCAAAACATATTGGATTGATCAATTTTTCCCATTGGATAATACAAAGGAAAGAGCAGCCACTGTGATTAACTCTATTAAGGATCTAATGACTGTTATTCCGGTTGTGATTTATAATCGCATATGTGGTACATGTTTTAGATCGTTTTATTATTTGGCTAAATATGGAGCCGAGTATTCATTCCAAGGAGCTCAAGGGAAAGGTGTTCAGGATACAGATGAGATTCTCAATTGTTTTGTGAAATCAAGCGGTTGAGAAAATTGAATTTTGTTTGGTTAGTGTACTATAATAGAAAATAGCATGAATGGAAGTCATGGATCAAGAATTTTATGGAATTTATAATTGGATTGCTATTGAGAAGAGATACACAGCGGATGAGCTTATTTCTATCATTCAGGGGACGAGAAGAAATTATTGTAGGTTTATGATTAAATGGAGCTCTGATCTTGAGATACCGATTTTATCCTGGATAATAAAAAAGCCAAGCGGTTACGATTTTTCAATATTGATGGGCAATTTAAGGAATCATGTGGAAAGAAAATATGGGGCTGCAGCTTTGTGGTATATAGAGGGGGCAAAGAATGGAAACGCTGAATGTTTATATGAGCATGGAAAGATGTACGAAGATTATTTTTTGAAGCCGCGGGCGAAAGGAATGGATTTATATAAAGAAGGTGCGGATTTGTGTAATGAACATTGTTTGATGGGATTTTGTAGAATGGGTAGGGAGGATAAGATTAATGTTGATTTGGTGTTGAAATATTATTTGAAGGGGATTGATTTGGGGTTTAAACAATGTTACCATGAATTGGCGGAGGTATATGATGAGGGGATTATTGTTAAGCAAGATTTGGAATTAGCGAATAAATATTTTGGGGAGGGGGCGAGAATTGGAGATGTGTCGTGTATTTTAGCTTTGGGGGAGAGACATTATTTGAAGAAGGGGTTTGTGAAGGCGTTAGAATATTTTTTGGCTGGAGTTGAATTGAATAATGGGGCGTGTATGTCGTATGTTGCGAAATATTATGCGGAGGGGTTGGTTGTTGAGCGTGATATGAAAAAATCTCACGAATTGTTGGAAAAGGGGATAGAATTAGGTGATCCAAATTGTTTAGATATGCGCATTTCTGGTTTGTCGCCCGATCGGCCCAACTTCGTTAAGTTGCTTAACTACGGGGTGGAATTAAATAACTCCAGCTGTGCTAAAATTTTAGGGCAAAAATATTTGAAAGAGGCTAATGAAGAATTTGCATTTAAATATTTCGTCATCGGTGCTATTTTACAAAATTCAGAATGTATGGAATCGGTTGCATCGTTTTATCTTAAGGGAACAGCTTTTTATGATCGTGGGAATGGATCGGCTTGGAAAATTACGTATGGGGATAACGCAACTGCGCTGAGATGGTATTACGATGGAGCCCGTTTGAAAAATATAAATTGTATATTGCAAGCGGCATTGCTTAATGAGAGTTATCCGGGAAATAAAAAATTGGCTGTAACGTATTATGAACAAGGGATTCAGCTTGGTAGTAGCGAGTGTATGTTTTATTATGGAAAGTTTTTAGAAAAATCGGCAGCTGAAAGCAAAATTGCGCCCGACAGTAAGATATTGATGAATGTGTATAGTAGGGGAGCGGCATTAAATAACAGTAAGTGTATGAATGGTCTTGCACTTTTATATGAGAAAAAGGGGGATACGTTAACGGGAACAGAAAAAGATAAACACTATGAATTGGCGCATGAATGGTTTGAGAAAGCAACCGTGGATAATAATAATATGGAAGCATTATACGATCGCGGACGCTTTTTATCAAAAATTAATAAAAAAATAGAAGCGTTGAGGTGCTTCCATTATGCGGCCCATAAAGTAACTGGGTTGCCCCAAGAATTCACATTTCGATGTGATGTAGCATTCGATACTATCGTGAAAGAGAAAAAAACAGAAATATTCACTACATATTTCGCTCAGGAAGAACGTATTAAGGAATTGGAGACCGAACTAGCTTTTAAGCCTGGTGGAGAGGGATATAAACTTTCGGAAAAATCGTTTAATCAGGCTGTTTCAGCAATTGAGAAGAAATGATGGTTTTAGAATCAATAAATATAACTCATAATCATATGAACGATATAAGAACAATTTTTCTTATTCATCGCTGTAATATTTGTGCCCTCCAAACCCAACTGAATGGATTCAATATACATTGATTGTATTTTAATGAACAAGTCCTGATTTCTAAAAAAATAATCATCTAAAAAATCAACGTTCCGATCGCACATTCCTTCAAATTCCGCCGGCAGAACGAACGAATAATCCTCTTCTAAAAAATCCATTCTCCCCTTAGCAATTACAGATTCAATAATAATTCCAACCATATAATCTTCAGATCTAATTTTTCTCTCAATGAAGCCTGGATCTAACTGACGTGTGTTGATATCAATTTCGTATCTAAAATTTCTAGCCATAAACCAGACATCCATCTTGGTTCCATGCATATGCCAATAATGTCTCCCCAGAATATGTTTAATGTACCCAACTCTATCTTTATACGTATGTACAAAATTCAGATCTTTCATTAAAGCACCTTCGACAAACTCTAACAATCCACGATCGATGCATTTGTTGATAAATTCATGGTCATCATTAATTAAATATTCTAATATTTCATTTGTTTTTCCTTGGTCGTTTGGTTTTTTTATGTCAAATACTAATAATTCTAGTTCTTTTATGTCCATGAAACTTTTTAGTGATGTTAGACGATTTGATTTCTTTCGGAGGATTTTAATGGCGGTTAAATTCCTCTGATTTAAAGCTAGTCCATATGGCGTTACAGTATTTGAACTGCCATGATCATTTATGTCGACTCCAGCAGAAATCAAAGTTTCGAGAATATGTTCCGGCTGGTTGCTAATAATCGCCAATTGTAAAATATTGTGATGGCTATTAGGAGTCGAATCATCTAACGAACATTTTGATTCGAGAAGCCCTTTCAAGAAATATTCTGTGTTCTTAACCTCCGTTTGAGAAACGAGGTCCTGCAAAGGAGATGTTATATAATAACTTTCCGTATCGTCCATATCGCTTCCTCCTCCCTTGACAGATATTGAAATTCCGCGATTCATGATATTTCGCGAGATCTTATCAAAAGCATGGATATCATCATTTTTCATAACACGTTTAAGCATGTTTATTTCAGATATAGTAGGATATTTGAGATCTATATAATTACTGAATAGGGCTATAAAATCTTCTCGCTTCGATTCATGGGCATATGAAACTGCCGTTTTGAAATCAGAATCCATTAAATTGATATCACAGCCATTTGATAATAAAAATTCGGCGGCTTTCAGTTTATTTGAAATTGTGCAGTTAATTAATATGGTTTTTTTATTATGATCAACGGTGTTAAGACATTCGAGGGGAAGTTGATCTAATATGTTGATCAATAGGTTATCGACATCCGATGTTGAAGATAATAAAAAACATATATCTATCAAATCAGAGGTCATGATGGATAGTTGCATATGTCTCTATTGCATGAAATAAGCAAATTTAAAATCAATTTTTAAGCGATGTATTTGATGAATAATTCCTCGCTTCCCCAATGAACGAACACATTCTTCAGTTAAATTATTATGTTTACTAATTTCTAATGAGAACAAGTTATGTAAATTTTTGAAGCAGGAGCCATTTACGGCTTTACATGCTGTCTCATTCATGGAAATATGTTTTAAATTGGGTATCGCTTCCAATATACCATCATCTAAAATCGAATCAAATCTCTCTGTCCGTATGATCAAACTTTGTAAACTGTCGCTTATCAAATCATTTTCTCGCATAAAGGGTCGCGCATGATCTATGAAAAGCTCCAGCCTAATCAATGAATGCAAGGGAGATATATCAATATAAATGCATGACCAACTTCGCAAGATTAATACTTTCAGACTTTTCAATTTAGCCAATTCAGAAGTAACTATCGAACAATCGGGTCCAATGTCCAGTTCGATTAAATTTTTTAAAAACGAACAATTTAGTCCGGAAAAAATTCGATCTATTGACAAATACTGTAAATTATCGAGTGTATTGGAAGATCAAGACGGATTAGGTAAGTTCCTCGTACAAACAGTGATTGGAGCGCTAAAGGAGGAATCTTAATATTCTCTTTTAAATTTATTAATCCCAAATGTGTAATATTGGTTAGATGTTTAACACAATCTTCAGATAGTCGCACGCGCTCCCATCCCCAGTCGATAGTTAATTTTCTGAGATTGGTCATTTTGGACATAGTTTCTAAACCCAAAGCGGATAATTGGATCATATGAAGCTGTAAATCTATCAACGTCGTGCATTGAACAATTATATCGCTTGTTAGTCGACCATTACCCCTTACATCTAAACTTGTTAAATTTAGTTTCGGGAGAACATCGGAAGTTATCCTTGTGTTATATCCAATAGAGAGCGAGCGTATAGGAAGTGATTCAATATCGCTATCGGTGATGGTAGTATTACCGCAGACATATAATGTTCGAAGAGAAGTTAGTGTTCGTAGCGTTGATCCTTCTATTTCATCATTATTGATTAATTTGAGTTCAAATAATTTTGTCATGTTGTCTAACGCTTTTGGTTTTATACCGCACTTTTGATCTAAACACAGGGAAGTTAAATTAGTAAGTTGAGAAAATTGTACATGATGCGGGAGGGCTACGTAAAAGAGGTTTAGGGAAGTTATATTGACTAATGTAGATAGATTTTGGGAAAACAACATGAGTCTTGATCTTCGGGTGTCTACGATGAACTTAGCTTTGGGGAATTGGCGAATTATTTGATGGGAAGTTAAATCTAAACTGAAACCTCCCCAGACTAAAGTCTGAGGGTTCCTGAATATTATTTGTAACGTCAGGAACTTTACTACAAAGGTTTTTCGTTTTTGACGGGGTTTCTGTTATTCTTTTCGACTTCGTAAAGTCTATTTAGATTTCAGTCTCCCCTTTTACGCTTCATCACAAATTCCGGTTGTGATGATTTTAATTCCTTTCTTTCTTATATTTATTGCTGCATTCAAATTTCGCTCAAATAATTTGCATAGATTTTCTTCGTGGTGCTTAGCACATCTACGCAATTTGTAGCTCGTTTGATAGCAATTTCTTCTTCCACATTTCATTCCCTCTATCTCCCTTTCTATTTCCTCTATCTTTACCCTATTCTTCTTTTCCTTTCTTATTTTCTTTAACTTATGTATTATTCCTCGTAGTCTCTCTATTTCCTTTATTTTCTTTATATTGTCATCTATTTCCGACTTTTCTATTTCTTTTGCAGTTTTATTCTCTTTATTATCCTTCATTCTCTTTAACATATTCCTTTCCAATGACTTCCTTTTTGGAAAATTATAGGTCTCTATGTCTATTAATTTCTCTCCGCACAAATGACACATTTTTGATGTATTATATTCTGGTGTTAATATTACTACCACATATTTTGATAATGCTTCTATTAATCGTTTTATTGGTCCTTTCGATGATGTGTTTTTTGTATTTGATATTGTTAAACTCCCGTTTCCTTTTCCAAAAAATATTATTATTGGTTTTTCTAAAATAGATTTATCTAATTTCATTTCTTTTGACTTCATATATTTATTTATATTCTTCTCGTCATTTAATCTTTCTATTATTCGTCTAGCCATCCCACTTATTGCTTTCTGACTACTTCGATAGCTTGATAATTTTATTTTTGATAATTTATAATCACTATAATGATCCCATATTTCATTCCAATTCTTCTTTATCACTTTCACATATTCCATAAATTCTTCGGTCGATGCCGTTCTATAAGTTGTTTTTGATAATTGTGTTGTTATATCATTCATGTTCGCTTCTTCTCGTAATTTATTTATCTTATTGTTATTATTAAACACCTGAGCCAAATCAAAATATTCATTTTTGCTTATTGTTACATGAATTCCATCTTCGCATGCCATATCCACCATTGGATTATTTCCTGGATCTGCACCTACTAACCTATATTCCTTTAAAAATTCTGGTGAACATCTTACTTCTGTTGACTCATACATACCTATATCTTGACGTTTCGGATTTAATTTTTTTTCTAAATCAATAATCTCCGGCTTTTTACGCAGAGACTCTAATTCTTTTTCTAATGTGTCTAAGTTGTTTTGCTTTCGCTTTAATTCTAATTTAAATTTCAAGAACATATCTTTGTCACAATCATCTAAACTTTTTTGAATATTTTGATATTTGTCCGACATTTTTTTTAAATCTCTCAATATTTTTTCCCTAACTGTATCATTATCAGAATTTTTAATTTGCTCAGACATTTCGATAATTTGGTTTTTAATACAAATGCAATCAAATTCTAAATAGATATATTTACCGATAATCTTTTTACCTTCGCCTATATCTTTTTTTAATGAACTAATTTTTGTTCTTAGACCTTTCATTTTTTCTAAAAATTCTTTTTTGATCTTTTTCTGTTCTGTCTCTCGTTTAATTCTATTCTCTTCCCTTTTATCCTTATCTGTTAGATATTTAATCTCTTTCCTTTTCTCAAAAGTTAAAACTACGGCAATTCCATCAGTTTGAATTGATTTTATGGTAGGAAATTTATTCAAAATTTTATGAAATCTATCTGAAATATTAAACATGACATCAAAATAATTATCAAAATTATCTTTAAAATATGCCGCCGGAAGTTTTGGATTATATCCATTAATACTTTCCCATTTATTATATAATGTACATAAGGTCATTGGATCGAATCGAAAGAACCTCATTTTAGGTTGGAATATGGGGATCAATGAAAATCGTTCTTTTTCTATAGATTTTAGATATTCTAACATTAATGAAAAATATGATAGGAATCTTATTATATTATCTGATGATATTTTTTTTATCATCTTTTCCTCCGTTTCCAATAATTCCAAATCTTCGATAAATTCTTTTAACAGTTTCTTTTCATTATCTGTGAATACATTTAGATTTGGTATTTTTCCAAGTAAACATTGAAGCTTCTTTATATTTTTATCCGTTCTAGGAGAATATTCTAGATTAACCAATTTCTTTTGTATAACTAAAGTTAATATGTTAATTTCCGATCGAGATAATTTATGATTTTCGAATTCTGATTCTATTTTTGATTTTAAATATTTTCTTTGAAAACGAAAAAAGTTAGTACGGATATGTAAAATTAAATTATTTAAATATCCATCCGCGCAAGCTTCTAAGGGTTTCATAAATCCTTCTTCATCATGATTAAATTCAGGCCTTAAATAATTATTATTTTTAAAATATGACTCAATAATTTCATATATCATGTCAATTTCAGAAGGATTCGGAGGATCTTTTAATGTAATATATTTGTCACCTTCCTTTAAAATACCGAAACATCGACGTATGGTAACACTATTAATTTTAGAGTACAAACGTTTTTTAATTAAAGTTCTAATCAATATATTGAATAGATAAATACCATCCAATGATATTTTATTATAATCTTCAATGAGGCCTTGAATATATATTGCCATCTTTTTTTTCCTAGTTTTACTATTTGAATTTAAAACAGATAATAGACTACATTTGATAGAAGTTGCAGCTTCTATTTCATAAGTATAACTGAATTCATCATCAATCTCTTTTATATTATTCTTCTTATTATTATCATTTTCATTTGGGGTTTCAGATAAATTATCATCTTTCATTTACATTTTCATAATATTCTATCCTAAAAGTATAATTGTCTAATACTTTTAAAATCAATTTTAAATCCATTAAATGAATATAAGGAAATATTCTAAATTCTTAGAATATATCATTGTTTGCTTTCCTCCCTCCATTAAAATGGAGGGCTCCTCGCAAAATTTTTGTGGGTGATGCTGATTTACATAATTTTTCTGAGAAATATGGATGTGTTCGTGATAACATGACGAGATCATCTTTTGTGAAATAGTCGCAAATAGCATGTGGAGGTATATTTGTAAGTGGGTGGAAGTAGAATCTGGGTTTCATCAGAAATTAGAATCAATCATTATAAAAGGTGCAGGAATCAATCGATTGTTCAATTTTTCGTGATACGCAGAAAAAATTGAAACATATAGTTAATGGATAATCCTTAATCAGTTTAACTTTTTATCAGTGTTGTGATGGGTCAAAGCAATGGTTCTTATGAGAGTGTAACGGAGGAGGTGCAGATGTTTAGGACTTCGATGCCGGTTCCTATTGGGGAATTTACGTTTCGAAAAGCGACTCCATCGGAGCTCAAAAGATGGTCTAGGTATATTTTTATAGATGATAAATTAAATCATGTGTTGCTTAGCGATTCTGGATTTGATCTTTTAAATTCCGGAGATATTTTAAAACATTATGAAAAAGAATTTAAAATGATCGTTCGAACGCTTCTGGGGAAGAAGGCGAATGGAGCAGAGATTAAACATCCCGTGATAAGGTATTATCCCCAAGAGAAGAAGCGAGAAGATATTGCGTCGATTGAAATTCCGATCAATATCAAAGAGAAGAATTGGTTTTGCTATCAAACGGGGTTCATTAAAATACATCGTCAGCCCAATCTCGAAAAGGTTTTAGATAAATGGGATAATTATGTTTTCATCGATGAGCTTACACAAAAAGTGAAGTTGAGTAAGATTGGCGAACTTATGCTCCTTAAGGGAGATAAATTGCATGTTGACACAGATGAATTATTTAGAGAAATTATCGCGTATTTACTTATGAAAAAGGGTGGCGGTCTTGACAAACATAGTTCCAGTCGGATGGAGAGTATCATGCTAACCGATCAGGACAGCGCTGTGAGACAACTAAGCGTTGAATTATTGCCCCCCAAATCACTAATATCAAATGGAATCAAAATCGAAAAATCCGCGATCGTACAATTGAGGCAATTATTCACAGCCCTCCCAATGCCTTAGAAAACACGCATTCCCAACACATCCTCCAAATAGAATAGTTCGATCGCCTTAGTCCATCTAAAATGGTTTCGAGTTCATCACAATTCAGCTTAACTAATTTTTTCCAATTCGCCTTCCCATAAGTTGAAAATTCCTCCCCCTCTCCAAAATTATGCGATAGAATTAAATATCTTCTATCCAATTTACACTCAGATGCATTTCTAAATTTATTCATCTGCTTCCCAATAATAACTATATCATTTAATTCCCTAAAACATTGATCAATAAATTTATAATTCCCCGCTGTACAATATCTATGCACAGCTAGCTTCTTTTTAAATTTATTTGATACGCACAAAATATCTATCGCCCTTCCGTGTTCCTTTAATAATACGCAGGCGCCAATAATCTTTTGAATTTGAAGATCGTCCCCAAACTTTTCTATATTCGATGTTTCCAAAAATTTTATAAAACGATCAAGCCGCTCTATTAATAATTTTTCAACGTCACTCATTCTGTTTAACTCTTCTTGATATTGTTTGATCACATCCCCATTGACCGTATTATCTACGCCAAAAAAAGATAGTATGTGCTGCTCTAATTTGGAAATCACTGATTCCATCGCATCTGAATCCTCCAATGTTTCTGAATTCTTATCATATATTGCAAAACATCCATGCTTATCCAAAGATAACAATCCTGCCTTCGTCGGTGCCTTCTTCGACACATAAATCGCCTGTATTTTCGTTTCGGGCGGTAAAGAATCTCTAATGAAATTAACGCAGACTATAAAATGATCTACATCCCTCAAGGAAATAGAACTCCCTGTCCATTTATCTTGCAATAACACTATTTTATCACCATAGCTCATATAATGATCAATAGCAGAAACGTTTATTCCGTACTTCTTTATAATTTCATTCTCCCTCAAACATTTGATCGTATCACTATTTCCAAATTTTGAAAAATGTTCGTGAATCTTAGTTTCAAAAAGACGTCCTTTTTGGGCCCCCAACCAGCGTCTATTTATCCGTGATTCACGTGACTCCGAAGCAATTGGTAAACTCATCTCTTCCTAATCTCTAAATTTATCATAAGTTAATAACTCTAAACAATTAACTTCTAATAAATTCAATCTTTTTACATCAGCAGCGACAAGAAATAAAAGAATCATTTTGCCCATATTTGTAGATGGCCATCTGTGTCATAGACGGAGTAGACCTCGATAGAACCCGAGGAAGAGTATGAGGGCCTGAATACTGAGCAGTGTCCACATGGACAGCCTTGTTTTTTGTTCATGAATGGTTCGATGTAACCCAACCATACAGCTGTCGCGTACCGTAACCTCATCGTGCTCCACTTGTCCATCTTGGAGCTGTCTACGGTCGCCATCATGGATTGAACCATATTGAACAACTCGTCTTTCGAGATACGTCCCGCGGTCGCCTTCAAATGAGCCACAAGATCAAGAAAGGACTTCTCGGATGCATCGACTCGGGCCATTCTTGCGGCCTTTTCTTCGACGAATTGCTTCTTCTCTTCCTTCTCGCTACTCCGTTCTTGTGCAAAGGCTTTTTCCAAACCCGCTTTGCGAACCCGCATGGCCTTTGCAACACCCTTTGCAGAAACGCGTGGAGGCATATGAAATTCTAAAGATACTTATATCTCAAAAGTTATGAACCCTACAACGATTTCACTATTTCAATTTTTATTATTCGGAATTTTTAATATTCGCATAATATCCTTCCAGCAATTTATCAATCTCATCTCCTTTTATCGCGTCCAATCCAAATTTAGCAAACAGTTCGGCAAATTTATCATCTAACCATTTGTTAATGCCCCGCAATTTCATATATATCGCATAAACCCATACTGAATAGCCAAATATTTCGTCTTTGCTCCATGATTTAGGCGGGTTATGAAGCAAATCATTCAAATTTGAATACTTATCAGCCAACTTAACTAATTTCGCACCCAATGAAACATCACTGGCATGTTCCAACTGTAATTGCTTCCTCTTAATTTTCGTCAACGATTTATCATCCGAACACTCCAAAACTATATTACAAACATTAACACCAAACAATTCTTTGATCTCATCTCCCGACGTGTTCGTATCCTCAATAGTATCATGCAGCAACCCCGCAATCAATACATCGACATCAACAACTCCCGAATCCGCCAACAAACTCGCAACATGAATAGGATGATTTATATATGGCGTAGCCTCTTTATCTTTTCTCCGCTGATTTCTGTGTTTCCCAGCAGCAAATAACGTAGCACTCAATATCCGCGTGGTCATTTTAATTCTCATATAATAAACAAAATCATTTCTCAATCGTTTCTATTTCAAATTTTTAATGAATCAAATCTAGAAACAAATAGATGATCGCACAACAAATTGCTGAAGTGGAGAACGTATTCTTTTTCGGAAATGGAAGCCCATTTGCGACTCCTGCAATGCTGATGAAGAATAATATCACGGGTTCGTTAAATAACATAATTATCACATTTGCAGCGATGAATGCAATAGCACTTGATGCGGCGTAGAATATCATAGAAGCGGGATTAGTTACCATTGGGTAATTGGAACAAATGAAAAATGCCATACAGCCCAGCAATATGCCCAAAAATGGACTGACTTTAAAGTACACAAAAATCATAAACATCAATTGCATCGCGACGATTCGAAGCATTTGAAGCTTGTTCTCAGCGATTTCCGTTAGGTACATCTTTGCTTGGTTCTCAGCCATTGCTTCGGAGTAATAATAATAACTCGTTCCAATTTTAAGAAGATATTATACAGTTCTTTATTCAACTTTTTTGGGATAAATGAAAGCGTTCGGTGTCACCGATTAACGGCCCGTTGGGCGCCAATGCGGCAATTCAATTGGGTCGAGGCACCTGGTAGAAACCCGATGCAATTTCCCGAATGGGTAGCAGCGCACACAATGTTATGCGTGTTTTGTTGGTGCTGCATAATTTCCGAAAGCGTTTGCGCACTGTACCCACATCCCATGGGACAAAGGACGCGCGTTTGACGTGGGGGAGTTCGAGGACAAGTTCGTTGCATAGCGCAAATGACTGTGATCTGTACTATATGTCCAGAAGTTAAGGGGTCTTTAAATACACGCATATTTCAACTTTTTACACAGACGCTTCAGCTGAGGCAGCAGCACCATGCTCATACGTTTCCTCGCCCAAATGTAACACCCTACTAAGCCGCAAAAACATTGCAGCACTCCACACTTGATTTAAACTACCAAAACCCTCCCCACCTGAAACAGAATACCATTCATAAAAACCATCCAACAAACACCATTTTGCAAATTCCTTCCCCGCCACTTCAAACCATTTAGTCGATCTCCCACCTTTTTGAACCATCGCAAACAACATAAATCCCGACACAAAAGGCCAAACAACCGCACGATCCTTTTCCATAATCAATTGTTCCTTCTCTGATAATGCCGGCAAAAATACTTCCGTCATTTTAATCCCAAACGGCGTCACAAGCCCACAAGCATGCGTAAAAATCGACTCCATCTGCCCCGGACTCGCAACATCATACAAAATAGCCAACGCATTCCCCAACACATCAAAACAACTATTCCCTACATAATCATCAAAATACGCACCATTCCAAAACTTCCTCAAATTCTCAACCGTCTTCCCCTCCTTCTCTTCCCTACCCATCACCCTATACACCTCCTTCAGCAAACAACCATTCGTCAAAACGCACTTATCATTAAGATCCTCACGAGTATCACGCCAATCAGCCCCCATAACCAAACCATTCTCCCCTAAAATAAATTTTTCTACATACTCAAGCGCTCTCTCTGCACTCTTCTTCAAAATCTCACCACACTCTAACTTGGGCACAGCTTTCAAAACCGAACTAACAGCGATAATATACAACAACTCACTATCCCGCGTATGGGGCGTTAAATCTTCCAAACTCTTCTCCTCGTATCGCTTCAGCATAAAAGATGGTTTCCCAGTCAAAGCGAATTTATCCCTTTTCTTCTTCACAAATCGTTCCGCGTTGTCCAAAAATAAAATTGGAACTTTCCCATTCGGTAGTTGCCTTTGTTGAATATTCACTAAATGGGTAACCACGATGCGAATATCGGAGTCTTTTTTATCCGATGCATTTTCCAATAGCCATGGAATAACAGTCAAACAGGCATCCCGCGTCCAACATGTATCTTCATACCTATCAGTACTGGCCCAAATCCCTTTCTCCCCGATGCATCGTTTTATGATATCAAGTGCAGCAGCATGTTTAGCCGTCATTGTCTCTTCTGATAATCATATATTCCTATCAAAAAACTTGCTCCAAACTATTTATTTCAATTTTTCTTTGCGAGCTCTAAAATAAAAAAACTGAAATTCATATTCATTGACTGTTCCATATCTTTGGTGGGAGTATTTAGTTGTTATCATGGCTGAAGCAGTGATTGAAGTCAAGAAAAACATTATCTGGAGCACCAAAGAAATCAATGATATTGTCCTTCGCGCATTCCCGGAGATTGATATAAAGAAATCTGAATCAAAAATGAAGCTATTCGGTGGATCCAAGTTGTTTATCAATTTGGAGACTGTTACCAAGGGGATAATCCAGCATAAAGAGAGGGAAGCAGCAGCTGAGAGAGAGCGAGGTTTCCCTTCACAGTGTGGGACTATGGAAGCCTTTATGCAAACGGAAGCGGAAATGGAATGGGGTCATCTTTCCATTCTTAATCGGCTTCGGAACCTTGGAATGGAGATCATTTTTTTGTACCATGATGATAAATTTCACGCCCTCGCTGAGCAATTCCACATATTTGATCAGAACTTTATTCATCCAGACATTTGGAGCACCAGCGGGAAACCATATGGACCTTACGTGAAAAGTCATATTGCTGAACATGATGTGACCTCAAGAGAATTATCAGAAGTATTACAAACATTTGTTAAGTGCTTTACCCATCCAGAAATTACTAGCACTCCGATCACACCATCCCCCTCCAAAATCTTTGTTATCGATCACATCGCAACCAATCTCGATAGCTTCATCGGTCCCTTTACCGCTGACGAAATCGTACTCATTCAATACAAAAAATAATGCACCTATCTCTTTCTCAAACCACATTCTAATGAATCTAACACAAAAAACGTTTTTTGAAAATTGCTTTTACCATTTATCCCAACGATTTCTGCATAGATAAGAGGACCATCTCGCAAAATTATTTTATACGAATCAAATTTATTACTATTCAAATACCCTATCGACCCAACCACAGCCTCCGCAAGTTTCATGCGGGTCAAAATTGATCGTAGCGAATATATTTGGCAAAGCAACACACGATTATATATAAGTTCAACCCCCATAATCCCACCGATGATCAACAGATATATTGGCCAACTCTCCGCAGGATGAAATAATTTATGATCCGCGAATTTAACATACAACGCTACAATTCCAACAATCCATAATTTCGGCGACGGACAATAATTATCCATTACAAAGTTGAGAAACACATAGAACAACATCCCAAATCCTAACGTAATCAACAATCTATCATCACACCCCCTTTTAATTATACCACAGATTCCCCCAATCACCATTATTGGGCATAACACGTAATACTGTCTCGGCGATGTCAACCGCAACTCCCATTTGTCCATATCCACATGAAGCAACCTAATAAAATCACTAATTCTCTCCAGTTTCTCAATCAATTTATTCGTCAATTCCCCTTTATACCCAGAAAGATCTTCGTCCTCAAGAACACATATCTGTTTCTCAAGTTTTTCAAATTCCGCGTAATGACTATTGTATTCCATCACTGCAGACATAGCACAAATATAAATATTAAACCATCAACCAAAGCGTTATCAATTCAATTTTATTTTATTCAAATCACCGCAGGTTCTACTAATCTTTCGGACAATATCGGGATATGTCGAAATATTATAGTGGTGTCTGTACCCCAAAAATATGTTCAAATAAGCATATCGACTCATATACTGATACATCAATCCAACTCTCGGAAATATCTCTTTATACGTGGCATATTCATTATTCTTTAACGCCAAACTAGCTTTCTCGATTGATTCTGAATTCAAATGATGCGAGTTCATTGTCTCTCTAACGATATTTATGCATTCCCTCACACTTTCAGAAAATATAAAATATCTATTTAAAAATACTTTGAATAAAAACATGAACCCAAACAACAGATATGTTGTCCCTCTAAGGTTTTTCGTTTTCTGATCATTTTTATCGATATTGTCTGACAACGTGAGGAAGCAACCGAATAATAGTATCCCCCAAACCGATTGAAACTGTCCAACTGAAAACTTAATATTCAGAATCATTAACACCGCACAAATTGGTAATGTCATATAATACTCTATTGATAAATTTCCGATTAATCCCTGAGATATCAGAAATGCTCCAAAGATTGTAAAATATATTGACATTCGTTTATTGTTATTCAACAAACGCATGTAACCATCTAAATAATCGTTGATCCCTTGAATGTTCGTGCTCATTTTTGTCATATGATCAATTAATTCATGCACGTAAACCTTTTTTTTCCCGGTCATTGTCATTACATCTTTTTTCTCTGCTGAAGCTGATAGAAAATTTTCGCAGATTGAAATATTTTCAGCAGCCAATATATTCGCTTCGTTTAATCCCGGGCAACTCCTATTTGAGATTGCCATTTCGAGCGATTCTAAGTCTGGAATCATTTTATATAACGGGTATTTAATTTCTTACTTTTTCAATTTTTATTAAACGGGCGAACAACGATTCTTCTTATTCATATATCGCGAACTCTCCTCAAGCTCAACTATAAAAATTTATTATATGGATATCGCATTCATTGAAAATATCAACTTTAATATATCTGAATAGCTCGGTATTTTATCGTAAGCGTAATGTAAGAGGCCTCCATTGTCATTGATTAAAATGGTTTTTAATATTAGACAATTCGCCGGGTCAATTGAATCTAAACATTTTATAGAAGCTATAAATGCTTTAATAAGCGGCAAATTTGATAGATTAGATACGCTCACCACATGTGATCGGCCTCTCCCTGGTAATATGATAAGTTTGTCTTTATTCAGAGCAACGTTTTTTTCAAAATATAGGGCATCGATCGTTTTGATATATTGTCCTCCCTTATTCAATTTTGTGAAAAATAACGAAAATATTATGTCTGCGAGGGCCAATGTATCTATCTTATCGAATCTTTCGGCTGATTCACTATTTAACGCATACAATGGGGTATAAGTTCCGGTAGACTTAAAAGTTAGATATCCCGCTGCAGTTCTATATTTAGTTAAAGTGTTCATATCATAATCTATGATCACATAATTAAACTCGTGATCGAAACCGAGATTGTCCAACTTTAGGTCGCCGATAAAGTAATAGAGGGTATTTAAATAGATTAGTGAATTCAATAAGTCTGATAATAATTTTTTTTTATTTGCGAACGAAAGTATGGAAAACTTGGTGTCGTAGTATGGTGAGATGATATAGTATAAATCGTCAGGTCTATCAAAAATGGTTAATTTTCCGTAGTATAGAATATCGGGGATATTGAGTGGTAATAGTTTTTTGTCGAGCATATATTTTTCAACAAGTGGATCTGGGTTTGTCATTATTATTTTTAGAACAAACATTTTTTCGGATTGCTTGATACCGAATACGGCTGTATAGCTGCCGCGACCTAAATATTTGTAAGTGTCTTCTAATAATTGATTATTCATTAATTCATCAAATTTAAATGCGACTGAGGCATCTTCGGAGATCAAGTGTAATTCGGTAGTTGTTGTATAGTTCATTGATTCAATGATTTTTCGCACACGGGTTCTACTTTCTCTGTCTCCGGCGCCAATTAATTTATTAGTGACAAACATATGTTTTTTCTGTGGCAATGATACGTCTGGGTGTTTCGCGTTCAATGATCCACCGTGTTTTATTAAATTATATTTATTTTTGTATTTGACATATTTTTTATAATAATTGATCATATGATAATAGATATGATATTATAGTACAAAATTTAAAATCGAATATTTGATGATATGGATAAACCGAATTATTTGCTAAGTTGTTTCAGCAAGCTTTTCGAGCAAAGGTAGATATCGTTCGAATTTGCTGGCAAGGTCCAATGTTTGTATCATTTTTGTGTGTAACTTGTTAAGACAGGCAGCGATCACGACAATGTTGTCAGATGAGCCAGCATATGACTCTTTCGCGATTTTCGCAATTTCTTTATCCACAAATTCTTTTCCAAAAAATTTCTTCCAAAGTTGGAGTTCTAATACTTTTTCCTTGCGACACATATCATCATGCTCCTTAATAAGTGCGCCACGCGACATCTTTTCATCACATAGATCGCATACAACCATTTCAGTCAGACAGCGCTTCTTGTGATCTATAAAGATACGTTGGGGGTAACTTTGGGCACAATCTGTGCATTGGATCAGACTCCACTCGCAATTTGGGAGATGTGTTGCAACCATCTTTACATCTCCGCGCACATCGCACGATGTGTTGTGACAGCTGGAAAATTCGCAGATATGATCATACCTTCGACTGAACGTCCCGACAAATTTACAGCCAAGGTCTTTGAAACGACATTTATATTTCTCACAGCTCCATTGATGCACTGTTGTATCGTGCGATCCATCACTCTCGAAACCACATCCTGAAGAACAGTGAAAAGCCCTTCCTGCAAAATCACCACGCCCACCCATAATCTTACCGGAAGCCATCGCTCAAAAACTGCTAAAATAATATTCTAAAGAAGCCTTCAACCAATTAACATTTTCAATTTTTATATATCACCCGATAGGATTTTCTCTCATAATAATAGATGAACTCCGACAATTACGGATCGAACACTATACTCGACGATATTTATTATCCGCAAAATGATGGTTCCTGGCATGAAAAAGATTTCATGACTCAAATTAAAAATATAAAAAATGATTTCACTACCGAAGATAAAAAACCATTTATCTACAAGTCTTTCGCAATTGTAGTCCCCCATGCCGGATACTCATGGTGCGGCGAAACTCTTGTCAAAACTTACGCTTCCGTAGATTGGACACTCATTTCAGAAGTTATCATGTTATGCACCTTCCACGCGAATAAAAATTTAATTATCATCCCATCGTTTAAACATATCAAATACGATAACGACAACATCATTGCGATCAGCGATAAGATCAATACTTTAAAGAACAACCCTTTGTTCCATGTCGATGATAATTATTTTATAAACGAACATTCCTTTCGCAATCAGTTACCGATGCTATTATTTTTCAAGAAGGGCGTTAAAATAATCCCACTGTTGATAGGGAATTCTAATATGCAACAAGTTGGAAGCGCGATAATTCAATTATTTGAACCGCACAAAACTTTATTCATTGTTAATACCGACCTAACTCATTACGGAGAGAATTATTCGAATCGCTTCGATATTAATATTTTGGGATCAAAAGAATGTGCGTTCAATGAAGCTGCCTGCGTTAGAAAAAAAGATGCCGAATTTATTAAATCAATCATGATATTAAACGAAACGGATATGCGACGCTATTCCAATGCTGTATGCGGTCGAAATGCAATTTCTTTATGGATTCACATCGTAGTCTCATTGCCTGAAATAAAGAACGATCCAAAAATAATTAGTTATTCCAGTTCATTAAAGCCGCTAGATACCAGCTTCGTTACATATGTTGGAATAAACTATCCAATTTTCTCTATACCGAACTTAGAATCCCTAGTTCGATTGCCGAGAATCATCATGAATATCGTGAGATATATACACATAGACAATCCAAATATTGACTTAACAGACGTAGACACTTTATTTAAATTAGTAAAATCGATTATTAAGACCAATTATACGAATAATATTTCGAAAGGAATTTTCGTTACGATTGAACAATTATACGAGAACAAATATCAACTCGCTGGTTGTATTGGAATATTTTATAAAGATGCTAAGAATTATAATTTAATCGATAATATTATAAAATATACATTATTTAGCGCATTCCGCGACCACCGTTTTGTTTCGCCGTTCTTGACATCTGAGGGACTCGCGAAAATATTAACGCCTCAGTATCGATTTAAATTAAATTTCCTGGAGGATGACTTTTTTGTTCCCTATGAGAAATTTTGGGATGTGTATGTACCATGTTTGCATGGAATAACTTTAGAAGAGGGACATCTAAAAGCAACATTTTTAGCTTCAGTAATGGAAGAAAATAAATGGGTCAATTGTATGCACGTCGAAGATAAAAACAAATCCGAAAATAAAATTTTTTATCATCTGCTGAGAAAAATGGGTTCCAATAAAAGTAAATACGATCCAAATACGATGAGAATCAGTTTATATCCTAATTATGAATTTACGGATGATTTAAGCGTCCAGGCACAACGATGAAATATCATAATCGATTTCTGGATTATTTTTGCAATTAATACATATCGGCTCCTCGGGTCTCTTTAAATGGCGGAGGCAGGTATATTTTTGACATGTCGTGCATCGGATAGATTCTGATTTATTGATAGGTTGGCACACAAATTCGGAAATCAATGTAATGATACCATCCGGGAAAATAGTTAAGATCGGCTTCAAAATTCTCACTTTATTACTAACTTGATTATTACATTCACAGCACACCTTTGCTTTCGTCGTCAAATGAGTTATCAAAGCGGCACCATCATACATAGGCAAACTATCCGTACATATGGTGCAAGCAAAATCCAATACTATTTTATTCTCAATATGCATCGGTTTATTACAACCATCACACATGATGTGAACCGGAACCCTAAAATTAATCTTACATTCATCACATCTCCCAAGCACCGTTTCATTTCTCTTGTTTTCTCCCGCTTCGCATTCACAACAGATATTTTTTTGGATGAGAACAGGATCTATAACATCCGGTTCTAAAAAATGTAACTTCTTACAATGTATGTGCGTGCCACAAAAATTACATAGAACATCATCTATTCCGAAATGACATTGATGACACGTTCCGCATTTATGTCGTTCAATGCAAGGGAAGCAGACTATATTATTACAATCCGAGCATTTAGTGATATGATCAGAACATATCGATAAATTACACGACCGGCATTTCGCAGCTTGAAATAATTCGATTTCATTATTACACTTTAACACTCGATTCGTTCGGCTAAACTCATTAAATTCACCCCAAGTTTTCCACAAGAAATTATCGCATTCAATTTTAATCCCTGCTAAAAAGATGCATTTGTTGCATATAAACCTGCTATTAAAAAAATCACGGTTACGAATATTAGTTGCGTATGTTTTCGAATCGTGATCGTCTTTGGTTTTAACAATACTGCCACATTTAAGATGGACAATATTTTTACATTCGCGGCATCGCTGTCGCAACATTTTATTTGAGTCCGGATCGGGGCAACAATCGAGATATAGTGGATGTCGCGCTTCATGCGTCGACATACATTTCTTGCAAAAGAATGAGCCACAACAACTCAGATAATCTTTTTTCGTTGTTTTTAAAAAGTACTGACTCTGTATTTTGCAACAAACGGAACATATTTTTAATATCGGAATACGTACGTCAATTCTAAATTTAGTGTCGATGTCCACGTCGCATTTCAAACAATATGGAACGCCTTCCATAAATGATAGTTCGAAATGACAACGGAAACAAATCTTATCCTTATCGTGCGGTTCGGTGACATTGCCAATGTCACATTTCAAGCAATACGCAATCCCTTCCAGAAATGAGAGCGGAAAATGACAACGCAAACAACCCTTCTCATCAATCGCCTCAGCAGTACATACAATACCCCCTGGTAATTTATTCTCTTTGTGCTTCGGATAACAATCATTACAATATGTCAACGAACAACATGTCTTAATTTTCCCCTCCCCAAAAAGTTTCGAACACAAACAGCAAATAGTCAACCTACACACCGGAATGAATGACTGCGCCATCGCAACCGCCTAACCCTAAAATCAAATGTTAAGGCCCGATCAAATAATCGCTTTTTCAATTTTTTCAATCTCGCGGAAGTTATATATCGTCTGATTTGCTTTTAAACATTCTAAGCAATGCTGTGTTATTTTATTGCAATTAGCCAAATAAATTGTGCGAACACCTTTTAAATATTCTAACCCACGATCTGTTATTCCATCACAACGATACAAATGAATGGTGTCAACACCTTTTAAATATTTTAAGCCGGCATCTGTTATGTTATAGCAATGACCCAAATCAATTGTATTAACACCTTTTAGATATTCTAAGCTCTGATCTGTTATTTCTACGCAATTATACAAAATAATTGTATGAACTCCTTTTAAATATTCCATGCCCAGATGCACTAGTTGATTGCAATGACTCAAATTAATTGTATGAACACCTTTTAAATATTCTAAGCCAAGACGTGTTATTTGATAACAAAAAGTCAAACTAATCGTATGAACACCTCTCAAATATTTTAAGCCATGATCTGTTATTTGTTGGCAACTTGTCAAATCAATTGTATGAACACCTTCTAAATATTCTAAGCCATGATCTGTTATTTGATTGCACCAAGCCAAATTAATTGTATGAACTCCTCTCAAATATTCTAAGCCATGATCTGTTATTGATTTGCAACCACTCAAATTAATTGTATGAATACCTTTTAAAAATCCTAAGCAATGATCCGTAATTTGACTGCAATTATACAAATTAATTGTCGGAATACCTTTTAAATATTTTATATCATTTTCTGTTATCCAATCATAACTATTTAGTAGGTGGAATTCTTTGATAAATTTTTGCGTTATTATTTTATAATCTGAATCTGATCTACATAATGGTATAAGATCACACGTTTCCAAATATGATAACACAATTGCGATAAGTGGTTCAATCATCATTGTTTGTAAGATGGGAGAGAGAATTTAATTATTTGATTGTTATTTAATAATTTTTTCAATTTTTTGTCTATATTCTGCCTAGTAGCGTCTAGTGATTCGATTGAAGCGTCGAATGATTCAATTGGGCTCCATGTCTGCGGCTCCCGGCTTGAAACATCTGCTGATTCGATTGGACTCCATATCTGCGGACCCCCCGCGCCATAAAAAATTGAACTATTTAATATTTGCCCACTATAATATATTATTGAACAAATTATCAATTATTCAATGGACCGCAAATGCTCCGCGTGTGATTATCTAACGACAGATCGGGAACAACTGACTCATCATGAATTAATAAAACACGATCTAATAAGATGTAAATTTTGTGTCGGCCCCCGGTTTACTACATCTTTCAATATTAAGACTTTTGGATTAACAATTATGGGTTCAAATGCCTTCGATTCTCATTGTTCTGAATTCCATAATAAAACCATACCAGCAGATGATATCAGAAATGAATATTATGATATTATTACGAAGCTAGATCACGAATTTAAACGGCGAAAGGGAATCATTCAACCTGGTGAGGAGGATAAATTCGTCGCTAAATGGAAAGATTATGTCACTCGTTGTTATGATTATTATAATGAAAACGATCTAGCATTCAAAGAACAAAAAATCCCGTTAGAAGATATTCTGACCGATGTGAAGAAATTAATTGGTTTCGTCGCAGGTGTTCATAAATTTTATAATCAAGAATTACTTTCACTTGGTTCAACATTTCCTGGATGCGGCGGTAAAAGTGATTGCACATGGACATATGGGGAAAATCGCTGCAAATGTGCCAGTAAGAAATTCGCCTTTTCAACCGATTCTGTCGAATGGGATTTATGGTATATTTCAGAACCACAAACCTTCAGTATCGACAATGATCGTCCCATCGGAACACTACTTGCTTTATAAAAATTGACTAATTAAACGTTTAACAAGCCTACTCATTATTAAACGTTTATTATCTAAGAGAAAATGGCGAAAAATCTAATTTCTGATGATGAATTTTTTGAATCGCTTAAGCGTAGCACACACACACCCGCGGCGGCTCCAGAGGCATTTGCTGATGAGTCATTTTTTGAATTAATGAGGAGTATGGGGGAAAAAGAAGAAGACAATGCCGAGATATTCGTAGCAGTTAAACCGAAGAAATCAGAATCAATGTTCTATATTTTATTTGATACGTTTGTTAAAAATAAATCCCATATATACTCCCCATTGAGCGTTGAGGAGGCATTGTTGAGTTTTTATGTTTCAGATGAGAAAAGACAACCGCTTGAATCGGTATATGCGAAAATCATACCTGCCGGTGTTGAAGCGATTTCTTATTATAGGTCGTGTAATGAGAAGCTGGAATCGAGTTCATCTGTGGTGAATATTTCGAATAGCATTTGGGTGAATAAGAGTATTGATTTCACGTTGGATGAGAAATTTCAGGCGAAAGTTGCACCGTTATGTGCGATCCATTGTGTTCCATTTGATGAGAAACTGCAAGGCCTGGTGAATGATTGGGTTAATGAAAAAACGAAAGGTATGATTGAAACCGCCCCGGAAATCCCCACGGGTGATGTTGATCTGGGGGCGATTATGATAAACACAATATTTTTCCAAGGGAAATTCAAAATACCCTTCAACGAAGCGGTACCGGGGCTATTCACGGGTAGTAATGGGAATAGTAAGATGTTAAATATGATGATCCAACGGTTCGATCACACATGCGGGTACTACGAAAATTCTGGATTAAAAGCAATTCAGTTATATTATGAAGATCAGTATTCGCTGGTTGTGATTCTATCAAAGGGGGGAGTCCCGAATCCAGTTGAAAAAGAACTTTGGGAGATAATAGGAAAAACAGTTCGCGACGGAATCGTTTTAGCCACAATACCCGAATTTACGAGTGAAAGCGAATTATCGTTGGTGGATCCAATCTTATCATTAACATCTCCCGAGATTATCGGCCCGTATAACGATATTGGTAGCAAGCCATTAAAAATCAAATGCATAATTCAGAAAGCCAAAATAGAAATGAATCGATTCGGAACCAAAGCAGCTGCCGTTACCGTTGTCGCTGCATATCCTTGCTGTGCATCTGCATCTGAAAAATACTACGAATTTCACGCAAATGTTCCATTCAACTACTACATAGTACATGAACCAACACGAAAAGTTTTATTCATGGGCGCTTTTCATGGAGAATGCAGTCCTGCGAGCCCATTTTTATAAATAAGCATATCATGAAAATTTGAAATGATAATATATTGTTACCTTCTTTTATTTGAAATGATTTTGATGCGGTATGCTATATGGCCGCAGTATCATATTCGTTCACGGAGGCGCTAAATTGGTTCGGTTTTACTCCCGCGATTGCATCGTTCCTTTCTACCAAAGAGGTGGTGCTTGTGTATTTGCAGATCAATCGTCAATGTCGCGCTGCTGCTTCTGGGAAAAATGTGTGGGAAATGCTCAAAAAACGCGATCACGAAGAAGTTAAAGATCTATTACCTGATGCCGCTATCAAATCTACTTATGGAATCGACCGTAAAACTAATGAGAGTAAAATCGTGAACCGCCGCATTCTACGCTTCAATGTTAGTAAATTTAGTTTTCCTTTGGCGATAAACATAGACGATGAGAACTCGATAACAGGAAACTTTCAAACAGTGGTTCTTAACAACGGTACCGTTCTAGGGAATGGTATTGTAATAAACGATATTGGTATGGCAATTCTCAACGCACTAATTGCTTTGGAATGGAGAAATTCCCTGCGAAGGCGAAACTTCACACTTGGCGAAATCAATGATGTTGCAAATGATATGCTCTATCAACCCGAGTCGTCAGCAATGAAACTCCCAGACTATTTGGTTATTTGGTGGCTCCGGGAATTTATCAATGAAGGCCTAATAATCTATTCAATCCTTCACCGACCGGATGACTGGAATCACGGTGGCGATTACTCCTACCGCTTGCGAGGCCCTTTCGATCCACTGTATATGCGCCAAATCTCACGGAACTATATCACACTAAAAGGCGACTCATTAGCAATATGTTATGGACAACGGACACCCTCAACTCCTTTACGCCTTCTCCGCCCACTCTCACCTCCCAAATGCCCAATTCAGCTCAAATTCAATAACTACACCTCTTATTATACTCCAGAATCCTGCGCAGAAATAAACCGCCTCGAAGGCGCCTATGATAACCCCCACTAACACTATTATTTTATGTTCTATGTTTATATAACATGGTTAAACTAACATCCGATTCCATTATGATCATCATTATGGAAAACAACAGTTCAAAGCCCGTACGCGAAAAGCCATTCTTCAATGCACTATCAAAAATCGGTACATTCCTAACAAATTATCACGGCATAACGGCCCCGAGCCAAGTAAACTATTGGGCATTAAGCGGCGGTTCTATTTTCTTAGACGTCCATAATCCCTTAACCGACGGCATCGTTGACTTACCAGAAGATAAAACAAAAAAGAATCTATTTGATCTCTTAGATACCCATGGAATTTCTTGGAAAGTATACCTCGAAAGCTATCCAGGCGATTGTTACAAAGGCGCCGGATTCCCTCCAGCAGACTTCGAAAAAGAAACAGATTTCACCGGCGAAGAAAATAGCGTCGACAACCTATACGTACGCAAACATAACCCCGCAATCAGCTATATCTCTGTTCAAACCAACTCCGACAGCTGCGCCAAAATCGTTAACGCCAGCGTTCTCCAAAAAGATATCTTATGTGACACCGTCCCACAATTCGCATTCTATGTTCCCACAATCGTGAACGACGGCCACAACACAACGGCGACCTGGACAAATGAATATCTCCTTGAAACATGGGGCCCCCTCTTATACAACAAATATTTCATGCGCGACCGTATTATTTCAATAGTCTACGACGAAAATGGTGCAGGGCAAAATAGAGAAGGACCTACTAATTGCACCCAAGCCCAACCAATACCCCTATATTGCACATTTATCGGCCCCAATGTAAAACCACACAACGAATTAAGCGAACACTATAATCACTACAACCTCCTTCGTTTCGTTGAAGATCATTTCAAATTAGGAACATCAGATCGTTGCGACCACGAAAACCAACCAATTACCGGAATAATCGACAATACCCCGAACGATAAAAAAATTCGATTTAAAAAATATCTCCGCCGAATAAAAGAAGCCATCATTCAATCAGCGGGGAAGTTAAAGCTACCTTAGATTCAATTTTTAACAAAATAGTTACCCATCATATTCATATCATGACGCGTCATATAACGAGAATCATACATATACCCTAAATATTTTAGCGGTGGATCTACTTTAATAGCGGTTTCTTCGGAACTGTAATTAATGAATTTCAAATAAAATCCGATTGTTTGTTGCGGGCCGATACCATATGTATCATTCGAATATATATAAGCTGAATAATCATTTTCGGAACTAACTAAATGTCGAGAATTTACCTTCGAATGAGCATCAACGAAGCCCGACGTTAGATGAAAATTTAATGGATGACTGTCTTGCTGAGCGATATTATGATACACCCACAGTTCTGACGAATCTTTTTTGACTGTGAAATTAAGGAAAGGATCATTTTGGAATCCGTCTAAGAACCCATAATAAATTAGGTTTGCATTTATTATTAATTCTGCTTCATCATCCGTTGTAGTCTTGGGGACTACAGGATTCGTTGTTGCATAAGTGGGAATAATTTGTTGAATATTCATGTTGTAATTATTAGGAAAGTCCATTGGGGCCGCCGACATACCCTCTGTCTTCGTACCCAGCGGTTTCCCAAAAAATTGTAATAATGCCCATCTAGCCGTAAATCTAATATTAAAAGGGCTAGTGTTGTTAATTACCATCATAACTGATTTGATATATCCTGTTTCACCAGTAACGTATTGATATTTAAAGGGAAAGAATGTCCAATCCAAATGTAGAATCTCACCTAAATTTGTTAATTCTCCACCTATTATGACATCTGTACGCCTAAATTCAACATTTACTGATGCTATCCATTCATCCACATCCAATGGCATTTCTTTTTCTACTGTTGAAGGGAACTTAATATTCACTACCCCTATATCATGCGTCACGTTATCACCATAAAATATACTCTGATCGTAAAATTGGATCTTTAATGTATCATTGCTCAACATATCATAATTTATATATTTCGTGTTGGTCGGATATATTTTAAATTTACAACCCGGCAAAACGGTTGGTTTATATTCGTTTACGTTAAGATTATACTGTGAAATCGCAAATGCCAGATCTAGTTGATCTGAATCCCATAAATCTGCGAATATTCTATTTTGTTCATCTATGTATTCGGTCGAGCCACGAGGATTACCACCACTACTTGCAGCACTATTTTCACCATTATCAGTAAATAATATAAAGTTACGTACCGGCGCATTCTTAATATCTGGCAAATTATAAAAATATTTGTCATTCAATAAAGCAATATAATTGATCGCTAAGTCGTTATATTCGAAGTTATGTTGATTGATAATCTCTTTATATTTATAATAGTTCTTCTCGCCGAATACAACTTTCTTAATTTTTTTAATTATTTCTTTCTGATCAGTCTCGCACGCATTATCTTTAGCTAATATTATTTTAAGGAATTTTTTTATTGAAAAATCCTGATGTAACACTTGTGGAGGAATTTTGTTCCCATTCGTTAATAGTTCATTCACCGTAGTTATCTTCGGTACTTGCGGATAGATCAATGGAGTTTCATCGCCGGGAATAGGTGTTGGATTCGGCGTTGGATTTGGATTAGTTTCTAAATCTGGAACTTCCGCGAACAATAAACCATCTTCAAGTGTTACAGGTGACACTTCTGTCAAATCAAAGTTATATAAAAAAATATACGCCTTCTTATCACAAAAATCGTCCAAATTAACTAAAATCGATGCTCTATTCGCCGGCCCAATTGTCAACATCGTCAGTGATGTCGGATTTCTCAACCCATTACTACTCTGTATATAAAAAAATGGTTTAATCTTGTCCGCGCGATCACAAACTCCAAGGTGTATATATCTAAACGAATCCGTCCCATTCAGAATATCTATCTTAACTAAATTATTGCAACTCTTATGATACAAAGAAGTAACATACGGTCCTGTATCACTATACCAATTAATGCAACTGATCCCATTTATAACACCAAAACACGAACGCGCTTCATCACCATATAAATTCACGCTAGTCAACGTCCCAGTACTATTTAAATCCAAATCTTGATAGATCAACATGATATGATTATCAGAATATGTAAACGCTTCTTGCATAAATTCTGTTTGATCGTCGACTATTTCCAACAAGCCATAAACGCCCGTGTATACGAATGCGGAAGCTAAAAACATGGGATTCGCGTGAACCCATAATAGACTAGAATTATTTTTGATCTCGGGAAATGGTAATAGTAGCTTGATTCCCAATTTTGTGTCTCTCCCAAATTCTACTTGCAATGATGATCCATCGATATCAGCCGTTGTATTCAACCCATGCCAATGCAGATCGAAACTAAATCCAGTATCATTAATAAAAGTCAATTCCGGTCTCCCGCCCCGTTTGAATCGAAAGAAAGGAAGTCCAAAAGTTACTTCCGAAATCTTTTTATCATTCTTCGACGCTATCGACCCAAATATCGGTGCATTCTTGGGATCCGTACCACTTTCAGCAGCATCCGGTGAAAATTTATGCAACGCCGTTGTTATTCTAACTACCCCCGTATCACCCTTTCTTGTCATATCCATTAATTTCGGCTGAGGTAATCGATAATCGAAAATTTGTTTCATTTATATATATTCAAACATAAAATTAATTTCAAACCAACGCAGATTCATAACTCACACTCACCTTCGTCGGACTCATCAATTGATACTTTGGCAAATGCACCCCAACTATCCTCCCTAACTGCTCAATACCAGGATATTCCAACAATCCTATCGTAATCGACGACGGCCTCTCCTTATGACTAACCTTCAACCGCAATCCTTCCAATTCCACATTAATCGACTCCCCAACATATTCAAAAACAATAAACACCCGCCACGATTTAATCAAATCATAAACAATATCATCTATCGCTTCCGCCGTTCTCTTTAACGTATGCCATTCGCACACCCGACTCCTCCCAAATACATATTTTATCGATTTCGTACTAATCTCAAATCCCTCGCGAAAAAAATCTGGCGATACTATAATCTCAGACCATTTCTTAAAAACAGCAATGCGTTTCTTATCATGACAAAGATAAATATCACTCGTTGGCCCCTCTTTGCGATTTCTTAAATGGTTAACATAATCGATTGGCGACGCCCAGATGGGTCGCCTGACAACTAATTGTCGTGGATCATAAATTTTTACAGACAATCCACTAATAATTTGTCGTTTAAATTTTGAGCTACTTACATATATTATCTCCTTTCTGAAAGGAACTCTCAGAAATTTCCGATATGGTTCCAAGAGATATAATATCATGTTGATATATTGATTAGGATCGGGGTAAGTATCCAAAGTTAGATTAATATCAATAGTCGTAAATACTTTCTCTTCGTTATAAACAGCGTAAAAATTCGGAGCAATTGGGATTACCATTCGTGCATCTACAAACGGATACAGACCTTTCAATACTGGATTCAATGTCACCCAATGGTCTTTCGGCCTCAGATTTGACATTTCCACACTATCGCTCACATTAAACGCGAAGCCAAAAAGACTCGATTGAAATGAATATCCGTTTATCCAATCACCGTAAACCAATAATTTCCATCTCATAATTAATTTCTTTACTTCTTCCTTAGGGTCCCCGCCGACGCGAACATGAATTGTATGCATCAAGTAAACGGCATCCGATTCGATAGCATAATTACCAACTATCGAGTATATAAAGCATGAATGTTTCGCCGGAAGCACTGATTTAATATCCTCCCATTGTTTAATCACTGCTTTCATTATCCCGTATTTAACAGTAATTTCCCCACAATTTTCATCTTTTCGTTCCAACAACTGAATGATAAATTCGTCCCGCGTATAATGTAACCGCTGATACACCATGAACCGGTTCTTCCCACCCACTTTCTCAACCCTAACCCCATAAATTGTCCCCCCAGATTCAATTACCCCCGCAGCCGCAGCCATCGCTCTCTAACTAAAATCCAAATGTTATGAAACCCCCCAACATAAAATAATTCAATTTTTAATTATAATCCATAATACTCTTATCCCGACACAATCTGGATACAATTTCGAACGTTTCAATATTATACCCAATAACTTGCTTACTCCCTACAGCAAACAATCCAACGTTCGGCAAAAGAACCAAAAATTCAAATAACTCCGGCTCAGCGAATTTTGGAATACAGGTAAATGGATAATTAGTTGTCACCACAAACATTCCTAATACGAAAGCCATCAAAATAATATCAACACAAAAACTACCTCTCAGCTTAACTTTATACATATAATTTATCTCAACCGCTCCTAATGTGCACGCGATGCCAATTAAAACCCGGACGATAGAATACAGCATTTTCAATAAGAACGAAGAAACATACACCCGGACGATATAAACATTCTCTTTTTCAGGGCATATCATTCTCATAGAAACGCATGCTGCATGATTTGAAGCAAGCAAGGTGAGAGTCGCTCCGATGAAAACTAGAATCAATTGGGGAGGATATCGCTCAAAAAGATAATCGAAGGACATTTTGTTGCACCTTATTCGACCGTATCTAAATTTAAAAAATGTTTTGCATATCGTACATTTGCCCTGACGTTCAGCAGTTGTCGATCGCCATTGTTCGAGACAAGTGATATGAACGTATTTCATCGTCCCAGTACATTTGCACGGTGAAATGAGCCGTTTTTGATCGTGCTCATCTTTACAGCAGCAGCAGATGTAGCATTGATGCGACATTCGAACTATTGACACTGATGAATCAAGTAAAGAACATCACAAATGGAAACAACATAAATTTTTCAGTTGGTTATCACTTCGAAAACTCAGCCCATGGACTGCACTAATTTGATTAGTGCCTTCCACATACTTAATTTCTCCAGAACGAATATCGTTTGTAGTCCAAGGTGTTTTTGGATATAAACATTTTATGCCCCAAGAACGGTCTTCCCAATAATAAGCACGATCGGCATACCTTAACGTCACTCATAAAAGCAATCAACGCCCATACTCAAAATCAAATTCTAAGATCCCTTCAAATACTCGCTTTTTAAATTTTTTCGTCTAATAAAACCAAACGTGACACCAGGGGCGCCTTTTTTGAAATCCAAATAAAATATAGAACGATATGGATGCAAATTAACTAATTCTATGACTTTCGTTGAAGGAGCAAAACTAGGATTCACATACGGATATCGCACATCGATATAATAACGGAGAATTTCGGATTCGTGAACTAGTTTACTAATTTCGTCTTCTATCATATTGTCTTCGATCAAAATTCCAACTGATTTAACAATCAATGTGATCGCGAAAAAATCAATTCCATCTGCCCGTTCGAGCATAGAATCATATGGAATAATTGATGTTCTACAGTCATATTCAACAAGGCAACTATATGAAGTAGAATTCCGAAATATAAATGTAGTATCCCTAGCAAACCAACTAAATTCACTTCCTACAAAATCAATTTCTAAATTCGCGGGAAACGATTCATTTTTTAAATGGAATTTCGACACTTCGTCCTGATTCAGTTCGAAATCCGGCGATTTTTCAATTACCAGTAAAGCAAAGACATAGATCGCCAATATCACAACGGAAAGATACCAATAGAACGTCATCGCAGATATCCTAAAAATATTATAAAGGGGCTCAACAGACACAATATATTTCAAATTTTATCTGAAGAATAACCCATTATCTCAGCACCTTTTAAATATTCCATGTTCGAAACCGGATAATCAATGACTAAGTCACCCATAGAATTATTTTCATCGCGATTTTTGCCTATGCTTGTGCCTGGATTAGGTGCCTGCTGTCAGACTTGTCTTGCGGGTTGTGCTACTAAAAAAAAATCAGACCGTCCACAATGTGATGCGGGTTGTACGTTAGTATGTCGAGATTGTTAAAAAATGAATTACCAAACAGTGCCAATATCGATGATTTCCGAAAGAATTTTATTATAGGCTTAATATCAGCCAACAATCTAGTTCCACTCCCATCTATTTAAAATGGACCAGAAAAAATATACGATTTTCAACTTTAAAAATTGAAAAAAGCATTGCAAGAACCTTACTGTGTATATTATGAATTATTTAAAATGGCTGACTCTTTCGGAAAATTCTTGGGCAAATATTCGATTCGGTCTCTGTACGATCGGAATAATAGTTCAACGCGGGCGAAAATTCAGTTAGAGTTATTAAAAGTACCATCTGCAACTGATTCGGATGGATATGTGTACGGATACAACATACCCGGTAAATATCATCCCAGCGCGCGAAATAATTTTCACATCAAATTAGGTCGCACAGCCAAAAATAATCCAAACGATCGTATAGTCCGCCAATGGGGAGGCGAAATACAATTTTGTGAGAAAACAATTTGGAATAAAAAATTAGAACGATTAATCCATTTATTTTTCGATTTCGCCCGATTTGATTATATCCAACCAAATGGAGCGCGCGAAATAGAATGGTTTCAGTTTAAGGAAAAAATAAATATAAAAAAATACATATCCATTCTTAATGAAATAGTCGACGATACCTTCGGAGAGATCGCTGTGCCCTCGAGTATCCCCGAGATAAAACGCAGTGCCCAAATAAATATAAATTCAGCACCATTGTCCCAATTAATGTCGCTCCCTTCTATCGGACCTATTTTAGCTCAACGAATTATAGCTCACCGACCATTCAAATCAACCGCTAATATTATGCTTTGCGAAAGAATTGGGAAAAAAACTTTTGCGAAAATTTCAGAATTGATTTGTGTTAGGTGAGAAAAATTGATTTTATTATATTTTGAAAAGTCCTTTGGTCATTGCAATGTATACTTCCGGTCAGCGCTTGAAAATGACACTCGAAGATTTTTTTCATTGGGTCGGCGTAAAGGAAATGTTTCGTTTGGATGCAAAGTCACGGGACTTAGCAACTAACATTGATCGCATTCGATCCAATCCCGGTGCTGCTGGTAGGCGCATTATTTTCAAAAAAGTCCACAACCACTACCAGCAGGCTAATTATTTTATAACAATTTATAATACGAAACCCCATGCAAATTTCTCATACCAACATCGCGCATGACATTTTTATAAATCACAGCAAATACACCACAAGTTTTATCATATTTCTCCAAAAAATCCTTGAAAAACTTCTTAATGGGAAACTGTTTATACATTTCAAGCGTCTCCTTAATTCTCTTTTTTGATATCACCATCCTAAACTTCGGATCATTAAGAGCTACCAAAATATATTCCTCTATCTGGGTACATCCCAAAGGAATTATGTCAACTAGCCGTTGATTCAATTTATATTCCACCAGCATATCGTAATCTATCATTACCTTTTCTGAATCAAAAGGAACAAACCCATACTTCCCATACCATGTATTCCCCCTTGTTAACATATACAACGAATCAAGATCTATCGTACCCCCCACTTGATCACAATAAAAATAACTATTATCCTTCAAACTCATATATTTCAATTTATATCTATCCTTCAAATCATTTTCTATGAAATCCAGCGTCACCTTAAGCATTAATGTTCCCCCCGATGTTTTCGGCATGCCATTCACAGCACGCTGTGGATGATAACTAATATTATCTATATAAGCATAATTATCATCTTTCGGTATGAATATTAACATACATATTGACTTCGCGGCATCATTATTTAAAATACTATACGAAATACGATCGTCTTCAATCTCCTCACGAATAACAAATTGAAACCCATCAAATTTATAACGAAACGAATTCGTTTTTCCAGAACCAATTTTCTCACCACCCTTGAATCCACGAGCATATTTTTCATAAAAATCGTGCTCACCTGCAATCAGAAGATTGATGACCTCAGAATATCTCGGTACACCCAGATTTTGAAATAATCTACTATAATAACCAAATTTTGTCATAATAATAATATCAGACAAAATATAAAATTGAAATCATTCCTCTCACTCCCAAATCCCCCCTATATAAACTATCAATACACAAACGACCTTGTTTGTCGGACCACCTTCATATACTATTCTACATACCCAACAATTAACAACGCCACATCATTGCACAACCCCTTATACTCATTCATAATAATCTTGGCGATTCTCAATTTTTCTTCCCCACTATGCCGAACCTGCTCCATCTTTAGCGCAAACTTAAAAGTAGTAAAAATCGTCTTTGGCGTGTTTATTCTTATCGAACGAACACTAAGTACCTCACCCATACTTTCCATATCAATCATGAATGTACTAACAAATGGATACTCCTCCGATAGCGATACCAAAAGTGGCCCGATCCCCAAAATAAATACTCGCCCATCTCCCAAATCTAAAAATTTCAAAATCTCATACTGTTGAGCTTTCCGAACGATTATTTTTCCCAGTATTCTGTTCCTCTTCTCATCAGAATTTCTACCACCCCCAATAATATATAAATTCCCCGTATACCCAATCGGAGATGCCTCCACATATACATATTTCTCTCTACCTACATCCGTAACACTATACCCAGTAACACATCTAGCCCCCGCCCCACTCCTAAACGTCCTAGTATTTATATACCTACTCCAATCATCTGCAACTTCTAATTCGTTTACAACAATTTTCTTAAATTCATAACTACAACTACGCGGATTAACTAAATATTCCCCACACGCAAAAGAAATTAATATTTTCGGTTCCAGCAAACACTCCTTTGAACAATTCCGACCATCACATAACAACCTCTCAATATCTCTCCTCATAAACAATATTTCCAAAACTATTTCTTGCTCCCCGGATGTCATCATCTCAAAATCCTTCTCAACCTCAATCAACGGATTCAATTCATGCGAATCCCGATACTCGGTACTAATCTTCATGAATTGTTTATTTAAATACCCCAACGATGGCTTAGCGATATAATTAAAGATAATCTCCTGCAATTTAGTTCTCCGCTGTATTAAAATTTGTTGCCTCGAAGATTTCGCTCCCATATGTACACACCCACTTAATTTATATAATGACAACATTAAAAGATCCAACTTCAATTTTTTATTAAATCGGCTTCGGTAGATCTATTTTCCTCACATATATTTTATCCCCTTTCGAAATTTTGCCCGATTTAATGATTTGCGATATAATGCCCGAACCAAATTTTCTCATTAGCGTTTGCAACCCCTGAATTACATCATCCATTTTTCTACATGGCGTTCTCAAACAATACCCTTGAACTATAGCACTCCCGATATAAATTTTTTTATCTATTAAATCATTCAAATTAATTTTCACTCCGCTAACTACCATATTAGATCTAAAAACATCCGCCATAAATTCATCAACACTACACATAACCGCATAATTTTTAATTTTTTCTCCCTCCAACATAGTAAGATGTCTCAAAAAAGGCCTCCCCCTTTTTGTCACACCCCTATCATAAAATCGCTCATCATCCATAATACCCTTCCCCTCAACAACCTCAAATGAATCAACGTTCTTCATCGGTGAATTAGCTATTTCCGGATGCAAATGCAATGATTCAACCGTTCCAATTTCAACCAACTCATCTTTTGTCTCAACTGTCCCCATCGAAATTTCTCCCTCTGTAATCCCATCTAAATTAGCAACAAACCTCAAATTCAATTTTATTTGCCCCCCCAGAAAAAATTGAAATAGCTAACTATTGAAAGATCCATTAACTGGACCTCTATATTAGATACCACTGAACACACCTCAACAAATGGCCAGTCTTTTCATTTGGAACTCTTTCACAGAACATCCCACGGATCAGAAAAAAGAAGCCACCAAAACTGTCGCTGTTAACGAACTCACAGCAGCATTTCTTGTGACTGCCTCAAATATCCTGCTCTTTAGGCGGACTGGCATTTCCTACATCAACCGCTTTCTATCCCCCCCACTTCTAGAGGAATTCAATGAAAAGATCAACAATTTTTGCAAGACATTTGGCACAGATTGGAGAAATTGCATGATGTTTCTCACCTGCTACGAATTCTCCCCACAACTCGAAAAAGTACTATTAGACATCCGAAATGTCATAAAAGGAACATTACTTCTGATGAAACTCCTCCCGACTGAAACAAGCAACAATCTAGCAACTGATTCAGTCATTCACCCCGACGTCAAGGAGCTCCTCCGAAATCCCCTAATGGAACGATACACCCGCATTACCACATTCGATCTCGGCTGTTCATCATACGCAGAATCAGAATTTGCGTACCAACTAACCTCCCAAACTAATATCGACATCAACACCCATCCCGTGATGGCTGATGACCGATTCGACTTCTTCCTCACCCACATCTATTCCGCATTCATTCACCTCAACTCCCACCGCCTAAAACCTGACGAAAAATTAACTGCACCCCTCGAACAAGCCATACTCGACGCAATTCATAAAAAGCAATCTAATTTTTATGAATACAGCGAACCAATCTCGAACAAAATATACTTCAACCTCTTTGGCGAATATGTCCTTCCAAAATATTGTAAACTATGGACAAAACAATAACTTAATTTATGCCTTCGCTTGAGGTACATCATGATCATTTGGATGATCTGGCCCCTCTCGCAATCGCCAAATCATATGGAGGGAATCTCCTTCCTTAATACCAAGATCTTTAGCTGTACTATTAACTAGATCATCCAGTCTTTTACCTTTATAAATTATCCAAATTCTGTTTGTATTTATCAGATCCATTCTTCTGGATTGATGCGTTGTCCCAATTTTCTCTGTCTCCATTGGTCCTTTCATTTCTGGTGCCTGATATAATTTTTCAATAAATTTTTCCTTTATGTTCATTATGGTGTCAGAATCATCAATCGTCAGAGGAAACGTTACTTTATTAGATGAAAGAAAGGTCGCCGTACTTACAGTTATGTTTGCTCCACCTCTTTGTTTTAGGGCAAGATATTTACCTTTATACTTATTATATAATTCATAATATGATTTAGATCCCCCGCTAATAACAGCTGATTCACCAGAGGATATAACAGCATCTACAACTTTCTTTGCAGCAACTTCCTTTGCTCTTAGATCCGCGTTCACTTTTTCCGCCTGAATTTTTTTCAACTTCGCCTGAATATCGTTATAAATTTTTACTATCTTGGGACTAATCGCCAATTCTTTACCCGTAATTGTAGCAATCATTTCAGATATATTTAAAAATTTACCAATTAATAACAACACAGCTATATCATTTATGTTGGCCTTGCTTGAATCATTCTTTATAAAAACTTTATAATAGGGTTCAAGGAATCTATCTTCATATTCAAATTGGTCCATCTCAACCTGAATTAATGTGTAGTTATACTGATTAATATAAACTATCAATCGTAAAATAATATTCTTTATTATATTCTTAAATGTTTCATCGCTGTACACAGTTGGATCGCCTTGGAAAACACGATCAATATTCGATTGCAATGTATTGATAGCCCCTATCGAACACCCCAAATCAAATACCGCAACATTTAAGCTATCACTAGCAGTATCACTAATCAAGACATTGTTAAGCTCCTCAAAACTTTTACCTGCCATTCCTTCTTTCTCTGCAATCAACAGTATCGGATCGAATTTATTTAGATTTTTATAAAAGTATAACGGTAAAGCCAGTACATTTATCAAATCACACATTTTAATATATAGAGTACTCGCCTGATTGAATAAGAGTTTTGCCTTGCCGATATTTTCTAACTCTGGACTCCCACTTATTCTTTTGATTTCGGCGTCATATTCACTTTGATATTTGGGTGGAATTAAAGATCGCACCAGGCTATTGGGAGTATTTATATTTAATATTGTAGCAAATGTTGTTTTAACTAATTTCATCGTTTCAGGATTCATAACAGGTTTTAACTGCTTACATACTTTATCATATTCATCTCGTGTTATATCAGGTAGCATAGACACTGTATCATCAAACGATCCGAGGCAGGTATCATAACAATTCCCATCTGCAGCTTTTTTATAACGTGAAAGATTTTTATCCATCTTAGGAGTGCATTCATAAGTCATCAGATCTAAATATTTTTTATCATCGCCATCACATGAACAACCATTGTTTGCAGCCATTAATATATAACATATAAGAGATATTAATATTTTTATAATAAAAGAAATGATCATTATTTGCCTATGTAGGTCCCCATGAATAGGACTTTTGCTGTTGGCACGTGAAGGATGCGATATGTGAAAGGTTTATCTGCTTTGAAGAGTATAGAGGGAGTGAACGACTCGCGGTGCTCAATAACGGTTGCAACAGCTGCTGCACGAGTGCCACTTTCATTAACTTCAATCTTGCATTGTTGGATTATGGCAGTTATTTTTAATGGGCAGTTACCCATTTTATTGTAGAAACCATTAATTTTATCATATGTGAGTTCCATGAGTGGTTCAAGCATTGATTCGGTACTTTCGGCACTGAATTTTGGTAACAACACATCAACACAACGAACTTCCATCGCACGACGTACTTCCGAAAATTTAGCGTCTGATATATCGACGACCGCCAAACTTTTTCCCTTGGCCAAAAATACAACCATCACAAAATCATGGTTATAAGCCAATTCAACAGCACACATAGTTTCATCTTCATAATATTTACACTCGGTCAGTTCCACGGCCATCATCGGATGCTTAATAATCTCACCGTTCCCCACCATGAAATTATCTTCTACCGCAGGCGAAAACGGAGTAACCCACATCCCTTCAAAAAAGAGCGTGTTCAGAACGATAACACATAACGTTGGATCAGCACAATCAATCTTGGGCCCATTCTTGATCATTGACTTCGTCTTCTCATTAACAAATGCATCAACTATAGCTTGGAATTTCTCATCAAATGGAAGCGATTCCAAACGACACAACTTCTCAACACTCTTGACAAACGGTCCGTTTGCCACGAATCCCGTCTTATTGTTGACCCAAATGGCATTCCCAATAGAAACAACCCCGCTGGCCGTCAATTGCTTATTTAAAAAATCACTGTAAAAATCAATTGGAGAAACCTCCTTCGGAACGACCTTATTGAATTCCATAGCAAGAACAGACTGCGTATCACCATCGCTCCCCATATACGGAACCACTAGCGCTTCCTCCAACGACAACGGCGAAAAAATATTTGACCCCCCTCTCTCAAATTTTCGAAACAACCCACTAAAAACGCAATCAACATCTTTCACGCCCCCTCCCACGCTCTTCGTTTCATACAAACTCGCCATCAAAACGATTCGATAAATAAGATTAAAATTAAATGATCGCTCCAAAACGATATAAATTCAATTTTTTTCGCTGTAAAAAAATGAAAACATAATCTTCTGACTATATGAGAGTTTTATAGTTTGGTTTAAGGGGTATGTTACGAGCGTTTTCTGCAATTCGATCGATTCGGCCATTAATGCCTTTGCGTAGGCTGCATATGCAAGTGATTTCAGATATTCATTTGGAGTTTATAGAAGGTGCGATATTTCAAAAAATTGTTCGACCGGTTGCGCCAAATTTGGCTATTTGTGGGGATTTAGGGTTGCCTTATGTGGATTCATATGATAATTTTCTTTCGAAGTGTTCACAAAATTTTAAGAATGTGTTTCTAATTGCCGGGAACCACGAATATTATCAATGGAAGCGCAAGGAAGGTCAAAAAATGACTATGGGCGAAGTTGACTCACTAATCGAAACATTAACGAAAAAATACGCGAATGTCCGATATCTCAATAATAAATATCATGTCTTGGATAACAAATTCGCAATCATCGGGACTACATTGTGGTCAGAGATAAAGCCAATCAATTATTATTACGCGCAAAATGGACTTAACGATTATAATCAAATATATTCGTCGCCTGATATGTTGATCACCCCACGATACACAGATCAAAAATTTACTGAGAATTCAGAATGGTTGCAGAAGACAATGGATGAACTGCGTGATAAAAAACTAATCATTATGTCACATCACCTACCATCAAAAAAACTGATTCATAAGAAATATGGAGAGAGCCCATTAAATTGTTGTTTCGCCTCCGATTTAGAACACTTGATGAAAGGGAACGTTAAATATTGGTTATCGGGTCACACGCATTCGAGTTTTAATATGCGGATAAATAATACGACGTGCATTGTTAACCCCAAAGGCTATAGAAATGAAAATCCTGCATATGATCCCGCTTTTAAAATAACTATAGATGAAGACATTTAAATAATCAGTTAGTATTATAGAATAAATGGAAAAATATAGCTCGCTCCATAAATTTTGGGATAAGCAACCAAGTATGTCGCTAATTGATAATACTGCAATAGAAGATGGACCAATCGAAAAAGACTTTCCGGTGGGAACAGAACTTACCGTTCTTCCCGATAAATATTATTGGTCTGAAGCGGATTTAACTGATGATAATATATTGCAAGAACTATTTGAATTCTTGAATGATAATTATATTGAAGATACGGATGGATCGATGAGATTTACTTATTCTAAAGAGTTTCTGAAATGGTCGTTGTTAGTTTCTGGGTATAATCCGGAATGGCATCTGACTGTTCGTTATGGGAGCAAAGGTAAATTACTGGCCTTCATCACCGCGATACCATGCAGTATCAGAATAAATGATACTCAGATAAAAACAGTTGAGATTAACTATCTTTGCATTCACAAAAATCTTCGTAATAAACGATTAGCTCCGGTCCTAATCAAAGAGATAATCAGACGTGTTTCTTCAAAGGGGATACAGCAAGCGATTTATACCATAGGTAAAGAAATTACGAAACCCATCGGGATAACTAAATACTGGCATAGAGATTTAAATCCCAAAAAGTTAATAGAAATCGGATTTTCATATTTACCACCTAACCAATCTATGAATCAACGTATCCGATTATATAAACTCCCCCTAATCCCTCAATTATCTCTCCGCCCACTAACACTTTCTGATATCCCCGAGGCATACGCCCTTCTAAATCAGTATCTCAACAAATTTAAACTAAGACAAATGTTCACTCTCGAAGAATTCACTCATTTCTTTCTCCCCAAAACTGACATAATATATACTTACGTCCTCGAAACAAATTCAAAAATAACTGACCTCTGTAGTTTCTTTTCATTATCATCACAAGTCCTTAACAACACAAAATATTCAGAAATGAAAGGCGCCTATTCTTTTTATAATATAGCATCATCTGTCCCACTCAAAGATCTAATCAACGACGCAATGATTTTAGCAAAGACCAACGGTTTCGACGTCTACAACGCCCTCGACGTCATGGATAACGAACTATTTTTCAAAGATCTAAAATTCAAAATAGGCACCGGCGGATTACAATACTATCTCTATAACTGGCGATGTTCTCCCCTACAACCAAACGAAATTTCTATAATCCTATTTTAATACAATTTCTTTTTTAATCTTTGGAATACTGCATACAAATTACAAATCAGATGACTAATTTGCATGACGGTTTGTATATTATTTTTACTGGCACTAATAAATTTCTTTTATATATATAAATTTATACATGTATCCACTAAGAAATTTTAACGATTATCAATATGATGAGTTATACGATTTTTTATATGATGATTATTGTTATGTTATTCCTGGTGTCGAGCCTCGTGAATCTATACTACAACCCCCTCCAGATGTTAGGCTAACTATTACAAATAAAGTATATGTGGAAGCACCTCACCCCCTCTTGGTTTCGACATAATATATCATAGCGGAAATCACCCCCCGTATGGGCCGTTTCATTACGCACAAGGTGAATGGCTGGCGTCAATACCTCGTGAAAATACAGGTAACTTTGTGATTATTTTTATTCCTCCACCTGGTTACAGATATCAAATTGTAATAACCTACCCCATCAATGTAGGGCCAATTCATTTGACTTTTGATGGAAATATTCGAAATCCAGATGTACTTATAAAGGACGCAATCCCTGAACCCGAGAGTACTGTTGTTGAAGTCTGAATTCAAATATAAAAAACAATGTTTCACAAAGATGTACTTTTCTCTGTGAAATCTTTCTTTGCAAGCGTCTCGCCCCGCCCACCTGGTTTATATACTGATTCATTCACAACATCATTAAACGGACTAATATCAATATCACCCGCATTATGAAAACAAATCAAATCACTCGGTTGTGGTTTATTACTATTCAACCTCACCAAATACATCGGTTCATCATCTTCACCTAAAATCAAAATATCTTTATAAACTTCATCAATTATAATACGTTTATACCTAAACCGATCAGTAATAAAACCTTCCCCCACACGCACAGTATTCCAAAATTTGACATTCGTATACGTAGAAAATCTATATTTATAAGAATGATGATTTTCATAATTAAAATAATATGTATAATTTGCGAATCCACCTTCGCCATACCGCTCAGCCAACCTAATCATTATATCCCCTCTTGGTCCCGAAGTACAACACCCCATTGTCAAATCCTGAAATCCAACTACTACCTAAACAAACTTAATCACTTTTTAATTCAACTTTTTAAACAACCCCTCGCTGCCTGGATTCCAAACTCCAAAAAACAACATATTGCTTACATAATACGTTAAAAATTTTTCACTTTCCTTCCCATTTAATTTTTTCGCAACAATCATCGCTTTCGTCTGATTCTCTTTCATCTTCCCCAAATCTCTTAAATTCAGCAACGCATCCGCGCATGCTTTCGGAAAAGCATCCGAACAACCCTCCATCAATTTCAGAAGATCAATCTCATCTAAATCGCCAATCTTCTCCTCATATAATTCTTCCAATCGGCCCTTTCTCACCCGATCCTTTGACATATATCTAAATATACTCGCAGCCGTACCCTTAATTACAAACTTGCTTAACACCATACGATCCACTAACTTCTCCCGAAATAAAGAACTATCATACAAACAATCAAAAATAAATTCCACTTCCAACTTCCTTATATTCCCAATCAAAAAATCAACCAATTTCTCCTGATTCGAAAACGAAATTTTTTCCCATAAATACATCACATCATGACCATCAAAACCATTCAGCTTATTAACATCATTCCAACACATAATATAATTTATATATTGGTCTGCAATCGTCTTATCTTTTTTAAAAATATCCTTAACGATATCGTTACGAATTTTCGACATATTTTCTGACACGAACTTAATAAAGAGCTCATAATTCTCCTTCGTTAAGTTATCTAACATTCGAGAAAAAGATACTCGCTCCCATACTTTATTAAGCATATCAACATTTCTTGGATCCTTTATGATCAGAAGAGCGTACTTATTCGCAAAATTTCGATTCCGAAAGAGCATGCATTGTATGATTTGATGATTGGCAGTTTCGATGTTCTTGTAGACGAAATTTCCTAATTGGTCAATTTGTAAAGTATCGTAATGCTTTAGCAAATTGGGTTGCATAAAATCATATTTTGCTGCTAATCGGTTCAATAATTCTATGGCATTTTGGTCAATGATATGTGTAAGAAAGCCGCGGGCACATTCAGCGTTAGATAGAATGGATGCAAGTTGAACTTCTTCTGGTAAGACAGAGAAATTCTTTATCGTGTATTGAATTAATGGGAATGTCGCCTTTTCATAAATGGGAACCAAATGAGGATAATCTTTATTTTTAAGATCGCCCGCATTAAACGTTGGTGTCGTTGTAACTAAAAATTGGCGTGATCGGACGACAGTTTGCCTAGCTCGCATTATTTTCCTCGGGTTTTGCAAAATCCGAGCATGCGGCGGTCTTACCATACGCAAAAGACCACATAACGCACGCACCCTCATGGGCAACTATAATTTAATACCTCAATCAAACCGACCCCTTCAAATCGCCCAATATTCAAATTTTTATCTAACGCACCGCGGGAAATCTATAAAAAAATAATATACTATAAGAATATTATACTCAATGGTTCAATGTATCAACTGCAATGTCACCTTAAGAAAAAACAATCTGACTAAAATCTGCCCCCCATGCAAAAACGACGACACGGTAACAATTACGTTCACTAATGCCCGAAAGTTATACAAATTAACTGAATCGGATATCGATGATGCCAAGCTGTACGCAATCAAAGTCAACAATAGAGGGACCACCGGGCGCAAATTTCTTATCAAAGATATCGAAATACTCGCTAAAAAAGTTTTCGACGCCCTCCCTCCTGACAACAAGCAGAAAATTAAAAATCTCGAAAATCTCGAAAATAAACAAAGACGCTCCGCTATCAAGAAATATCTGTCCGACAAATACACAGAATCATTCACATCCACGGTTGGCGATCTTATCGAACTCTGTAGCAATGGATCCATCACCTACAACGACACCATAAAAGACATCGACATACGCTTCACTGCCTACAAACTCAAACAAGACTTCCAATATCGTCTCAAAAAATACGTATCCGAGCAATTTTCAGAAAAATCGCTCTCAACCTACGCAGCGAACAACGAACTACTCAATCTCTCTTCTAACGATATCAGCGAATATTTCAAAAATAATAATAAAATAAGCTTCCTCTACATGATCACTCAATCCCGAGATTACGAATCCTTCGCCGCCAACGATTTACACATCAACTTCACGGAAGTTGACATCGATCGTTCTGACCTACAAATGAACCTAAAAATCATCGCGCATCAAATAATCTACTCAGCAGTACATAAATTATATCGAACCGATGATTTGATAAAAAAGCTAACAGAAAAAGGACTAGCGTTACGCGGAGACTCCAAATTGTGCAACTGGTATATCGCTGGTGGAATTCCTATGGTAAAATCTAACTATGTTGACCAACAGATCAACTCGGTAGATGACATCGTCAACACCATGGAAGAAATGAACTACTACTATACCAAAACGAATTATTCATCGATCAATAAAGCGTTAATACGAGCCAATAGTCACAAAGTACAAGATTGGGATAGTGAGGATGATAACTCCTACGATTCTTATGATAGATATCATCAAAATTTCCATTGGGAGCTAACGAAACCGATCAACGAAATAAACTTGGCAGCTAAAATACAAACATTAAGAGAAAATTTAGGCGCCGACTACAACGATATGCCTAGCAATGTGAAGAAAACATATGATTCGATTTACAGAAAAAATTGAGTAAATCAACTGTTTGTTGGGACCTTTAATATAAATTAGTTGCTACCGCTTGAAATGGCTGAAATAAAGTCAGATCCACCCGTACCCTGGAGTAAACCTCTGGAGATCGCAAGGAACCGCATCGGTAGCGAAATATTTCGTTTGTTCAAAATAACTTACAAATCTACGGATGAGCAATTTAGGATCATCAATAAAGCGATATGTGATGATGTTCAAATCATGGGATACACAATGATAGAAAGCATTGTTTGTCCGGATATACAAGCATTTATAACGCTTTCAAATAAGTATGTATCTCTTGGTGGTGTACGGTTGCATCTAGGATGTTGGTATCATCTGAAAATTACCCCAGAATGCACGTGTGGACTTTTGCCCGTTTGTGAGTGTTGGACATGGTATTGCGATCCAACCATTCCACTCGGACATTACTTAGAAGGATCGATTCAGATTACCTTTCCCCCCTACGTCAAAACGATTCTCGTCCCGGCCAACGTACTTCCCGTTATCGCTTCAAAAAAACATCATCCCAAAAACAAAAAATGGAAAAATAAAATGAATTCCGAAACGATTCTTTCCATTGAACCAACGCAGGACACCTCAAAAGTAACCACCCCGTTGTTTTCGTAATACAACGACGACACTTGGTATAATTTAAGCTCGTTTAGTCCTTATTGATCTGAGCTTCGCTCAATAGGGGATCCGTCGGTCCCCTATAACCCCTCCCTTTCGAGTTTACATTCCACTCCGTTAAATCCGGGGGATGTTCGCGACGCGGATTCACCCACAGCCTTCGGCAGGGGGGTCTCGTGTTCGCAGCTGGGCTCGTACCTCGCTAGGAGCCATATTATCGATCAAGCTTTTTTTCCACCAACCGATCAAAAATTGGAAAAACAAAATGAATTCCGAAACGATTCTTTCCATTGAAACAACGCACGACACTACAAAAGTGCCCACCCCGTTGTTTTCGTAATACGACGGAGGCAACCTTCTTTTTATCCGTGAACTTATCAAAATAATAATATGTTTTGACAAGTAGCATAAAAATTGAATCTTCTGACTGATTATTGAGTGGTTTATTATTAGTAACATTATACGAAAGGCGATGTTTGGCGGCCTAAGGGTATTCACCCGAAGAAACTTTTCGCGAGTCCTAACGGCCGTAGCATCGAGGGGAAAATGTAATGCACCTTTGCGGAGGCCATTTACGGCGCGTTCATCAATTCCCGTCGAAGAAAAAAAGGTATCGAAAGCTATAAAAATATGGCGAGAAGGCAAACCTTATTTGTTTGGAGCTGGTATAATGATTGGCGCACTCATTATATATGAATCCATCGACGATACCATCGAAAGAAAATTCGAAGATGGCCGCCTAATCAACGAATTGATACATGCCGTTAATTCCAAATCGACCGATACAGCAATCCCTCTCGCAGAAGATTATCTAAAAATGATGTCAATTAATCCTACTTCAGCCGAACAGAATACTGAATGGATAAATTTAATAACCGCCATAGCCGTTTATGGAATTGGAAATATCGCGATATTTAAATATTTATGGAATGCTACGCCTGAAAACATTCGCGATAAATTACCGATTGAGCGGCACATATATTATTTCGTTAAATCCAATCATCCCTATATGTTAGAAATGATCACCCATCTAATTGAGTGGGCAGGGATAAATTCTAAAGAAATCAATTACGATGACTGCTTTGCTATCGCCACGCATATTCAAGATCCCTCCACGCTGGTTAACGTTTTTCGAATGTTAGTTGTTTCGCATGGAAATCGAGCGGTGCCGGATAATGTTCTAATATTTGTTGGAAACATACGTTGTTTGGAGATCATTCTCGAGAATCGATTTTTCAAAGAGTTACCACCAGTGATTTGGAAGAAATTCTTAACGGAGAACTTTGATCCAATTGAACGAACTATCGCTTTCAGGAAGTTCAACAAATTGGGTATCATAGATGGGCATGAAGTACAATTTTTTAATATTGCTTTACAATATGCAACCCCCGATGATATGAAAAATGTCCTCATCTGTTTCGATGACATTGATCCAAAATTATTAAATATCTACGAATTCATCTCGAATATATCAATCAGTGTTGATTATTACAAAGCCCTTATCCGCAGAGGCCTAAATGTCAATAAAAAAAGCGCAAATGGGCTTAGTCCCCAAGCATTATTAGAATTTTTCATATTATTTTCAGAAGTTCTTCCAATAGAATCCCCGCACGACCAAGAACGCAATGATCATTTCAAAGCATTGTTGGCGTTATTTAAATCCGGTTAGTTATTAATTTTTTCTATAAATACAAATTGTGCTTATGTTTGTCGTACTGGGACTGGAACGGCAACGACTACGTAAACGGGACCGCGGCCATGATCTCCGCCGGCCCGTCGTTCAGCTGCGAGGCGCTGATATTCCCGCAATGCTGCAGCTTGGAGTGCCGGCTGGTGAGCACGTTCCAGTTGAGCACGTTCAAAATCTGCCACAGCCGTAATTGCTCGAGCAGCATCCGCGCGTTCCAACTCTGCTACTGCTGCACGAGCTGCTTCTGCACGAACAGCTTCCATCCTCTTACGTTCACGTTCGAAATCTGCGACAGCGGCAACTGCTCGAGCTGCATCCGCACGTTCAGCCATCATAACGCTTTCACGGACCAGTTTGTGTTCACGTTGACGTTCCACTTCTGCCACTGCAGCAATTGCACGGACTGTTTCTCCAGTAGTAGCTCCCACCCTCTTACGTTCGCGTTCCAACTCAGCGACTGCTGCAATTGCTCGAGCAGCCTCTATCCTATCACGCTGCGCGATTTCTTGACGTGCAAGTTCATGTTGACGCAAAATAGCTTCCTCACGCAAAATAGCTCCGCGCCGAACACGCTCACGTTCCCGTTCGTGTTCACGCAACATAGCTCCCTGATGCGCAATAGCTTCCTGACGCACACGCAGATCAACCGGGACTTGCCCCGCCGGAATTCCCATACGAACGCCTAAATCTGATCGCCACATTTTCAATGCAAGATAACACTACTTCTCTATAAAGAACCTAGCAATAAATTAACAATTTCAATTTTTTTTCTCACAAAAATCATACAATAATTTAACACTCTCCGTCACAAATCCCCTTGCCACATCTCCCTCCACCAAAGGCCCTTGCAGAAAATCAACATTTATAAATTTATCAGTCTCCCTCAAACCAATTACTTCTTTACCTTCCCGATGCAATCTTTCCAATGTTTCCCCCTCAAGACTAAACGTATGCGTCAACACAAATAAAAATTTCTCGCTCCCATCTTTATAACCTAACCACAATAACATTTCCTTAATCACCTCAATATCCGCGAATCCCAAAGGGGACGTTGCATTCAAGCAAACGATAACTTTATCTATTTTCGGCGCATTCTCAGATAACTTTTTTTTCATCGACAGAATTATTTTTTTCATTTCATCTCGTTTGATATAAAATCTATTCATATCAATTACCGTTACATCATTACCTTTCGAATTTTTTCCACGTACAAATTTAATATCCTGGGTAACACTAACAAAACCAGCTGTTGATTCAACAACTTCGCCGCCAAACAACACATTAATCAATCGCGATTTTCCCGCCCCTCTTTGACCCATGACTAATATTTTTTGACTCTTATCATCTTTTTCCAACTTGTCTACAACATCCACATACCCAAATAACGGCTCCTCAGCTAAAAAATCATATACTTTCTTACCCGGTTCATTCTTATATTCACAAACCGCTTCCTTCGCAGATAAAAGATTACCCATGACTAAAAACCCACTTCTTTTATTGACCCAATGAAACCAAATAAAAATCAATCTTTTTTGGTAGTGTCCATAGCATATAATAATGCAGCAATAGCTGGCCCATATTTAATAACATCATTATGAATACGCGTTATTACCCGCTCTAAATTCCAGAATTGCCACGGCAAATATCCCCAAATGATACCACAAAGGTCCCCTATAATCCCCCCTTCCCTTAAACCACTTTCCAAAACAGCAATTTCTTTCCGCAACGCCTTAAGAATTTTTGTTCCCGGAATCTCTTTCGCCTTAACTTCCCCTGCCGTTCGTAATCGCCATCCCCTCCCCGGACCTTTATAACCATATAGCATCTGCCTCCAAATATCACGACAATAATCGATCAAATCGCCCAGCCTCGGACTATCGAAATCTATGCATGCATCACTAATTTGTTCAAACGTATATTGTTTCAACAAATTAACCAAAAATTCCGGATCATTCTCATAATTCCCAAGCGGTCCAAGCTCAAACAAACGAACAGACCTAGCTAAAATATAAGGCGGAATCCATGAATCTAGCAATTTATCGCTCAACATGCGCGCCTTCAATTGTTTTAACGATAAGCCTTTCGGCATATCCCCAACGTTCTTCCCATCCCAAAGTGAACAGGGCTTACAGATAGTTGTTTTAATTGTATATTCACTCAGTTGTTTTTCGGGCCTTCCTTGTAAAAAAGTAATAAATTGGGATCGATTCATTGTTTCATAAAATTTATTCCCACCCGGCTTACATACTTCCCTACACAACGGACACCATTCCCCACCAACCACGACTGGATCAACGGCAATCGGTCCAAACGACAACCAATCTTCACGCCCGATTGCTTCTTTATGTATATGTTCGATAAAACATCTCATCCCACAAACTATTCTGGTACAAAATGGGCACGACCATGATTTCGTTCCCTCGGACCAAAAAAGTGTCATAACTTTATCTCTACCACAACAACAACTATCATCAACACAAATTCCTCTAGCAACACCTTTCATAACTTTACTATAATCGGGGCCAGCTAATTCTAATATACCCGGGCAATAAGCTAAATAAATCAACTCACTGGGCAATCTCGCACGCAAACACTCCCCAAGACGATCAATACTAACCGTTCCTTCCCCTAACGGCACACCTAATTTTTGATACACTGGATAAATTCCATCAACATCAATAGTAAACCCAACTAATTGAACAGTCATTGACTAAACCAACCAATAAAATAAAAGATCCCCAACCATTAAATATTCAATTTTTAAAATTGAAACCTCTAACATCTTGCAGAATCTAAATATATTATTACTCGGCACCCTAACGAATTCGATATGACTGACACCCATGAAACCAAAGCTGCGCCACCAAAAGATAAAACTCTTGACGAAATGACCGATATGGTTATGAATAAATTGATTCCTACCGAAAGTATCATTGGCGGCTTAAAATTGCTAACCTATCCTGCCGAAATGAAGCTGTTTTTCGACGGAGAACCCAAAAATGATATCATAATAGAACCCATCGACGAAAAAAAAATAACCCAAGCCCAAATAAAAATCCGCGCCGCCAAAGACATGAAAGAAGTCACCACCGCCGAATATATAAAATGGAATATCGACACATACGGTCGCTTTATCAATGTGATCGACCTAGTTTCCAAGAAGAAAGACATCGAACAAGGCATCGTCATCAATCTACGCACTTCGTTATTCTTCATTTTTTTTTGTGTAGATCATGTTAATTTCCATTCTTGCAATACCGATGGATCGAATGCAACAGATGAACATAACATATATAAGCTGGATGAATTTATCCGCGTTCTTCGAGAAAAAACTGTTGCCAAGTACGATTCTTTTTGTGCACAGCTCTAAAAAATTGATTTTCTAATCATATTGAACAACCCATTATATTTGAATTCATGTACTTCTCATTCCTGCCGCGTCTATGATCGACTCCCCTTTGAGTGATATTTTGGGCGCTCCCAACACCGGTTTTCATGCAGCTGTACGCGTCTTTGATTTAGCAATCATGGATGTGGTCGGCGTATTCATTTTCGCATTCGTCTACAAGCACTTCACGAAATTCTCCATGCTGACCTGTTCCTCCCGGGTATTCGTCATTGCTCAAATGTTGCACGTGTTTTGCTGTGTCCGAACTTCATTCCTTGTCCATTATCCACTCCAAGTGATCGCTCCCGTCTTAGCAGTATGCTTCTACGGATCAAAATTTCAATACCACGAAACTTGCATCGTCCTCGTTTACATCGTCATGATCGCCGCAATAATCGTACTACGCAATTCCTAAAATTTTTCACTTTATTGCCACCAAACATAAAATTGAATAAGCGAACATATTGAAGAGATTATTCCTATCTGTTTTGATAGTTATTCGTTGAGAGATATGTCAGTTAAGTCAATTTATCGGTCGTTATCGTCCGATAAGAAAGTGCGGAAAGAATTTTTGAAAATCGTTGAATGTTTTGAATATATTGATAGTGTATCGCGAGGGAAATATAATAAGGCTGAAAGTGTGAAGTTGAAGCTGCGAATTCATTCATTTTTATCGCGGTGCGTTGCGAATGGGGGAGATTTAAATTTACAAGAATCGAATGGCCGCAATTTGCTATTCCATGCCGCTTCGAAATTGCAAAAGGAGTTTGTGCAAGAATTATGTGAATTCAAAGTTGATATGAATCGCAAAGATTTGAATGGATCGTTTCCATTGTTGAATGCGGTAGATAAATTGAATAGTGAAGTTGCCGTATGCTTAATCGGGAATGGTGCAGATGTTAATATGCAAGATTCTAAGGGGAAGACCGCATTGATGCAATGTATTATCGAAAGGAATGTAACGATTTTTGATAAATTGATGGAGACTAAGAAGTGCAAATTGGATTTGCAAGATGAGAAAGGCTTAACTGCTTTACATCTTGTGATTATGTTCTGTAAGCGGCATCCGAGTGGGGCTCATTTTTTGGGGTCTTTAATCGAACAAAAAGCTTCGGTTACCATTGTTGATTGTGAGGGTAAATCACCGTTGGTTAAATGCATCGAAACGAAAAATATGTGGGGAATTGATGCGCTTCTTATTGTAATGAAGAAAGAAGAAATCAATAAGACATATAATAATCTATCTTATTTGGCTTACAGTGTATCCATCGGTGAAATTGATGTTGCCATCGCAATGATCAAGAATCACTCTCCCCATTTGATTGATTTAAATGCAACATTCCATCCAGGAGAAAATGTTTTTCCCCTTGCTGTGGAATCCAATAGTTTGCCCCTTGTGAAGGAATTAGCAGAGAATGGTTGTGATTTTCGTTCTCCACACCCACTTGGGTATTATACCATTGAACATGCATTCCACGAAAGCAATATCAAGCCAGGATTTGATGTCAATATCATTAAATACTTCATCGATAAATATTTAGCATTAGGTGATATGACTTTTATGTTAGAGAAACTTGCCGGAAATAAATGTTCAGAATATGTTATCAACTTCTGTGGAAAAAATACTGACACCCGAGCGAAGATTGGTGGCGCGTACAAAAGCCAATTTATGTTGCTCGCTGAAAACCGAGCTCATCTTCTGAATAATTTCTATAATTTCGGTGGATATGATTTGATCAATTTGTTTATCACTTATTTGTGTTAATCATCGTCGCTATCATCGTCATCATCTCCATAACTGTAGACCCGTTCAAACGGATCGCCTTTCTTACGATCTTTTTCGTAATCGTAGACCTGATTAGAACAAATGCGCTCGACGCACAATGTTTGAATTTCATGAGCAAATGTTCCTCCATCGTACGCTTCTATTTTCTTGGCGCGCTCGTGCAAAAATGCTTTTGCTTTGCGTAGACCTTTTCCAGAATCTTCGAAATATGCTTCACAGCCCAATATTTGTTCAAAAACTCTTAGCATTGATGTCGATTCAGCCATAGGAAATATTTCATTAGAAGTTTATCGGTAGATAGTTTTTAAATTTATTTTTTCAATTTTTTGGTATAGGAACATATATAAATAAATGGTGTGTTAGGAGATTAGTAGTATGGAGAGTGTAAATGCATATGTGAAGATATCAAGTATTCCAGGTATTGGTTTGGGATTGTTTGCCAAAGTGGATATTAAAGCTGGTCAGATTATTGCGGAGTATAAGGGGAAATTGATTCATCCGAGGACTAAGAATAATACGAAAGGGGGAGTTATCACGTTTAAAGATGGATACAAGTTACTTTGTTATGTGGATGATCTTGCGTCGTGTACGAATGATTGCGTTGATTATCCGAAATTTCAACGAAAGCTGATTGCAAGTTTAGAATCGGATGAGGCTTTTTATAAAAGATATCCGGGGACAAATATAAACGCGTCGCTTGATTTAAAGCAGGATGAAATGCCTTATAGAGCATTCTTGGTAGCATATACAGATATTCCCAAAGATCAAGAGATATTTTGTCACTATGGGTTCGCATTTTGGTTCAAAAATGAATCGCAAAGGGGATTTATAATCGAAAAAGAAATACAGACAAACGGATTTCCGGAGGATCTAACGAAATATAAAGCGTTTGATGGTTATCTTAAAGAATTCTTTCCCGATTTGATATCATCTTCCTTGAGCGGGGATAAGCTGACGATCAAATTGAAGGATGATGTTTTGCGATACATTGAAGTTCCAGATTGTAGGGCATTGCTGAATGTTGTCGATAGTAAACAATTCAAGAAAATGGTCCGGCGTGACGGATGACGACACCCCCTAAATATAATATTTTCGTTTGTTTATTTATAGAGATATAATGGGAGGAAATAAAGATCATCATGAATTAGATTATGGACCGTTAACGGAATTAATTGGCACATGGGTTGGTTTAGGTTTTACGTTAACGTCGCTTCCAGCGTATGATTCGAGGCCCCCAAGCGATGGACCGAAAGATTTCAGACTTTTATTAAGCGTTACGGAGGAAGAATTAAAATTTATTCCGATGGAAGATCTAATTCCAAATCGTGGTGCGTTGGCGGGGATTGATATAAGAGATGCTGGGCAAAAAGATATAAATATGACGGGATTAAATTATTTTCAGAAGATTATTCATCGGGAGAGTAAGGGAGGATTACATCTGGAGAATGGGACATGGCTTAACGTTCCTTGTACGGATTATCCTAAGCAGGGGCCCACGGTTGTAAGAATGGGGACGATTCCGCATGGGGATGCGTTTTTGGCTCAGAGTACGTATATAGGGGAAATTTATGGGAAACCTACGATTGAATCAATAAGTTCTCTTCCGACAGGCCCAGGAACTGATAAACTTGGATATTCAGATGTTTATCTTTTTCCCGAAGTTCCGGCAACTATTACTGCAGAGATGGTTCTAAACCCAAATTTATTTTTGCTAAGGGATATTGCTGATCAACTTATTGTTAAAACTACAGAAATAAAAGTTACAACTTCCGATAATAATGGTGGTATAGCAAACATGCCTTTTGTTGTAGTAAATGCAAACGCTACTAGATTGGATGCTATCTATTGGATAGAAACTGTTATTGGCGCCGATGGTCAAACGTTCTTGCAATTACAATATACTCAAACCGTTATATTGAATTTCCTTGGGATCGATTGGCCGCATATCAGCGTTGCGACTATGAGAAGACAATCATAAAAATTGAATAGAATGATCCATAAGAAGATTCATAGGATAAATTGATTGTGAAGCAATGGGGGCCGCGGCATCTGTTCAAACTGTTCGCGATTACAAGAGGGAATTGCGTTTGCCTGATTGCGATGAGAAGCAACCGGGAATAGAAGAAATAAAGACAATCTGTGGGAAGATATCGGGAAAGACGTTTGGGAATATCTATCATGTTTACGCCTCTCTTAAACAGATCCGTGAAATTGCTATTAAGCCACCCATTCAGACTTGTATTTTTGAAACAAAAATCGAACAAAAAATATCACGGCGGAGGAACTACGGTAATCGTTCAAGACATAAGGAGCAACAATGTACTTTTGTAGAAAATGTTTTACGTAATATATCGGTTGATGACAATACTACTGTTCTCGAAATTGGAGCTGGAAAAGCTGAACTATCTTACATTTTTGCAGAAGAAACCAAATGTGATAATTTTATGATTGACATCAAAGCATCACGTGGACCTCTCACCAATAGGATGATAGAGGGGAAATATAAATATGTTATAGGCGATGCAACAACATATTCATACCATAGTGATCCATTTTTAATAAACAAAAAAAAAATCGTTGTAGTAGCTAAACATTTTTGTTCTCACTATATTGATCTTGCGATTAATCAAATATTGCGACTCCCCAATGTTGCCGCAATATTTTACAGCCCGTGTTGCTTTGAAAAGATGCACAAACATGCTTATATCTTCCCGAAACATGTATCCGCCCTTACAGATGATGAATTTCGATACATCGCAACGAAAACAAATTGGGGAACCATGCCCGCCAAAAAAATAGCAAAAGATCAGTTCATGCCCTACCTCAACGAAATCGGTCGCATATTCCGAGACTATCTCCAAATCGGACGAATTAAATTCTTGGAACATGAAAAATTCACCGTTACCTGCTATAACTACGTCCCTTACGAAACAACCCCCCAAAATCTATTTCTCTGCGCCATTAGATCAATTTAAAAAAGGATTTCCCATGAAAGTCCGTCATCCCAATATCTTCCATAACTTTTTTATAGATCAAACTGAACACACCACAAGATTCATCATAATGTTCAATAAAATCTCTAAAAAAATGAATAATTGGTAGATTCTCATAGGTTCTAAAAACTCTCTTCAGCACATGTCTATCAATACGCTTAGCTATTTTATGATTATATAATGCTTCTATCACATAATCTTCGACTCTTGTACATTTTAAGGGTATCTTCTCTACGAGCTTCTGATTCATCTTATAATCCACTAACAAATCATAATCTGTTGTTTTCTCCTCAAGGCTATAGGGACTGAACCCATATTTTCCATACCAAGTTGATCCACGTGTCAGCATATACAATGAATCAAAATCAATGGTTTCAGCAGTCTCTTCACAATAAAAATAACTAGTATCTCTCAACCTAATATATTTTAATCTAAATTTTTTTTTTAAGACAGTTTCAATAAAATCTAAAGTCACCCGAAGCATCAGTGATCCACCGCGAGATATTGGGATTCCCTCCCGTACGGATTCAGGAAAATTACTAATACTGTCAATATATGCATACTTCTTATTTTCATCCAAAGGAACAAAAATCATCATACAGATCGATTTATCGGGTTCGTCATTACATATCGAATATGCATACCTATCAGGTTGTCTCGCTTCATTTATTTCAAATTCATAATTTTCAAATTTATATTTAATTATTGTTTCTATGCCTCCACCATTGAATGTCTCAAGATCGGAATCATAATCACGCTTATTGGATCGTTTTGGAGCGTAATCATGATAAAATTCTCGTTCGCCGGGAATCAATAAAGTAACAGCCTTACCATAGTTGGGAATTTTCAATTGGTTGAATAATTTTGAATAATATCCAAATTTTGTCATAATACTATATTTTCATATTTTAAAAATTGAATAAAAAATATGTTGAATCATACTATTATAAATTTATAATCATTCTGTTATTAACTGAGAGAATGGCCGCAGCGGTAGTGGCTGATGATTTAAGTACTTGCCAAAATTATGGATGTAAAGTGAGTGGGGATAGCAAGAGTATGGGGGCACACGCAACGAGTTGTGATTTGCGTCCGATGAAATGCCAGTATTGTAAATTAGTTCGCCCAAATAATGAAATGAAGGAGCATTTGGATATGTGCTTGAATTTTACCTCGAAGTGTCGTTATTGTGGCCATACGATGACCATGCAAAAATTTGTCGATGAGCATTACACGGGTTGCGCAGAAAAATATTCGTCGCCGTTTAAAATGTGGGAAGCAATGATTGGTATCGATGAGATGATTCAAGTCAAGTGTGAAATAAAAGATGAACTACAAGAAGCAGAAGGAAGTTCGGGGTATTGTTTCAGTTGGCTGCATAGATTCCCCTACACGGAAGATGTTGCCTTACAAATTCTGGCCGTCAAGCAGCTCCGCAGGGATTGGCATGACGTGCGAAAGCTTGTGCTCAAGTCTAAAAAGATAACCTACATACTTACTCATTGATTTATATCGAACAAAAAAACTGAAAATCTAAATTTTTGTTATCACCATAAGAAAAAAACATTGTTTTATTTTCGGAAAATGGCCGCAGCGGAAGCATTCCAAGTCAGTGATCTTACACTTAATGTGATCGTGAATTCTGAAGAAAAAAAATTACTCAGGAGTATCGCAGTATCTTCAATTCTACTGTCAAGAGAAAGCAAATTTTTTAGGGCATTATTGACTAATGGAATGAGCGAGAGCCATACGAAAATAATTGAAATTGATGCAGCTGATGAATTTGAAGCGGAATTAATTATTTGTCTTCTAGAATTTTTATATACAGGCGAGTTTAATATCCTACTAGTTACGGAAGATCAAAGGAACAAATATGGACTACATTTACTTTTTCTTGCCGACAGATTTGGTATTGATAAAGCCATGGGGCACTGTATAGCAATCCTTGTGAAAAATTTAACTATAGAAAAATGTTCCCGATATCTTGATTTACCCGATTCTTTGCTAATGAATCCAGAATGTGAAAAATTAATAAATATAGCAAAATCGTTTCTGATTAAAGAGTTTCAGGATTTTGATGCGTTGTGTTTTAGTGATAAATTTTTGAATTTGTCTTTGAATGGTGTGGTTGCACTTTTTATGAGTGATGAACTTCGTGTTCGAAGCGAAAATACTATATATCGTTCTGGGCAAAATTGGTGGGTTTATAGGTATGGGGCGTTACATTCTGATCATTCACAGTGCGGTTCATCTGCATTGTCATTGCTGGGATCAATTCGATGGCATAAAATGAGCTCAGATTTCGTAATGGACATTGTAAAATCAGACCGATCATTTATATGCAAAAAAATGCCAGATGCAGTTCGAATCAATCTTGAAAATCTGAGGATGGAAAATTATATCCACGCATTAGAATATCACTCAGCCTCAGCAACCCGTCGTAAGATTAATCGGAGCTACCAGCGCCTCGATGCAAATAATCGAACGTATAGTGATTTTAAAGTAGACTCATCATCATTTACATTAACATGGATATTAAAAGATGTTAGCAAAATGGTAGAAGGGAAATATATTTTTTCAGAATCTTGCCATATAAACGGCTATTGGTTCCGATTACAAGCAGGCAAAATTCGATGGGAAAGGGAAGATGGCTTCGCATTTGCATTGTTTACATCATTAGACTTGGAGAAAAGTGGTATAAATCCAGCGAATAGTTTTTTTGTTTCAGCGGAAACACAATTTAGAGTCCTGAACAAAGAAACCGGTATTATTGAACCAACTCATCTTCCAAGTCTTGACACTTTTACTAATGGAGTAAACGAGCTGGGATACTTCGATGTGTTTAAGAAATCGTGGTATGATTTAATTAGACATGATTCCCCATATGTTAATTCGCTTGACACAATTGGTCTTGAACTAAGGATAAAAATTCTATCATAAAAAATTGATTTTCGTACATTATGGAGAAACCTTAGAATCCAATTTATGTTTGAGTCTAGAGATGTCGATTAAATTGAAAGCTGTTTTAATATTTCTGGGGGGAGTGATAATTATTGCAGCACCTTTTGTTTTATGTTATGTTAAATACGACGAAATTTTTGGTTGGGAAGAGCAGACGGCAACAATAAGTATTAAAGCAAATCATCATTATTATAATTATTCAAATTGTTCGCGGGATGATAGTATTGATACCCGTGAACTGCCTGGATGTCTTTATGATTTACCAAGAAGAGATACAATATATGAAAAGGGGCAATGTTGGGTAGGAGGCCCGAATTTGACATTGTGCGATTTTGTATATGGTAATACATCTTTCTATTGGGTTGGTCGAGGGATGAGGTGCTTTAATTTAGACGCTGATGTAAGTATTTATTGTAATGGAACGATAGAGGGAGTGTATAGTTGCCACGAAGTGTTTGAAAAGAGTGTGAAACCATTTAAGAAATATATACACGATTCGGTTTGTTATGATAATAAATTTATCGATATTGGGAGTTTGCCAATTTTTATCATTGGGTCGATACCGTTTATTATTATCGGAATTTGTGTTATTAGTGCAGCGCATGGATATTATAAAAGATCAATGGAAGGGAATAATAATGGGGTACTTTTTGTGGAGATTCCAATGGAATAAAATGAAGGGTTAGTTGCCGATATAGGTGCCCATGAATAGGACTTTTTCTTTATGGGCGATGTGGTACATGAATGGTTTGTCTGCGTGGAAGAGGGTTGGATGGGCTTTGAAGAGGCACTCTTTGGTCATTAGGATGGTCGTTGCTGCGGCTGCGCGGGTGCCGGTTTCGTCTACATCAATCTTGCATTGTTGGATAATTGCGCTGATTTTCAACGGGTCGGTGCCCATTTGTTCGTAGGGGCCCACAATTTTATCGGATGTGAGTTCAGTGAGAGGTTTAAGAAGCAATAGCGTACTTTCTGCGCTGAATTTTGGCATCAAAACTTCCACGCCACGTGTTTTCATTTCGCGACGGACTTCAGCAAGCTTCGATTCAGATACATCGACGAGAGCCAAACTTTCTCCTTTCGCCAAAATCACAACCATGGCGAAATCGTTCTTGTATTCCAATTCAACAGCACAGAAATTCTCATCTTCGTAATATTTGCAGCTGCCCAAACTGACCGACATCATTGGATGCTCAATCGATTCACCTGATCCCAACGTGAACTTACGTTTCCCGGCAGCGACAAACGACTTCTTCCACGCTGATTCCAAGAAAAGGGTATTTAGAACAACGACGGACAGCAGGGGATCGCTGCAATCAATCATGGGGCCGTTCTTGATCATCGATTTGGTTTTCTCGTTGACGAATCCATCGATGATACCTTGAAATTTCTCATCAAATGGAAGCGCTTCAACACGACACAGCTTTTCCACCCGCTTAGCAAACGATGGGTTGGCTTTAAATCCCGACTTATTGTTGATCCAAATTGCATTCCCAATGGAAACATCCCCAGTCGCCGTCAACCGCGGATTCAGATAATCCCCATAATAATCAATCGGGCAGACACCTTTGGGGACGACCTTGTCGAATTCATTCGCAAGAACCGCTTTGGTATCACCATCGCTCCCAACATATGGAACCGCTAACGCTTGCTCCAGGGACAACGGTGAAAAGATACATGACCGCGATTTATCAAATTTCCGATTCACCCCAGTGAAGACCGAATCACCCGCAACAGTCCCAGCCGCTTTTGTTTCATACAACGCCATTACAGGTGCTTTGATCGCCGCGATAGTAATAAAGATCAAAACTTAATGGCCCATTCAAAAGAATATTATTTCAATTTTTATTGCTGATAATTTTCGGAAAAATTGAAATATCTTAATATTGATCGGCACTTTAGCTGTTTATGTTTATATTCTAATGGTTCACATGAAGACTTTTCTTTTTGTAACTATTTTGCGCTTGGGGTTGTATAAATTTGGGAATTTCACAATAATGCAACATTTTTTCCTTTTAGTTAGTTCTGTAACAATGTTCCGACAATTTATGAAGCAACGTAAACCACATAATTTATCATCGGCCAACCGCCCGCTTGTAAACTTTATTAACTCTACGGATCCATTCGATTTCAATGATGATATGGAAGCGGTAGACGAAGAAGGCGTCAAAGTTGATAAGATTTCCCCGAGAACATATATTGATTCCAAAGCCGACCAAAAACAAAATGTCCTTATTATTGACGGTGCAATTGGACCCGCTTTGTTCAAACGATTTGAGGCTGAATATAAATCAATTGGGAAAACTGATAAACCACTCACGCTGATAATTCGATCAAGAGGCGGTGCTGCTTTCGAAACACTCAAATTTATAAATATTTTGCAAAAACATAAGGGAAAATTAACTTGCTACATTCACGAATATGCTATGTCCGCCGGAACAATCATAGCATTGATGTGTGATCAGATATATTTAGCAAATGGTTGTATTTCTCCAATTGATTGTCAACCATTCGGCCTACCAGTATTCAAACTATTGATGAACAGATATTATAAGAAATTTTTCTCAAATAGTTTCCATTACAAATATTTGGAAACGAGCTACAAAGGGAATATTCTAATAGCAAATCATATTGCAGCTGTGCATTCTCTTAATAGAGATCAATATACGAAATTTTTAGATTTGTTCATCAATGTGAATGTGATGCATCAAACTCCGTATTATTTCAAAGATATTCGAGATCTAGGTCTGAAAATTAATAATGATCGATTTCCGGAAGAAATTGGTGTTATTATTAGGCGTGAATTTAGGAAAAGCAAAATATTCAAAATGAAAGTAGCACTGTCGTGTTGGAGGCTGGTTGAGATTATGATTAAGGGGGTACCGGAAATATTTAAATCGGTGATGTATTTGTATGTGCATGCAGGTATTTTGAACTGGATAATTTCTGCAGGTTATCAAGTATATGATCAGATAAACTAAGTAGTTGGGATTGTACTCCTGTAGTGAACGAGTACGGTGTTGTCCGAATCGAAGGAGTCCATGGCAAGAATGCTGTCGAGTTGCGCTGAAGACTCGTCAAGCACAAAGATGCAGCCACCGTCGAGTTTCGCAAGGTGGTTCTTCAGATATAGAGCCTCGGGGATACCTCCCGTGCTCACGACTAAAGGAGCTCGATAACCAAACGCTTCGATGAGTTGCTCGATCAGCTTCTTATGGCTATCAATTCGAATCAGGAAAATTATTTTCATTTTTTTCTCCCGAAGTGCATTCAGGAATTCCATACTGCGAGATTCCAATTGCTTGAACTTGGTACCATTAACCTCTTTCATCATTCCACGGGGAACGGTATCAACCCCCGCGGGCATCCGTGCACACGCAGCCTCGTATGCCGCATTGTTCATAAATAAGGCACACGGACTCACAAACAAAGTAGAATTCCCGGTTGAGAACCTCTCATATTGAGCAGGTGTCAACCCAATATCCAAGATCGCATGATATCGATGATCAATAACCTTCTGAAACGCAGGCAGATGACAGATCTGATGTTTGATCGGTCTTGGCCCTTTGTAATCAACCGCCATGACCCCAAGCAAAACGTAACTACATACCCCTAAAACCTCAGGACCTTCCAATAACTCATTATTTCAATTTTTTTATTACACGCCCACCTGCTTAAATTCCTGCAAACTAATAGCTGCCGGAAATTGTCTTCTCAAAATCCATTTAAAAAAATCCACAACCCCCACACAAACCATCCCTAACGTCAAAACTGAAAAACACAATCCCGAACCACCAAAAATTAATATCATCACTCCCATGAAAATCCAAAACGAATCATATCCCCGCTCACCATACATACATTCAGCTTCCATCGCATTCGTCCCCCCATAACAATTAATAATCTCCGGACGAAATGATCGATTATAACCATTTCCGCAATCCACAACATTCTCTATCGTCCCATTACATCCCAACATCTCCGTTCTCAAAGAATATTCCACTCCCTCAAACTCACATCCAATAACAAACTCATATGTCGTCAAATTATTATAATAATAATTACACAATAAACACCGATCAACAAGTAACTGATCAAACTCAGTACAACACACCCCAACCGGACGAATCTCTTCGGAAATCGCCAAATCATCACAACTAATATTCTTCTGACCTAATTCACAACTGTATTTCATATACATATTATTATACTTCGTTTCCAAAATAGCTTCCTGCACCCTATCATAAGCAAATGTATCTACCGAATCACTCACCATCGTATACGTAAAATACCCCAACCCACCCGAAATCCCAGCTGAAATGATAAATGCCACGATCTTCCCAATAATATCAATCAATGCCATCGCTACTAGCTTAACCACCATAAATTTCTTCTATACAGTTGCTATTTTATTTATATTTCAACTTTTTAATTTGGGGATTCCCTTTATTTCTTCGAATAATATTCTATCGACCGAATCTCCAAGGCCTAATTGTCCATTCCGGTTACCCCCACAACTCATCAATGTTCCATCCTTCAATCTGACGATTCTGTAATCAGGGCCAGATATTACGTCTATGATATTTTTTGGTACCCCCGTTATTTCTGTAAAAGAGTACTTACTGCGGCTATCTCCAAAACCTAATTGCCCATAGTCATTAAGGCCACAACTCATCAATGTTCCATCCGTTAATATAATGTCCGTCCAATATTGGGAACATACAACTTTCGAAACATTTTTTGGTATCCCCCGTATTTCTGTAAAAATATTTCTATGCATATTATCCCCAAGACCCAATTCCCCAAAATAATTATACCCACAACCCATTAATGTCCCATCTGTTAATCTAATAATCGTCAAAAGAGTTTTACATATCACTTCAGCAATATTTTTCCCTATCCCCCTTATTTCCTGAAACGAATATCTAGCACTATTATCCCCCAAACCCAATTGTCCAAACCTATTATCACCACAACTCAATAACGTCCCATCCGTTAAAAAAATAAAAATATGGCTGATCCCCAATATCACTTGGGCAACATTTTTTGGTATCCCAACTATTTCTCTGAACACTCTTTTCTCTTGACAATCCCCCAAACCTAATTGTCCGTGTGAATTATACCCACAACCCATTAAAGTTCCGTCCGTTAACTTAATAACCGTACAACTAGCGTAACACATCACCCGCACAATATTTTTGGGTATCCCACTTATTTTTATAAACTCATTCCTTGATCCCCTGTCTCCCAAACCTAATTGTCCTAATGAATTATTCCCGCACCCCATCAATGTTCCATCCGTTAATCTGATAATGATGGTAGCTTCACTACATATCACTTCGACAATATTCTTCGGTATTCCATCTATCTTTAAAAACTGCTTCACCCTTCTGCAATCCCCTAAACCCAACTGTCCGTACTCATTAAATCCACAACCCATCAATGTCCCATCCCCCAATCTTAAAATTATGACAGACCCCTCACATATCACTTCAATAATATCTCCCGGCACGCCATCTAACTTTAAAAACTGATTCCTACTCCCTCCCAAACCCAATCGCCCATCCTCATTATATCCACAACCCATCAATGTCCCATCCCCCAATCTAATAATAGCATGATTAACCCCCGCAAATATTGATTTCCTACTCTTATCACAATAATCCAAATAAACTCTCCTCACTTCTTCATTTGTACACAACTCCCTATCATACATCAAAGAAAAATTCATCCTAATCAATTTAAACCAATCATATTTTCCCCCCGAATTACATATCACAGCAGGATCATAATTCGTTACAATATACAACAAATCAATCGGAAGATTTTCAATTAACGAAATCAGATCCATTCGCAGAAGCATAAAATAAATATCAGACATCAATCATATTTTTTTTCAATTTTTATTTCTTCGAACAACCATCTATCTCGCTTATCCCCAAGGCCAAGCTGACCATACCTGTTACTCCCACAACCCATTAATTTTCCATTTCTCAATTTGATGATAATATAATCACAATGACCCATTACTTCCACAACATTCTTCGGTATTCCGCGTATTTTTGTAAAACACTTTCTAGATTCAGTATGTCCTAAACCCAGCTGCCCGTATTCATTATTTCCACAACCCATTAACCCCCCATCCGTTAATATCAAGATTGTATTACATTGAAAAGCAAACACTTTCGCAATATTCTTTGGTATTTCGCGAATTTTTGTAAAACACTTTCTAGATTCAGTATGTCCTAAACCCAGCTGCCCGTATTCATTATTCCCACAACCCATTAATGTCCCATCCGTTAATCTAATTATTGTATGATGCGTACTACAGGCCACCTCAACAATATTTTGAGGGATACCACTTATTTTTTCTAATAAATATCTATTTCGCGTATCTCCCAAACCTAATTGTCCACTCAGATTATAACCACAAGCCATCAATCTCCCATCCGTTAATACAATAATTGTATGCAACTCGCTACATATTACCCTCAAAATATTCTTCGGTATGTTTTTAATTTCTAAAAAAACATCTGCACTTTGATCATACCTTAAACCCAATTGACCATAATTATTATACCCACAACCCATTAAAGTTCCGTCTGTTAATCTAATAATTGTGCGATAACAATTGCATGTCACTTCAACAATATTTTTCGGTATCCCTTTTATTTCGGTAAATCGATTTCGTGCTTCCTTATCACCCAGACCCAATTGTCCAAATTTATTGTATCCACAACCCATTAAAGTTCCGTCCGTTAATCTAATAATTGTATGATAAGGATCACATATTACATCAACAATATTCTTTGGTATCCCACGTATTTCCGTAAACGTATTTAACCTCGTCGTATTCCCCAGACCCAATTGTCCATATGTGTTAAACCCACAACCCATCAATGTTCCATCCGTTAATCTGATAATTGTGCTAAAATCACTATTCGCAATTTCTACAATATTTTTCGGCAATCCACTTATTTCAAAAAAATTTGTTTTGGATCCTGCACCACCTATACCCAATTGCCCATGTGAATTATCTCCGCAGGACATTAAGCTTCCATCCTCTAATCTAATAGTATAATTAAGATTGCATATAATTTTCGATTTCTCAAAAAAGCAATTATCCCAGTACACCTTCATCATTTGTTCATTTGTCGATAAATCTCGCTCGTAACTTAGAGAAAAATTCATTTTAATCAATTTAAACCAATCATATTTTTTGTTAACGCGGAATATTACTGATGGATCATAATTGCTTATTATGTATAATAAATCAACAGGGAGCCGATCGATTAATGAAATCAGATCCATTTTAGTTCGTTTGAAGATAATTTTGGTTTTTTAATTCTATTAAATTCAACTTTTAGGAGTGAATTTCGAGGTGAATGGTGGGGAGACTTGGAGCGGTTGGGGTTATTGTAGGGTACATTGGTTGGGGAGTAATCACGCTGCGGGGCTTTTGTTGAATGGGAGGTGGGTCACACCACTGACAGCAACAGTAATATTCCCACCAATTGAATCGTTCAGGAACACTCCAAATTGTTCCACAAATGCCACAGCAATAAAATAGTGATATGATTAATGTCATGACTGCCACAAATGTAAAAATAACTCCAAACGTTATTGAAGTGATCGGGCCGTCGGTTGAGGTGAGATCATTTATTGTTTGCGATGGATCGTTTATATCATAGTAAAACGTTATGGGCTCTATGGCATTAGGTACGCAACCTTGCCACCAACAAGCGTAATCTACGATGTGACCTTGAAGGTTCATGGTTGGTAAAAGTTGGACGATGCCGCAATTTTGGGGATCGGTGCATTCGAAAGTATATAGTTGACTGCTGTTTACGATGAGATTGTTGGCGGAATATCTAAATTGGCCGGCGATGGTCAGGTAAGTATTCTTTTCGAAGTTGAATACGCGTAATCCGCTTTGTGTACAATTGGTGCAATTGCGTGAGCCATAGCCGGTACATTGAATGTCCGGGCAGGTTTGGGCACATTCCGTAATTACTTCAGTAGGATAGTTGGGGCATGCATATAGTGTTTTCAAAGAATATGTGACCGTGCAACCAATCAATGCCATTTGAGCTGCGCATACTTCCTGTTGCTGTTGAATCAGGCATATACTTGATTCACAAACATAATTACTCGGAAGGCAGCCCCCTTGTTGAATACAAACATTTTCAAGACATTGCGTTTGCGTATAAGTACCACTCAGAAGAAAATCCGAAGTAATTGTATCACATAACACCAAAGTATTATTGGGCTTCGGAATAGCATCGAAATTAATTGCCGGAGCGCTAAGATCACCGAGTTCCTGATAATAATTATATTTCCATGTTTCAAAATATTCCGTGGTTTGAACGTATTGATTATTATATTGAGTAGCATCCAGAAATTGCGATACCCCAAAACCGAGCATGATTATCCCTGGAATTAAGAATAGAATGAAGCATGCCCTGAAGAGCGATCTACAAAAAAACCAATGTACATCCATCTCACAACCACATGTCACTTTTTCTTTGCAGAAGGTCATCTTCTTTCGAAATAATGCTCTGCCACTTATAAATCCAAAAGTAGAAAAGATCCCCCAATTAGTCTATATTTTCAATTTTTATTCGTTTGATTTATGTAAAAAATTATATAAGAAATTTTATATATAGTTCACAAAATGAGCGCAAATCTGAATGGTTTTAGTGTCAAAATACTGGGTAACGGTGTTGACTTTTTCAAAAGGGATAATTACAATTATTTTTCCGTACCGCATAAGGGGGAGTATAAAATTAAGCTTGGCAATAATCGAGAAACGAAAGTGGACGCTCAAGTTACCATTGGTGGGGAAGATGTTGGAACATGGAGGGTGGGACCTTATTCAACAATAACGTTACAACGCCCCGCTAACATAAACAGAAAATTCACTTTTGTCGCCGAAGATTCAACAATAGCGAAAAATACAGGTGTAAAACAAAACTCCTATAACAACGGTCTCATCAGCGTTCTTTTTAAACCCGCCAAACTTTCTTTCATCACTCCTCAAACTTATTCCTGCGAATTCGATAGTTGCTGCAATGCAAGCAGCCGAGTTAAATCCACCAATCGATCATCATCCGGTGCAACAATATTAGGCGATCCCTCAACCCAACATTTCGCTTCCGCCGAACGAATAACTGATTATGATTACGAAAATATTTCGACAATTAATCTCCGCTTAGTAATAGCCAAAAGAGAATCATACGTTCCACTTAGCACGGTCCGATCAACTTCCATACCCCCGCGCGTTGACGAAATATACGACCCTTTCTATTAAAAAATATTGAAAGAAAAACATCTTAATGACATCTATGATACTCCACCTAATAAAAATTTATGGCGACGGCGGAAGTCAAAGAAGTACCTGAACGTAAAGTTAGTTCCATTGACGATCTCGTTCGAGCACAATTATGTTGGGTACAAAATAAAAGTCGCCCCGGCTGGTTATGTACAGGCGCAGGTGAGCTACCATTGGCAAAAAAATTAATTAATGAATCACATCCTTATTCAGATGTGATTCATGAATCCGTTCACATTCGGGACGATCTTCCCGGAGAAAAACCCCACATTCAAGATTGGTTCTTCCATAAAGATGACACTGATAAATTTCATAAAGCGTTCATTGAACTAAAAGCAAACTATTCCATGCAATTAGTTGGTGAACTATTAGGATATCTCAGACCAACAGCACGATTCGTAAGCACTTTTAGCTATTCAACTAAAAAAACATACGGTGCCCTACATTGGTATATTAACAAAAAATTAGTTTTCGCCGAAGGAATAAATTATTTTTCAAAGATATCCGAAACGGAGATTCAATCAAAATTCGCCTCCTTGAAAAAACCTTTGGGGGCAGACCTAAAATTAGTTTTAAAAATCTGGAAAAATGAATGCCAAAAATTTGAATAATATTCTCATTCAGGCTCAATATATTTTGTTTAACTTTATGAAAGATGGATATACGTATTGGCGGATTTGTGATGTATAGTGCAGGGAGCTACTTCTCTTACCAGACTTATGTCGTACCGGTATACTATTTCAAATGTTCATGCAATTTGGAACATTATCTGCCTCGCGACAACGTACGAATCACGGAAGATAACTACGAAATAAGAATGTTCCGCCCCAAATTTTTAAAAAATTTTATTTCAATCAAAAATAAAAAATCACTCAGGGAATGCAAAGAACTAATTCCTCATGTTACAAAAAATGTATCAACGAAGTTTTGTAGCAAATGTTCCACTGGCATTCAAACTCAAAGCGAATCATTTGTTGCAGTTTTTCGTACGATGACATCTTTTCTCCCGGGAAGATTATCTGGCGACGGTCAGGAAGCAATTCTCAATTCTTTGACGGCGGATAATTTAAAATATGACATCTCTCTCGACCGATTTCTGATCAATTACTGGGCATTTTGCATCTACAATTGGACCGGAGAAGAAAAAAATGACTTCAAACCCAAATTCGAAAGTATAAAAAATTTAATGGCTACCGCACGCGAAACGAATTTGTTAACTATATTGCAGGAAAATACCAACCGATTCGAAAAAGAAATCGCATCAATATTAGCATCCGTTATGATAGCTCCATTAATTAATATCGTATGCATCTATGCTTATACATCGAGCGATCGGTTGGGTAAAATCATTTCATCTGCTCAAAAGGATATTCTTAAATATGGAGCGATGATAGCTGCTGATATTGATTCAAAAATTTAACAATGGGACCACATCAAACAAATTTGCGGTGATGGCTATCATACAATAATAAACAGAAGAAAGCGATGTAACATCGCCGAGCGCAGCGAGACACTCGAAGAGTGTTTATGGGAGACTGGCGCGGACTAATGCGCGGAATTTGTTGCACATCATTTTTTGACGTTCGGTGTTGGGTTTGTTATCCGTCAAGAATTTGTACGCGGAATGATTTCCGAGTTTAACTGCATGGGCAACCATTCGGAAGGCCGCTTCGTCATCCTTAGTGATATACGACCGAAGTGCATGCCATTCTTTCACGGCCTCATAATAGTCTTCTTCATCGTCAAACGATTCCTTTTGAGGGTAAGGCGATTCAGAATCCACCTCAGAATTCGCGAGGAAGAATTGAATTTCTCCTGTCAGAACGGGAATCTTTTTTTCCTCACAGTAGTCAGTGATCATTTTCTGGCCAACAGAACGAAATTTTTCACTAATGGTGGCAAGAGCTTTGGAGAGAAATTGGCTATGCCAGGTAAATTCGCTTTCCTCCCAAGATTCCGTATCGGGGTTACAACAGCTTCCTTGCTCGACCTCATGGGTAAAATGGCTGCGGTCCATCAACTTGGATTCTATTTGCCCTTCGACTCCAATATACACCGCCGAAACTTCTTCCAACACTTTTCGTGCATCATGAAGCGATTTCACATCATCAAAAAAATGGCCGAAACTGTACTCCCTGAGGCGAAATTGATAATTCGATGAACGAATGGACCAGTCTTGAAACCGTTCACCGAGGAGAATTCGATTCGACATAATACTCCGAGCTGTCGCATAGTCTTTTTTATACATGAGATATTCGATTAACACAACATGAGCATCCGGATTCCCAGCGCGACAAGCTTCCTTGAGCAATGCCAACGCCCCTTCAGAATAAGGTTCTTCCTTGGAATCCCGCATTTCTTTCCTATAATACTCATAGGCTTGTTTCAATTTCGTCGATTTCTGTAGCATCGCAAACGCTGTATGATATCGCTCTCCCAATTTCCAAGCCCGTTCGTGATGTGGCTCCGCATCCCCCCTCACGAAATCATCATCATCTTGCCTTATCCCTGAGACCTTTCGAGTATCATAATACTTCGAATAAAATGCGACCATGTTCCCATCTTTGCTTTTCTTGAACCTACGCCAAACGAGCAAAGAATTCGGCTCAGCATTCATGCGCTGCACCAAATATTGCTCGATGATCCCCCGATAATATGGCTTCAAAGATGCAATCTCGGCCATCAGCAAGCATAATTCGGGATTGGTCAAGGCACTGACCAGAAACGCCACCGCAGCCAACCGCGCCCTCAAACGAACAAATCCCGCTACGGTAATTCCCGTAACATCCGGCGTACTAGCTGCCGCACGATGAGTACTATCATCAAAATTGAACTCTTTCGCTTCCACCGCTGCTGCCGCTGCCGCCATTGTAGCTACCCCTAATATGAAAAACTCTCAAAGGACATTACAATGATTTCACTATTTCAATTTTTTAACTTCATATCGCAAGCACTTGTATAAAATTGAAATGCTTATATATTGAACAGTCCTATGATGTTTGAGATTATTATCTATCCGCCGTTTGATCGCAAGTCGATGGCGTTTCCACATGCTCTAATGGAAGAAAGAGATCGAATCGAAACTCAAAAACTTGCAGTACAAAAAGAAATAGCAGTAATAACACAAAATCTTATCAACCCTTTGTGGATAAAAATACAAAAATTAAACGATGAACTCCGATTGCTTCGGGTACAATTTAAACCGTTTCAGTACGTTCTAATTAAATCAGACAAAGAGATAGACCGAGAATCATTATGGAAAATTGCCGAACCTGGTGGACGCATAAAAAACGTATCAATGGCGATGGGTAATGCGTGTTTTCTGGCTTTGATTGAATTTGATCTTCCTGTAGAATTAAAAAATCTAAACCCATTGCCAGAAGGCGTTATTGGATCGATAGAATTGAGTTCTGAAGCAGAATTTGATGCGAAGAAACAACCGGTATATGGAGCCGATTATGCTATTTGGCTGTATGGGGAAGAAAAATATAATAGCGTGCTTGTGAAACTAAATTTATATCGAGTTGATTTTAGGCATCCTGCCGCCAATTCCTGGAGTGAGGGCAAAGGAGCTTGTTGTCTTTGTGGGCAAATAGCAAATAAACGTAACTGCAAGTTTTATCAATTAGATTCATCACACAGATATTTAATATGTTGCACCGAAGATTCTTGTTTGAAAAAACTGCAAGCAAGATTTAATGCGAGTGGTATCATAATCCCCGATAAGAAATTTACCGAGAAAGCATTATCACTTCCATTGAAAATTCAAATCTGGTGAATAAATTTTAGGTTTTAAATATATATAATGTCTTCGAGAAAACGTTCGCGAAGTAGAAAAAGTCGTAAAACGAGTAAACGACGGAAACAGAAGGGAGGACAGCAGATGAGCAATAGACAGAAGAAAGAAATAGCCTTGAAATTTATGGTTGCGCTGCAAAAATGTGATGCAAATTTATTTAAATCTATTGTTACCCCTGATTTTGTTTGGACGGTCCCCGGAACCAGTATAATATCCGGAGAAGCCCTTGGTGTTGACGGCATTCTCCAGCGATGTAAAACGATTCACCAATATGGCGCAAAACTCACCATCGAACACATCTTTTACGGCACCAATGACATCGGCCTAGGAATGCACAATACAGGCCAACACAATAATAAACTTCTCGACGAACATCTAATCATACTATTCCGCTTATCCAATAACAAAATCCAACGTATTGATAATCTGCTCCTCGACATTCCAATGCTAAATAAATATTTCGTTTAAAATTCCATCATAATCAATTTCTTCGTCGACGATGCAGTTTATACATTTGGGATTTTTGACACCTTTTAAATGCTTTACGCAGCAAATCACTTTACACTTCCCACATGGTTTAAATCGTGTCATACTAGCCGGCTGACATACATATTGAGCTATCAATACAATGATCACATCTGGAATAACCAAAATGAGCTTCAATTTAGCAACTTCGTTCGCAACTACGTTCTTACAATCACAACATATTACTGCTTTCTCGCCCAAACAAACTTTAGGATCAACAGCGGGCAAATTATCCCTACACATAGCGCACGGGTTATCTAATAACAATTCATTCGAAACATGCACCATTTTCCCGCAAGTTTCGCAATTTTCAGAATATGAACTCAATTCACAAGCAATATCAATCTGACATTCATCACATCGGGCGTATTTCAAAAGACGTTTCATACCTTTTTCGCAGTGACAACAAATATTTTTTTGGATAAATTCATAAATATCCGAATCATAAAAATATAACTTTTTGCAATGCGAGGGTGAATTACAAAAGATACACCTAATGTTATCAATTACGAAACAACATTGTTTACAAGTCCCGCATTTATGTCTTCCGATGCAATAACCACACAAGATATTCTGACAATCAACGCAACGAATGATATGTTCTAAACACAACGGAGTATTACATGAGCGACATTTTGGAACGTTAAATAATGATAGTTCACGATTACAAAATCTGCTCATGTTCTCCGGTGTTTCATATTTGCAAAGAACTGTTAAACCACCCAAAAATATGCATCTACCGCATATAAAACGGCTTCCATGATAATCAGGATCATAATAATAATTTGCACAATCTGGGGCAGATTTAATGTTACTTCCGCATTTAAGGTGAACGATATTTTTACATTCGCGGCATTGCTGTCGTTTCATTTTATTATCATCGGGTGTGGTGCAGCAAGCAAGATATGGTGAGTGGTTTCTTTCGTGTTTGGGGATACATCTCTTGCAAAAAAATAATCCACAACAAGCTAGATAATCATCAATAGTTAGTCTGGAACCATTATGCTTTTTTAATTGACAACAAATGGAACAAATTTTGAAAAATGGATCTCGATCCCCCGTTGGAGTCGATAGTGTTTTATTGTCCGTTTCGATAATATTGTGTTCCCTACCGTTATCTTTGTGTTTGGGATAGCAATCGTCGCAATAAGTCATTGAACAACATTTCTTAATTTTATCAAATGTCGAAAGTTTGCAACATAAACAACAAATAGTTAGTCGAGAGGTTGGAATGAACGATTGGAACATTGTGGGCGTTACGTAAAATAAAATGTTATGGAATGGCTATGAATAAGAAAATTCAATTTTTTATCCGAATTGAAAAATTGAATATTAGAGAAATTGAAAGGGTCTTTCCCTTTTGTTGCATTACATGCGTTGAACCGGAGATGAGTCTGGTTGCTTTTGGAACGGTTGAATGGGTAACTAATAAATCGGGCGTTCGATGCGTTAGTATTGTTCCTGTGAAAGACGCGTTTGGAAATGTTACAGTTATGGATCGCGATGGGTGGATTTTTAAAGTGCCTTATCGCTTGGCCGTTCCTCCTTTGGCTCAGGCGGCTGAATCGCTGTTGCCGATGCCCCCGCCACCCCCTATGATACCATCGTCACTTAGGGATCCGCCCGTTCACAAGGTTTACTCGGAAAAGATCGTTTCTCGTTATATCGAATTCAAAGGTGCCCGTGTTCAAATTATTGATGGCGAGCTAAAGAACCAGGAAGGAATATTTTTGGGGGTAGAAGGGGATTTGTGCGTTATTGATGTTAATTCTGTCACCTATAAAATAAAGCCGACTCAATTTCGTTATTTGTCTGGGGATACAGCCGAGCAGGCTTCCAAAAAAATTATTGGATAACACATTTACCCTTCTCTCTTTTTACCCTCGGCGATGGATCCAGCAGAGGCGTACTTTCTTCTAGATCAGATGAAGCGATGAGTTTTCTTAGTCTTAAACCATTCGTTCTGGTTTCATCCCCAACAGCGGACGCAGCAGCCCCTTTTACTTCGAGTTTTTCAGCTTGTTTAATCGTAGGTTTAAACATATAATTAAACACCTGTTCAAGTCTAAAAAAGAAATAAATCCCCACCTTATCACAATTGCTAGGTTCGATCTTAAAATCCGCTATCTTAATATCTTGATCCATATGATACCTAAAACCCTCTCTTGAAAATGCAATGTCTCGTCGTTCTGATTTTGTTATATCTATCAAATGCATTTTGAATTCAACCTTTTGCTCCTTCAAACGTTTCACCACCAACGCGGCACAACCTGTACAATACAACGTTCCTTCATAATCATACACACCACAATTCTTACAATTATAACACTCATAGATATTCACTTTATAAATATTCGCCACCCTACACGCATTCGTACGAAACTTTAATCCTTCCGTATTATGCATAATTCTCGCATGCCTCGCCACAATTAATTCGACAATGCCGGGACTTTCATCGCTACATCGAACTCCTTTCCAAACAATCAAATCTCCATCTTTTGTCATATATTCTTCCGTCGCCGTAATAACGTTAAAATCTTTGTCGTTTGTTAAATCGATCTCGAATGATTTCGCCCCTGAAGAAATATCCGTCGTTGTAACTTTCGTCGTCGTAGCTCTTACGGAAACAGTCATTTCTATCGGCCCAGCGGTATACATCGTTATGAAATTTGGGACCGTAAACGTAAAGAAAAACGTCCCTAAAATCTTCCCAAATATCCCATCCGTCGCGGCAGAAATAGGAATTCGCTCTTCCAATTCAACTAAAACATTTTTAACAACCTCAATAATATCCCCATCTGCCTCATCACCATAAATATCTAAACCATGCCCCCTAATATATCTATTCTGCCCAATATATCTAACTTTCCCCAAAACAATTCTGGGAACCATATCAATCCCAACACTCAAAATTAAACTATCCCTCCAACTATCATAATCTAAAAAGTACCCCAAAATACTTTCACGAATTTTGCCCCTACACGATAACTCTTCCGATTGTTCCCTCAAAGAAAATATTTTCCTACACTCCTGTTTCGACAATGGCAACATTCCAAAAATCTCCCCGAATTTATCATATAAATATTCAATCGCAAACTCACTAATCCTATACTCCTTACATTCCAAATCATACGAAACAAATTCATCTCCTTCGCTGATCTTATATGATTTATCCGTTCTGATAATCGTGAGATATTTCTCCAATGGAATCAGAATTCCAAATTCTTTTTTCAAATATATCAACCAGGCCCTTCCCCCATACGTTTCCATTACACGCAAACCTCCCCTGGCGACCCCGCTTGTAAATTATTTCACACGGATGACTCCGAACAGAATATGTTCTCTTATCTCGAAAAACGTCAAAACTTCGCGATCGCTTCTTCACAGTATAACTAACATCTTCGTTACCAAAATTGCTATATCCCAAAGCACACTCGCTGATATAATTCTCACCAATATCGCACAGATTCCTATCATCAATAAAAATCGACAACGTTCTATCTTGATCAACATATCGGGGCCTCCAATGATTATCCCTAACAGTATACTTTTCAACAAAATCTAATATATCTCCATTCTCGACGCAAGTTAATGTTTCTGATTTCGTTTTCATCTTGATCTTAATCGGTTCAAATTCAAAAAATTTATAAAACAGATCTACGACATATGCTAACTTAATCCCACGGAACGAACCTTTTTGCACAAATAGATCGAATAGCGTCTGCTGTATGATTTTCGCTGCATGTATCAAATATATATTATGATTCAA